>OLGE01000396.1_pt1 | contig 53690 bp, 49 predicted proteins | sample 1605151 | NCBI WGS metagenome assembly OLGE01 (sample SAMEA3888912, study PRJEB22519) | human gut metagenome | biome: human gut; feature: human-associated habitat; material: faeces | place: Denmark | collected 2010
TGCTGATGCCCGCCGCTTCTTCAAACACCTCGCGGCGATCCTCGCTTTTATTGGACAGGATATCGTCGATACGACCCTGGCCGATATTGGAATAGCCGTCCTTGCCCACGCCGGTATCGTAGAAAAGCTCCTTGATATCCTTGAGTCGGCAGGCGGTTTTATTGAGATAGTATTCGCTGTCGCCGTTGCGGTACAGCCGGCGGGTGACGGCCACCTCGGTAAACTTGGTTTTCAGCGCGCCATCCTCGTTGTCAAACACCAGCGTAACCTCGGCGTAGGCCAGCTTTTTGCGCTTTTCGGTGCCGTTGAAGATGACGTCCTGCATGCTGCCGCCGCGCAGCTCACGGGGGTTCTGCTCGCCCAGCACCCACTTGACCGCGTCGCCGATATTGCTTTTGCCCGATCCATTGGGGCCGACGATGCCGGTGATGCCGCCGTTAAAGACCACCTCGGTGCGCTGCGCGAAGGACTTGAAGCCGTAAATTTCCAGCTTTTTCAGCTTCATTTGGTTTCCTCCGCCGCGCGCAGACGCTTGAGCGCCTCACCCGCAGCCGCCTGCTCGGCGCGCTTTTTGCTCGTGCCGACGCCGGCACCGATCGGCTTGCCGTTCAGGCAAACCTGCACGCAGAATTCCTTGCAGTGATCCGGGCCGCGTTCCTCGAGCAGCTCATAGCTCAGCGTCTGCTCACGCTTCTGCTGCACCAGCTCCTGCAGCTCCGTTTTGAAATCCCGAAGCTTTTCCGCCTCGGCGAGCTTCGGCAGGATCAGCCGGTCGATGATTCCCTTTGCGGCCTCAAAGCCGCCGTCCAGATAGGCTGCGGCAATCACCGACTCCATCACGTCGCAGAGAATGCTGCTGCGGTCGCAGCCGCCGTTCTGTGCCTCGCCGTGGCCGAGCAGGATCGCCTGTCCCAGCTTCAGCTCACGCGCGATCGCCGCAAGATTGTTCTCGCAGACCAGCTCCGCGCGGATGCGCGTCAGCTCCCCCTCCAGCTTGTCCGGGAATCTGCGGTAAAGGTAGTCCGCCGTGACAAAGCCGAGGATCGAGTCACCCAAAAATTCCAGCCGCTCATAGCTCTTCAGCGCGTCCTTGCTGATCTCGTTGGCATAGGACGTGTGCGAGAGCGCCTGCTCCAAAAGCGCCGCGTTGCGGTAATGATAGCCCAGCGCACGTTCAAGCCTCTGATACATGCTCTGCCTCCTGACGCGCATCGGTGATGCTCGCGATATTCGCGCGGATCTCGTCGCAGAAGCCGCTGTTCACCGCATCCATCGCCTGGCGGATCGCGCCGCGGATCGCCACGGCGTCCGACGAGCCGTGCGCCTTGATGACAGGCTTCGTAATGCCGACGAGCATCGAGCCGCCGATCTTGCGATAGTCCATCTGCTCCTGCAGGGCCTTGACGCCCCTGCGGCAGAAGAGATAGCCGAGCTTCGAGGCCGGACTGCGCAGGAAAATCCCCTTGATCTGCCGCCCCATATACTGCGCCGTGCCCTCAACGGCCTTGAGCAGGATGTTGCCGGAGAAGCCGTCGGCGACGATCACGTCAGCCTTGTCGTTCAGCACGTCGCGCGCTTCAATATTCCCGGTGAAATGCAGCAGTCCGCGTCCGGCCGCCTCCTGCAAGAGGCGATATGCCTCCTTATGCAGCCCGTCGCCCTTGGAATCCTCCGCGCCGTTGTTCAGCAGCGCCACGCGCGGCTGCGGCTTATGCAGTGCCTTTTGGGCATAAAGCGAGCCCATGCAGCCGAATTGCAGCAGGAATTCCGGCGTACACTCGGCGTTCGCCCCGGCATCGATCAGGACGCTGCCGCTGCCGATCGGCATGATCGGTGCAAACGCCGCGCGGCGAATGCCCCGGATGCGCTTGACGACGAGCGTGGCCGCCGTCAACAGTGCGCCGGTGTTCCCGGCGGAAATAAACGCGTCGCCCTCGCCGTCTGCGAGCATCTTCAGGCCGAGCACCATGGACGACGTCCGGTGCTGCTTGACGACCTCGGTCGGATCGGCGTGCATGTCGACCACATCCGGCGCGTCGGCGACCTCCACGCCGGCCGGCAGGGTGTCCCAGCCCCCGGCGCGCATCGCGTTCAGCACGTCCTCGCCGCGTCCGACCAAAACGATCTCCGTTTTGTATTCCTCTGCGGCCTGTAAAGCGCCGAGCACGATCTCCTTCGGAGCGTGATCGCCGCCCATTGCGTCGATGATGATCTTCATGCAAGTCCCTCGTTTCTCATTGCCTCGAGCTGCGCCAGCGCGCGCTCGGCAATGGCCAGATTTTTGTTGCTCTTCCCCTTGACGCGCTGCTCCAGCGGCGCAATGATGCCAAAGTTGACGTTCATCGGCTGGAATGCGGTCACGGAGGGATCGCTGATGTATTTTCCGAGCGCGCCGATCGCCGTCCGGTTTGTGAAATCCGGAACAGGCGCGCCGTTCAGCCGCGCCGCCATCGACACGGCCGCAAGATACCCCGAAGCGCAGGATTCTACATATCCCTCCACGCCGGTCATCTGCCCGGCGAAGGCGATCAGCGGCTCGCGCCGGTCGGCATAGGTATCGTCGAGCAGACGCGGCGAATTCAGAAAGGTGTTGCGGTGCATCACGCCGTAGCGCACGAATTGCGCACCGTGCAGCGCCGGGATCATGGAAAATACGCGCCGCTGCTCCGGGAATTTCAGGTGCGTCTGGAAGCCGACGAGATTATAGATCGCGCCGGCGGCATTATCCTGCCGCAGCTGCACGACGGCATACGGCTCCTTCCCCGTTTTGGGGTCGCGCAGCCCGACGGGCTTGAGCGGCCCGTAGCGCAGGGTGTCCTCTCCGCGCCGCGCCATGACCTCAACGGGCATACAGCCCTCGAAGACCTTCTTGTCCTCAAAGCCGTGCACCTCGGCCTGCTCGGCCGTGCGCAGCGCCTCAACAAAGGCGGTGTATTCCTCGCGGTTCATGGCACAATTGATATAGTCCGCGCTGCCGCGATCATAGCGCGAGGCGAACCACGCGTGCTCCATGTCGATGGATTCCCGCGTGACGAGCGGCGCAGCCGCGTCATAGAAATGCAGATACTCGGCCTGACCGAAATAGGCCGCAATGGCCGCGCTCATCGCGTCGGAGGTCAGCGGCCCGGTCGCAATGATCGCGGGCGGCTCGGGGATCTGCGTGACCTCCTCGGCGTAGACGGTGATATTCGGATGGGAACGGATCTTCTCCGTGATCCGCTTGGAAAAGCCCTCGCGGTCGACCGCGAGGCAGCCCCCTGCCTCAACGCGCGTGGCATCGGCACAGGACAGAATCAGGCTGTTCAGGCGGCGCAGCTCCTCCTTGAGCAGACCGACGGCGTTCTCCAGCCGGTCGCCGCGCAGGGAGTTTGAGCAGCATAGCTCCGCAAAATCGTCCGTATGGTGCGCCGGGGTGCGCTTGACCGGCTTCATTTCATAAAGTGCGACGGAGAAGCCGCGCTCGGCTAACTGCCATGCCGCCTCGCATCCGGCAAGCCCCGCTCCGATCACCCTCACGACCCGGCCGCTCATGCCTTCGGCTCCCTTGCGGCCTTGGCCGGCTTCTTCGCTGCGGACTTTTTTGCGGCGGTTTTCTTGGCCGTCGTCTTTTTGGCGGCGGTTTTCTTCGCAGCGGTCTTCGGCGCTTCCTCGGCAGGCGTCTCCTCCACGGCCTCGGCCGTGTCGACCGTCTCGGTCGTGGCCTTGGGCATACGGCGGCGATAGCCGCGCTTGTCCTCGGGCACAAATTCCGGGCAGGCCTCGTTGATGCAGAAGGGCTTCATGCGCCCCTTGCCGGATTTTTTGAAGAGCGTCTGGCCGCAGCTCGGGCAGTCGTTGGCCGTGGGCACATCCCACGTCATAAAGCCGCATTCCGCCCCGCGCTCGCAGGCATAGAACACATAGCCCTTCTTGCTCTTGCGCTTGAGGATGCCGCTGCCGCATTTCGGGCAGCGCCCGGGCATCCGCTCGACGAGCGGCTTGGTGTTTTTGCATTCCGGGAAGCCGGGGCACGCCAGAAACCGCCCGAACCGTCCGCTTTTGACGACCATCTGCCGCCCGCAAAGCTCGCAGACCTCGTCGGAGACCTCGTCCGGCACCTTGATGCGCTTGCCGTCGAGCGCCTCCTCGGCCTCCTCCATCTCGGCGTGGAAGCCCTTGTAAAATTCGCGCAGAACGGCCTTCCAGTTCCGCTTCCCTGCCTCGACCTCGTCGAGCTGATGCTCCATATTCGCCGTGAACTCCACGTCGATCACGTCGTTGAAGTGCTCGATCATAAGATCCGTCACGACGATGCCCAAGGGCGTCGGGGACAGGCGTTTGTCTTTTTTGATTACATATTCGCGGTCCTGGATCGTTGCGACGATCGTCGCGTAGGTCGACGGACGGCCGACGCCGCGATCCTCCATTGCCTTGACCAGCGTCGCCTCGGTATAGCGCGCGGGCGGGTTGGTGAAATGCTGCTCCTTTTCGGTCTTTTCCGCCGTGAGCCGTTCGCCGCCGTCCAGCTCGGGCAGCGTGTTCGGCTTTTCTGCGCTCTCGTCGTCGCGCCCTTCCTCATAGACCGCCGTAAAGCCGGGGAACTTCAAAATCTGCTCGCCCGCGCGGAAGACGTGTTCCTTGCAGACCGCGTCGATCTGCACGGCGTCATAGAGCGCGTCGGCCATCTGGCAGGCGACAAAGCGGCTCCAGATCAGCTTATAGAGACGGTACTGCTCCTTGGTCAGGTCGTCCTTGACGGACTCCGGGTCGAGCCGGACGTTGCTCGGGCGAATGGCCTCGTGCGCGTCCTGTGCGCCCTCCTTTTTGCGGAAGCGGCGCGGCGACCCGGCATAGTAGCGCTCGCCGTAGCGCGCGGAGATAAAGTCCTTCGCTGCGGCCAGCGCCTCCTCGGAGAGGCGCAGAGAATCGGTACGCATATAGGTAATGAGGCCGACCGTGCCCTCGCCGCTGATGTCGATGCCCTCATAGAGCTGCTGCGCAATCGCCATCGTGCGGCGCGGCGTCATGTTCAGCTTGCGCGAGGCCTCCTGCTGGAGCGTCGAGGTGATGAACGGCGGCGTCGGCGCGCGGCGCTTTTCCGTGCGCTTGATGTTGCCGATCGTGAATTCCTGCCCCTGAATGTCCGCAAGCAGCTCGTTGACCTCCTGCTCGTTGGCAAGCTCGCGCTTCTTGCCGTCGCCGTAATAGCGCGCGGTAAAGCTGCCGGGCTTGTCCATGCAGCGCAGGAGCACGTCGAGCGTCCAGTATTCCTTCGGAACAAAGGCCTCGATCTCGCGCTCGCGCTCCACGACGAAGCGCGTCGCGACGGACTGCACGCGTCCGGCGGACAGGCCGCGCCGGATCTTCTTCCAGAGCAGCGGGCTGAGCTGATAGCCGACGATGCGGTCGAGCACGCGGCGCGCCTGCTGTGCGTCGACAAGGTTATAGTCGATGTCGCGCGGCTTTGCGATGCTCTCCGTGACGACCTTTTTCGTGATCTCGTTGAAGGTCACGCGGTGGGTCTTGTCGTCCGACAGTCCCAGCAGCACCTTCAGGTGCCACGAGATCGCCTCTCCCTCGCGGTCCGGGTCGGTTGCGAGATAGACGCAGTCGGCCTTTTTCGACGCCTTGCGCAGCTCGTCGATGATGGCCTCCTTCCCGGCCAGCGGGCGGTATTCCGGCTCAAAATCGTGGTCAAAATCCACGCCCATCGTGCTTTTGGGCAGGTCGCGCAGATGACCCATGCTGGCCTCCACGCGGTAATCCGGCCCGAGATATTTTCCGATCGTCTTGGCCTTCGAGGGCGACTCGACGATCACCAGATTTGTTCCCTTGGACATGAAGGAACCTCCAAGCTTTGAGATAGATTCGGAAGCCTTTCAGAGCTTCCGCAGATTTCCGTTTTCCCGGACGGCGAGCCGCTTGATCTGCAGCATCGTCATCGCCGCCAGCACGCGCTGCGTGGGCAGACCGGCGCGGGCGATGACCTCGTCGGCCGGCTCCGGCTTGGTGCCGAGCACCTCGAGCAGCCGACGCTCGTCGTCGGTGAGAACAGGCTCTTTGCCGTCACTATACGTCTTTCGCGGCGGATTGTCAACGACTTTTTTCTGCTCCGGCGGCTCGGGCGGCTCCGCCACCGGCGAATAGACCGGCAGCGCGCTGCCGTAACGCGTGCGGTAGATGCGCTCGAGCGACTCCTTACGCCGCGCGTCGGCAAGCTTTCCCGGGAAGAGGTAGGTATAATTCGACAGCAGCTCCCAGCCGTCTGTGACCATCTGCGCGCCCTCGCGCAGGAGGCGGTTCGTCCCTTCGTTGTTCTTCACGCCGATGTTGCCGGGGATCGCGAAGACGTCGCGTCCCTGCTCGAGCGCGTGCTGCGCGGTGATGAGCGCGCCGCTCTGCTCCGGAGCTTCGATCACGAGCACGCCCACGGAAAGTCCGCTGATGATGCGGTTGCGCGCCGGGAAATTGCCGCGATCCGGGCGCGTTCCCGGCGGATATTCGCTGAGCAGGCAGCCATGCGCGACGATGTCGCGGAAGAGGAAGCGGTTTTCCGGCGGATAAACGACGTCCACACCGCAGCCGAGCACGCAGGCAACCGGCATCATGGAATCGAGCGCTCCGCGCAGCGCCATTGTGTCAATGCCTCGCGCGCCGCCGGAGATGATCATGCCGCCGCTGGCCGCGATCAGTCTGGAAAACTGCTTGGCGTGCAGCAGGCCGTAGGCGCTGCATTTACGCGTGCCGACCACTGCAATCGCGGCCTCGTCGTCAAAATTCGGCAGCGAGCCTCTGTAATACAGCACGGGCGGCGCGTCCGGCAGGCTGCGCAGCCGGTCTGGATATTCGTCCATATGGTAGCAGACGATATGGATGTCCTTGTTGTCGCAGTCGACCAGAATCTGCTCGGCGGCGCTCAGATCCTTGTTGAGCACGCCCTCAAGCCAACGCGCCTCAAAGCCCTCGGTGCTGCGGCACATCTCCTCCGTCAGGGCATAGACGCGCTCTGCAGAGCCGAACAGGCGGATCAGCGCCGCCCGTCCGACCGGCCCGATCCCCTTTCTGGTCGTCAGCCATATCCAATGCTTTTCCATATGAGCCGCGCTCCTCAGAATTGTCTAATTTCTCATCTGCCAAAGTACGATCGTTGCAGCGACCGCCGCGTTCAGAGATTCGCAGCGCTGCTGCATGGGAATGATGATTTTTTTGTTGCTGGCATCCAGCAGCTCCTGACAGATGCCCTGCCCCTCGCTGCCGATCACGACGAGATAGTCGTTCATGCGGACGCCCCGCAGATCCTCGGAATCCGGCGCGAGCGCCGTGGCCGCGAGCGGAACGCCCTGTACGCGGCAGGCCGCCAGAATTTCCTCCATCGGAGCGCTCTGCGGCGGCGTGCGCAGCACGGCGCCCATCGAAGCGCGGACGGTCTTCTCCGAAAACGGGTCGGCGCAGCCGTTCGTCAGCAGCACCGGCACGTCAAAGGCGTCCGCCGTGCGGAGGATCGTCCCGAGGTTGCCGGGATCCTGGATGCGGTCGAGCAGGAGCATCCCGCGCCGCACCGTCAGCGGCCGCTCCCCGGGCAGCGCACAGGTGAACAGCACGCCCTGCGGCGATTTCATGACCGAGATGCGCTCCATCAGGCTCTCCGGAACCGTCACGACCCGCGTCCCGGGCGGCAGCTCCGGCAGCCCGAAGCCCTCTGTCGCCACGACGGTGTCGATTTTCGGGTACCATTGCAGCGCCTCGCGCAGCAGCTTGCGTCCCTCGCAGAGGAACTGTCCGCATTGCGCGCGGTAGGCGCGGTCGGTGTGCAGCTTTTTCAAATGCGCGATCAGGGGATTCTTCGCGCTGGTGATGCGCTCCATGCGTTGCGTCCTTTCGAGTTAAAATACCATATACTCTTTGTTATTATACCACATAGTACATTTTTTTCAAGAGTGGATTTAATTGTATCTCCGGCGTTGCAATTTCCGACAAAGTGCGCTATAATGAAAAAAAATTCGGGAGGCAACAGAAATGAAAGCAGTCATCACCGTTGTCGGCAAGGACAGCGTGGGCATTCTGGCCAAGGTCAGCGCGAAATGCAGCGAAAACGGCCTGAACATCATCGACGTGACGCAGTCGGTCATGCAGGATATGTTCTGCATGATCATGCTTGCGGAAATTCAGGGGATGCAGATCCCGTTCGGCAGCTTTGCCGACGAAATGGCCGCCATGGGCGAGTCGATGGGCATGGTCATCCACGTCATGCACGAGGATATTTTCAACGCCATGCACCGCATCTAGGAGGCCGCCCATGCTCAACACGAACGACATTCTCGAAACCATCAGCATGATCGAGCAGGAGCATCTCGACATCCGCACGGTCACGATCGGCATTTCCCTGCTCGATTGCATCGACCCGGATATCCATGCCGCCTGCAACAAAATTTATGACAAGATCTGCCGCGTCGCGGAGCGCCACGTCTCCGTCTGCACGGGCATTGAAAAGGAATACGGCATTCCGATCATTCACAAGCGCCTGAGCGTCACGCCGATCGCGATGCTCGCGGCGGCCTGCCCCAAGAGCGACCCCGTGCTTTTTGCGCACACGCTCGAGCGCGCCGCGCAGGCCGTGGGCGTGAACTTCATCGGCGGCTATTCCGCGCTGGTGCAGAAGGGCTTCGCGCCCGGCGATCTGGCGCTGATCCGCAGCATTCCGCAGGCGCTGGCCGAGACGGAGCACATCTGTTCCTCCGTGAACATCGGCTCGACGCGCGCGGGCATCAATATGGACGCCGTCGCGCTCATGGGCAGGATCGTCCGCGAGACGGCCGAGCGCACGGCCGACCGCGACTGCATCGGCGCGGCGAAGCTCGTCGTTTTCTGCAACGCGGTGGAGGATAATCCCTTTATGGCCGGCGCGTTCCACGGCACGGGCGAGGCCGACTGCGCCGTGAACGTCGGCGTCTCCGGCCCTGGCGTCGTGCGCGCGGCGCTTGCCAAAGTGCCCGACGCCGACATCGGCGAGGTCGCCGAGCTGATCAAGCGCACCGCCTTCAAGATCACGCGCGTCGGCCAGCTCGTCGCGAACGAGGCCTCCAAGCGCCTGAATATTCCGTTCGGCATCGTCGACCTCTCCCTCGCCCCGACCCCGGCCGTCGGCGACAGTGTCGCACACATTCTCGAGGAGATGGGTCTGGAGCAGTGCGGCGCGTGCGGCACGACGGCGGCGCTCGCCATGCTGAACGACGCCGTGAAAAAGGGCGGCGTGATGGCGTCGAACAATGTCGGCGGGCTCTCCGGCGCGTTCATCCCCGTCACAGAGGACGCCGGTATGATCGACGCGGCGCGTTCCGGCTGTCTGCGGCTGGAAAAGCTCGAGGCCATGACCGCCGTGTGCAGCGTCGGTCTGGACATGATCAACCTCCCCGGCGACACGCCCGCCGAGGTCATCTCCGCTCTGATCGCGGACGAAGCCGCCATCGGCATGGTCAACTCCAAAACGACCGCCGTGCGCGTCATCCCCGCCATCGGCCATAAGGCCGGGGACGAGCTGAACTTCGGCGGCCTGCTGGGCGGCGGGCCGGTCATGCAGATCAACACCGCCTCCCCCGCGAAATTCATCTCCCGCGGCGGCCGCCTCCCCGCACCGCTGCAAAGCCTGAAAAACTGAGGACGCTCTGATCCAATCAACACGGGGATCGATTCATTCAGAGGTTCCCTAGTTTTCCTGAAACGAAAAAACCAAACCTCCGCACGGAGCAGCCCTATGGCCGTCCCGTGCGGAGGTTTTCCTGTTTTTGAAAAGCTCTGATTCGATCCACAAGAATCGGCAAAAAGACCCGCTGAGCGCCGCTGCCGATTGATTCAGAGGTTCCTTAGATTATTTCGGCATCGGTGCGTGGACTTCCTTGCAATAGTGCATCATGATCGCTGCGATCTCCGCACGCGTCGCCTCTCCCTGCGGGTTCAGCAGCAGCGCACCGTCTCGGCTCTCGCCCTTCAGGCACCCGGTTTTGACCGCCCAGCTTACGGCCTCTCTCGCATAGCCGCTGACGCTTCCGGCGTCCGGGAAACCGTCCAGCGGCGCGCCGCCGGAAACGACAGCTTCCGCCACGTTCTGCGCATATCGATAAAGCATCACGGCAAATTCCTCGCGCGTGATATGCTGATTCGGTTCAAAACGGTGCGAATAACCCGTGGGCATCGGTACGCCCGAGGTCGTCAGTGCATAGCCGTTGACGACCTTGTGATACGTTCCCCACATAACGGCCTCGAAATACCAATCGTTCGTCTTTGCGCACCCGATGTCCGCGTAGTACAGAAAATAATCGCGCTCATCGATTCGGACGCTCCCGGCGAAGCGCCAGAGCATGGTAATAGCCATAGCGCGCGTCATAGCCGTCTCGGGCGCAAAACAGCCGTCCCCGACGCCCAGCATCAAGCCGTGCTCGGAAGCATAGCGCACGGCATCGGCATACCAAGCGCCGGCAGGAACATCGTCAAACTGCGGGTTCTCTGCAAAGGCAGAGATGGAAAGCATACCGATCAGGACGATCGGCAAGAGCACAGCCGCCAGTATCCGTTTCATAGTTCCGTCCTCCTATTCTCCCGGAAAGGGTTCATTGCTGCGGACATCCTAACAGAAGTCATCAAGCCCGGCAAACACGCTTCAATTTTGTGTTCCGTTAGTTACACTATATCGCATTTTTAGATATATGTCAAGTACATGATCTATTATTTATTCGGCATATAGGAAAAATTTACAGGATATAACGATCTTTGCTTTTGTACGATTCGGACATTCCGAAAAAAGCATCGTGTGAAAAAGATTCTGCGTTCAACGCCCTTTTCATTGACTTTTCCCCCGATTTCTTCTATCATAATAATGGATCGTTCTTCAAAGGGGAGAGAGCATAGATGGCACATATTCTGGTCGCGGAAGACGACGAAATGATCAACGAGCTGGTCGTCCGCAATTTGGAGGCCGTGGGGCACACCTGCGTGCAGGTCTATGACGGCGCGGCGGTTCTGGAGCATCTGAACGCGGGCGAAGCGATCGATCTTCTGATCCTGGACGTGATGATGCCGAAAATGAGCGGCTTTGAGGTCATCGAAGCCATCGGGCAGGAGACCCCTGCGATTTTTCTGACGGCGAAGGGCGGCGTGATGAACAAGGTCAAGGGGCTGTCGCTGGGCGCAGAGGACTACATCGTCAAGCCGTTCGAAATGCTCGAGCTGATCGCCCGCGTAGACGTCGTTCTGCGGCGCAGGCAGCCCAAGCGCGAGGTCTTCACCCTCGTGGGCGTCACGGTCGACCTCGGCACGCAGCAGGTGCGGCGCGGCAGCCGTCCCATCTCTCTGACGCCGCAGGAATATCAGCTGCTCGAGACGCTGATCCGCAACCGCAACATCGCACTCTCGCGCGAAAAGCTGCTCGACCTGGCATGGGGCATCGATTTTTACGGCGACACGCGTACCGTCGACGTCCATATCCAGAAGCTGCGCAAAAAGCTCGACTGGACGGATCACATCAAGACCGTCTACAAAATGGGTTATCGTCTGGAAACCGGTTCCTGAAGCAAGCGGGGCGCTCCGATTGGAGCGCCCCGTTTGTTTAAAGAATTTCCTTCAGCTCATAGCCGGTCTCGTCGATGACCCGTTTCAGAGCCTCCGGATCGAGCGGCTCTTCCGAAACGATCACCGTCTCTCCCCTGCGCTTGGAGGATTTCACCTTCCTGACCGAAAAGTGGCGGCGAATCGCATCGTTGATATGCGATTCACACATGCCGCACATCATGCCGTCGATTTTCAGCGTTGTTGTGATCATACAGGCAGACTCCTTTCATTCCGTGCCCTTGAGGGCTTCGACCATATCGATCTTCTTATTTTTGCGCGAGACCATCAGGCTGACCAGCAGCGACATGCCGACCGTCAGCAAAATCGCCAGCGCGATTGAACGGATGCTGACCGTCATTTTCATCTCATATTCCCCTGCCAGTGCCATGAGCAGATAATCCAGCGTACCGATCCCGGCCGGCAGGCCGAGGAGAACCCCGAGCAGGCTCAGCCAGAGGTTCTGCTCGATCAGCAATTGTCCGATGCGGCGATCCTTGAAGCCGACGACCTTGAGCGTCGCCATTTCTCGGTAACGCTCCGTGTAGCTCATCACGCCGAGGTTATACAGCACAACGATGCCGAGCACGAGCGCCGCCAAGACCAGAACCGCGACCGAGGTGTCGAGCAGCTGCGTGAACACCTCGAACGAATCGACGATCATCTGCTTCGACTGCACGCTCTTGATCGCGGGATCAGACGGAATATCCGCCTTTTCCGTCTCGGTATAGACCGAATCCATCGTGTAGGACACGCCGATCCGGTTGGCGTATTCCGGCGTCATGACGACGTTTTCCGACACGCTCCGGATGATCCCCGCGACACGAACGGTGTATGTCTCGTCCGTTCCATAGGGGCTGAACGAGAAGGAATCGCCCGGCTCGAGGTCGAATTCGTCGGCCAGCCGCATACAGATATACGCGCCGTCGCCGCGCAGCGTCGTGTAAGCCGCCGACTCGTCCGGGAAGCGCACAAGGTCGTGCGCCGTGTCATAAATATCCAGTGAGACCGTCTTGTCCTCGATCTGCACACTGACCGAGGCGCTCCAGTCGCCGTCATACTCCTTTAAAATACGCGCGCGGCTGTCCGCGTCTGCCTCCTCTGAAAGCGCAATGCGGGACGCATAACGGGTCGCTCCGTCGTAATACAGGTTCAGAAATGCGTTCATCGTGTCGCTCATGCCCAGCGAGCCGACCAGCAGGATCATCGAGCCGACAATGCCGATCAGGCTCATCGCGCTGCGCGCCTTGTGGCGCATGATGTCGCGCAGATTCCAGCGCGTGCCGAAGCTCAGGCGGTGGAACCACCTCGTCCGCTCGATCAGCATGGGCTTGACGCGCTTAGGTACATACGGCCGCAGGGCGTCGGCGGCGCTGCCACGCAGCATCTGCTTGACCGAGAGATACCCGATCAGCGTCAGCGCGGCAAGGATCCCGATCAGCACAAGGTAGCAGAACCACGGCATCACGAGCCTCCATTGCGGTAGGTCGAGATAGGTGCTCATCATGCCGTTTGGATTCATGATATACCACGCGATCAGATAGCCCAGTGCAATGCCGAGCGCGCTGCCGAGCGCGCCGACGAAGAAGGCATAGGACGTGTAGTGCCGCAGAATGCGGCGATCCTTGAAGCCGAGCGCCTTGAGCGTGCCGATCTGGGTCTTTTCCTTGGCCGTCAGACGGTGCATCGTCGTGACCATCGTCAGAACGGCGATCAAAAGGAACAGCACCGGAAAGATCGACCCCATCGTCTTGCCCTCGTCCGATTCACCCTTGGCCGCGGAATAAGAGCCGGTCTCGTCCTTCGAGAGCGCCAGCACGGTGTAGCCGAGCGCCCGGTCGGCCGCTTCAAAGAAGTCCTGCTTGTCCAGACCGGAGATCACATGGATCTGCGGATAAAAGTCCGCCCCGGATGCCTTTTCATAGAATACCGGCGCGATATAGGCAAAGCCATAGGTCTTGTAATCCGGCATAAGCTGGCTGCTGTCGCGCACGTTGACCATAAATTCCCCGGCCTTGATGAGGCCGCGAATTCTGCCCGTCAGCGAGAGGCTCTTATAGGTCAGCGTCAGCGTGTCGCCGACGGAGAGGTCGTTCTCGGCCGCATAGTGATCCGACAGCCAAATGCCGTCCGCACTCTGCGGGTCATAGTCCTCGCCGTCCGTCACAAGTACGCCCGAGACGGCAGGGTTTGTCGTCACGGCCAGCGCCACGCTGTCTCCCTCTCGCTCAGCGACGTCCGCCGTCACGGTGAGATAGCGCGCGGCCTCCTGCACGCCCGCGATCTGCCCGATCTTTTCCAGCTCCACCTCGCTGAAGCCCGTCTCGGAGATCAGGCGATAATCGGCGTAGCCGGTCTCCTCAAAGAAATCGAACATATTCCGTTCGATGCTGTACCACTCCATATTGAAGCCGACAAACACCCCGATGCCGAGCGCGATCATCAGGATCATGGAGAGGAACTGCGCCCGATAGAGCCGCATGGTTCTCCAAAGCTTTTTAAAAAGCATGGCTGCGCCCTCTTACCAGTCGATCTCGTCGGCGGAGGCCGGGTGCTCCTGCACCTCCTGCGAAACAATGCGCCCGTTTTTCACGTGGATGACCACGTCGGCCATTTTCGCAATGTTCTGGTTGTGCGTCACGATCACGATCGTTTTTCCGTGCTCGCGCGCCATCTGAAGCAGCAGCTTGAGCACCATCACGCCGGTCTCGGAGTCCAATGCGCCGGTCGGCTCGTCGCAGAGCAGGATTTTCGGGTTCTTGGCCAGCGCCCGCGCGATCGAGACGCGCTGCTGCTCACCGCCGGAAAGCTCCGCCGGAAAATTTTTCAGATGATCGGACAGGCCGACCCGCTCGAGCATCTGCGTTGCCGAGAGCGCCTCCGGCGCGATCTCCTTGACGAGCGTGACGTTTTCATGCACGGTCAGCGTCGGCACAAGATTATAAAACTGGAACACGAAGCCGACCTTCGCCGCGCGGTATTCCGCCAGCTCGTCGCGCGTCAGGCCGGAAATATCGCGCCCGTCGACGACGATGCTGCCGCCCGTCGGGCTGTCAAGGCCGCCGAGCAAGTTCAGCAGCGTGCTTTTGCCCGCGCCGCTCGGCCCAAGAATGACGATGAATTTTCCCTCCTCGAGGGACAGGTTCACATGGTCGAGCGCGCGGCACTCATGGTCGCCGCTGGTATAGACGCGGCTGACGTCCTTCATTTCAACAATTGCCATTTCTTAGCCCTCGTTTCTTTTCTCCTCGAGCTGCGTCAGCCGATCCTCCGGGATCGACGCCAGCAGCGAAAACGCCGCCGTCTGTGCGTCCTCAAGAGCAGGAAAACTGTCCTGCAGCGATTCGGACACGAGGCGGTAATATTTTCCGTACCGTGCGGCGATCTCATTGCCCCGGTCGGTGAAAAAGCAGGCGCGATAGGCGTCCTTCTGCACCAGACCGAGCCGCCGGAACGTGTTCATCATATTATGAACGCTGGGCTTGGAAAGCCGAAGCGCATTGGCAATCGCGCTGCATCGCACGCCGCTGCCATCGTGGTCCAGCTCCTTCATAGCCAGCAGATAGCGGATGTTGGAAGCAGTCAATACGATCGGTTCCTCCACAGGGGTCTACTCCTTTCCAGAATTGGGCGCCGCCGTTTTGGAACGCACGGCGCCGCTCGAATTAAAGTCGGGAGGCGCAGAACCGAAATTCTGCGCCTCCGTTAAGGAATCTCTGAATCAATCGTCTGCGGCGCTCAGCGGGTCTTTCGTCCCAACTTATCGGTTTGAAAATTTTGAAATACAAAAAGTATTCCTGCAGTTTCCAAACCTCAATTTGGAACAAAATCCCTCGCTGACCGCTCTTGCAATTGAATCAGAGCTTCCTTAAAAATCACTTTTTGTGACTGTGACAGGAGCCTGCCATTGCGCAGTGGGCACAATTGTTACCGCAGGTGGACTTGCCTTTCTTCTTGTCTCGCCGCATTCCGATGAGGATACCGATCACCATCAGCACAAGTGCCAGACAAATCAGGATTGTTGCAAGATTCTCAGAGATCCATGTTAACATTTCGGAAGACTCCTTTCGTTGAAAATCCGTTCTGCCGGTGCTTACGGGTGTGCGCCGGGAACGGGCCGCCCGGTCGGCGCGAGCGCCGCAGAGCGACTGTAGGGCTCGATTCCCGTCAGACGCGCGCAGACAGCTTGGTCGCTTCCTTGTACTTCTTGATGAAGAGCATATAGAGGATGACCGCGAGGCAGGCAAAGGCTGCGATTGCGCCGATCACATTGCCCTTACCCGTGAAGAGCAGGCCGAACTGGTTGACCATCAGCGCCACGACATAGGCGAAGCCGCACTGATAGCCGATCGCGAACCACGTCCACTTGGCGTTGTTCATCTCGCGCTTCATCGCGCCGATGGCCGCGAAGCACGGAGCGCAGAGCAGGTTGAAGCAGAGGAACGCATAGCCGCTGATGCCGGTGAACACGCTGGCCAGCGTTGCATAGACATTGCCGGAGGCGCCGTAGAGGATGCCCATCGTGCCGACGATGTTCTCCTTGGCGACGAGGCCGGTGATGGAGGCGACGGTCGCTTCCCAGGTACCGAAGCCGAGCGGCTTAAAGATCCATGCGATGGCGTTTCCGACATAAGCCAGCAGCGAGTGGTCAATTTCGTCCTCGGCGAGCATCCGGAACGCGCCGTCAACAAAGCCGAAGTAGGTCGTGAACCAAACGAGGATGGTCGACAGGGTGATGATCGTACCGGCCTTCTTGATGAAGCTCCAGCCGCGCTCCCACATCGAACGCAGAACGTTGGAAACGGTGGGCAGATGGTATGCAGGCAGCTCCATGACGAAGGGAGCGGGGTCGCCGGCGAACATCTTGGTCTTCTTCAGCATGATGCCGGAGATAACGATCGCAGCCATGCCGACGAAGTAAGCGGAGGTCGCAATCCAAGCGGAGCCGCCGAAGATCGCGCCCGCGATCATTGCGATAAACGGAACCTTCGCGCCGCAGGGGATGAAGGTCGTGGTCATGATCGTCATACGGCGGTCACGTTCGTTTTCGATCGTTCTCGAGGCCATGATACCCGGAACGCCGCAGCCCGTGCCGATGAGCATCGGGATGAAGGACTTGCCGGAGAGGCCGAACTTGCGGAACACACGGTCAAGCACGAATGCGATGCGGGACATATAGCCGCAGGCCTCGAGGAAGGCAAGCAGCAGGAACAGCACGAGCATCTGCGGCACGAAGCCGAGCACCGCGCCGACACCGGCGACAATACCGTCAAGGATCAGGCCGCTGAGCCAATCGGCCGCGTGGCACTTTTCGAGCAGGTTGCCCAGCAGAACCGGGATGCCCGGAACCCAAACGCCGTAATCGGCGGGATCCGGCTCGTCAAAGCCGTTTTCTTCAAAATAAGCAACCGCGTCGACATAGGTCGTGGAGACGGTGCTCTCCTCGTCTGCATCGGCGGGGATCGTGTCGTAATAGGCCGTCATGTCGTTCACGGCGAGGGTCTCCTCGTCCTCAACGCCGATCACGGCGGAGGTTTCGTCGGTGGTGAACGCCTTCAGGTCGGCGATTGCCTGATCGGCGTCGAAGTCGTCGGCGGACGGATCAACGTCTGGCTGGAAGGCCTGAACGGCTTCCAGAGCGGCCGCATATTCGTCGCTGGCGTCGCCATAGGCGGAAGAGCCGATGCCGAGCAGATGCCAGCCGTCGCCGAACACGCCGTCGTTCATCCAGTCGGTCGCCGCAGAGCCGACCGTGACCATGGAGATGTAATAGACCAGGAACATCACGACCGCGAAGATTGGCAAACCCAGCCAACGGTTCGTGACGACGCGGTCGATCTTATCGGAGGTGGAGAGCTTCCCGGCATTGTGCTTCTTGTAGCAGGCCTTGATGACCGAGGCGATATACACATAACGCTCGTTCGTAATGATCGACTCGGCGTCGTCGTCCAGCTCCTTTTCGGCGTCCCTGATGTCCTGCTCGATGTGAGCGAGCTTCTGGGCATCAAGGTTCAGCTTCTTGAGCACCTTGTCGTCGCGCTCAAAGATCTTGATCGCGTACCAGCGCTGCTGCTCCTCGGGCATATTGTGCACGGCAGCCTCCTCGATGTGGGCGATTGCGTGCTCGACGCAGCCGGAGAAGGTGTGCTGCGGGACGGTCTTGGCGTTTTCCGCCGCATGGATCGCCGCCTCGGCAGCTTCCATGACGCCCGTTCCCTTCAGAGCGGAGATCTCGACGACCTTGCAGCCCAGCTGACGGGACAGCTCGCCGACATTGATCTTGTCGCCGTTCTTCTTCACGACGTCCATCATGTTGATCGCCGCGACCACCGGAATGCCCAGCTCAGTGAGCTGCGTGGTCAGATAGAGATTACGCTCGAGGTTCGTGCCGTCGATGATGTTCAGGATCGCGTCCGGGCGCTCATCGATCAGGTAATTTCTCGCGACGACCTCCTCCAGCGTGTACGGAGAGAGCGAATAGATGCCGGGAAGGTCGGTAATGATGACGCCCTCATGCTTCTTGAGCTTGCCTTCCTTCTTTTCGACCGTAACGCCGGGCCAGTTGCCGACGAACTGGTTCGAACCGGTCAGCGCGTTGAACAGCGTCGTTTTGCCGCAGTTCGGGTTGCCGGCCAGCGCAATTCTGATTGTTTTGTCAGCCATAACAAAATCCCTTCTTTTCTTTGATTAGCTATTAGCGTTTGCTAACTGAATTGCCGAAAAAATGGGGAACCGCTCCCCTTTCTTCACTCGACCTCGACCATCTGAGCGTCCGCCTTTCTGAGCGAAAGCTCATAGCCGCGAACCGTGATCTCGATCGGATCGCCCAGCGGCGCGACCTTGCGGACGTAGACCTCCGCGCCCTTGGTCAGCCCCATGTCCATAATGCGGCGCTTGACGGCGCCCTCGCCGTGGAGCTTCACGACCTTAACGGTCTCCCTGATCTTTGCATCGCGCAGTGTTTTCATTGCTTCATGACCCTCCTTTATTTGATCTGCTCATATGTCCAGACGTTTCCAACGCCGTTCATACCATGATCCTTCGTGCCATTTCTTCGCTGATGGCAACGCGGGCTTCCTTGACATTGACGATCACATTCTCGCCGAGGCGGCTGATCACGCGAACCGACCCGCCAACCACAAAGCCCAGATTTTCCAGATGCTTTTTGACCTCCGGGCTGCCGCCGATTTTTTTGATCGTATTGTCGGCGTCCAAATCTGCAAAACAAAGCGGCATCATTGCGTTCCCTCTTTTCTATATCCGCATCGTCAATTAGTTTCTGCTAACCGTTTTGCTAAAAAACAATTAGCTTCCACTAACCGTGAATAATATACTCGATGATTTCCCGCCTGTCAACCATTTTTTTGAAGAAAGCAAACATTTTCCAAAATTTCGTCGTTCCGCACAATGCAGTTTGCATATGCTAACCATGTGCTTGGCTATCTGGCACAAATCGTCCGCATAGCTGCCTGTCCCCTGTTGGTTCCGGTCAGCGCAGTTGCTTTTGGGTCTTGCGTTTTGGCGGAAAGGAAGGGATTCGGCTGAACGTATCGGCAAAGCTGCGGCAAGCTGCCACCGGCAGCTTGCTTTAACGCCTTCCCTCAATTTCCGTTTTCTCGCTGCCTGAAGCGTTGATTGCAAAATTCGAATTCCATCCTCGTCGAAAAAAATCCCCGATCCAAATGAATCGAGGATTTTTGGCAAATAACCCTAACTTTAATAGAATTTCAAGGGGGGGCATTTTCGGCGCAAAAGGGGGTGCAGTAGTTTTCGGAAATGCACCCCCTCTGGGGAAAAATTTCTCATGACTGATCTATTCCTTCAAAAACGTGGCCAGAAGCATCCAGGTTTGTTATCAGAAAATTCGTGACTGCTCCACGAAACTCCGCTTCTGCGCCCTTATTTTTCCAAAATGCCCGGTTTGCGTCCTCGATTTTCGGCTGCATCTGCTCGATCTGGTTATCGTCCAACGGAAAACGGACATCACCAAAATCGTCATTCATAATTTTGAGAAGCAAATCGTGATACTTATGTGCACCGATTGTTTGTAAAGCGGCTATGATTTCAAAAAGATGTTCTGAAGCAAGGACCTCCTGCAAATCGTCTATGGCGGACATCCAAAACTCCACGCTAAGGGCAAGCAGTCTTTCACTCTGAGACATAGATTGCTGCAGTTCAAAGAGCTTTTCCCAGTGGAAAGACGGCAGTTGCTCCAAGACGTTACCTTTCTCCATGTAAAACTCGTTGTATGATTCCGTGCGCCACCCTCCGGCTCGCTTTATTACAACGCTATATTTGGATAGCCCATTATCATATATCACAGCGTTTCGCGAAGACAGAATATCATCCTCAATATAATAAACGCCTGCTTTGGGAACGTTTGCATCCAGTGATTTTCCGTTGCGTATTGTTCCGATGTACTGACCGTTAATGTACATTCGATACGGCAAAAGAGCTCCCGCAAATGTGGATTTCCGATGAATATGGAATCGCACCTCACGCATGAAATCGCACTCCCGTATGTGGATTCAATTATTTACATTGATTAAAAAAGTCCACCGTAATTCTATCAAAATTACGGTGGACTTTTGGCGGAGAGGAAGGGATTCGAACCCTTGAGACGCTATTAACGCCTACACGATTTCCAATCGTGCGCCTTCGGCCAGCTCAGCCACCTCTCCATGCGCAGATCATTGAAATCAGCTTGAATATAATACCAGATAAAACCCGATTTGTCAAGTGTTTTTCAAGAAAAAGTGGTTTTTTTATCCCAAGGAAGCATATGCCCCGAAATACCAACGCATTTCCATTCCCAAGCCGCCGGAATTCCGATACTGATTCTTGATTCAAATATTGAATCAAGAATCCTGTGTGCTACGCACACTCGCATCGTGCGCATGCACGCTGCGCCGTCTCATGCAGAATCTGACGCGCCGTTGGCGCTATAAAAAGCTCTTCAAGCTTTTTAACAGATTCTAGTATGAAATCCCTTTGCCGGAGCAGGCACACTTCCCTGCCCCGGCGCTGTTTTTGACACTGATCTACTGTTTGCTATGGATTCTTACGGCTCCTGCTGCTTTTTTAGCTCCCAAGGATGGATGGCGCAGGCGCTCTCGTAGAGCCGGGCATAGCTCGCATGACGTGTCGGCTCAAGCGCCCCGTCCTGCACGGCCTGCAAAACCGCGCAGCCCGGCTCCTTCAGATGCGCGCAGTCGTGATAGCGGCACTTGCCGAGAAACGGCGCAAAATCCGGAAAGGCATACTGCAAATTTTCCTTCAGCACAAGCTCCATGCGCTCGGTGTCAAAGGACGAAAAACCCGGTGTGTCGATCGCAAAGGTATTTTCCCCGAGCGCATAAAGCTCCACATGGCGCGTCGTATGCCGTCCGCGTCCGAGCTTCTCCGAGACCTCACCCGTCTCGATCGCGAAGCTCCGGTCGAGGCAATTGAGCACGCTGCTCTTGCCGACGCCGGAGTTTCCCGTGAAGGCAACGGTTTTTCCGGCAATCGCCGCGCGAAGCGCGTCCATTCCCTCCCCGGTCTCGGCGCTGGTTGGGAAGACCGCATAGCCGGCGTGCCGATAAATGCGGATCAGGCGCGCGCCGTCGTTGAGATCGGTTTTGTTCACGCAGATCAATACGGGCACGCCCCGGTCGCCCGCAATGGCGCAGACCCGGTCGATCAGAAACGGGTCGGTCACGGGGTTCGAGCCGGAGGCCAGCAGCACGAGCGCGTCCAGATTGCTCACCGCCGGGCGCAGGAAGCTGTTGCGGCGGGGCAGAATTTCCTCCACCGTGCCGCGTTTCCCCTGCATGGAAAAGCGCACCTCGTCGCCGACCAGCGGCGTGATATGCTCCTTGCGGAAGATCCCGCGCGCGCGGCACTCGATCACGCGCACATCGTGCCGAACGTAGTAAAAGCCGCTCAGCGCCTTGACGATGCGCCCGGTTTGAAGCTGCTCCATGCGCTACGGCGTCGGCTCGACCGTCGGCTCGGTCGTGTCGGGCGGTGTCGTAGGCTGGGTGGTCGGCTGCGTGGTGGGCGGCGCGGTGCAGACCGTGATCTCGATCTCGCTGTCCTTGTCGACCATCTTGTCTGCCTTGATGCTCTGCTCGATGATATGACCCTCGGAGACGCTGGAATCATAGCTCTCCTTGACCTTAATGTTGTTCGTGTCAAAGCCCGCGTTCTTGAGCAATGTCATCGCGGTATCGAGGCTCTTGCCGCGCACATCCGGCACCTTGATGCGGTCGTCGCCGGTGCTGACATAGACCGTGACGGTCTGCCCCTTGCTCAGCGTCGCGTCGGCGGACGGCTCGGTGCGGATGACCTTGTCCTTGTCAATGTCTTGGCTGGCTTCCTCAAGGAAGAGGATGTTCAGATTCAGGTCCATGGCCTCGAGGCGCTTGCGCGCGTTTTCCTTGCTCTCCTTGACCAGATTCGGCATCTTATTCGAGCCGAGGCTGACATAGACCGTCACGGTCTGGCTCTTGGAGAGCTTCGTGCCGGAGACCGGCTCCGTGCGCACGACGTAACCCTTCGTGACCTTGTCGCTGGCCTCCTCCTCAATGCGAATGTTGAGGTTCAGGTTCATGTCGTTCAGACGCTTGACGGCGTCGTCGCTGAGCTGATCGGTCACATCGGGCATGGTGTTTTCCTCCAGACCCTTGCTGACCGTGAATTTCACGGTGCGTCCGGCGCGAACCTTTTTGTCGGCCTTGGGCGTCTGGGCAATGATGTAGCCCTCTTCGTATTTATCGCTGAATTCATAGGTGATGTCGCTCAGATCGAGCTTGAGATCGGGATAATCGTCGGGATTGAGATCCTCGAGCTTTTCGCCGACGAAGTTCGGCACGCGGATGTCGCCCTCTTCCTCGCTGATGCTCGTGTCACCGGGATCGCTGCTCCCGGTCGCAAGAACGACGATGAGCACGGTCAGCAGCACCACGACGACCGAGGCGGCAATGATCGCGATGGTCATCGTCCTGCGGCGCTTCTGCTCCTCCTGCTCGCGCTCGCGGCGGGCGCGGGCGGCGCGGCGCTCCTCGGCCGTGCGGCCGTCCGCCCCTCTGGCCGGACGCTGGGCGGCTCCGGCGCTGCGCGCGGCGGCGTAACGCTCGGCCTCACTGCGGCTCATGCCGCCTGCCGGACGCTGCTGCGGATTCGGGCGCGGCGCAGCGGGACGAACCGGCTCCTGCTGGGGCACGGCATGGCTCTTGGGCGCCTCCTGTCCGCCGTAGATCAGCGGCAGCGCGCCGGTATTGCCGAAATGGAAGGTCACGGACGGATTCTTGCGGAACTCCTCCATGTCGCGCAGCATCTCCGTTGCGGAGGAATAGCGCGCCTCGACGTTGCAGTTCATCGCGTGCATCGTGATCTGCTCCAGACCGAGCGGGATGCCGGTCACCAGCTCGCTGGGCAGACGCGCGCCGCCGTTGATATGCTGGATTGCGACGGAGACCGGCGTCTCGCCGTCATAGGGCGGACGCCCGGTCAGCATCTCATACATCACGATGCCGAGCGAATAAATGTCGCTGCGATTGTCGACCATCGCGCCCTTGGCCTGCTCCGGCGAGATATAATGCACCGAGCCGAGCGCCTCGCGCGTGAGCGTGTTCTGTGCTGTGCCGATCCGGGCGATGCCGAAGTCCGTGACCTTGATGCTGCCGTCCTTGAGGATCAGAATGTTGTGCGGCTTGATGTCGCGATGGACGATGCCGCGTCCGTGCGCGTGCTCGAGCGCCTTGGCGATCTGCATCGAAAAATGCAGCGTCTCGCGCCAATTGAGCGGCCCCTTGCGCTCCATATATTGCTTGAGGGAAATACCCTCGATCAGCTCCATGACGATGTAATCCACACCGCCGGAGCTGGAGACGTCGTACACACTGACGATGTTGGGATGCGAAAGCATCGCAACGGCCTGCGATTCCGTCTGGAACCGACGGCGGAACTCCTGATTGCGCGAAAGCTCCTCCTTGAGGATCTTGACCGCGACAAGGCGGTTGAGGCGGTGATCCAACGCCTTATAGACCTCCGCCATGCCGCCGGAGCCGATGTTTTCGAGAATCTCATACCGGTTGTCCAGCAGTCTTCCGATGTAGCTATCCATAGGAAACTCCTATCCGCAAATGCGGCCCGTTTTCAGCGGCGAACGGGTGCCGAAATATGTCAAAATTATAGCTCGATCAAAACCGAAGTCACATTATCAGGCGCGCCGCGGTTCTTCGCGATTTCAAGCAGACGGCGGCAGCAGTCGTCGCGGCGCGCGCCGTGGACGACCTCAAACAGGATCTCCTGATCGGCCATCTGGTTGGAAAGGCCGTCCGAGCAGAGCAGGATGCAGTCCTCCGGCTCGGTCTCCACGCGAAACACGTCGGAAAAGACCGTTTCCTCCGTGCCGACGGCTCGGGTGATCAGGTTCTTGCTCGGATGGGTCTTCGCCTGCTCGGGCGTCAGCTCCCCGCGCTGCACCATCATCTCCACGACGGAGTGGTCGCGCGTGATGCACCGCACGCCGTCGGCGTTGATGAGATAGGCGCGGCTGTCGCCGATGTTGAGCACGAGCGTGGCTCTCGGATAGGTCAGCGCCGCAACGAGCGTCGTCCCCATGCCTGCGTAGTCCTCGCTGAGCTGCGACTGTTCAAAAACGGAGATATTCGCCAGCTTTGCGGCGGCGCGGAGCATTTGCTCGGCCTCGTCCGGCGTCAGATCGGCGGAGAAGGAACGCTTGATCTCCTCCGAAAAGACCTCGCTGGCGAGGCGGCTGGCAACGTTTCCGGATTTTGCGCCGCCCATCCCATCGCAGACGACGGCCAGCAGGGCGTCCTTTCCAAGCTCGACGATACGAAATGCGTCCTGATTCTGACTGCGGACATTGCCGACGTCAGTCAGTCCCCATGCTTCCATAGTCATCACTCCTTTGCGGATTGCTCCTCTCTTTCAAAATTCCGGCGCAGCTGTCCGCAGGAGGCGTTGATGTCGCTTCCAAGCGTTCTGCGCACGGTTGCCGGGATCCCGTGCTGCTCCAGAATTTTCTGGAAGGTCTGCACGACCTCCGGATAGCTGGGCTTGAGCGGGCTCTCGGGAATATCGTTCAGCGGGATCAGATTGACATGCGCCGCGATCCCGCGCAGGCGGGACGCGAGCAGCTTCGCCATCTCGGGCGTGTCGTTGACCCCGCGAATCATGGCGTATTCAAACGAAATGCGTCGGCCGGTCTTTTCAAAATAGCGCTTGCAGGCGGCCAAAAGCGTCTGCACGTTGTAGCGCCGGTTGACCGGCATAATGGTCGAGCGGATCTCGTCCGTCGGCGCATGCAGCGAGACGGACAGCGTGAGCTGTAAATTCTCCTCGGCCAGCCGGTCGATCCGTTCGACGAGGCCGCAGGTCGACAGGCTGATGTGGCGCATTCCGATGTTCATGCCCTCGGGCGAGTTGACCAGCTCTAAAAAACGCAGAACGGTGTCGTAATTATCCAGCGGCTCGCCGATGCCCATCAGCACGATGTTCGACACGGAAAGTCCCGAATCGAGCTGCGTGAACAGCACCTGATCGAGCATTTCCGACGGCGTCAGCCGCCGAACAAGCCCGCCGCGCGTCGACGCGCAGAAGGCGCAGCCCATGGCGCAGCCGACCTCGGACGAAATGCAGACGGTGTTGCCGTGATGATACTGCATCAGAACGCTCTCAACGCAGTTTCCGTCGCTCAGACGCCAGAGATATTTGATCGTTCCGTCTTTTTTGGATACCAGCTTGCGCACGGCGGTCGGCGCGGTCAGCTCGTAGCGCTCCGCAAGCCGCAGCCGCAGTGCCTTGGAGAGATTCGTCATCTCCTCGAAGCTCCGCGCGCCGCGGTGCATCCAGCTATAAACCTGTCCGGCGCGGAAGGCCGGCTCGCCAAGCTCCGCGAATTCCCCGCGCAGCTCCGCGAGGGTCATGGATTTGATGTCCTTCAATGCTTCCTCCTGAGCTTGCAGATAAAAAAGCCGTCTGTGCCCTGCTCACTGGGCAGCAGCGTGGTCATTGCCGCGTCCGGCAATCCCGAAAGCGGCGGAAAATGGACGGTTTCGGGCGAAAAGGAAGGATTTTCTTCCAAAAAGGCCGTCACGACCTCCTGATTTTCGCGGCGCAGCACCGTGCAGGTGCTGTAGATCAGCACGCCGCCGGGTCTTACATGCGCCGCCTGCGCGGCGAGTATGGTTTTTTGCAGCTCGGGCAGACGCGCCGCCTGCTCAAGCGGACGATAGCGGATGTCGGGCTTTTTTCGGATCACGCCGAGGCCGGAGCACGGCACGTCGCAGATCACGGCGTCAAACGGCGCCTCGTTGTCTGTCTCGCGCGCGTCGCGCAGACGCGTCTCGATGCAGGTTATGCCCAAACGCTCCGCGCCCGCGGCGATGAGCCGCAGCTTGTGCGGGTGAATGTCGCAGGAGAGCACTGTCCCACGGTTCTGCATCTGAAGCGCGGCGGCGAAGCTCTTGCCCCCGGGCGCGGCGCAGCAGTCGAGCACACGCATTCCCGGCTCGGCGCCGGAGGCCATGGCAGCCAGCCGCGCGGCGGCATCCTGCACGTAAAACCAGCCCCTTTGGAACGCCTCAAGGCGCTCCAGACTGCCTGTTCCGCGCACGGTCAGGCAGTTTTCCAGCCACGGGTGCGGCGTCGCCTGTACGCCCGCCTGCTCCAATGCGCGCGCAAGCGACGGCAGATCGGTCTTGAGCGTGTTGACCTGCAAAACCGTCTCGGGTGCCTCGTTGTGGCTTTGAAGCAGGCGCTCGGCGCGCTCGGCGCCGAATTCCTTGACCAGCAGCGCGGTCAGCTCCGCCGGGTGGCTGTATCGGACGGAAAGCTCCTGCGGCTCAGGCAGTGCCGGACAGCGCAAAAAGCTGCGCAGCACACCGTTGACGAAGCGCGCGGCGGCAGGGTTTGCAAAGCGCTTTGCCTGCTCCACCGCCTCGTTGACCGCCGCAGAGGCGGGAATTTTGTCGGAAAACCGGAGCTGATAGACAGCCAGACGCAGGATGTCGCGCACGACCGGCTGGGTCTTCCCCTTGAGGAAGCCGTCGAGCCAGAAATCGATCCGCATCCGGTTTTGCAGCACGCCGTAGCACAGACGGCTTGCCAACGCCGCATCGCGGGCGTCGAGTCCGGAGAGCGCCTGCTTCAGTGCGCCGTCCGACCACGCGCCGTCTGCGCGGCAGGCCGTGAGCGCGCGCAGCGCGGCGTCCCTTGCGTTCACGCTTCAGCCCTCCAGCCTGATCGTATGCCCGCGGAAATAATCAGGCGCGGACATCCGCTTGCCGCCGTCGGCCTGCAAGCGCGTGATAACAAGCACGCCGTCGCCGCAGGCAATTTCAAGCCCCTGCTTGGTCAGCGCGAGCGGTGTCCCGGCGGGACGGTCGGTCGTGCGCTCCACCGGGCGCACCTCGTAGATTTTGAAGCGCTTGCCGTCCAGCTCGGTCGTCGCGACCGGCCACGGGTCAAGCCCGCGCACATGGTCAATGATGGCGCGGCGCGATTTCGTCCAGTCGATCGGGCAAAGCTCCTTCGTCAGCATCGGCGCAAGCGTCATGCGGCTCTCGTCCTGCGGCGTCCGCGCCGCCGTGCCCGCCTGCATCGCGTGCAGCGTGTCGCAGAGCAGCGGGCCGCCAAGCCCGGCGAGGCGCTCCAGCAGGCTCTGCGCGTTTTCATACGGGTCGATCGGCGTTTTGCGGATCTCGATGATGTCGCCCGCATCGAGCGCAGCCGACATATACATCGCCGTCACGCCGGTCTCCTTGCAGCCGTTGAGGATCGCCCATTGGATCGGCCCCGCGCCGCGCAGCTCGGGCAGAATGCTCGCGTGGATGTTCACGCAGCCGAGCGGCGGAATATCCAGCACGCGCTGCGGCAGAACTTTTCCGTATGCCACGACGGCGATCGCATCCGGGCGCAGGGCGCACAGCTCCTCGACCACCGCATCGTCGCGGAAGGTCGTCGGCTGAAACACGGGCAGTCCGGCCTCGAGCGCAACCTTTTTGACCTCGCTCATCTCCAGCTTCATGCCGCGATTTTTCGGCTTATCGGGCTTGGTATAGACGCCTACGATCTCAAAATCGTCTGCAAGCAGAGCCTTCAGACAGGTCGCAGCGATGTCGGGCGTCCCCATAAAGACAACTCTCATGCTTCGCTCTCTTTCCGCATCTCCTCCAGCTCCTCATCGGTGAGCCGACGGGATGCGATCTCGGTGTAGATATGACCGTCGAGGTGGTCGCACTCGTGGCAGATGCAGCGTGCGGTCAGCCCCTCGCCGGACAGCTCAAACTCGTTGCCGTCCCGGTCGGTCGCGCAGACCCGCGCAAAGCTCGGACGCTTGACCAGCCAATATTCGCCCGGAACGCTCAGGCAGCCCTCCACGTCCTCCTGTTCGCCGGACGTTTCGACGATCTTCGGATTGATCAGCTCCACAAGCTCCTCGCCGGTGTCGATCACGATGACGCGGCGCAGAATGCCGACCTGCGGCGCGGCGAGGCCGACGCCGTTCGCCTCAACGAGCGTTTCCTTCATATCGTCAAGCAGATTCCAGAGCTTCTTGTCAAATTTTGTCACAGGGCGGCAGACCTTGTGCAGCGCAGGGTCGTCGACCGTGAGGATCCTTCTCAGTGCCATTTCCACGTTTCTCCTATTCATTGCCGTTGACGTCGGCAAAAACGCTGACGCCCCGGTTGGTTTTATCCTTTGCAAAGCCCTGCATCAATCGGCTCAGCAGCAGCCGCAGGGCGCGTGTATTTTTGCAGCTCAGGGTCAGGCGGCAGCGGTAATTCCAGTTGATCCGCGCGACCTGTGCGGGCGCCGGGCCGAGCAGCACGGCCGTCTCGGCAGCGTATTGCGGCAGAGAAAGCTGCGCCGCAAGCGCGGTGCGGAAGCGACGGGCCGCCGCAGTCACCTGCTCCTCCTGCCTGCCCTGAAAGGTCAGGCCGATCAGGTCGCGGAAGGGCGGGCAGCCGCGCAGCTCACGCAGCGGAAGCTCTGCCTCGTAAAACGCATCGTAATCCTGCCGCGCGGCCAACTCAATGACCGGATTTTTCGGCGTCATCGTCTGGATCATGGCGCGGCCTCTGGCCTTGCCGCGGCCGGCGCGGCCGATCACCTGCGTCAAGGTGCTGAACGTTGTCTCGGCGGCGCGGTAGGAACCGACATAAAGCGACATATCCGCGTCCAGAACGCCGACCAGCGTGACATTTTCGAAGTTCAGCCCCTTCGTGATCATCTGCGTGCCGAGCAGGATCGGGATCCTTTCCTTGCGGAAGCGGCGCAGCAGCTCCTCGTGGGGATGCGCCGCCGAGACCGTGTCGGCATCCATACGCAGCACCTGCGCCTCGGGCAGCAGCTCGGAAAGCTGCTCCTGCACCCTCTGCGTTCCGAAGCCGAGCTGCTTGAGATGGCCGCCGCAGACGGGGCATCGTCCCGGAAGCGGCTCGCTGTGCCCGCAATAATGGCACATCAGCCGACCGTTTGCATGGTGATAGGTCAGACTCACGGTGCAGGCCGGGCAGGTCGGAACATAGCCGCATTCGACGCAGACGACCATGCGGCTCGTACCGCGCCGGTTCAGAAACAGGATGGACTGCCTTCCGTCAAGCAAATTCTGTCGAAGGTTCAGCAGCAGCGGCTCACTGATAGCCGTGGCGTTTCCTGCCTTCAGCTCCTGCTTCATATCTACGATCGCGACCGGCGGCAGCTCCTTCCGGTTGAATCGGTTTTTGAGCGTATAAAATTGATAAACACCCGTTTTTGCCCGATACATCGACTCGATTGAGGGGGTCGCCGAGCCGAGCACGACCTGTGCGCCGCACTGCGACGCGCGGAAAATCGCGACCTCGCGGGCATGATAACGGGGAGAATTTTCGGATTTGTAGGTGTGCTCCTGCTCCTCGTCGAGGATCAGAAGCCCCGGACGCACCAGCGGCGCAAACACCGCCGAGCGTGTGCCGAGCACGACCGTCGCCTCGCCGGAGCGGATGCGCTTCCATGTGTCATAGCGCTCGGTGATGCGCAGGCTGCTGTGCAGAACGGCGGTTTTTTTGCCGAAATGCGCGGCAAAGAGGGACAAAAGCTGCGGCGTGAGCGCGATCTCCGGCACGAGCAGCAGCGCCGATCGTCCGGCGCGCAGGCAGTCGCCGATCAGCTTGATATAGACCGAGGTCTTGCCGCTCCCGGTCACGCCGTAGAGCAGCGAAACGCCGAAGCGTCCGGACGCAAGCTGCGCCGCGAGCCCCTCATACGCCTTCTGCTGCTCCTCATTGAGCACGAGCGGCCCGTCAAGTCTGGCCGGCTCCGGCTCGCGGATGCGGAACGCCGGTTCGTCGCGCAGCTCCAGAAGGCCAAGCTTCTCCAGCCGGTTTAAAACCGCATTCGTCGCACCCGTAAAATAGCAAACATCCTTGCCGGAGCAGACACCGACGGTCGTCATCAGGTCGAGCACCGCCGCCTGCAGGGGCGCGGTGCTGCGGTGCGCCAGCGCATAACGCTGCGCTTCTTCGACGGGAACCGACAGGGTCGCGATGCGCTCGGATTTGTCCGAAACGCGTCTTTTTTGGTTCGTTTCTTCGGAAATCAGCTTCTTTTTAAGCAAATATCGCAATGCACCGTCGAGCGCATCGGGTGTAAATTGCTGTCGAAGCGCGTCAAGCTCTGCCGAACCGCCGCGAGCGGCCAGTTCCTGCATCACAGCCTCGGCCTCCGGCTTTCGGTGGATCTGTCCCTGCCAGTCGGCCTGCAAAATCCGATAGGTCGCCTGCTCCCGAAACCAGACGCCGGCCGGAAGGATCGCCTTGACCGCATCGTAAAAGGTGCAGAAATACCGGTCGCGCAGAAAGGCCGCCGTGCGGAGCATCCGCTCGTCGAGCAGCGGCTCGTCGTCGAGCACCTGCAAAACGGGCTTCAGCCCGTCCTCCTCCCCCGCCTCAACGGAGAGCACAACGCCCTCGGTCTGCCGGTTGCCCTGCCCGAAGGGCACGCGCACGCGCTGCCCCGGAACGACCCGGAGCGTCGGCGGAACGCGGTAATCATAGGGCTTATCGATGGCATAGACCGCAGCGGAGACGGCAAGCTTGGCGACCATATCCGACGGTTTATTCGTTGATCGTGGCAGCCAGCTTGCCCTCGGCGACCTCGCGAATGGCGAGCGTCACGGGCTTATCCGAAAGCGGGATATGGAAGGTCTCGGACTCGATGGAGATCTGGCGGGCGCGGCGCGCCACGACGTTGACCATCAGATAGCGGCTGTCAATGTGCTTGAGCAGCTCGGACATAGCGGGATAAAGCATTTTCGGTTCCTCCTTATAATTCGATCGGACAATACGGCGAACGGCAGCGCTCTGCGGTCAGGATGGCCTGTATCCGCCCGGCGGCCTGCTCAACGGTATCGTTGACGATGGTATAGCGATATTGATTTGCAATTTTACATTCTTCCAGTGCAATTTGCAGCCGACGCTCGGCGACCTCCGGCGCGGTGTCTCCGCGCCCGGTCAGGCGGCGGCGCAGCTCGTCGTAGGACGGCGGCGCGATGAAGATCGAAACGGCGTCCGGACGACGCCGGAGCACCTGAAGGCCCCCCTGCACGTCGATCTCGAGCACGACGGAGACGCCGCTTTCGAGCGCCTGCTCCACCGGCCTGAGCGGCGTGCCGTAATAATTTCCGGCATAGGACGCGTGTTCGAGCAGCTCCCCGGCTGCGATCATCTCCTCGAAGCGCTCATGCGTGACGAAAAAATAGTGCGTGCCGTCGATCTCGCCGGGGCGCATGGCGCGCGTCGTAGCCGAGACGGACAGGCGCAGCGTCGGCTCACGCCGCAGCAGCTCCCTGACGATCGTTCCCTTTCCGACGCCGGACGGGCCGGAAATCACGATGATTCTCCCCTGTTTCAATCCACTGTTTCCTCCTGATCGATGCCGCCGTCCTTTTCGTTGAGCCGTTTTGCGACGGTTTCCGGCGGGATCGCTGATAATATGACATGATCGGTGTCCATGACGAGCACGGAGCGCGTTTTGCGCCCGAAGCTGGCGTCGATGAGCATCGCGCGCTCCTTGGCCTCCTGGATCAGACGCTTGACGGGCGCGGAATCCGGGCTGACCACGGTCAGCAGACGCTCGGCCGAGACCAGATTGCCGAAGCCGATGTTCACGAGCTTCATGGCGTCACTCGATGTTCTGCACCTGCTCGCGGATCTTCTCGAGCAGTGCCTTGATCTCCACGACGTTCCGCGCCTGCTCGATGTCGTTGCCCTTCGAGCCGATCGTGTTGGCCTCGCGGTTCATCTCCTGCAGCAGGAAGTCGAGCTTCCGGCCGATCGGGCCGCCGCCGGACAGCAGCGCCTCCATCTGGCTCAGGTGGCTGCGCAGACGCACCGTCTCCTCGTCGACCGCAACCTTGTCGGCAAAGATCGCCGCCTCGGTCAGGATGCGGCTCTCGTCAACGGTCGTTCCGGCGAGTACCTCGCGCATCTTCGCCTCGAGCCGCGCGCGGTATTCCTGCACGGTGATCGGGCTGCGCTGCTCGACGCGGCCGACGTATTCCAGAATCAGCGCCGCATTCGCACGCAGATCGGCGGCGAGCGCTGCGCCCTCGGTGGCACGCATGGCGTTATAAGCCTCAAGCGCCGCGCGCACGACGGTGAGGATATCCTGCGTGTTCTGCTCCTCGTCCTCAGCGGGCTTTTCCACCGTGAAAACGTCCGACATCCGTGCAAGCGAGGTTGCGGAGACATCGTCGCGCACGCCGTAGTCCGCCGCGATCGTCCGCAGGGCATTCAGATAGCCCTCGAGCACGGGGCGGTTGAGGCGAATGTTGACCGCCTCGTCCTCGGCGGCGGCAACGGAGATATAGACATCCACCTTGCCGCGGCTGACGGACTGCTTGACCGTCTGCTTCACGGCGTCCTCGGCATAGGAGAACGAGCGCGGCAGCTTCACGCCGCAGTCAAGAAAGCGGTTGTTGACCGAGCGGAGCTCGGCCGTGATCTCGCGGCCGAGCAGGGTCTGAACGGCACGTCCGTAGCCGGTCATGCTGTGAACCATGAGGGATCCCTTCTTTCTATTAAATCAGCGGCAGCTGTTGCAGAGGCAATTCAGGCACAGCATCGAGCCGCAGAGATTGCAGAGTTCGTTATCGTCCGTACCGCCGTATTCCTGCTGACGGTAGGTATAGGCGCCGGTGCCGGTGCGGTTGAGGGCGGCGGCGTATTCCGGATTGCCCGGCTCCATCTGGACGGCAATGCGGAAATTCTGCGCTGCCTCATCCATCCAGCCGCGCCGCTGCGCGATCACGCCGCGCAGGTAGTACCACTGCGCCGTGCGGCCGCCGATGCCTTCGAGGATGCGCTCCGCGCCTTCAAGGTCGCCCGCCTGAATCCGGCGGCGCACCTCGGCAAACTCGGCGCTGCCGCCCGACGGGCCGGAATAGCCGGTCGAGCCGTAGCTCCCGGAGGCGCTCGACGCGCCCGCGCCGCCGTCCTTGGTCAGGACGGCATAGGCCTCGTTGATCTCCTTCATTTTTTCCTCGGCAAGGTCTGCCAGAGGATTCCCGGCGTAGTGGTCGGGGTGGTATTTCCGGGCAAGCTCCCGGTAGGCTTTTTTGATCTCGTCCTGAGACGCGCCCTTGGGCACGCCAAGCACTTCATACGGGTCTTTCATGCAATCGGTTCCTTTTTTTCGTGCCTCCGGCGCTTGCGGAAGCGTTGTTCAGAAACGCCGCGAAGCACGGCGGGTAATCCATAATAAATAATGTTGCGCAGCAGCTCGTCTCCGGGCTGCGGTTCGAGCAGCTCCAGCGCAGAGGCCGCCATGCTGATCGACGCATCAACGGTCGAAAGCAGCTGCTTTTTGTCCTCCGGACGCAGCGCGGCGTCCTCCGGCTCAAAACGGCAGCACAGCGGATTATAGCTGCCGGAGCGGATGTCCTTGGGCAGATCCTCCAAAGAGTCCGTCAGGTAAAGATACCGTCCGACGTGGTAGAGCAGCTGCTCCAGAATCCGGCGGCGCTTGGGATCGGCGACCTCTCCTGCGCACGCCTTGAGCAGCACGGCGAAGGTGTCGGCCGGACGGTCGAGGCTGGCGCATTGCGCCTCCTCAAGCGCGGCAAGCGCGTCGAGCTGCTCGGCAAACAGGCGGTCGAGCGCGGGGTGCAGCGCAGAGGCGCGGCGAAACGCACGGCGATAGAGCAGCATCCCGCAGGATGCGGCCAGCCGCGTTGCCAAACGGCCGTCGCGCCGCGCGTCGCAGAGCTTCCGGTAGCTCAGCAGCACACTGAGGTCGGCGGCGTATTCCAGCTCGGCATCCGCCCGGACGCAACGTTTTTTGCAGAGCGGGCGCAAGGGACAGAAGCACCTCCCGCAGGCGCTCTCCTCCCGCCGCAGCAGGAGATAGAGAAAGGTCATGTCGTAATTGACCAGAAAGCGGGCGCGGAAGCCGTAGCGCCGCCGCAGGCAGTCGCACAGGCCGCAGTAGACGGCGCGGTATTGCGCCTTGGCCTGCTCGGAGAGCCGGTCAGACAGGGGTAAAACATATCCAAACATAGCGATCTATCGATAAGAGACGATGCGGAAAACGGGCGGACGCCGCCGCAGACGCCGGTCGAGCCAAAACGCCGGGGCAAGGCCGACCGCGAACGCCGCAGCGGACGGAAGCAGCGGTCTGCCGCCCAGCGCGGACGCGAGCAAATAGACGGTCAGGAACAGCACGAGCGGAAGCACATAGACCAGCGCGGCAGAAAGCAGCACGGGACGGCTCTCCGTCTCGACCCAGACCTCCGCGCCCGGCTCCGCGCCGATCAGGTTGTGCGCCGCGAAGCGGATCGTCTCCGTCGCAGCGCCGCAGCCGGAGCAGCGATGGCAATCGCCGCTGCACGCGCTCCTCCGCTCAACCGCCAGAAGCGCTCTGCCGTCCGGCAGGAGCGAGACGACGGTCGCAAGCTGGCGCATCTCAGCTCGTCCGCTCCACCATCTCGAGGTAATACGGTCCGGAGATCACACCGGCCTGTATCCCCTTGGGGAGCTTGATCGTCAGAAGCACTTTTTTCGCGCCGGAATCGTAGTCCTTGCTCAGATCGGCCGAGACGGTGATGTCCTGCGCGCGCAGCTCGTTGAGATCGGAGGCCTTGCCGCGCACCGTGATCACGATGCTCTGCACGCCGGGACTGAGCGAATCGGATTCGTTGTGGAAAACGATATCTTCGCTGGAGACCGTGAATTTCCGCGTGATAAGACCCTTGAACTTCAGAGTCAGCTTGACGCTCGGCTCAGTTGCGCGGATGGTCACGCCGTCGGGCATCTCGGGCTTGATGTCCCAGGTCTGATCCTCCGGCACGTCGGCAAGGTCGATGTCCTTGATATAAAGCTTATCGAGCTTGTCCAGCACGTCCTTGCTGCCGGTCACGCCGATGGTATCCGGCTCGAGCTTGTATTCCACGTCGTCAACCGTTGCGCCGCCGCCGTCGATGATCCGAACGCCCAGCTCCACCTGCTTGAAGGCCAGAACCGGCACGGACAGGCGCACAGTCGGCACGGAGACTGTCATATAGCCGCTGGTATCGATGACGTTGTTATCCTGATCGACGAAGGTATAGGTGAAGTCGCCGGAGATCGTGTCCGTCCTGCCTTGCAGATCGACCGTCACGACCGCCGAGGCGATCTGGTTGACCTCCTCGGCCGGTCCGCTCACCGAGAGCGTGTCAGTGGTCAGAACGGCGTCGTTGCGGACGTAGCCGTCGGCAAGGTCGCCGACGTACTCGACCACGACCGGAACCTCCGGCCGTACCTTACGCTCGCTGACCTTGACGCTGATCTTATTGGCCGTGGAGCTGACGAGCTTGATGTCGCCCGAGGCGATGTTCGACGGCGGATCGAGCGTCCAGCTCACATCAAAATCACCGGCAGAGGAAATGCTGCTGACGTCGGCAATCGCCTCGAGCGAGCTGCTGTTCAGCTCCTTGAGGTCGGAGCGGCTGCCGGAGATCTCCACATCGATATATTGCTCCTCGCCGCCCGTGACCATCAGGCCGTTGCTCTCGAGGTCGGCCGTGCCGACCAGACGGACGCGCACGCCGCGCACGGTCGTTTTATCGTTCGGATTGACGACCGTGACCGCATAGACCCACAGGCCGATGCTGACAAGCAGAGCGAGCAGGAACGAGAGAATTTTATGCTTCTGCATCCGAATCATCCTTTTCTTTTCGACGGTGCGTGCGACCGATGCGCTTGCGCAGACGCTTGACGGGATTATAGGTCTTTTCCTCGCGCTTCGGCGCAAGCTCCTTGAGCAGCAGCCGTTCAAGGGTCTGCGGCGCGAGGTGGCGCTTGAGCATTCCGTTGACGGCAACGGAGATCGTGCCCGTCTCCTCCGAGACGATCACGACCACCGCATCGGAGACTTCACTCATGCCGATACCGGCGCGATGCCGCGTGCCGAGGTCGCTGCTGATGTTGCGGCTCTGCGTCAGCGGGAGCACGCAGCCGGCAGCCGCGATCCGTTCGTTGCGGATGATGACCGCTCCGTCGTGCAGCGAGGCCTTGGTGAAAAACAGGTTGCGCAGCAGTTCGCTCGAGACGCGCGCGTCGATCACCGTTCCGGTTTTTTGATAGTCGATCAGAGACGTCTCGCGTTCAAAAACGATCAGAACGCCCGTGCGCTCCCGCGACATGATCTCACAGGCGTTGACGGTCTCGCCGATCACGCGGTCGATCTCGCGCTGCTCCTGCTTGGTCGAGAGCAGCTCGCGGAGACTCTTGCTGCCGATCTTCTCGAGCATACGGCGCAGCTCGGGCTGGAACATGATGACCAGCGCGATCAGACCGATCTCGAGCACCCGGTCGAGCAAAAAGCTCATCAGATACATATTCAGAAGCTTCGTCACGACCGCCAGCACCAGCAGGAGCACGATGCTCTTGGCGATGCGCGCCGCGCCGGTCGTCTGGATCATCATGATGAGCGCATAGAGGACAAAGGTCACCAACAGGATGTCGATGATGTCCATGAATTTAATTGTAGGCAACATCGCCAAGACGTCGCGGAAGAAATTGATTATCGAATCCATAAGACAAGCTCCGCTCGTATGGTATACTATATCTATTCAATTATAGCCGATTTCCCACGCAATAGCAAGAGCTATCTGAAAAAACTAAAGCAGTTTTTTCGTTACATTCAAAAAATGCCGGATCTCCTGCATCGTATTGAACGGCGAGAAGCTCAGCCGCAGCGTCCCGGTTTGCAGCGTTCCGGCCGCGCGGTGTGCCGTCGGAGCACAGTGCAGCCCCGCGCGCACGGCGATGCCCGCATCGGCCAGCCGCTGCGCCGCCTCCTCACAGTCGACCGTTTTCGGCACGACCGACAGAACGCCGCTCTGCGGCGCGCCCCGGAACACGCGCGCGAGGCCCTGCGCCTCGATCCCCTGCACCGCGGCGCGCAGAAGCGCCTGCTCATGCGCCAGAAGACGCTCCGTGCCGCTCCAGCGCACATAGCGCACGCCCTCGAGCAGCCCCGCAAGACCACAGACGTTGTGCGTCCCGGCCTCGAGCCGGTCGGGAAGAAAGGGCGGCATCTCCTGCGATTCGGACAGGCTGCCCGTCCCGCCGAACAGGAGCGGACGCGCTGCGTGCGCACAAAGCAGGATTCCCGTCCCCTGCGGCCCGAGCAGCCCCTTATGCCCCGGGCAGGCGACAAACGCCGCTCCCGTCTCCCGCAGGGAGAGCGACAGCGTCCCGGCGGACTGCGAGGCATCGATGATGAGCGGAACGTCCGCCTCGCGGCAGAGCGCCGCGATTTGCCCGATCGGCAGGATATAGCCGAACACATTGGAGACATGCGTGCAGACGACAGCGTCCGGCTTGGTCTCGAGGCCGCGCCGAAACGCCTCGAGCGTCGCAGGATCGTCAAAAAGTGTGCCGAAGTACCGGATTTCGGCATGACGCGCATGGAGCGGGCGCGTCACGGCGTTGTGTTCAAAATGCGAGATCAGAACGCGGCCGCCCTTCGGAACGACGGACGCGATCGCGAGATTCAGGCCGTGCGTGGCGTTCATCGTGAAGACGACCTGCTCCGGCTCGCAGTCGAACAGACCCGCCAGCTCCGTCCGGCAGGCATAGGTCACCTGCGCCGCGCGCTCCGCCGCCGCATGGCCGCCCCGGCCGACCGAGGCGCAGGCGCCGATCGACCACGCCACGGCACGCGCCACCGACGGCGGCTTTTGCAGGCTGGTCGCCGCCGCATCCAGATAGATCATGGCCGCACTTCCTGCCAAGGCTCGGCGCCGCGCCGCCGGTAGATTCTCTGAAACGGCAGGCGCTCCCGGCGCAGCAGCTCAAGCGCGCGAGCATAAAGCTCCTGCGCAACGCGCAGACTATAGCCGCAGCCCTGCTTGCGAAGCGGTCCCGGCGTGCGCACAACGCCCGAGCCGATCGACGCCTCGCTGAGGAGCTGCTGCGCGCGCATTGCCGACGTCACCGAGCGGAACGTAAAAAAGAATACTTCCATCGCTTCTCCCTCCCGTATCATCGTATGGTTTTCGGGCGGTTTTGACACTCCGGATGCATCCCGATCGCAAAATAATTCGCAGCTTCATAGAAACTTAATTTCTTTTGTATTATTTTTTTAATAACTATCGGTTAGAATAAAACCCGTAAAGATGAATGATTCATATTTCATTTTTCTCCTCTTTTTCTTTTCATTTTCTTCCTCTTTTTCTTTTTCGGATGCCGCAGACAGGTTCGTCCCCTGTCTGCGGTCTTCTTTTCTGTACATATGCGAAAAACCGGCGAAACGCTCAAGGCAGTTCGCCGGTCAGTTTTATTTCAGCTGTAGGGCGCGGGCGTGCTTGCTGGCGCGCTGCTCATGCAGACCGTAACGCGCGCAGAGCGCGGCGGCAAGGGCGGCCGTTTCGTCCGGCGCACCGGATTTCAGCTCCAGCTCCACCTCTGCGAAGGGCAGGCGCTCGGTTTTTCCGGTCAGGAAGCCGACGTCCCCGGCCAGCTCGGCCACGCTGCCGTCCGGAAGGTGCAGCAGCACGCAGCGCCGCCGGAATTCCGCGCCGCAGACCGCCTCGAGCGCCCCGTCTCCATAGAGCGCGAGAAGCTGCCCGGGCGCACCGGCCCGGAGCAAGCGCTCCACCGCGTCGGGATCGACCGCATTCGCCTCGACCTGCCATTCTCCGCGCGTATGCGCCTCGCCCGTCGGCGTTTTCAGGCAGACCACGCCCGTCCCGTTCTCCATGCGCTGGCGGAGCGTCCAGCGGCTGCGCGAAAAGGCACGCGCCGTGGTATCAAAATAGGTCGTTTTCATCGAGAAGGTCTGCCACGCGCCGTCAGACAGGCGCTGCACCTTCGCATCGTTCAAGACTGCCTCGAGCGTCCGCTCGTCCGGAACGGCCAGCTTGAATTCCAGCTCTTTTCCCATGTGAAATTTCCTCCTGCACAAATTTAAAGCTTTCGCCCGTTGTTGACGGCTTTTTTCGCCGCATTGTGATACACTGGCCGCAGAATTCGGCACTGGGGGTAAGAAAATGGATCGTTCCCGTTTGGTTTTGCAGAGGAAGCGGCTGCTCACGCGCCTCAGGCGCAAAAGCGGCGCGCCCGGATTTTTGCGCAGGGCCGTGCCGCCGATGGTCGGTGCGTTTCTGCTCACGGGGACAGGCCTTCTGCGGCAGCCGCTGCCGCTTGCCGCCGGGTTCGTCGCCGCCTTCCCGACGGGGTGCGGCTCGATTTTCGCCGCGCTTGGCGCGGTCGGCGGTTACATTCTGCGCTGCGAGAGCACACCGGCGGCGATGTTCACGGCGCTGACGGTGCTGCTGCTCGCGGCGGTCGGGATCTTTCGCGTGACAAATCTGCCATCGACGCGGTGGTTTCTGCCGGTGATTGCCTCGTCGGTCTGCGCCGTGCTCGGCGGCGTGTGTCTGCTCGGCGGAAACGAGACCGAGCTGGCGTTCTGGGCGGCGGACACGCTTCTGGCCGGTCTGAGCGCCGCAGGCTTCCGCAGCGCCGCAGGGGGCAACCGGACAGCCTCGGCCGTGCTGGCCGCATGCGTCGTCTCGGGGCTGGGAAGCGCGCCCTTCCCGGCGGAGCTTGCTCTGTTCGCCGCCGCACTGCTTGCCGCCGGCTGCGGCGAGCTGCTCCCGGCGGCCGTGATCGGGCTGACGCTGGAGCTGAGCGGGAACGGTACGGAATATCTGACCGGCGCATTGCTGCTGCCGCAGCTGTTCGCCTCCTGCACGCACGACCGCAGGCTGCGCGCCGCCGGGACGGCGCTCCTGCCGCCCGTGCTGCTACTCTGCTTCGGAACGCCGGATGCGCTGTCGCTCGTGGCGCTGGCCGGGGGCGGTCTGGCGGGGTGGCTGCTCAGCAGCCGCCGCGCGCTCTTCGCGCCGCTGACGGCCGACGAGGCAAGCGCCGTGACCGCCCGGCTGGAGCAGGGCGCTTCCCTGCTGGAGCTGGTGAAGGCGCAGTTCCCGGTCAACGCCGGAATGCCGATGCAGGAGGAGGCCGAGCGTGTCTACGACGGCGCGGCCGACCACATCTGCCGCTGCTGCGCGCGGTTTCACAAGTGCTGGCAGCAGAACGCCGAGGAGAGCTATCAGCTCTTGGCCGGGGCGGCGCGGCCGATCCTGGAACGCGGAAATGCCCGCAAGGAGGACTTCCCGCAGGAATTCCGGAGCAATTGCTGCCACATCGACGGTTTCGTGATGGCCGTGAACCAGGAGCTGGAGGGAATGCTCTACCGCAGGCGCTTCCGGATGCAGCTGCTCGAGAGCCGCCGCGTGATCGCGCAGGAATACGACTGCATCGCGCAGTATCTGCGCGCGCTCTCCGAGCCGCAGAGGCAGAAGCGCCCGTCGTTCGAGCCGGACGTCGGCATCGCGACGATGGCCAAGCGGGGAAACCGCGTGATCGGCGACCGCTGCCGTTGCTTTTCCGAGCGGAACGCGCGGTATTATGCCATGCTATGCGACGGAATGGGCAGCGGCGAGGAGGCTGCGCGGATCAGCGCCGAGACGCTCGAGCTGCTGGAAAAGCTTCTGAGGGCGGGGCTGGGCGGCGAGGCCGCGCTGCGTCTGCTCAACGGAGCGGCGCTGCTGCGCGACGAGGGCGCATATGCCACGGTCGACCTGCTGGAGCTGGATCTCTCCGACGGGACGGGCGTGCTTTACAAATGGGGCTCAGCACCGTCCTATCTCGGATGCGGCGCGAAGCGGCGCACGCTCGGGCGGCAGACGCCGCCGCCCGGCTTCTTCGGCGAGGCGCGGCCGGAGCGCTTTGAGCTGGCGCTGGGCGGCGGGCTGCTGCTGACGCTTGCAAGCGACGGCGCAGAGCAGGCGGCGGAGCTGATCCGCTCCTATCAGGGCAGCTCGCCGCGTGAGCTGGCCGCGCTTTTGACGGCGGGTATGCCGTCCGAGGACGACAAGACCGCGCTGTGCCTCCGGCTCTATCCGAAGCCGTTTTGACCGAGGCTGCAAACGAAGAAAGGCTCTGACACGGGATCAGAGCCTTCTTTTTTTACAGCGTCTCGCCCTCCATCGATTTGGTGGCATAGGCGTTGAGCGTCTGGTCGGCAAGATGCCCGGCCAGATATTCATAATACGCCTGCGCGCCGATCATCGCGCCGTTGTCGCCGCAGAGCGACAGCGGCGGCAGGCAGAGGCGCACGCCGCGCTGCTCGCACGCGCGCGTCAGATCGCCGCGGATGCGGCTGTTGGCCGCGACGCCGCCCGCGACGGCCAGCGTGCGATAGCCGGTCTGTTCGAGCGCGGCAAGCGTGCGCGGCACGAGGATCTCGCTGACCGCCTCGGAAAAGCTCGCGCAGAGGTCGGGCACGTTCACCGCCCCGCCCTTCTGCTCAGTGTTATGGATCAGATTGACCGCCGCCGTTTTTAATCCGGAGAACGACATATCCAAGGGATTGCCGCTGACCTTGATATGCGGCATGGGATAGGTCTTGGGGTCGCCGCCGCACGCCGCGCGGTCGAGCGCTGCTCCGCCGGGATAGGGCATCCCGAGCAGCCGCGCGACCTTGTCAAAGCACTCGCCCGCCGCGTCATCGCGCGTCGAGCCGAGAATGCTCAGGTCGGTATAGTCGCGGACGTCGACGAGCATCGTGTGCCCGCCGGAGACGACGAGGCAGAGAAACGGCGGCTTCAGATCGGGATAGGCAATGTAATTGGCGGCGATATGGCCGCGGATATGATGCACGGGGATCAGCGGCACGTCCAGCGCCAGCGCTGCGGCCTTGGCGAAATTCACGCCGACGAGCAGCGCACCGATCAGGCCGGGCGCATAGGTCACGGCGACGGCGTCGATGTCGGTGCGGCGCACATTCGCGGCGGCAAGCGCCTGCTCGGCAAGGCCGTAGATCGCTTCGATGTGCTTGCGCGAGGCGATCTCGGGCACGACGCCGCCGTAGAGCCGGTGCAGCGCCACCTGCGAGGCGATCTGGTCTGTCAGCACCTCGCGGCCGTCCCGCACGAGCGCAACGGCGGTCTCGTCGCAGGACGATTCAACGGACAGGATCAGCATGGAACAGCTCCTTTCTGAGGATGAGCGCATCCTCGCGCGGATCGAGATAGTAATTCGGGCGGCGCCCGACCTGCTCAAAGCCGAGCGTTCGATAGAGCGCGATTGCGCCGGAGTTGGAGGCGCGAACCTCCAAAAACAACTCGTCGATCTCTGGCAGGCGGCGCTCCAGCTCGGCAAACAGCGCGCGGGCGATGCCGCGGCGGCGCAGCGCAGGGCTGACGGCGACGTTCATCACGTCGGCCTGCGGCGGCACCCGCTGCACGCCCAGATAGGCGGCAGCCGTACCGTCCTCCTCCCAGACGAGCCAGAGGCTCAGCGGGTTATCCAGCTCCGAGGCGATCGAGCTGACGCTCCACGGATCGGAAAAGCACAGCTTTTCCAGCGCGGCAACGGACGGAACGTCCGCAGCGGTCATCGGTCGGATCATTTCGCGTCATACCAGCTTTCTCCGGATTTTGCCTCGGCGACGAGCGGCACGGCAAGCGTTGCGGCGTGCTCCATCTCGTCGGCGACGATCGCGCGCACGCGCCCGGCCTCCTCCGGCGGGCATTCGACGATCAGCTCGTCGTGCACCTGAAGCAGCAGCCGCGCGCGCAGCCCGTTCGTCTCGAGCGCGCAGAAGACGCGCACCATCGCCAGCTTCATGATGTCCGCAGCCGTCCCCTGCACGGGCGTGTTGAGCGCAATGCGCTCCGCACCGGAGCGGATATTGAAATTCGTGCTGCGGATCTCAGGGATCATGCGCCGTCTGCCGAACAGTGTGGAGACGTAGCCCTGCGTGCGCGCAGTCTCGACGATGTTTTTCATATAGTCCCGCACGCCGGGATATTGCGTCAGATAGCGCTCGATATATTCCTTGGCCTCGCGGCGGCTCACGCCGATGTCCTGCGCCAGCGAGAACTCGGAAATGCCGTAAACGATGCCGAAATTGACCGCCTTGGCCTGACGCCGCATCAGCGGCGTGACGTTCTCGGGCGGCACGTGGAACACGCGCGAGGCGGTCAGCCGGTGGAAGTCCTCTCCGGAGCGGAAGGCCTCCTGCATGGCGCGGTCGTCCGCGATATGCGCCAGCACGCGCAGCTCGATCTGACTGTAATCCGCGTCGACGAGCACCCAGCCCGGGCGCGGCACGAACATTTTTCGGATCTCGCTGCCCAGCTCCGTGCGCACGGGGATGTTTTGCAGATTCGGCTCGGTCGACGACAGGCGGCCGGTCGCCGTGACGGTATTCTGGAAGGTCGTGTGGATGCGTCCGTCGGGCGCGATCTCCTTTTGCAGCCCCTCGGCGTAGGTCGATTGCAGCTTTGTGAGCATTCGGTAGTCCATGACGGCCTGAATGATCGGGTGACGGTCGCGAAGCTTTTCGAGCACCTCGGCATTGGTCGAATAGCCGCTCTTGGTCTTTTTGACGGGCGGCAGACCGAGCTTTTCAAACAGCACCACACCGAGCTGCCTGGGCGACTGGATGTTGAACGGTTCGCCGGAATAGCCGTAGATCAGGCGCTCACAGGCGGCGATCCGCTCGGAAAGCATGGCGCTGAATGCCTCGAGCGCCGCCCGGTCGACCGGAACGCCGTCGTGCTCCATGTGCGCCAGCACACGGCAGAGCGGAAGCTCCAGCTCCCGCAGCAGGGCGGTCATGCCCTCTGCCTCGAGCTTTTCCGACAGCACCCGCTGCAGCCGCTGCACGCAGACGGCCTGCGCGGCAAGCTGCGCGTCGGGGTCGTCCTCCTGCGCAGGAGGCGTATGCAGGTAGTCCTGCGCGAGCTGCGGCAGCTCGTATTTTCCGCGCGTTGCGTCGAGCAGATAGGCCGCCAGCGCCGTGTCGAACACAAAGCCGTCGGCATCGATGCCCGCCGCAAGCAGCCGTCGCATCAGCGGCTTGACGTCATGCGCCGTTTTCGGCACGGCGCGGTCAAACAGCCGCTTGAGAACATAGGCGTGATCCAGGCCAAGGCGTTCGCGCTTCAAAAGCGTGACCGCAGCGTCCCGGCAAACGGCGACCGTGTCCAGCTCCGGCGAGGCGGCGACCGCCACGGGCGCTCCGTCCAGCAGGGCGAGCGCCTCGTCCGCCGTTTCGGCCGTGACAACGTCGCATTTTGCCTCGGGCGGCTCGGCCGCGTCCGTCTCCGGCGCCTCAAACGCAGCGCTGCGCAGGCCGTATTGGTCGATCAGCTTCTGAAACTCCAGACGCGTGAACAGGTCGTACAGCTCGCGGCGCTTCGGCTCGCGCACCAGATTCTTCTCGGGCGAAAATTCAAAGCAGAGCGGCGCATCGCAGCGGATGGTCGCAAGCTCATAGGAGAGATAGGCCATCTCCCGCCCATTGACGAGCTTTTCATAGAGCTTGCCCTTCATATTCTGCGGCGTCAGATTCTCATAAACGCCGTCGAGCGTTCCGAAGCGGTGCAGCAGCTCCGTGGCCGTCTTCGGCCCGACGCCCGCGACGCCGGGGATATTATCCGAGCTGTCGCCCATGAGCGCCTTGAGGTCGATCAGGCGGATCGGCTCCAGCCCGTACTCGGCCTCGAACGTCGCCGGGTCATAGTTGACCGAGCGCGTCTGCCCGCCCTGCGTGCGCACAAGCTTGACCGTCACGCGGTCGTTGACCAATTGCAGGCTGTCGCGATCTCCGGTGAGGATCACGCAGTCCCAATCCGCATCGGCGCAGAGGCGCGACACCGTGCCGATCACGTCGTCGGCCTCCCAGCCCTGACATTCATAGATCGGAATGTTCATCGCCCGCAGCACGTCCTTCATCACGGGCATCTGCGCGGCCAGCTCCTCGGGCATTCCGTGCCGGTTGGCCTTATAGGCCTCATATTTCAAATGGCGAAACGTCGGCCCGTGCAGGTCGAAGGCAACGCACAGCGCCTCCGGCCGCTCCTCGCGGCGCACGCGCTCGAGGATGTTCAGAAAGCCGAAAATCGCGTTGGTGTACATACCGTCGCGCGTCGTCAGCGGATGCACGCCGTAGTAGGCCCGGTTGATGACGCTGTTGCCGTCAAGGATCATCAGCTTCATGGCAGTTTTCCCCCGTTTTCGTCAGATTCTTCTCCATTTTGCGCCCTGCGGCGTGTCAATGACCTCGATGCCGTGCGCCTTCAGCTCGTCGCGGATGCGATCGGCCTGCGCCCAGTTTTTCTCCTTCTTGGCGGCGGTACGCGCGGCGACGAGCGCGTCGATCTCGGGATCCTTTTCCTCCTCGGGCTGCGCCTCGCGCTGCTTCTGCGCGGCCGCGAGCAGGTTCAGGCCGAGCACCTGATCGAATTCGGCAAGCGCGGCGCGCTTTGTTGCGTCGTTCGTCTTGGCCTTGAGGACGTCATAGAGCGTTGTGACGGCAAGGGACGTGTTGAGGTCGCCGTTCAGCGCAGTCTTGAAGCGTTCGCGCAGCGCGTCCAGCGCGGCCTCCTCGAGCGGTGCGTCCTGCGTGTCGAGCGCGGCGATCTTTGCGATCAGCTTCTCATAGGTCAGCGCCGCATTGTCCAGATTCTCCCACGAGAAGACGAGGTTGCGGCGATAGTGGCTTTGCAGGCAGAACAGCCGGTAGACCATCGGATCATAGCCCTTCTGCTCCAGCAGCGAAACAGTCAAAAATTCGCCCTTGGATTTGGACATTTTGCCGCCTTCGGTGTTCAGATGATGAACATGGAACCAATAGTTGCACCATTTATGGCCAAGGTAGGCCTCGGACTGGGCGATCTCGTTCGTGTGGTGCGGGAAGGCGTTGTCGATGCCGCCGCAGTGGATGTCCATATCCTCGCCGAGGTGCTTGATGCTGATGCAGGAGCACTCGATATGCCAGCCGGGATAGCCCACGCCCCACGGGGAGTCCCACTTGAGCGCCTGATCCTCAAATTTTGACTTGGTGAACCAGAGGACGAAATCATTCTTATTGCGCTTGTTCTCGTCCTCCTCGACGCCCTCGCGGACGCCGACGGCGAGATCCTCCTCCTTGTGGTCGTTGAACACATAGTATTTCTCAAGCTTGGAGGTGTCAAAATAGATATTTCCGCCGGCCGCGTAGGCATAGCCCTTGTCCAGCAGCGTCTCGATCATGTGGATATATTCCGGGATGCAGTGCGTTGCAGGCTCGACCACGTCCGGCCGTTTGATATTCAGCTTGTCGCAGTCGGCAAAGAACGCGTCGGTATAGTATTTTGCGACCTCCATCACGGTCTTATGCTCGCGCTTGGCACCCTTGAGCATTTTGTCCTCGCCGGTGTCGGCGTCGGAGGCCAGATGGCCGACATCCGTGATGTTCATGACGCGCTTGACGTTGTAGCCCAGATAGCGCAGGCTCTTTTCCAGCACGTCCTCCATGATATAGCTGCGCAGATTGCCGATGTGGGCATAGTGGTAGACCGTCGGCCCGCAGGTATACATCTTCACAATGTCGGGGTGGTTCGGCACGAACAGCTCCTTCTTGTGGCTCAGGGAATTATAAAGATACATGGCTCATTGCTCCTTCTGTAATAATTTTTCCAATTGCTGCACCCGCTCGGCAAGCGCCGCAATCTCAAGCTGGATGGGGTCGGGCGTATGGATATGGTCAAGCTTCTCGCCGCCGACGCGGACGATGTGCCCGGGAATGCCGACGACGGTGCAGTTATCCGGCACCTCGCGCAGCACGACGGAATTCGCCGCGATCTTGACGTTATCGCCGACCTTGAACGGCCCTAAAACCTTTGCGCCGCAGCCGACCATGACGTTGTTGCCGAGCGTCGGGTGGCGCTTTTCCCGCGCCGCGCCCGTGCCGCCGAGGGTCACGCCCTGATAGAGCAGGCAATCGTCGCCGATCTCGGCCGTCGCGCCGATGACGATGCCCGTGCCGTGGTCAATGACGAGTCTGCGCCCGATTTTTGCCGCCGGATGGATCTCAACGCCCGTGCGGCGCTTCGCCCGCTGCGACACCCATCGTGCCAGAAACTGAAATTTGTGCTCATAGAGCCAATGGGCGATGCGGTAATAGATCTGTGCGTGCAGACCGTTGTATAACAGAAAGATCTCCAGCTTGCTTCTTGCCGCCGGGTCGTTGCGCTGGTAAGCCGACAGGGTCTCGGTCAAGCGCGTCATATTGCATTCCTCCAGACAAAAAAGCCCGCCTCCGGTGTGCTCCAGAGGCGGGTCTATTGAAAAACTCGCGGTTCCACTCTGATTTCTCGCTTTAACGGAAGCCAAGGCTTCCGCGGTCTTTTCGCGACCAACGGGGTCTCCCCTCGCTCACGAACGCACTTCGCCGCCCCGACGCCGCTTCCGCTTTCAGCCATGGCGGAAGCTCTCTGGCACGTCTGCCGGTCAGCTACTCTTTTCGATCAACGCGATATGAAATTTAGGGAAGCTCTGATTAAATCGCAAGAGCGGTCAGCGAGGGATTTTATTCCAAATTGAGGCTTGAAACTTGCAGGAATCCTTTCCGTATTTCAAGATTTTCAAACCAATCAGTTGGGGAAAAAGACCCGCTGAGCGCCGCAGTCGATTGATTCAGAGATTCCCGAGCGTTCGCCTGCATAAGGCCAAACACAGAAACCAATAACCGCCCACCGGCTTATCCGGCGAGCGGTTTCTGTTAAGACGGGCGGCGTGGAAGGGAATTGACGCGCACGGATGCCGCCGGTGCGAATGCGATGGCCAGCAGGAGCTTTTTTAGAAGTTGAAGAAGGGATCATAAGCCGCAGCGGAGGTCGTGCCGGGTTTAAAGCGGCAAATAATATCCTGTTGACAGGAGGATATGCACTTGAATCTGAACAGGAGGACATGCACTTGAATCTGAAACTGAAAGAAAAAATCAACGAATCTCTCTCCGCCGTTCTTCCGATCACCGGAATCGTTCTGATGCTCAGCGTTTTCCTGGTTCCGATGGAGCTTGGCAGCATTGTCATGTTTCTTACCGGAGCGCTCATGCTGATCGTCGGAATGGGTTTTTTCCAGCTCGGCGCGGAGATGGCGATGACGCCGATCGGAGAGGGCGTGGGCGTGCAGATCTCGAAAAAGAAAAAGCTCATAACGGTTTTGCTGACCGGCTTTGTTATGGGTGTTATCATTACCGTATCCGAGCCGGATCTGCAGGTTCTTGCCAGTCAGGTGCCCTCCGTTCCCAATGCCGTGCTGATTCTGACGGTAGCGCTCGGGGTCGGCTTTTTCCTGGCGCTGGCAATCATTCGCATCCGCTATAAGATCGGCCTTTCCGTTCTGCTGATCATCTGCTATGCCGCGCTTATCCTTGTATCGCTGTTTGTGCCGAAGGAGTTCCTTGCAGTGGCATTTGATTCGGGCGGCGTTACCACCGGCCCTATGACAGTACCTTTCATTATGGCAATGGGCGTCGGTCTTGCCTCTGTGCGAAGCGATAAAAATGCAGCCAGCGACAGCTTCGGATTGGTTGCGCTTTCCAGTGTCGGGCCGATCCTCGCCGTTCTCATCCTCGGCTGCTTCTACAAGCCGACCGAGGCCGCGTACACGCTCACCGATGTGGCGACCGTTGTCACCACGCAGGATGTTGCCCGTGTGTTTGCGCAAGGTCTGCCGCTGTATGCCAAGGAAGTCCTTGTGTCGCTGCTGCCGATCATCGCGGTATTTGTGATCTTCCAAACGATGACCCGCCGTTACCATAAGCGGCAGATCAAGCGCATTGCCGTTGGCTTTGTGTATACATACATCGGGCTGGTGCTGTTTCTCTGCGGAGCCAACGTCGGCTTTGCGCCGGTCGGCTCCTACCTTGGAAAAGAGCTTGCCGGGGTGTCCTTCCGATGGGTCCTGATCCCCATCGGTATGCTGATCGGTTATTATATCGTAAAGGCGGAGCCTGCGATCCAGGTGCTGAACCATCAGGTGGAGACCGTTACAAACGGCGCCATTTCCGTAAAAATGATGAACCGCTGTATGTCGATCGGCGTCGCCGTCAGCGTGGGGCTGGCGATGCTCCGTGTCCTTACCGGGGTCTCTATCCATTGGCTTGTGATCCCCGGATACCTCGTTGCTCTGGTGCTGTCCCGTTTTGTTCCGGATATTTTTGTCGGCATCGCGTTTGACTCCGGCGGTGTCGCCAGCGGCCCGATGACCTCGACGTTTTTGCTGCCCCTCAGCATCGGCGTATGTGGGGCGCTTGGCGGAAATCTGATGACCGATGCATTCGGCGTGGTTGCACTGGTTGCCCTGACGCCGCTGATTGCCATTCAGCTTATGGGTCTTGTATATAAGCTGAAGACCGGAAAGAGAACATCGACAGGAACGGCTGTAATTGCCGACGATTGCGATGCGATCGTTAATCTTGAGGAGGGAGAGTAAATGAATCACGACGAAAAGGCGGCTTTTCAGCTGCTGACACTGATCACGACTCCGAAGCTGGCCGACCAAGCGGCAGAATTGTTCAAAAAAAGAGCGCTGCCGCTGCAATACCGATTTAGCGCCGAGGGCACTGCCTCCAGCGAGATCATGGATATGCTCGGACTCGGCAGCATCGACAAAAGCGTTTTGATCAGCATGGTCCCGAAGAACCTGTCGGATGTTCTGATGGACAAGCTGCGTTCGGAATTGAGGCTTCATGCAGCAAACAGCGGCATTGCCTTCACGATCCCGCTGAACGGAGCTACCAATCTGATTTTTCGTATTCTCACGCAGGGCACAGAAAAAGAAGTGCCGGGCATCAAAGGAAAGGAAGAGAGCAGAATGTCAGAAACAAAGTATTCGCTCGTTGCAGCGATCGTAAACCGTGGCTTCAGCGGCGATGTGATGGAGACTGTTCGTGCTGCCGGGGCCAAAGGCGGCACCGTGATCCACAGTCGGCGCATCGGGGATAAGGACGCGACCAGCTTTTGGGGCTTGAGCGTTCAGGATGAAAAAGAGATCGTTTTGATTCTGACGGAATCTGTAAATAAGGTGGCACTTATGAAGTGCATCGGAGAAAGCTGCGGTATGCACAGCAAGGCTCAGGGAATCGTCATGTCTCTGCCGATAGATTCCGTCGCCGGAATATAACGGAACAGCTTGGAAAATTGTGCCGTACCGGATCGCTCCGGTTATTTCCGGTCGGCCGAACGACCCGTTTGCCGATCCGGATCGGCTTCGTTATCCTCCGGCAGTCAGGAAGTCCGCCCCGGAGCTTCTGCGTCTGATGCCGAAAGCGCATCGTGTGCTCGTTGCCGCCGCAGCGGTGCAGGCTTCCCGAAAGACGGTTTTTGAAGCGTCAATTGCGCTGAGCGCAGTTGACGCTTCAAAATATCGGGGCAAAGCTGTGGGTTCTAATCCTGTATCAGGATCGCATCAGCGACTGATAACGGAGCATCCCGAAATTTTTTCTAAAAAACGAAAAAAGTGCTTGCATTTTGGAGAAAAGTCTGATATAATACCCTTGCACTTGAGAAATGCACAAAAATTTGGGGGTATAGCTCAGCTGGGAGAGCGCTTGAATGGCATTCAAGAGGTCAGCGGTTCGATCCCGCTTATCTCCACCAAAGGCTCGAAAGAGTGAAGAAAAACCTTGAAATCATACGATTTCAAGGTTTTTTCTTTTCCAAAAGTTGAAACATCAGGGAACGGAGCGGGAAGCACAAGCCTCCCGCTCCTGCTGTTTATAGTAAAATGCAAGCGGTTCGTTCTTGACTGCACCATAGGCAGTTGCGGTTTCTGTTTTCATACTTTTCGAGTAGAATATTAAAAAATGCTCGGAGGTAAATACGCAATGGAAGGACGAGTTATTACGGCAAAGATGATTGCCGAATTCGAGGAACATCTTATCTTGGAGGAAAGGAGTGTGGCAACCATTCAGAAGTATATTCGGGATGTAAAGGCGTTGACGGCATATGCGCAAAACAGCGCCATTACAAAAGAAACCGTCATTGCATATAAGAAATATTTGCAAGAGAACTATGCTGTGCGGAGCGTAAATTCGATGCTCGCAAGTATCAACAGTTTCTTTTCACTTTTCGGCTGGAATGATTTAAAAGTAAAATCACTGAAGCTTCAGCAGCAGGTTTTCTGCCCTGAAGAAAAAGAGTTGACAAAGGAAGAGTACACCCGACTGTGCCGGACAGCGGAGCGAAGACACAATGAGCGGCTCTGCTTGATTTTGCAGACGATATGCGGCACAGGCATCAGGGTCAGCGAATTGCAATATATAACGGTTGAGGCGGTAAAACACGGCGAGGCCGTTGTAAACTGCAAGGCCAAAACACGATCCGTATTTATCGTAAAGGAACTAAGGCAAAAATTGCTCCGCTACGCAGCAGAGCAAAATATTAAAAGCGGGATGATTTTCGTGACCCGCACGGGCAAGCCGATAAGCCGCACGAACATCTGGCGGGAAATGAAGGCGTTATGCTTGGAGGCAAATGTTAATCCACAAAAAGTGTTTCCCCATAACCTGCGTCACTTGTTCGCCCGTGTGTTCTATGGAATTGAAAAGGACATTGCAAAGCTGGCCGACATCCTCGGTCACTCAAGTATCAATACCACAAGGATCTATATCATCTCTACAGGGACTGAGCACCGCCAGCGCATGGAGAATATGCGGCTCATAATATGAAAAAGGCCGCCAAAAGCGGCGGCGAATACATAATCAGTATTATGTTGTAAAAATCGGGGGGGGAGGCGCATACGCCAGCCTTATCCTCTCAAATTTAGTATAGTACAATCATCTTAAAAAGTCAAGTGCTTTATGTGAAGCCTTGATGAATAATACGGAATAGATTAAGAAATTATCGAAAAATGGGCATAAAATGTGAAGCCCATTTAAAGCGTTTTGAAAAGGCTATGGAATGGACTTGATTTTGTGCGCCTATTTTTACATTCTCATTTTTTAAATTGTTACTAATACGAACAAAATACCGATTATGATGGTTAGCCGATGAACAACATCGGTATTTTTTGAAACATAATACTGATTATGTTTCCAGCGTAGCAGGTTTGCTTTGCCGCATAATCCGCAGCAGTTATTTGTGCAGAGAGTCGCACAAAATTGCGAGAATTTTTTTGAAATCGATATGTGAAAGAAGGATGCAGAGAATTCGCGTGATACCGTCATGAATTGATATGATATAAAAATCTGCTATGGAAAGCTATGGATACTTCTGATTGAAAAAGATATAACGCCTGTAACGCTGGGAAAAAACCCGAGCATCGCAACAGGCGCGATGTCAAAGCTGCGAAAGATTGAAGAAGTAGCGCGATCTGCATTGTAATATAAAAACATATACGGCGCAATGGTGAATGATATGCTACATATAGAGTGCCAGCTTTGGAGGATTCATTTATGGGGCTGTTCGATAAGGAAAATAAGGGTGGCATTTTAAGCAAATTGCAGCGGGCAACCGGTGAGTTATTTGCAAGCGGCGGCACGGAATCCGGAAATGATCAAAAAATTGGAAAGCCAAAGTTCTGCACGAATTGCGGAGCAAAGCTGAATGTCGGAGAAAAGTTCTGCCATAACTGCGGTGTACAAATTGCCGTTAATTTGCAGGCTTCGGCATCCGATAGACTCGAAGTTCCCATCGCTGTCCCTCAGCCGGAAGCTGAGCCTACCATACAAGAGAATTCGGCAGAAAGAAAACAGGAATACGCAGGGAGAATACAAAAATGTCCGAATTGCGGATGCATAATTTCCGATACGGTAGTCCTTTGCCCTGACTGCGGTATGCAGATTACAGGCAGAGCTGCCAATCTAACCGTACAAGATTTCAAAAATCAGCTAATGACGATAGAGAATTCAAGAAAAGGCGGGCTGGGTGGCGTTCTGGGTGTATTTCTTGCTGCCGATAAGGCGGATGCGCAAAAGCTGACACTCATCCGCAATTTTCCTATTCCTAACTCTATTGGAGATATTTTGGAGTTTATGATGCTCGCCATAGCCAATATAGATGTCGGCTTGTCTAAAAACACGGTTATGAACCGTTGGAATAATACGCAACAAATGGAAACCGGTGCTACTATTGGAAGAACAATCAGTAATGCGTGGGTTTCAAAAATGGAGCAGGTTTACCGCAAGGCGGAAATACTCTTTCCAAATGATCCGGCCTTTGCCGGCATTCAGAAAATGTACTTTGATAAAATGAAAGAACTGAAAATTAAGGTCGACTAATTACCGGAGGAGAAGATAGGAGGGAATTATTATGTCTCTATTCGGCAAGCCCAAAGCCGGTGGCTTTATGGATGAGATTCGTTGTGACGAGCCGTCGTACCTCATCTGGAAATGGCATCCGGCAGGCTCGGTTGCAGGGAACAACAACCGTGAAAATGCGATCCGTTGGGGTTCCTCTCTGCGGGTAAAGGACGGCGAGGTTGCCGTATTTGTATACCGCCAAAAAGATGGCACGATGCAGGACTCTATCGTCGGCCCGTTTGACAAGAAAATTGAAACAAACAATTTCCCTGTGCTTGCAAGTATTGTCAGTTTGGCTTATGCCGGCGGTACGCCGTTTCAGGCAGAAGTATATTTCATCAATCTTGCAAACATTATTCAGGTCAGATTCGGCGCTCCGTTCTTTGATGTATACGATCCGAGATTTCTCGATTTCGGCGTTCCGGTAGCAGTCAGGGGCACGGTGAGCTTCAAAATCAGCGATTACCGTGAATTTATCAAGCTGCATC
>OLGE01000403.1_pt1 | contig 53405 bp, 40 predicted proteins | sample 1605151 | NCBI WGS metagenome assembly OLGE01 (sample SAMEA3888912, study PRJEB22519) | human gut metagenome | biome: human gut; feature: human-associated habitat; material: faeces | place: Denmark | collected 2010
GTTGTCATTTATTTCTCTGTTAAAACTATATTTCTCCGATAAGCGATTTATAAGCGGTAACATAAAAAGATAGGCGTATTTATCTAATCCTTCTCTTTTCAATTGAGTAACATGGTCACTTGCTACAAATTCATATTGATGAAAGAATGCACTCCCTACGCTACCGCTATTAGCTACAGTCAAACAATTAGAAAATTTTCTTACGCCGCTTTCGTTTCCAACAAATCCATCCACACCATTGTTGAGAGCGGTTGCCGAGATGTATGGAGTTCTTCCCTCTGAGTGATCGGCTTTTTTAAGCCGTTTGCCTCGCTGTATTTCCGTGAATACTTCTGTGAAATAAAATGCTTTCCAATGGGCATGAGATAATTTACCCCCCCCGTTATTATTTCGTTGATTATCAAGTATTTGCATAATTTATCTATTGTTGGTTTTAAGATTTGTTGTTCTTTGGCTTTCATATAATCCTCCATGAATTGCCAATCGGGATTGTTATTTTCATCAATGGGAAGTAATATTCGTTGCCTTTTCAAACGTCCCGTTCCCATTTTATAACCATATCCATATTTTTCTCGTTGTTTTGTAATACACAAGGAGATAAATAAAGAAATGTATTTATTATTCTTTTTAGGGCGTAACTTCCGTGTATCATTCCCATATAAAGCCTTATATGGATGGTAAAAACAATAACCAACAGAACCATTTCTGTTTACCGAAAGACAATTACTTTCAAGCGTTTCATTACTATTTGCAACAAAGTATCCTATACCATTATTATTTGCAGTTGCTGTAATATATGGTATAAGTCCATCTAAACGTTCCCTTTCATAAATATCTCGTCCTGAAAGTATTTCAGCGACATCCTCTATAAAGAATGCATCCCAATTCCGGGAATCTAAAGAAAGATTATTCATTATTTTCTCCATCTTTTATATCTTCAAACAAATATCCTCTACCATGAGTAATCATATTAAATTCAAAGGTCAAATAATCAGCCATTGTATTCTCAAAGTCTTTCTCCGTAGGGATTTCATCATTGAAATAGTAGAACGCATGCAACCATTCATCCTCTGCCTCTATAGTGGTTTCCACACAGAATTTTGTTTCAGCCTCTATGCGTCCGAACCACACGTCAAGCAAATGTTGACGCTTATCTTTAGCACAGGCAGTTTCTTCCAGTCCGATATGCTTGCTTACAACAAACCCGTCATCCTCGAAATTGATGAATTTACATTTATGGTTTTTGTCATGAGGTATGCCAGCAGTAAATACAGCAATACATGGATTTGTTCCTACGCCGTAGAACGTATTTTTGTTGAGTGTGATAACACCTTCCAACGTATGATGTTTGAGTATGTTGTTTTTGATATTCTGTTCCTCTTTACTCTTTCCCGTTACTGAAGATTGGGGAACTATTACAATAGCCCTTGCCCCCTCAACTAATGATTCAAGCAAATGTTCCGTAAAACTGATTTCATATAAATCTGGATTACTCTTTGAACCTTGTGAATAAGGTGGGTTCATCATACCCACAGTACATCCTTTCAATTGTAATTGGCTTGGATTATGCTTTAAAAAGTCCCAATTATGCAAATTACTTTTACCATCTCCTCGAAGTATCATATTGGTTGTGGCTATAGTGAACATATAAGGTTGTAATTCAATACCAAATAACTGGTCACGTTTTATATGTCTTCTCTGAGTTTCATCTTCTGCTTGCTTAACCATCTTGTGCATGGCAGCAATAAGGAAACCTGCAGTACCGCAACAAGGATCAAGGACTTTGTCATCAACTTTCAAATCTATCAATTCGCAAAACAATTCTGTAATATGTTTTGGAGTAAGAACAATACCTAATGTCTGCCCATCACCACCTGAATATGACATAAATTCTCCATAGAAACGTCCTAAATAGTCTTCTGCTGAGTTTTGGTAACGTATATTCTTATAGATACTATTGTAAAGAAACTCTGTGTAATGTCTTAATGGTGTCTTACCTAAAGTATCATTTTTTTCATTGATTTTCGGCGTATCTTTTATAACAGCAAATTGACTCAATAGCTTATCTCGTTTTGTATCAGGTGTTACATTAGCCCGCTGCAAGTTACTTCTTATCGCTTCGTAAATCTTTTGTCCATCAGTTTTTACATTATCTCCAATAAGAGAATCAATAGAAAATGTTTTGTATTCTATTTCTCTTAATGCCAACATAATCCCAGAAACAATCAACGGTTTTTGTTCTGTTGTCAGATTTCCGTAATTCCGCAAATCATTATGTAGTTTCTCTGCATCTTTGAGTATTTCAGCCGTTGTCTTTTCTACATCTGTTTCTTCTTTCAGGATTTCTTTCAAATAAAACTCGTCTATATTGTTTTCATTGAACGAAATAAAGGTTTCCACATCAGAAAGTTCCTGATAATCTCCACGTTCATTTATAAAAATAGGAGTTATCCGATGTCGTTTCTCATTACCTGATACACCAAATGCAAGTACCTTATGAAAAGAAGTGTGTGCAGCTAAATGAAGTCCATAGAACAAAGCGCCATTGACTGCATAGTCTTTTACACTTTTAACATCTTGTGATATTAATTTTTTGTCATTTCTGACAATATGCTTTTCAAGTGTTGCTTTATCTTCTATTACAAGCAAAAAATCTTTTACTATTCCACAATATTCAGGATAACCAACGTTTCCTGTTTGCGCTTTTGAAGCAGTTTTCAACGCTTCGTCAACTTCTTTTATATCACAACCTTGCGGTGTCAAATTTAAACCTGCTTCTTGCAATAGCCCATACACCCAAAAGTCTGTTTTAATCTCTTTTTTCGCCATTTATATAGTCTTCTTTAATTTGGTTAGGCACAAGTAAATCCCTTACATCAATATTCAGAATGTTTGCTATCTGATATAAAACAGGAATGGGAGGTTGCACCTTGTTCGTAGCATATAGATTGACCATATTGAAAGTCTTTCCAAGCCTGTTTGCCAATTCCGTTTGACTAATGCCCTTAGCATCTAATACCTCTTTTATTCGGTTCATATATGCCGTTTTTGTCTGAATTTGACAAAGGTACAAAATTTTATTTGGTAATATTGGCTTGGTATTGAAAATTGTATTATTTTTGTAGTATAAGAGTTATCGATACGTAAAGTAAAGCAGAACACAGCAATTAAGACGGTTGCCAAATCATTACCCCAAAATAAGGTAATCCTTCTAACTCGTTTAATATCAAATAGCTATATTCCTTATACAGATTTACGGAAAATTTTTGTATTTGAAATTCTGCTGACCACAACATCGTCACCTAAGCGACATTTCATCCCCATGGGTGACACTCTACTAGCGAGAAAAAGCATCGAATCAACGACGTCCCCCTTCCGTTCGGTTAGTTTAAAAGACCGAAAAAGGTTCCGTGTCGGGGCAACGAAATCGACACCCGCACGTTCCCCTTTTACTTTTTTATTCCGTCGTAAATCACTCTCTGAAAAAAGCTTTTATCGACTGCTCACAAATCATGATCTCTTCCATCAATCGGCGCCGAGGCCCTCTTTGTTCTGCTGTTTTCGGGACTGGAATTTATCGGTAATGTAGACCGTGAATATCGGGAAAAGCATCATCCCCGCAGCCGCAAGTACCACCGAGAGGACCTCCCCGGTAACCGTCTTGGCGAAAATATTCGATCCGACCGTCGTTACATTCATGAATGCCCACCACACGGCATCTCCAAAGGTCGACACCGAGGGGTTGAGCGAACGTTCGACCATAAAAAAGACCAAACTGGCAAAGTAGGTCAACGACAAAATAATCAGAATATAGGATACGAGCAGGCTGGTCACGCGACTACGGAGCACCCAACCGACGGCTATGGCCAATCCATACCCTCCACGGACCAGCGGAGCCAGCCGCAAAAAGTATTCGGTCTCTTGGGAGACATGCAACTCGAATCGGCCGGCCAGATTCAGGTAGGGAATCGCGACAAGAAAGAAAAAGAGATTCCGCCACAAAAAGCGCCACTTCTTTTCGGCCAAATAGAATCGGAAAAAGAAGTCGACCAGAAAAACGATGCAGACCCACAACTGAACCTGCATGTACATCGGATAGTACACGCCATAAGGGTCATAGAAAACTTCGAAAGAGAGAGCCGCAATGACCAGTACACTACCCACCAATACCAAGGTGTTCAACAGATAGCCTACTACGGTCTCAAATTTCGTACGGTGCGGTACGTGTGAATGGGGGTCGACAGGTGAAGTTTCGTTCATAATCGGAAGTGAATTAACCATCACCCGCGGAACGTACAAAAAGAGTGCCTTTTATGATTCCTCGGAGAAAAACACAGGCAGGCCCCCGGTCCGGGAGAACATTCTCAAAGAGCCGAAGCTCCGTTCATCCCCCCTCTCAAGAAAAAAGATCGACGAATCGTTACTTCAGGCAGAGGTCTGCAATGGTAAAGGCTGCATAACAAAGGCTTGCAATGCCGTTTACCGTACCGAAAGCCAAACCGATCCGCGACAGGTCCGACGGTTTGACTATCGCATGTTGGAAAATCAACAGTCCGATAAAGACCGCGGCACCGATCCAATAGAGTGTTCCGCATCCGTAGTTGAGTCCGGCCAAGATGACGGCATATACGGTAATCGCGTGGAGCAGGATGCTGATGGCGATCCCTCCCCGCACGCCAAAACGTACCGGAACCGAATGCAGGGCCTGCTGCCGGTCGAACTCAACGTCCTGAAGCGCATAGATGATGTCGAATCCGCTGCACCACGTAATAACCAATCCGGCCAGAAGTATAGGAAATACCGCGAACTGACCCGTTACCGCAATGTACGCTCCGACCGGTGCGATCCCGAGTGCAACGCCCAATACGATATGACACCACGCGGTAAAGCGCTTCGTGTAGCTGTATCCGAGCAGCACGACAAGGGCCACCGGAGAAAGATAAAAGGCCAGCGGGTTGATCCACAGCGCAATGCCCATAAACAATAGCGCGTTCACAACCACGAAAATCAGAGCCTTTCGCGGAGAGATCGTCCCCGCAGGGATCTCGCGGTTTTTCGTACGGGGATTCAGCGCATCGATCTTCCGGTCGGCATAGCGGTTGAAGCCCATCGCCGTATTGCGGGCCGTCACCATGGCCAGCAGAATCTGTATGAGCAGCTCAAAAGTGAAATCGTTATCGGTGGTACACAGCGCATATACGAATCCGACCAAGGCGAATGGCATAGCAAAAATCGTGTGGCTGAACCGAACCAGTGAGGCGTATCGTGCAAGGGTCTTCAAAAGCATCGATGTCGTTTTTTAGGATTCGCAAAAATAACTAACTTTGCGTTGCTTTAAAATGGTTGTATGAAGAATATCCGGAATTTTTGCATCATAGCCCACATCGATCACGGGAAGAGTACCTTGGCCGACCGCTTGCTCGAAACCACCAAAACACTTTCGGAACGCGAGTTGCAGGCTCAGGTGCTGGACGACATGGACCTCGAACGGGAAAAGGGAATCACGATCAAGAGCCACGCCATCCAGATGGAGTATGTCTACAAAGGCGAAAAATATGTGCTGAATCTGATCGACACCCCGGGACACGTCGACTTCTCGTACGAAGTGTCGCGCGCCATCGCTTCGTGCGAAGGAGCCCTGCTGGTAGTCGATGCCACGCAAGGCATTCAGGCCCAGACCATATCGAACCTGTATCTCGCCCTCGACCACGATCTGGAAATCATTCCGGTACTCAACAAGATAGACATGGAGGCCGCGATGATCGACGAAGTGAAGGATCAGATCGTCGACCTGCTGGGCTGCGACCGCGAATCGATCCTTGCGGCATCGGGAAAAACCGGAGCCGGCATCACCGATGTGCTCGAGGCGATCATCGAACGGGTTCCCGCCCCCAAAGGCGACGAAGAGGCTCCGTTACAGGCCCTGATCTTCGACTCCGTATTCAATCCGTTCCGGGGCATCATCGCCTATTACCGTATCTTCAACGGGGTGCTCCGCAAAGGTGAACGGGTCAAGCTGTTCAATACGGGAAGCGAATACACGGCCGACGAAATCGGCGTACTGAAGCTGAAGATGGTGCCGCGCGACGAGATGCGGACTGGAGACGTGGGGTACATCATTTCCGGAATCAAGACCTCGGCGGACGTCAAGGTCGGGGATACAATCACCTCCATCGCTCAGCCCTGCCAACAGGCCATCGCAGGCTTCGAGGATGTCAAACCGATGGTATTCGCCGGACTCTATCCGGTCGAGAGCGATCAGTACGAAGACCTGCGCTCCTCGCTCGAGAAGCTGAACCTGAACGACGCCTCACTGACCTACGAGCCCGAATCGTCGTTAGCCTTGGGATTCGGATTCCGCTGCGGATTTCTGGGTCTGCTCCACATGGAGATCATTCAGGAACGCCTCTACCGGGAATTCAACATGGATGTCATTACGACGGTTCCCAACGTCTCCTACAAGGTACACACCAGCAAAGGCGATGTCCTTGACGTTCACAATCCGTCGGGACTGCCCGAGCCTACCCTGATCAGTTCGATCGAGGAGCCCTACATCATGGCGCAGATCATCACCAAAGCCGAATATCTGGGAAACGTCATCAAACTCTGCATCGACAAACGCGGGACGTTGCTCAATCAAGTATTCATCACGCAGGACCGCGTCGAGGTCAACTTCGAAATGCCGTTAGCCGAGATCGTCTTCGACTTCTACGACAAGCTGAAGAGCATCTCCCGCGGATATGCCTCGTTCGACTACCACCAGACGGGCTACAAACCGAGCAAACTGGCCAAACTCGACATTCTGTTGAATGGCGAGCCGGTCGATGCGCTTTCGTCGCTCACCTATGTGGACCATGCCTACGACTTCGGGCGGAAGATGTGTGAAAAGCTCAAGGAGTTGATCCCCCGCCAGCAGTTCGACATAGCGATTCAGGCGGCCATCGGAGCGAAGATCATTGCCCGTGAGACGGTCAAGGCAGTCCGTAAGGATGTGACAGCGAAGTGCTACGGAGGAGACATCAGCCGGAAACGGAAGTTGCTCGAGAAGCAGAAAAAAGGGAAAAAACGGATGCGTCAGGTGGGCAACGTAGAGGTTCCGCAGGAGGCCTTCCTTGCCGTTCTGAAGATGGATTGATCGATCGCTTCGGCCGCGTGAGACAACCTCCGTATAATTTTTAGCAGAAAAAGATTTGCAGTAATAGATAAAAAAGTCGATATTTGCAGAGCTGTTGCGGAAATAGCTCAGTTGGTAGAGCATCAGCTTCCCAAGCTGAGGGTCGCGGGTTCGAATCCCGTTTTCCGCTCAACCGAAGAACCCACTGAAAATCAATACATTTCGGTGGGTTTCTTTATTTTCAAACATTCACTTTTCTGCTTTTCCCCATGCATTATTTTGCAAAATTGTACAAAAAATACATATATTTGTTTACAAATGTTGACAAATAGTTGATCTTTCCCCCTTTTCGGCATCCGTTGCAACACAATCAATCTGCTTCATCTGCCCCCTTGACGTTTCGTCTCGCTATCAAATTTTATCCTTTCGTTTCTCTTTCATGCGGTGGCAAAATTATTCTTTACCTTTCCTTTTTAAATTTTATTGCTTCCCTTTACACAAAATCAACCCAACCGAGACAAAAAACACAGCCATGAATCCAAAAACGATCAAGGTATTTTTTCTGTCGATCCTGTGTATGATGCTCGTTGCCGCAACACAGGCCGCATCTCTCGTTCAGGGACGGATCTACCTGAAAGACGGCAGCATAATCGAATGTGCAGAAAAAGACAGACTGAAGATTCCCAAACACTCCCAGAATGTCAAACTCCTGAGACGAGCCTACTACAAAGACAAAAGCAAAGAGATCTACGCCTTCGAGGCCATCGACTCGATCGTCTGTTGGCACCCCTCTGCACCCGAGCATCCTCGTAAATTCATCCCGGTACCCAAGATCGGCTGGCTGTGGGTACACCTCGAAACTCCCCACATTTGCGCCGGAGTCTATTCGAGTAAAGGCTATGGAATCGACACGAACGGTGGCATAGAAGTCTGGATGAAACAGCGTTACCTCAGCCGGTCGAAAACAGCTTACTATCTGCGCAAAACGGGCGACAGCGAATTCCACGACATGGGTTCGGCCAGCCGGAATGCGAAAAACGTATTCCGCGAACGGATCGCTGAGTACATCTCCGACGACCCTGTCCTTGCCGACCAGATCCTCGAATCCAACACCTCCAACCGGAGCAAAACCATTTTGATGCTGCAAAAGTACAATCCTATACATTAATCCCATCCCAACTATTTTTCAACCCTTTAAATTAAAACCAAGACCATGAAACATTTCTTCTTATTCGCTGTGGCCCTGCTTGCCACCATCGGGACGATTTCCCGTGCCGAAGCCAAGGATCCGGAAGATGCCGAATCGGATCACGTGATCGTCACCCTCAAATCCGGCGAAAAGGTCGACGGTTATATCCATAGAGGATGGCATGCCGAAAACTCTGTGTTCAAAAAAGAGAACTTCTCCTTCAAAATCACCAAGACTCCGGATGATAAAGAGCCGATCGAATATACGGCCGACGATGTCGTGAGCATCGACTACAAGGAGGTGACCGAAAACCACCCCGACGGTCTGCGTTGGGAGTCGCATCCGCTTGCAAGACCCAATTTCGCAAGTCGTTACAACACCTTGCAGCGACTCTTTTGCGTGAATAAGGTGGGAAAGAATGCCACGACCTACTGGTGGAAAATATGGGTTGCTTCGGGAATAAACGGGATGAGCAGATCTCTCCAGACCAACTACGGGGTCCGTTTCCACAACGATCCCGAGGGCATTGTCTATCCCTATATGCTGGTCAACTCGGTACTGATGAAGGACAAATATCCCGGGCTACAGGATTTCTGCAAGAAGTGGTTCAAGGGTTCAGAAGGCAAGGTTCACAAGCATGAGGCCGAAGAGAACGACTCTTGGATTCTCGACATGTACGATGCTTATCTCGAGCAGATGGGAGACGAAGCGGCCAATCTGCCCAAAGCTATTCCCGACAAGAAAAAAGAGGATAAGAAGTAGCCGCATACCCCCGCATACCCTTTCCCGGACCAGAGGGGACAAGGTCGTCGTGATTGGCAGCCTGTTATTTTATCGCCGAGGGGTGCAAAACGTGGTTTCGCATACACATCGATCGCGGCGGCTCTTTCGGACTGAACGCACTGAACTTTTGTGCAGACACCGAAGAGCCGCATACGACCGAGTCGGACCGGATGGTGGGATTCGGATAGCGGGATTCCGAATGCGGGGGGGGGAAAGATCGAGAAGCATAACTTTCCACCCAACCGAAAAAAGGTGCTCATTTAGTTACATTCTATCTCTTTTCAACCAGATACGACACCGCTCGAGCAAACAACCGATGCAAAACACAAATCACGATCGACTCTCAAAAAACGGAAACACATATACCCGGAGCACCCCTCGGATAAACCCTTGGATAAACCTCGAGTTTTTTCCTCGTCCGTTGTCGTGCGACTGATTGAACAAATAAGATTGCTTTACACGGCGGAACCTACACCGTTCGCGACTAAAGAATATGGGAAGGGAAAGCTCGTTTACCTGTACCGGATTTCTTTATAGCAAATAGACACCGGCAGGCTTAGGCATATCCCTTTAATCTATTTCTCACGTCTATTACATCAACAAACAACGGAGGCGACAGCAAACTTATTAGCAGTCGCCTCCGCCGTTATCGTCGCTATTATTTTCTACAGTACCCCACAAATTATCTCATTCGAAGGACAAATTACCGAAACAATGTCGCGTCGATACACACCGATCAATCCTCCGCACTCGGCACCACCGTAACCTTCACTCCCTGCTCCTTGATGGCCTCCAGAATTTTCGGCGAAACTCCCGAATCGGTAATCACCTGATCGATGTCGCTGATATCGCATATTTTGCTGAATCCCCGACGCCCGAATTTCGATGAGTCGGCCAGAACAATCGTCTTCGTCGCCGTAGCGATCATCGCCCGATTCAAACAAGCCTCCTGCAAATGGGTCGTACTCAGCCCATACTCCGGATCGATACCGTCCACGCCGAGAAACAGTTTGCCACAGGTAAAGTTATCCAACATGCTTACCGCATACTCGCTTACTACCGATGCCGATGAGTGCCGGATAATGCCCCCCAATTGGATAATCTCAATATCGGGCTTATCGAGCAACTCCATCGCCACGTTCATCGCCGAGGTAATGACCGTCATCTTCATGTTCTGAATGCACCGGGCAAACGCCTGAACCGTCGTTCCCGACGCAATGATCAGCGCCTCCTGCGGCGATAAAAGCTCGGCAGCCTTTTGTCCGATCCGGTGTTTCAGCTCCGGATTGAGCTTCTCCTTCTCCGAAACTTTCCGCGTGGCGATATACGGATCTGCGAGGACTGCCCCACCGTGTGTCCGATACAACAGCTGGCGCTCCTCCAACTGATCCAAATCCTTGCGAATGGTCACGGCAGAGACCCTCAGCCGCAGGCTCAAATCGCCGACATCGACGCTGCCGGACTCTCTGAGCAACTCCAAAATCGCTTTATGTCGTTCCAAAAGAGTCATACAAATATTCTTTACTTTCAGATCCGGCAAAAATAATCAAAAAGCAAACAGATCGACTCCCACTTGAAGGTATTCTTTTCTTGCATCGGGATTCCACATCGCATGAGCAAAGATCGGCATCTTATAGCGTCCTAACTTCAATCGGTAGGTTGTCCGGATCGAGATCTGATTGATGTTGTCCCGACCGTAAAAATTCTGATTCCCGTCTTCGTCACTGCGATTGAACGCAAACGTTCCTCCCAATCCCAGATCAACGATCCAATGTTCGTCACGGAATACGCTATACTCGGCATATACGAACGAAGAGTATCTGTTGTGTCCGGCAAGATTCAAATCCCGACCCGCAAATACCGTAGTCCATTTCAAGCGTAAGGGCACCTCAAACGCATGATCAAAGTCATAACTCAGTCCCAGATCGAGAAAATGGCCCGTCGAATACTTGTTGTAGTTGAATATATCCTTACTAAACGGCAACTCCGGAGAGTAGTTGAAAATATCCCATACGGCAACGGAGAAACCGGAAACGGAGTATGAGATATAGTAGTCAAACTCCTTATAGTCTCCGGTAAAGTCCGTTCCGCCCCAGAGCCCGATCCGGAGTTTGTCATCGATGAGTCCGAGCCCCATGTCAGCGGAAAGCACACCTCCGTCGGCCACTTGCAGCCCTCGCCAAAGGTGCATATTTTGAAGCGATCCGCTCAGATGAAGTTTCTGCCCGAAAGAGGCGACCGTAACCATCAGAGCGGTCGATACCAGAATCAGACGTTTCAGATTCATCGCACAAAACGTTTTTATCTTAGCACAAAATCAGACAATACAGCACAGCGGCCAAAAAGCCTCCGATAATCGGGCCCAAAACGGGAACCCACGAATAGGCCCAGTCGCTGGAACCTTTTCCCTTGATCGGGAGAAGAGCGTGGGCAAGGCGGGGAGCCAGATCCCGGGCCGGATTGATGGCATAACCGGTCGTTCCGCCAAGCGACATACCCAACGCCACGATCAGCATCGCCACGGGAAAAGCCCCAAGCGATCCCATCCCCACTTCGGGAAGATTGTTCTGCATCGAAAGCGCAAGAATCACGAACACAAGTACGAACGTTCCTACGATCTCGCTGAACAGATTCCTTCCGTAGTTTCTGATGGCCGGTATGGTACAGAAAGTAGAGAGTTTGGCTGCCGGATCGTCCGTCACATCGTAGTGGTCCTTGTAGTAGAGATAGACCAGAACGGCACCCAGAAATCCTCCAAGCATCTGAGCTACGATATAGGGCAACACCAGCGCCCAGCTAAAGGTTCCCGCAGCGGCCAACCCCAGCGTTACAGCCGGATTCAGGTGCGCTCCGGAGTAGGGCCCGGCGATAAATACTCCCAACATCACCGCCAATCCCCACGCAAGCGTAATGACGACCCAACCGCCGTTTTCGCCTTTCGATTTTTTCAGTACGGTCGATGCAACGACTCCATCTCCGAAAAGCACAAGAATCGCTGTCCCGACAAACTCGAACAGGCATTTTGTCAGTATTCCTTCCATAGTAGTTTAGGTTTTAGTGTGATAGAAAGCAGGTTCTCACTTCGTGTAGGTACTTAACGTCCGCTTGACAGCATCTTCCCATCCATCCTTGGCCGCCCGAATCTTATCCTCCTCCCATGACGGCTCGAAGGTCCGATCGATACGCCACTGTTTGCGGATTTCGTCTATGCTCGACCAATATCCAACGGCTAATCCAGCCAGATAGGCTGCTCCCATGGCGGTTGTTTCGACCACTTGCGGACGGATGACCCGTGTTCCGAGCAGATCGGCCTGAAACTGCATCAACAGGTTGTTTCGCGATGCACCGCCATCCACTTTGAGCTCCTTGAGCGGAATGCCGGCATCGCGCGACATGGCGTTGGTGATGTCCATCGTCTGGAAAGCGATTCCTTCGAGTGCCGCACGGGCAATATGCGCGGTATTGGTACCCCGACTGATGCCTACGATCGTTCCCCGGGCATACTGATCCCACCACGGAGCTCCGAGTCCGGTCAACGCGGGTACAAAATAGACGCCGTTCGTATCGGGGACACGCGAGGCCAACTCTTCGACCTCCGACGAGGAGCTGATAATCCCCAGTCCGTCGCGCAGCCACTGAACGACCGATCCCCCGACGAAGATACTACCCTCCAATGCATAGTTCACTTTGTCGCCTATTTTCCATGCTACGGTCGTAATCAGATTGTTTTTCGACAGGATAGGTTTTTCACCGCTATTCATCAGCAGGAAGCATCCCGTTCCGTAGGTATTTTTTACCATACCGGGCTCGGTACACATCTGCCCGAAAAGAGCGGCCTGCTGGTCTCCGGCAATTCCGGCAATAGGCACCTTATGGGCAAAGATCGTGGTCTTCGTGTGTCCGTAAATCTCGCTGGAGGATTTGACCTCGGGCATCATCGACATCGGAATACCGAACAGATCGAGCAACTCCTGATCCCATTCCAACGTATTGATATTAAACAACATGGTTCGCGAAGCGTTGCTCACGTCGGTCACATGCACCTCGCCCCGCGTCAGACGCCAGATCAGCCACGTATCCACCGTTCCGAACATCAGTTTCCCCTTCTCGGCCCGTTCGCGCGCACCGGGCACGTTGTCCAGAATCCACTTGATCTTCGTCGCACTGAAATAGGCATCGATGATCAGTCCCGTCTTCTGGCGGATCATGTCCGTCAAACCCTGATTCTTCAGTTCGTCGCAATAGTCCGAAGTTCTCCGGTCCTGCCACACGATCGCATTATAGATGGGCTCTTCCGTCTCGGAATCCCACACGATGGTCGTTTCGCGCTGGTTGGTGATACCGATGCCGGCAATGTTCAACCCGTTGATGTCCATCATCGTAATGGCCTCCGCAATGACAGATGCCTGCGACGACCAGATCTCGTGCGGATCGTGTTCCACCCATCCCGACTTCGGGAAAATCTGCCGAAACTCCTTCTGGGCCACTACGCATGCCGTTCCTTTTTCATCGAAAACAATGGCCCGAGAGCTGCTCGTCCCTTGATCGAGTGCAAGAATATACTGTTTCATAATAGGTTAGAGTTTAGTTTGTATTTTTTAAGTTAATAATGTTTGTCTGTTGTGCATCTATGCAAGTCGGGATGCCAAAATGGTCAGCGGATGTTCACACCGTTTGGTCGTAGACATCTCGATCTGCCACTTGCACGTTTCGCAATCGGTGGCCACGAGATCGGCTCCCGAGGCTTCGATCTGCCGGAACAGCGGTTCGCCCACATCCTGAGAGGTCCGGTAATTCTCCTTCTTGAAACCGTAGGTCCCGGCAATGCCGCAGCATTGGGAATCGAGTACGATCACCTCAACGCCCGGAATCATCCGCAGCAGTTCGATCGAATAGTAGCTCCAGCCCATCTTCTCCATGTGGCAGGGCGTATGGTAGGCTACACGAATCGGCTCCGCCTCCTTGAACTTGAACGAAACCTTTCCGGACTGGATCAGCCGGTAGAGGTACCGCGTCGCAAGCTCTACCCGATCCCGCACATCGTCGTTCTTCAGGCTCAACAGATGGGGATACTCATCGCGAATCGTAAAGGTACAGGTCGACGAGGTCGCGATCACATCCAGATCGTTTTCGTTGACCGCCGTACGGATCGACGCGAGATTGGTCTCGGCCTGCCGTTTGGCCTGATTGTAAAGTCCGTTCGAGATAAGCGCCACACCGCAGCACTTCTCCTTGTCCAGCAAACGGACACCATACCCCGCCGCATTCATGATCCGGATCAGATCCTTACCGAGCTGCGGATTGTTGTAATTCACGTAGCATCCGTGGAAATAGGAGACCTGCTTCGGGAAAGCCGCCTGCGCCTCCGCTGCATGTTTCTTGTACCACGAAGTAAAGGTTCCGTGCGCATATTTGGGAAATATCCTGCGGTGGTCGATGGCCATCACCTTGTCCATCATGAAGCGGACCGGCTTCAACGTCACCGCCGTGTTCACGATCGGAGCAAACGGCGTGGCAAGCGAACCCACCAGATCCGTATTGGCCAGCACGTAGTTTCTCAGCGAGGTGTTGCGTTTGGGGCCGTATTTGATGCGGGCCGACTGGATGATGTCGCCGATCCGTACGTTCGACGGACAAGCCACCTCGCAACGCTTGCAGTTCATACAATATTTCAGGGCACTGTCGAAAAAGTCAGGCCGTTTCAGCCGCAGCCGTTCGCCGTCGGGACCAGCCTGTTTCGGGCCCGGATAGTCCGGATTCACGGCAGCCACCGGACAATACACGGTACATATCGTACACTTGACACACTGTTCGAAATTATTCTCGCTGACGGTATTTTGTTGGATATTCATGGCTATTTGCTATTTAAGATCTGGTCCGCAACATATAAAGCCGATAACAGGGAGACCCCGGCGCCACACCCCTCCTGAACTGGATGGAATCCGGCAAGACCGGCCCCTGCACAATAGAGATTGTCGATGGATTTTCCCTCCTTCACGACATGCAACGCACTGTCCGTCTTCACGCCGAAGGCCTGATAGTTCTGCTTGTCGAAAAAGCGCAGCGTGTACCACTCCGTCCGATTAGAAGCGTAGACGGTATCGGCTCCGAAGACGGGCTCCACGATCCGATCCGGCGTGGCAACCAACCCTTCGCTGAAGAAACTTCCGGTAGCCAGCACGAAATGGTCGGCCTCGAACGGGATATTGCCGTGATTGACCGTATAGACCTGCTTTACACGACCGCTCTCCAGATCGGCCGAACGCACCGTGTCCCCCAAAAAATACTCACCACCCAACGCTCGGAAACAGTGTTGGAGCGCCTGTTGGGCCCGTATTCCCGGAATAGAGGGCGGCAGAGTCGGCAACAGATAGATCGGTACGTTCACTTTCGACTTCAACACCTCGAGCGAATCGTTGCGGTTGATACCGATGATTGCCGGTACGATGACGGCATCACACTCCGGAGCGACCTTACGGATCTTGCCTGCCAGCGCATCCAGATTCTTCTCGTGGTCGAACACCCGGGCTACATTAGCCGAACGCATCTCGCTCGGATTTTTCCGGATATGTTCCAAATCGGGAAAATTGATCGTCTCGAAACAACATGCAACCCCATATTTACGGAACTCTTCCGCTATAAACTCCGGATAAAAATCCAGAAAGCCCTCCACATTGACGATGCACACCTTCTCAAAAGGTAATTTCCCGGGCTCCTGCTCCGTCAAATAACCGTTTATGGTCAGCCACGTCGCCTTGGACTTGCCCATCGGTGTCACGCGGTAATGATTCTTGCGGCAGTCGCCCGACACCGCAATCCCGGCCGTCCGTAACAGCTCCGGAACCCGTTGTGCATACCCGAGACAACGCTCCGACCCCATAACCGCATAAGGGTGCTCCGGAGTTGTCTGTTCCAGCTCCGTGATCCCCGCTATCGGATCCGTCACCTCTCGTCCGTCGGGCATTCTCCCGAGCAGATCGAACGAACCCGATGAAAAATGGATCGCACTCTGTCCCTGAGAAACGATCGCACAGCTCCGACCCGCTTCCGCGATCCGTATGCCGCAGGCCATCCCGGCCAATCCGCCTCCTATGATTACTGTATCGAATTTCATGGCATTGATGTTTTTTCCGTTTCATCCGACAACCCGCATACGCTCTCGTATACCCATGTCGTGTATTCGCTTTCACGCAACGTATCGCCCCATGCGATAGGAGCCATCCCCTTCCAACGCTCGTTCAGGAACGAGACGATGTCCTCTTTCGCCTTCTTGGCACAAACCGGACTGCGCTTGCCCATCAGGCCGGCTGCCCGACACGCACAAAGCTCGCCCTGACAGGTTCCCATTCCGATTCGTGTCCGGCGCCGCAGGTCGACCAGATTGTTCACCGACAGATTCTTCATCGCATACTCGACCTCCCCGATCGAAACCTCTTCACACTCACACACCAAACTATTCTTGATCGAGTCCCGGCTATCGATTTCGGTGGCCAACGCCCCATGTCGCGAAATGGACGACCGCTTCTGAGCAATGGGCTTGCCGTGCATCTTCCGCTCCACCTCCTTCTCACTCTCTGCCGATCCCGGCAGCGGAATTTCCGCCGTATGGCAGACCTCATTGACTCCGATCTTCTTACAAACCAAATCGGTCGCCCACTCGGCCATCAACCGATAGGTCATCAGCTTCCCGCCGGTTATCGTAATGAAGCCCTCCATGCCGTCGCGCTGTGCATGATCCAGCAGCACAATACCGCGGCTCACCGTACGTCCGCTCGGATCATCGTCCGAGGCCACCAACGGCCGCACCCCGGCATAGGCCCGCAAAATACGGGTGTAGGCCAACTGCGGAGAGAGCTTTTCCCCCTCACGCAAAAGAATATCCACCTCTTCGGGCGTAATGATCATGTTGTCGATCTGGTCGAACGGTACCTTGCTCGACGTGGTCCCGATCAGCGAAATCGTATCACCGGGGACCAATATGTCGGCATCGGCAGGCTTTCGGCAGCGGTTGAGCACCATCTTATTGATCCGGTGTCCGAAGATCAGCAATGCCCCCTTCGCCGGAAGCATATTCACCGTAATTCCGGCCTTTGCCGCAATCCCATGTCCCCAGATTCCTCCGGCATTGACCACGACCTGCGCGTAGAACTTATGCTCCTCCTTGGCCCGGTGATCATAAGCCTTCACGCCTACTATCCGGTTCTGCTCCCGAATGAGCTCCGTCACCTCCGTATAGGTCCGAACCTCAGCGCCATGAGCCTTGGCATCCAAGATATTGGACGAGGTCAACCGAAACGGATCGACTGCCCCGTCGGGTACACGCACCGCACCGATCAGATCGGGATTGGCGGAGGGTTCGAGGCGCTTAGCCTCCTCCGGATCCAGAACATCCGCCCGAATTCCGGCTTTACGACACGACTCAACGAAAAGCGCCTGATAGTCTAACCCGTCCTCGGGCAGCGTGATGAACAGCCCGTCGGTCTCTTCGACACAATGCGCCGCAATCTTGCGCAAAATCATATTCTCACGGATACACTCTTCGGCCGATTCGTGATCCGTCACGGCATAACGCGCTCCGCTGTGCAGCAGACCGTGATTACGTCCGGTCGCTCCCGTAGCTATGTCGGAACGCTCCAGCAGCAGCGCCTTGACACCCCGTAGCGAACAATCTCTCGCTATTCCGGCCCCGGTCGCTCCGCCGCCGATGATTATTACATCATAGGTATTGTTCATAAGGACGATGGATTGATTTACTGCAAATATATGGTTTATTTCCGAAAAACAAAATAAAACGAAATAAAAATAGCCGTATTTTGTCCCAAAAACGAAACAAAACGAAATACATATCCCAAAAATCAGACCAAAACAAAACCAAACGCAATTTTTTCCAGAAAATTTCGGGCACCGACTGGAATCATTCGAGAGCTCACAAACCCCTCTCAACAACGTTGCAGGTCCGCCCCACCCGCCGGAATTATCCCATTCAAACACAAATTTCGCCACACATCGTCCCCTCGAAAGACGATTTTATCGGTTTCATTGACTGAATTGCCAACCGTTTTCGTACCTTTGCAGGATCGGTAACCCTTCTTTCATCTATTCTATGCAGAGAATACTCTACCCTATATGCCTGACGGTCGCCCTGTTATTCGCCGCCTGCGGTGAAAAAACCGCCGACGACTTCGAGGTGTGGGGCCTCGACGTCTCACGCCATCAGCAGGATATCAACTGGGAAAAAGTCGCCGAAGCCGAAAAACCCTTCTTCGTCATCATCAAGGCAACCGAAGGAACCCTTATCGTCGACCCGACCTACGACCGCCACCGCAAAGAGCTCGAAGAGATCGGCGTCACATGGGGAGCCTACCACTTCTTCGGACACCGCACCTCGGGAAAAGAGCAGGCCCGCAACTTCATCAAAACCGCCGAACTCAAAAAGGGAAACATCATCCCGGTGCTCGATATCGAAAAACACCGCTTCATGACCGATCCAAAAAAGTCGGTCCGCGAAGCCCTCGCATTCTGCAAGGAGATCAGACGATACTACGGAACCAACCCGATCATCTATTGCTCGACCAATTTTTACCAGACCTATCTGGCCGATGATTTCTCACCGGACGACTACATCCTTTGGATCGCCGACTACGGGGAGTGCCCCGAGGTGGAGTGGCAACTCTGGCAACACACGGACGCCTACTCGATTCCGGGCATCCGCAAAAAAGTCGACCGGAACGTCTTCAGAGGCAGTGAACAAGAATTTCAAAAGTTGATACTACAATGAATATAGAGACCGATTTTTTAGTCATAGGCAGCGGCATCGCCGGACTGTGCTTCGCACTGAAAGCCGCCGAACACGGACACGTCATGATCGTCACCAAAGGCGAACTGGGCGAATGTAACACCGATTACGCACAGGGAGGTATCGCTTCGGTCATGTACGAACCCGATACGTTCGAAAAACACATCCACGATACATTGGTATGCGGGGCAGGCATATGCGACCTCGCTGCCGTAGAACAGGTCGTGAAGAATGCCCCGACCGTCATCAAACAGCTCATTCAGTGGGGTACGAAATTCGATAAGGACGCTACGGGCCGCTACGATCTGAACCGCGAGGGAGGACACAGCGAACACCGCATCCTCCACCACGAGGACCTCACCGGACACGAAATCGAACGGGCCCTGATGAAACGGGTCAAACGGCACCACAACATCGACATCTACGAACACCATTTCGCCGTCGATATCCTGACCCAGCACCATTTGGGCAAACTGGTCAAAAAAAGCACCCCTGACATCACCTGTTTCGGGGCATACGTCCTCAACCTGAAAAAGCATGAAATATATACCGTACTGTCGAAAGTAACCGTCATGGCTACTGGAGGCGTGGGCAATATCTATCACACTACGACCAACCCCTCCGTCGCAACGGGTGACGGCGTGGCCATGGTCCACCGGGCCAAAGGTGTAATCGAGAACATGGAATTCATCCAGTTCCACCCCACCTCGCTCTACAATCCCGGCGAACGGCCCTCGTTCCTGATTACCGAAGCGATGCGCGGTTTCGGCGGACTGCTCCGGCTCCAGAACGGGAAGGAGTTCATGCAAAAGTACCACCCGATGGGTTCGCTCGCCCCGAGAGATGTCGTCGCCCGCAGCATCGACCACGAGCTGAAGATCTCTGGCGAGGAGTTTGTCTACCTCGACATTACCCACAAGGATCCGAAAGAGGTGACCGCACACTTCCCCAACATCTACCGCAAGTGCCTCTCGATCGGTATCGATCTGACCAAGGACATGATCCCGGTGGTTCCGGCCGCCCACTACTGCTGCGGAGGTATCAAGGTCAACCTGAACGGTGAATCGTCGATCCGCCACCTCTATGCCCTCGGCGAAGCCTCGTCAACCGGTCTGCACGGCGGGAATCGACTGGCTTCGAACTCGATGATGGAGGCGGCCGTATATGCTGACGCGGCTGCCCGTCATGCCATTTCGGTCATCGACTCGATTCAGTTGCAGCACGGCATACCCGCATGGGACTACGAGGGAACGACCATTCCGGAAGAGATGGCCCTCATTACGCAGAACTACAAAGAGATGCAGCAGATCATGAGCAATTACGTCGGCATCGTCCGCTCGAACCTCAGACTCGAAAGAGCCAAGAGACGGCTCGAAATCATCTTCAAAGAGACCGAAGAGCTCTACCTCAAATCGACTCTGAGCCAACACCTGTGCGAACTGCGCAACATGATCGCAGTAGGCTACCTGATCATCAAACAGGCCGAGGCCCGTCACGAAAGCGTCGGTCTGCACTACTCGATCGACTATCCGAGCAAACCGATAAACATAGAAGAATGCTGAAACGGCTTTTTGCACTTCTGTTGATCCTATTGCTCGGAAGCTCATGTTCCGACAACGGGAAAGACAACCGAACGGGCGATTTGACCGGCAAACGCGTCTTGGTATTCTGCGGGCACGGTCCGGGATACGTACACGACAACATTGCGGCCTCCGCAACCATGATCCTGCAACTGGCCGACGAAAACGGATTCACCGCCGACACGACCTCTGCCGTTTCGGTCTTCTGTGACGATTCGCTCAGCCGCTACGACCTGTTGGTCTATGCCAATGCCAGCTATGTCGAGTCCCTGTTGGACGAACCGAAACGGGCCGCCTTTCAACGATTCATCCGCAGCGGCAAAGGATTCGTCGGTCTGCACGCCGCCACCTGCACCGGAAAGGATTGGGAGTGGTTCACCCAGATGATCGGCGGACGCTTCGACTACCATCCGCCGTTACAGCCGCTGACCCTGAAAGTCGTCGACCGGAGCCACCCCTCAACCGCCATGTGGCCCGATACGTTACGTCGTAACGACGAGCTCTATGTGTTCAAACGACTCAATCCGCAAGCCCGTATTCTGGCCGTATGGCAAACCTATGGGGTCAAATGGGCGGAACGTTCGCCTGAGATTATGCAACCGAGCATTCCAGCCGTCTGGTGCAACGAATTCGAAGGCGGTCGTGTCTGGTACTCGGCATTGGGACACAACGCAAGCTGCTACGCCGAGCCCGATTACCGAGCCCACGTGCTGGGGGGTCTGAAATGGGCAGCAGCATCGCCTGCAGCCGAACCCGACAAGCAATAACTACTCATTCACAACAAGAGACATGGATTTAAAACAAGAGATACAACGCCGGCGGACTTTCGCCATCATCAGCCATCCGGACGCAGGTAAAACCACCCTCACGGAGAAGTTGTTGCTGTTCGGCGGTGCCATACACGTGGCAGGAGCCGTCAAATCGAACAAGATCAAACGCGGTGCGACTTCGGACTTCATGGAGATCGAACGACAGAGGGGCATCTCGGTCGCCACGTCGGTCATGGGCTTCGAGTATAAGGATGTAAAGATCAATATCCTCGACACGCCCGGACACGAGGACTTCGCCGAAGACACCTACCGGACCCTGACGGCAGTCGACAGCGTCATCATCGTGATCGACGGAGCCAAAGGCGTCGAGACACAGACCCGAAAGCTGATGGAGGTGTGCCGGATGCGGAATACTCCGGTGATGGTCTTCATCAACAAGCTCGACCGTCCGAGCAAGGATCCGTTCGACCTGCTGGACGAGATCGAGAAGGAGCTGAAGATCAAGGTCCGTCCGCTCGCATGGCCCATCAGCACCGGACCGACTTTCAAGGGCGTTTACGATCTCTACGCAGACCGTCTTTCGCTCTTCTTTGCCCAAGACAAGCAGACAGCCGAGGGCGAACAGCTCGACATCCGGTTAAACGATCCCGCCATCGACAAGTACATCGCGCCCTTCACCCAACAGTTGCACGACGATCTCGAGCTGGTCGAGGGCGTCTACCCACCGTTCGATCTGGAGCGCTATCGGAAAGGGGAGATCGCTCCCGTCTTTTTCGGCAGTGCGCTGAACAACTTCGGTGTCCGCGAACTGCTGGACTGCTTCATCCGGATTGCCCCATCGCCCAGACCGTCGCACACCGTGCAACGCGACATCGACCCCTACGAACCGAAAATGACCGGATTCGTCTTTAAAATCCATGCAAACATGGACCCGAACCACCGCGACCGGATCGCCTTCCTGAAGATCTGTTCGGGCCGGTTCGAACGAAACAAGCCCTATCTGCATGTCCGTTCGGGCAAAAACATCAAATTCGCCGCCCCGACCGCTTTCATGGCCGAGAAGAAATCGGTCATCGACGAAGCCTTTCCGGGCGACATCGTGGGTCTGCACGACACCGGAAACTTCAAGATCGGAGACACCTTCACCGAAGGCGAACAGTTGCAGTTTGTCGGTATCCCCAGCTTTTCCCCCGAACTGTTCCGCTACATCGAGAACGGAGATCCGATGAAATTCAAGCAACTCGCCAAAGGCATCGACCAGCTGATGGACGAAGGGGTCGCCCAGCTCTTCATCAGCCAAATGAACGGACGAAAGATCATCGGTACGGTCGGAGCCCTGCAATTCGAGGTGATCCAATACCGTCTTGAACACGAGTACGGCGCAATTTGCCGCTACGAGCCGGTTCAGGTCTACAAAGCCTGCTGGGTCGAATCCGACAACACCGCCCAGATGGACGACTTCCGGAGACGGAAATTCAACAACATGGCCCGTGACAAACACGGACGAGAGGTCTTCCTCGCCGATACTTCATACGCGTTGGCCATGGCACAGGAAAAATTTCCCGACATCCGCTTCCATTTTACCAGCGAATTCTAATTTACTCCGGAAAAAGTTTGCAGGCTCTCCGAAAAAACATATCTTTGAGGTGATTAACCTAACGACTGCTTAACTTTTTTCGATTTTGAATTTTCGGAGCCTCTGTCTGCTGCTGTCGACAGTACTATTCGCATGCAATATTGTTTCCGCTCAAAAGACGGGAGGGAAACTATGGGGTGTGGTCGTCGACTCCGCCGAACGAGAACCGCTGATTGGAGCCACGGTTATCGTACGGTCGGCTAAAGACTCCGCCATGACCATCACCGACTCGAAAGGAGCTTTCCTCTTTTCGCGCCTCCGGGATACGCTCGTCACCACAGAAATCACCTACCTCGGGTACAAAAACTTCGTTCAAAAGATCAAAGTCGACCTAAAAAAAGGGACAAATTTCGACACCGTCACCCTCGGAACGACCTCCTATACCCTCGATGCAGCCGTCGTCCAAGGCGAAAGACCGCTGATGAGGATGAGTGGCGACACATTGGTCTACAACGCCGAATCGATCCCCGTGCTTCCGGGCGACGAAACGATGGAGCTGATCATGCGTCTGCCCGGTTTCGACACCGAAGACGGCATCAAAGTCTCCGGGAAAACCGTCGAGCGCACATATGTCGATGGGAAGCCGCTCTTCGGCGAAGATGCGGAGACGGCCCTGAAATATTTAGAGGCCCGCGAGGTGGTCGACATTCAGGTGTACGAAGAGCTGATCGAGGAGGACAAGATCAAGGGATTCGAAAACGGACGCAAACGGACGGTAATGAATCTGATCACCCGCAGCAAACCCAATCGGAGCATCAACCTGCGGGCCAGCGCCGGATACGGTGCCGACATCGATCCGAATGCCGAAGGGAAGCACAACTCCCGATACAGGGCCAATGCCGGATACCACATGTTTACCGAGGAGAAGCGATTCAACATCAACGCAGGCACCAACAACAGCAGCCGGGGCGGTGGCGGATACAACAAAAGTACCAATGCCTCGATCGGTTTCTCGAGAACATGGAACAAAAAACTGTTTTTCAACAGCAACTACAATTTCAGCGACCAGTACAACCGCACGCAATCAATCTCTCGGCAGGTTTACTTCCCTTCGGAGCAGTACCAGACCCGTACCTACGACGACACCTCCCGACGGACGAACGAAAGCATGAACCACAACCTGTCGATGAGCCTTGAAAACCGAGGAGAAACCAGCTATCTGAGTTTCAGACCATCGGCCAGTTTTTCGACCCGATCGTCACGCAGTTATCGGGGTGCACTCAACACGATGGACGGCGAGGAGCTGAACCGGGTCGGGACCAGCCAGCGTAGCGACAACCGGAGTTACAACATCAACGAGAATTTTCACTGGTCGAAATCCTTCAATCAGGGCAAGCACGGCTTCAACTTTTCGGTCAACGGCACGCTGAGCCGGAACAAAGACGAAGGGTGGCAGATTGACTCGATCGCGTCGAACAGCGAACGGACCTATTTAAACAATACGGGAAACAGCTACAACCGATCCGCCAACGCCAACATCGGGTACTACATCCGCATCAAGGAGAAGAACAACATCTCGGTCAACTACAACATCGCCTACGAAAACAGCAGCACGGAGCGGATCGCCATCGATCAGTACACCGGCCAGATCGACTCCTCGCTGACCAACAACTACACCCGGAATTACACGACCCAGTCGGCCAACATCGGCTTCGGACGATTCACCGAGAAACTCTTCCTGTCGGCCACGCTGCAATACTACTCGTCGTTGCTCAACAAGGATGAACTCTTTCCCGAAGAGCACCACGACCGGACCGTATTCCGAAGCTTCCGTCCGTCTGTCTCGTTCAACTACACGATCAATCCCGAGAACCGCATCTCGGCCAACTACTCGACCAGCGCCCAACAACCGGGAGTCGAACAGCTGCGCAACGAGTTGGAGTACTCCAATCCGCTCTACCTGTCGGGCGGAAATCCGAACCTGCAACAGAGCTACACCCACTCGTTCGGCGTAAGTTACAACCACACAAAAACGGAAAATGCCTCGTCGTTCGGATTCAACCTGAATGCCAGCTTTACGCGGAATGCCATCACAACCCGTCAAATTCTCTTCACCGAAGAGACCGTCCTGCCCGAATACGAGGGATACGTTGCCTCGAAAGGTGCAACCCTAACCCTCCCGGCTAACGTCAACGGCACCAAATCGGCGTGGTTCGGATTCAGCTACTTCCACCAGATCAAGGCTCTGAAGTCGGCCCTCAACCTCAACACCTCCGTCAACTACAACCGGACACCTTCATACATCGGCGAAACCCTCAACATCAACGACCGGATCGCACCGAGCCTCTACGTCGGACTGAACAGCAACAAATCCACCGTCTACCAGTTCCGCATCGGAAGCAACACGTCGTACAACCACACGGCCAACTCCAGCAAAACGAACAACAATACGATCAATCAGAACGTCAATCTGTTTGCCCGCGTCAACTTTTTCAAACGGCTCTACACGTCGGCCAACTACAACTATTCGTTTTATCACAACTTCTCGTATGCGGACGGAGATGTCAACACACACATGTTGAACTTGACCATCGGGTATAGATTTTTCGAGAAGAGACAGTTGGACATCAACTTCACGGTTCACGACCTGCTGAACCAGACCGACAACTTCTCCACACGCGTCATGACCGACTACATCTCCTACAACTGGACCCAACGAACCGGCCGCTACTTCATGTTCAACATCAGCTATCGGCTCAACAAACTGAACCGAAAGAATTGATCCGACACACCATTTTGCCCCGACCCTTATCGCACGAAAAACGAGAAAACAGAAACGCAAATAAAAGTTTTTTAAAAACAGCGGGAAAATTCGTACCTTTGCCGCCGTATTTAACGGTTTTATTGCAATACTACCTATGAGCACTTCCGAACTTAGCGAACAGGAACTGATCCGACGCAACTCACTGGCCGAACTACGCAAACTGGGCATCGACCCCTATCCGGCCGAAAAATATGAAGTAACCGCAACCGCAGCTCAAATCGCTGCCGAATTCGATCCGCAAAAAGAGAATCTGCAAGACGTCTCGATCGCCGGCCGAATCATGAGCCGCCGAATCATGGGAAGCGCATCGTTCTTCGAACTGCAGGACCATACGGGACGGATTCAGGTCTACATCCGCCGCGACGACATCTGCAACGGCGATCCAGAAGCTACCCTATACAACAAGGTCTTCAAGAAGTTGCTCGACATAGGTGATATCGTAGGAGTCAAAGGATTTGTCTTCCTGACCAAAACCGGAGAGCTCTCGGTACACTGCAAGGAGCTCAAACTGCTCAGCAAATCGCTCCGCCCGCTGCCGATCGTCAAGGAGAAGGACGGACAGGTGTACGACGCCTTCAGCGATCCCGAATTGCGCTACCGCCAACGATACGTCGACCTGATCGTCAACCCTCAGGTCAAGGAGGTATTCATCAATCGGACGAAAATCATCAATACGATGCGCGAATTCTTCAACGAACGCGGATACCTCGAGGTTGAAACTCCGATCCTGCAGTCCATACCCGGTGGAGCAACGGCCCGCCCGTTCATCACCCACCACAATGCGCTGAACATTCCGCTCTATCTGAGAATCGCCAATGAACTCTATCTGAAAAGGTTGATCGTCGGAGGATTCGACGGCGTTTATGAATTCGGCAAGGACTTCCGGAACGAAGGTATGGACCGGACCCACAATCCGGAGTTCACCGTCATGGAGATCTACATCGCCTACAAAGACTACATCTGGATGATGGAGTTCGTCGAAGAGATGCTCGAACGGGTAGCCCGCGCTCTGCACGGAAATACCGATGTAATGATCGAAGGCCGGAAGATCAGCTTCGCACGTCCGTTCCGACGGGTTACGATGACCGATGCCATCCGTGAAAAGACAGGCTTCGATATCACCGGAAAAAGTGAAGAGGAGCTCCGCAAGGCTTGCGACGAACTGCACGTAGAGACAGACGAAACGATGGGCAAAGGCAAGCTGATCGATGCCATCTTCGGGCAGTACTGCGAGGAGGATCTGATTCAGCCGACGTTCGTAACCGACTATCCGATCGAGATGTCGCCGCTGTGCAAACGGCACCGCAACAACCCCGAGCTGACCGAACGGTTCGAGTTGTTTGTCAACGGCAAGGAGCTCTGCAACGCCTACTCCGAGCTGAACGATCCGATCGATCAGATGGAGCGCTTTCAGGAGCAGCTGCGTTTGAGTGAAAAAGGAGACGACGAAGCCATGTTCATCGATCAGGATTTTGTCCGGGCACTGGAATACGGCATGCCGACCTGCTCCGGTATGGGAATCGGCATCGACCGCCTCGCGATGTTCATGACCGGACAGTCGACCGTGCAGGATGTCCTGTTCTTCCCGCAGATGCGCCCCGAAAAGGCCACACAGAAGGATTCCGTCGAACGTTTCGGTGAAGCGGGTGTGCCTGCCGAATGGGTTCCCGTACTGAACAAAATGGGATTCCTCACCGTCGATGCGATCAAAAAGCTGTCGCCCGGAAAACTGTTCAACGATCTGTGCGGATACAACAAAAAGAACAAGCTCGGACTGAAAAACCCGACAATGGATGAGGTAAAACAGTGGTGTGGTCAATAACCACTGTCCGGACTGAAAACATGAAATCAACGGATTTTTAAGATTAAATAGCAATCGTTATGAGAAAAAAAATCGTAGCAGGTAACTGGAAAATGAATACCACCCCTGCGGAAGGTGTAGAGCTGTTGAAAGGTGTAATCGCTCTGAAAGGTGAAGTATCTCCGAGCGTCGACTTTATCGTTGCTCCTCCTTTCACACACCTCTCGGAAATCGTGAAAGTAGCCAAGGGCAGCGGAATCGCCGTAGGTGCACAGAACTGTGCTGCCGAAGCCAAAGGTGCCTACACGGGTGAAGTTTCTGCAAAGATGATCGCTTCGCTGGGTGTCGACTACGTAATCCTCGGACACAGCGAACGTCGTCAATATTATGGCGAAACCAGCGAAACGCTGAATAAAAAGATGGTTCAGGCCTACGAGAACAACCTGATTCCGATCTACTGCGTCGGCGAAAAACTCGAAGAACGCGAAAGCGGAAAACACTTCGATGTGATCCGTGCACAGATCGAAGAGGTCGTATTCAACCTGACCCCCGAACAGTTCTCGAAACTGATCATCGCTTACGAACCGGTATGGGCTATCGGAACCGGTAAAACCGCTACCGCTGATCAGGCTCAGGAGGTTCACGCTTTCATCCGTAAAGTGCTGGCCGACAAATTCGGAGCTGCCGCTGCCGACACCGTAATTCTGTATGGTGGTAGCTGCAAACCGACCAATGCTGCCGAAATCTTCTCGAAAGAGGATGTCGACGGTGGTCTGATCGGTGGAGCTGCCTTGGTTGCTGCCGACTTCATCAACATCGGAAAAGGTTTTTCGAAATAATCTATAAACCTTTGAAATAAAAAGGAGCGCTTCCTGCGCTCCTTTTTTTATGCTAATTTTCTCACGCAAACAACTACCCGAGCTACCGTCCGCTACTCCATATAACGAAGCACCTCTCCGCAAAGCTGATAAAGAGAGATCTCGCATAACTTGGTGTTGTACTGAGCGGTCAGCAAACGCTCCTCGGCATCCAACAGGCTCTTCTGGGCCTCCCGAATTTCGATACCCGCCAAATCTCCGACCATATAACGATCGAGCGCCTTCTCGTAGTTCTCACGAGCCGTTGCAACGTTGTCGTTCTCGAGTTTCAGCACTTCGATGTTGTTCTGATAGGCCTGCCAGAAATTCGACAGATCCGCCCGCAACGAAAGCTCCAGATCCTCCCGCGTCAGGCGCGCATTCTCGATGGCAATCCTCGCGTTGCGCTGCTCCCTTTTTCTATTCCCGTCGAAGATCGTGATTCCCACCGTAACCCCGGCCGAAAGATCCAGATTGCGGCGTTTGAACGTCGTTCCCGAACCGTATCGATTGAACGTATATCCATAACCGGCATTCATCTTGACATAGGGGTAGTTACGCGACTGCACGGCCTTCAGGTCGATCTCAGCCAATCGCTGCTCGCGATCGGCCATCAGCAACGACGCGTTGTTCTCGAGCATCCGCTGTTCGAGGTAGTTCCACTCGAGGTTCTGATCGATCGTAATCACCGAATCCTGAACCACAAAATAGCGGTCGACATCCGATACCGCCATCAGTTGGTTCAACCGGATCCGCGACGTGTGGACCAGCTCCTGCTGATTCATAAACTGCGAACTGTCGGCATTGAAATAGACCCGCGCCTGAAGATAATCGAGACGGGAATAGTCGCGTGTCGTGCTGTACCGCAACTGGGCAATCCGCAGACGCTCCTTCGACAACGACATGGCGTAACGATAATTGCTCAGCCGGATGCGCTGCTGGATATAGTTGTAATATTCGGCCGTCAGCGTAGCGACAAAATCCTCGATCGTTATGCGGGTCTGGATCGCCCCTTCGCGCTCCAACTCCTGCAACCGGTCGTACTCGGCCTGTATGCTGAATCCATTGAAAATGGTCCAATCCACATTGATCCCTGCATTGACACTCTGATCGTAGACCCCGTTCTGGTCCGTCACACCTCCTGCACGATCGTGCGTCCGTGTAGAGGTCAGATCGCCTCCGTACCCCGCAACGAAACCTACCTCCGGCAATTTCCCCGCATTGGCTGCCGTCGCATTATTTTGGGCGATCTGTTCGTCATTGCGCGAAATCCGAATCGCATAATTCTGCTCCAAACCGGTCTCCAAGCACGATTTCAACGAATACATCGGAGGCTCGGCCTGCAAAATGGCCGCCGAAGCGACCATCACGATACTCAATATAGCTTTTTTCATGAATTCTCTTTTTTTCTTCTGTTCGTCGATATAAAACTGTACATCGATGGAATCACATACAGGGTCAAAAGCGTCGATACCAACATACCTCCGACCACCGCAATACCCATCGCAATACGTCCCTGTGCACCCTCACCCGAAGCAAACACCAACGGCAACAAACCGAGAATCGTACTGGCACTGGTCATCAGAATCGGGCGCAAACGCTGCAAGGCGGCCTCCGAGATAGCGGCCATTTTGGGAATTCCCGCTTCCTGTTTCTGGTTGGCAAACTCGACGATCAGGATACCATTCTTGGCCACCAATCCGATCAGCATAATGATTCCGATCTGACTGAAAATATTCATGGTCTGGTCGAAACTGTACATAAAGATCAACGCTCCGGCCACGGCCAACGGCACGGTCAACATGATGACCAACGGATCTTTGAAGCTCTCGAACTGGGCGGCAAGCACCAGATAGATCAGCACGATGGCCAGTACGAAGGCGAACAGCAGGCTCGACGAGCTTTCACGGAACTCCTTCGAGTCGCCTGCCAACGCCGTACGGAACGTGTCGTCGAGCGTTTCGGCCGCAATACGGTCCATCTCATCCAAACCCTGTCCGATCGTCTTTCCTTCCGCCAGTCCGGCTGATATCGTGGCCGAAACAAATCGGTTATAGCGGTACAGACGCGGCGGTGCGATACCCTCCTCCAGAGAGACCAAGTTATCCATCTGGATCATGTTTCCATCGTCGCTTCTGATATATATAGACTTGAGGGCCGACGGCGTATTCCGCTGCTGCCGGTTGATCTCTCCGAGAATCTCGTACTGCTTGCCGTTCATATAGAAATACCCCATACGTTGACCGCTCAACCCATACTGAAGCGTCTGGGCTATACTCCGCGTACTGATTCCCATCTGGTTGGCCTTATCGCGATTGATCGTAATCCGCGCCTCCGGTTTGCTGAACTTCAGGTCGACGTCCGCCATCTGGAAATAGGGACTGTCGTACACCTTGGCCATAAAGGTGGGCAACACCTCCTGCAGCTTTTCCAGATTGGTCGCCTGAAGCACATATTGAACCGGCATCGCACCACGACGACCTCCGAAGGTACTCTGTTGTTGTACGAAAGCTCGCGCTTTGGTCTTGGTACGAACCGCCCGTGACAACTGCTCGGCAATCTCCATCTGCGACCGCTCACGATCCTTCAAATCCACCAAAGAGATTTGGACATTTCCGCTTCCGCTCGATACCCGGGCCGTTATGTTTTTCGCCTCCGGAACCAACGAATCGACCATCAGGTTGATGTCCTCCGTATAGTCGCGCATATACTCATAGGTCACACCCTCCGATCCCCGCGTGTTGATCGAAATCAACGAACGGTCCTCCAACGGAGCCATCTCGGCCGGGATGTGGGTCCACAAATAGTAAATCGCCCCCAACATAAGCACCATGAAGGGAATCATCCAAACCCGTTTCCGCATCACAAAAGCCAAACTCCGCTCATAGACACGATTCAGCCCCACGAAGAAAGGCTCTGTCTTCCGATAGAAATAGCTCTGTTTTTCCTTCTTTTTCAGGATTTTCGTAGCAAGCATCGGAGTGAACATCAGTGCGGCGATCGTCGAGATGATCACAGCCCCCGAAATCACGATACTGAACTCGCGGAACAGACGGCCTGTAGTTCCCTGCATGAAGACGATCGGGAAGAACACCGCAACCAAAGTAATCGAGGTCGAAATTACGGCGAAGAAGATCTCTTTCGCCCCTTCGATTCCGGCCTCCTTCGGAGTCATTCCCCGCTCGATCCGGATGTAGATGTTCTCGGTCATCACGATCGCATCATCTACCACCAAACCGACGGCCAAAACGATCGCCAACATCGACAACACATTGATCGAAAATCCGGCCAGATACATCACGAAGAAGGATCCGATCAGCGACACGGGAATCACCACACAAGGGATCAACGTCACCCGCCAATCGCGCAGGAAGAGAAAAATGATGATGATAACCAACAGGAAAGCGACATACACCGTCTCCTCCACCTCACTGATCGAGGCCCGGATAAATCGCGTGTTGTCGAATCCATAGCTGACCTTCACGTCATCGGGCAGATCCTTCTGCATGGTCTTCATGCGCTGGTAGACCGCATCGGCAATATCGATATGGTTGGCACCGGGTTGCGGAATTACAACCACACCGACCATCGGCACGCCGTTCATCTTCATGTAGCTGCGGATATCCTGCGGGCCCAACTCCGCCCTGCCGACATCGCTCAGTCGGATCAACCTTCCGTTTTCCTCCTTGATGACCAGATCGTTGAACTCTTTGGCCGTGTGCATCAATCCCAACGTCCGGATCGTCAGCTCTGTGGTATTGCCTTCGATACTTCCCGACGGCAACTCCACGTTCTCGTTATCGACTGCATTCTTGATATCGACCGGAGTCACCCCGTAACCGGCCATCTTGATCGGATCGAGCCAGAGCCGCATCGAATAACGCTTCTCGCCCCAGATCGATACGCTACTCACGTCACTGATCGTCTGCAACTGCTCCTTGACCGTTAGGTCGGCAATTTCACTCAGCTCCAACAACGGCCGCTTATCGCTCTGAAGGGCAACCATCAGGATAGGTTGGGCGTCCGCATCGGCCTTCGACACGGTCGGAGGGTCGCAGTCTCGGGGCAGATAACGTTGAGCCCGGGATACCTTGTCCCGCACGTCGTTCGCCGCCGTTTCGAGGTCGACCGACAGCTCAAACTCGACCGTTATTCGGCTCGAGCCCTGCTGGCTGACACTCGTCAGCGAACGGATACCGGGAATACCGTTGATATTCTGTTCGAGAGGCTCCGTAATCTGGTTCTCGATCACATCGGCATTGGCACCGGGATAGGAACACGACACGGAGATAATCGGATTGTCGACACTGGGATACTCGCGTACACCCAAATAGGTGTAACCGATCATTCCGAAAAGAATGATCACCAATGTCACCACAGTCGCCATTACCGGCCTGCGAATACTTAACTCAGAGATATTCATGGTCGGAAAGCTTAATCGATACGATCCAATTTAACCGGCAGGTCGGTCCGCAACTGCAACGTTCCCGACGTAATGACGGTATCGCCCATCTGAAGTCCTTTGATGATCTGGACCATTGCATCGGTCCGAAGGCCTGTTTCGACAGCCACCGGCTGGGCCTTCCCGTTTTTATACAGAAATACCTTGTCGATACCCAATTCGGGGACCAACGCCTCGGACGGCACCGCTATCGCATCGGGGATTTCAGCCATCCGGATCCGGACATTTACATAGCGACCGGGCATCAGCTCGTTGCTCGTATTGGGATAGATGGCCCGTACCGGGAACTTACGCGTTTCGTTCTCGACCTGCGACTCGACAGCATACACAACTGCCGGAAAAGACTTTAAGACGCCTTCGACCTCGAACGTCAGCGGAGTGCCCTTGCGGATCTGGTTCGAGTAGCGCTCCGGTACATAAAATTCGATCTTGATCGGCGAACGTTTCGTCAATTTCGCCACCACGCTGCTGGGCGAAGCATAGGCTCCCTCACTGATATTCCGCAAACCGATAATTCCATCGAACGGTGCGCGCAACTCCGTCAGACGGATATTGGCCTCAACCAGTTCAATGTCGGCTTTCAGCATGGCCAGTTCGGTCTGTGCCTGTTCGTAGGCCTCCTGACTCACGGCATCCTTGGCCAACAGCGTATTTTGACGATAGACCCGATCCTCGGCCAGTTTCAGCTGCGACATATATTTGGAGAGCTGTGCCTGCAGGGTCTCGTCGTTTACTTTGGCCAGCAGATCGCCTTTCTTTACGGCAGTGCCTTCCGTAAAGTTGATGGCCACCACCTTGCCTGATGTCTCAAACGAAAGTTCCACCTCCTCATCGGGAAGCAAACTACCCGTAGCATAGATATCGTCGGTCATCAACTGCCCCTTGATCACGAGTGCATTGACATTCAGGGGGCCGCCACTCTTCCGAGTGGGCAGAGACTCCTCTTTCGGAACGTCACCCGCAGGAGTCCGATCCCACAGATTGTACATACCGATACCGCCGGCTATGATTAGAACCACGGCCGTCAATATCCATTTCAATTTTTTCCTCATTGTTGATAGTTAGTTGTTTAGTTAGGTTTCATGTCGAATGTTACAAAGATAACAATTTAGACGATTTTTTTACAATCTTTTCTACAATTTCTTCGCATTTCCAAACAAAAATCCATCAAAGAAAAGAGCATAATCTACCGAATTCATTTATCGCTGCATAAGCATCCCCCACTCTGTTTGTCCGTATATTTTGGATATTATAACAGGATGGCCACGGCACGGTCATAATCAGAAAATTGCATTTCCGATTTGTCTCTACGTCTGGTTTCACTATATTTGGACAATATTAGGATGCGGTTCGGGATAGCCAAACTTGAAAACAAATTTTCGTTTGTCTCTCCGCTCACCTTTTCCTATATTTGTAGATTGTTATGCACCGTGATGCAAGCTGCTGCATCCTTTCGCTACACTCCACAAAACTTAACCTACTACCCCAATGAAACACCTTCTCGTTTGGCTTATCGTATTGTGCGGTTGTGCCCTCTCCTATGGCCAAACAACAGCCCCCTCCATCAAAGGCCGCGTAACGGATGCAAAAACCGGATCGGCCATCGAGTTTGCAAATGCGATCATCGTCGACTCAGTGAATCATACAATCGCCTCGACAACCGTTTCCGGAGGCGAATTTTCCATCTCGGACCCAATCAACGGCGACTACTATTTGATCATCCAGCTGATGGGATACCAACCCTACACGAGCGAACGGATCGCTTTTCGAAACGGAACCCCAATCGACATCGGAACCGTTCCCCTCGAACCGATCGAGAGCCTGCTTCAGGAAGTGACGGTCGTCGGCAATCGCAGCGCTATCATCTATAAATTAGACCGGAAAAAGATCAGCGGTTCGGCCTCCCTGTCTGCTTCGGGCGGAACGGCTGTCGATATTCTCCGTACCATTCCTTCGGTCCGCTTCGATGCCGACGGCGAGCTTTCGTTTCGGGGCAGTACCGGATTCCTCGTCCATGTAGACGGAAAACCATCCATGTTGAGCGGAACACAGGCTTTGGAACAGATTCCAGCCTCTACCATCGAAGACATCGAAATCATCACCACCCCGTCGGCACGTTACAAAACCGACGGTGAGGCGGGCATCATCAACATCGTCACCAAGCGACACTCCGATGAGGGAACAAGCGGCAACATCAGCCTTTCGGGAAGCACGTTAGGGGCATGGAACGCCGATCTGCTGCTCAGCCACCGCAAAGGAGCACACCGCTGGTACATCGGCGGCACCGGATCGGAAATCAAGGGGAAAAGCGATTTCAACCAGCAGAAGACCACCATCGTGGACGACTTCACGACAACCTCCGACGCCGACGGAACCCGACACAGCAACAACGCCTCCTACATCGGGAAGGTCGGCTGGGAATACGCAACGGACCGCCATAACCTGCTGCTCGAGGTGCAGTCGGGCATGACAAAGAATGCACGCGGAGGCGACATGGGGTACTACGAACACCGGACACAGGATTCGACCGTGCTGAACGATGCCTTTTATGACAGCCACGACCGCTACTCGAACGAGAAACAACTCGCCCAACTGACTGCGGACTACTCCTTCCGTATCAACGAACGCGGCGACAAATTCACCCTCAATGGACGCTTGCGCTACGACTGGTACGCGCTGGAATACACCGAAAGCAACATGTTCGACACCACAGGCGTCCGCTACGAAGGGACTCGCGGCTACGAAAAGGAACACCACTGGGATTTCGACGGAGGTGCGGCCTACGAACTCAACTACCGTCCCGACGGGAAACTGGAACTCGGCTACCAGTACACCTCATACAGCGAACACGGCGACTACAACATCACCTACTGGGACCGCGACCGACAGGAGTTCGAGTGGCAGGAGGATCTCTATGCCCCGTTCTTTTACCGCCGACAGATCCATTCGTTTTATGCCATGCTGACCGACCGGATCGGTCCCGTATCCTTCGATGCAGGACTCCGGGCCGACAACACGCTCGACGAACTGCAGATCGCCGTTGCCAATGCCAACCGGAACATCTCGCGTCTGGAGCTTTTCCCGTCGGCACATGTGGCTTACGAAGCGCCCCACGACCAGACGATCTCCGCCGGCTATGCCTACCGCACCAACCGACCGGGCATCTGGCAACTGGAACCCTACATCACCTACGAAGACTACTACACCAAACAGATCGGCAATCCCGACATCTGCCCCGAGTACATCCACTCTGCCGAAATCGGATACCGCAAACAGTTCAGCGGCGACAACAGCCTCGCATTTACCGGATTTTTCCGCTCCCGCAGAGGGGTAATCGATCGGGTGCGGGTGGCTTATGAACCCGGTGTAACGCTCGATTCGCTGATCAATGCCGGGAACGACCGCTCGGGAGGCTTAGAGATCGCCGCCCGGATCAAGGCCGCACGCTGGTGGCAGATGAGCCTCAACGGAAGCCTCTTCGGTTATAAATTCACGAGCCGCTATGAGGGGTGCGAGGATGCCTCCAACCTGAGTTATGCCATCGGAATGATCAACAACTTCACCCTCGGCGCTACGACCCGCATGCAGTTCGACGCCAATGTAGTCGGACCGACGGTGCTGACCCAAGGCCGTGAAGAGGCCTACTGCTATTTCGACTTGGCCATCCGGCAGCAGATTTATAAAAACAGGATCTCCGCAGCCGTGGTCATCCACGACCTGTTCCATACGGCGCTCTACCGAAACCGTCGTACAACCTCTACGCTGCTTTCGACCACGCGTGTCCGTCCCAAATACCCCAACATCGTGCTGTCGCTGAGTTATTCATTCAACGCCGCACACAAAGAGCAATCGGGACGCGTCTCATCCGGAGCCATGTTCGACGGCAAGGATTTTTAATGAGCTAATACAACCAAAAGACAACCGGCGGTTCAATTATGAGCCACCGGTTGTTAGCATTATTTTGGTAGTCAATGATATATCATAGCAAACCAATCCACAACGATTTCTACTTCAAAAACAGCAACGAGAGAGAGAAGAGACGAAAGCCAAACTATCTTCCTACCAACTAAAATATCGGCACATAGACCCCGGCCTGAATGGTCGGGTGTAACGACCGCTTAAACGGATCGTACCCCACTCCCACTCCGATACCGAATCGAATCCATCTTCGTTTTGCAGCCGTTGCCGTCTCGACATTTCGGGTTATGACCTTCGTTCGCGGAAAAATCTCCATGCTGTCGAGGTTGGGACGGAATCCGGAAACCACAGCCCGATACTCCTCCGTTTCATACACTTTCCGCTCTATCGGAACCAATACCGGAACTTTTACCGTATCGTTCGGCAATTGCATATACACCGTATCGACCCTCGTCAGATAAATCTTCTGGGGGAGCAGCAGCGTATCGCGGATCGTATCCCGGAAGAAAACCGTATCGACCCGTACTCGCTCTTCCGGCAGTCGTTTCCCTTCATACTTTCCCCAAACGAACGCTGCTCCGATCAATATCGCAACAACAAACGCTTCTACAATCCCTTTCATTTTTTATCTCTCTATCTTTTTTATACTCTATGACAAATCCGGGAGGGTCTCGTCCTATCCCGTTCCTGCACACATCCTGTTCGCTCAAGATCAAAGTTCCGGACGAATCCTTTTCCTCCGAACACCATGCTCCACCCTCTTCTCGATCGTTTTCAAGACCACTCCCGCGACCATTTTATACTGTCAATCACCTCCCCTCTATTTTTTGTATTTCCAAAACAATCTCCAGCCCTCCTCTATATCCTCCATCGGAACATCCACACCGTTTTCCATACGGATCATGGCTCGCACAACGGGGATCATCACATTTGGATCCGTTGTCGAAATTTTGTTGTCTTGGGGTACTCCGGAGCGTGTGGAAACAAAAGACACATAGCCTTGCGTATTGTTTTCGACAGGCGGAGCCCAACGTCCGACAAGTTTTTCCAGCGTATCGCAACCATACAGGATGCGGTAATTATTCAACAGGTGAAACATAGCCCGGATGCCCCAAGCCATCGTTTCGAACGTCTTGAATGATCGGTCGTTTCCGTCGATCTCGCCTCTCCAGCAATCTTCTGTAAGGCGAATATTGCCCGGATTGTTGTTTCTGATTCCTCGTGTCATCGATTAGGCTTGTAATACGTTCGTCGTGTTTTGTTTTCTCGGTGGAATTCGGTTTTCACAGTAGTGCACCGTACACCGGTCATACTCGGCCAACTGACGGGCCTCTTTTTCGGCCAGAAGCTCCATCTTCAACTGGACCACCTTTTGAGCCAATTCGATCCATTTGTTCCGTTCGGTGTCAACTATGCTCTGCAACTCGACGATCTGTTTGAACGCTTTGTCCAACTGTTTGTCGTGCAGTTCGTCTTGCTTGGCGTCCAGATCGACCTCGGCATTTTTGGCCTCGGCCCGCCGTTTACGCCGTTCGTACTGATAAAAAGCGATCTGGATTGCCCATCCGGATCCAAATGCTGCTGCCAATATTCCCAGAAATGTCTCCATAGTCATAGATCTGTTTCCATTTTACTTTTTCAAAACCACGACAAAACTACGCTACCGGATTTCGCTTCCGTTTCTACACTTTTTTACTCTACTCTGTTTCCAATATCTATCTTCTTTTTCCCGGTACACTTTGCATTACACCCATATTCGGGGAAAACACAGCGATCCGTTAAAATCAATTTTTCATAAAACCGAGCTTCTTTTCTTTTACAAAACCCCACGCTTGCGGTGCACCCAAATGCTGACACAGAACAGCACTGTTCTCATTTCGGTGCCTATTCTTACATGATTTCAAGTTTGTTATAATGCTATAATCACTGTAAATTTGCCGCCGATTTGATCTGCATTTTCAACACAGATCCATGCTGCGATCATGCAATCTCGGATCGTCTTGCTGAAAATGTTTAAGCAAATTTGAGGAGTGTGCGAAAAGTATTGCTTATAGTCACACTTCTATGCGGCTTTCTTCATACCGCTGAAGCTCAAAATTTTGCCATAAAAACCAATAGCCTCTACTGGGCCGTTCTCGCCCCCAATGTCGATTTTGAGTTCGGTGTCGGCCCAAAAATGACTATGGATCTTTCGGGCGCCTACAAACCATGGAATCTCCGCAACGACAACGATGCCCGGCTGTGGCTGGTTCAGCCAGAACTACGATACTGGTTGTGCGAACCGTTCGAAGGGCACTTTTTCGGAGTCCATCTGCACGGGGCACAATACTATGCCTACTTCAATCAAAAGATATACGACGGCTACTTGGCGGGAGGGGGCATCACCTATGGCTACGACTGGATTCTCTCTCCGCACTGGAACCTCGAGACACTAATCGGAATCGGATATGCCCGGCTATGGTACAAACAACGTCCGAATCTGCCGTGTGCGAAATGTTTCAGCAACAAAACCGAGAACTACTTCGGTCCGACAAAACTGGCGCTGACGGTCACCTATCTGTTTTAGATTTAGACGTACGATCATGAAACCGAAAACATATACCCGCCTTTTATGTAGTGTACTACTGTCCGGATGGATCACCGGATGTGCCACATTGCCCTCCGAGCGAGCAATAACGATCACGCCTGTCTCGCTGTTGACCCCCGACACGCTGTCGCGCATTCACGTTGACGCGACCCTCCATATCCCATCCAAGGCCCTGTCTAACCGCAGTCGGCTGATTGTCCGTCCCCGATTGCTTCAGGGAAATAGCCCGATCTCGGAGTACCCGGTTATGGCCTTCGACGCACCGATCACGCTGAACCGTCTGGATATCTACGATATGGCATCCGCCGACGGATTATCCTATGCCTTTAATACAACACTGGCCCGCAACCGAGCCCTTGCGGCCAAAGAGGGGTTGGTCGGTCCGCTTGTCGATGGCGTGGTGGACGATGCCGTACTATACGGACGTCTGATCAACATCAAAAATCCCCTCGCCTACACCTCATCGCCCAATGTAGCCTATGACACACACTACGCATTTCTAAACCTGACCCTCGACGATTACGGGACCTCGGATGCAAGCGACCCGGTAACAGTTGAAGCCAAACTGGATCCGACACTCATGATCTCCGATCTGTTGAGCAACCTTCTGGGCGATCTTCTCGGCGGCGATCTTCTCGGCCTGCTGCTGTCCCCACTGTTAGAAACCGTCACAGAAGTGCTACGCACGACGACCTTTGTGCTCGATATTAAATTACCGGATCTGGGTATCCATAACATTGTCATAGAGGGTGGATGGGACCCGACCACCTCTTCCATTGACTAATTTCCCTTCTTGTTCTTGTCATCTCCGCAGACTTGTGGTTCTGCTGTCCTCTTCTCCGACCGCAACCGGATCTGTTTTTTGCCTCATGCGGCTCGGAAACGGCAAAAACGACAGTCCGACTGTGCTCCTTTCGGAAACGACATCGGATCGGCAGCATTTGTTCGTCGGGATAAATTATTGTATATTTACACATGGCCGAATTTCCAGACGATCACGGGAGACAATCTTCGGCATCCCGCTGCATCGTCTTTTGATCTTTGCATGTACCACCCTCAAACCCACGAATCCCGATGAGAACCTACGCGCATGTAATAAAAACCTTAGTTGCTGTATGGGCGACAACGGCCCTATTTTGCGGCTGCAACACCACCTCCCAAACCCTGCCAGCAGATGACACTGTTGTTCGCATCGACGTTCCGGTGCGAGATGGTGCACACACGCTACCCTTATCCGCCGTGGCTGATTCACTGCACTACATTCTGCTGGAGACCCGAGACGATGCCCTGATCGGACAGATCGACAAGCTGATCCCACTAAAGGACCGATTGATTATCGTAGACAAAGAGAAGAGCCGGTCCATCTATCTCTATGATCTTCAAGGACACCTGTTACGGAAGATCCAACGTTCGGGCCGAAGCGAAAAGGAGTATATCTCGTTAACGGACGTATCGGTAGATCCGGAAAGCCAACGTATCTTCATCTGGGACAGTCCGGGCAAGAAAGTGCTTATATACAGTTTCGACGGAGCATTTATCGCTGCCCATCACTTCCCTTATTCCGTTCAGAGCATAGCCTACACGGGTGACAATACGCTCGCCTGCTACTGCGGGTACTCTGGGAATACTCGATTTCTGGAACAGGCTCAATATCCCAATCTGTTGTTCTGGAATTTTCAGTCCGACACGATCCGTCCGGCATGCTATTTCGACGAGGTGCTGTCCGTAAGTAATATCACGGGCATCCTCAACAACTTTTCGACCGATGCCAACGGTACGGTCGTCCTGATTCCTCTGAACGACACCCTCTACCAAGCAACCGGTACAGAAATCGCTCCGAAATACCATATCAATTTCGGGGAGGAACAACCCCGGCTGTTACAACAATACAAAGATCACTTGATCAATTACGACCTTCCCCGCAGTGTCGATGAGTTCGATCAGGCCTCCCCTTGTCTTCTGCTGAATTTCATAACCTCCCGGGATCTGGTCTACCTGTTTTTCAAAAAGCGTCAAACCTACTATTACGGCTTTTACTATCCTGCGAGCGGCCGTTTTATCGAGGCCTCGACCGTCTATGACGAGCATACCGAAGGGAACCGGATCCCGATCACCAACGACTTAGACGGATGCACCCTTCCCTTCATGCCCATAGCGGCAGATGGGATGAATCATTTTTATTATACGATAGATCCGTACTTGCTTGATTACTTCAAGGAGACATCCGATACGACATTGCTCCGCCTGCAACGACAGGTGTCAGCCAATGACAATCCGATAGTCGTACGGGTGAGCATGAAATCGGAATAAAGCCATGGATTCGGTTGTCCCCATACCGGTTAAGAGACCGGCAGCCAACTAAACCTTTGATGATGTACCTGCGGACAGTTTTCTGTTGATCGTATGTCCGACTTTGTCTGTCTTTCGATCACCTCTTTGTTCTTTTGAGGGCCGCTATTGGTCAACTATGGGTCAACATTGGAAATAAACGTATTCTTTTGATGCACAAATATACATCATGAAAGCGCTCGGATGGCATCGGCATTTCGCGCCCAGAAAACGCCAAACCCGCCATAAATACAATGATTTACAGCGGGTTTTCAATTATTTTCTTATGAGTGATTCCGGAGCGGTTCGAACGCTCGACCCACAGCTTAGAAGGCTGTTGCTCTATCCAACTGAGCTACGGAACCCCTTTTAAAGCTCGACAAAATTAACGCAATTATTCCGATTATGCAAAATTTATGTTAGCTACTCCATAACCTTTCCCCCTTTTTCATACCCAAAGTTCATCCTTCACGCTTCCGGACTATCGGGTACGAACACACCTAATATCATGTTCTGACACCTCTATTTGACGATATTCTCTTTCCCTGTCCTTGCCTCCTACGGCTTTTTCGCTATTTTTGTACAAAAGATATATTTATGAAAAAACTCTCTTCGGATTCTGGGCATCAAGATCCGGAAGGTTAACATTCGCATACATGAAAATAGTTATCACTGTTTTATCGTTGCTTTTATTTTTAGAGACGGGCGTGTGCCACGATACATACAAAAAGGACCTCGTTCCAGATCAAGCAGAGAAACAAGATACGCTTAGCGAACTTCTGAAAGAGTTCAACCACGTCGATGTCCGTGTAATCTCTTTGGACAACCAAAAGAGGGGTACTCCCTACCGGATTGTCGTTTTGGGCAACAGCCTTTCATACCACGGCCGGACCGAACAGATCGGCTGGAACTACGACCACGGCATGGCTGCATCTGCTCCTTCTCGGGATTATGTTCATCTACTGTTCGGCATGATCGAAAAAGCCCTTCCCGAAAGAAGAATACAAATGTTAGTGTACAACATCGCTGATTTCGAACGCAACTTCGATACGTTTGACTTCAAGCAACTGGCAAGCCTTAAAAAATTCAGTCCAGATTTACTCGTTATGCAAATTGGGGAAAACGTTGGAATCGACGAACATAAGACATTGGAACTATTTGAGAAGAAATACAGAAAGCTGATCAGTTACTTTAAAGCAAAAAATAAACTTTCGGTCGTTTGCACCACGCCATTCTTTTTCTCTGAGCCGATGAGAAATGCGATTACAAAAGCTGCCGAACAAACAGGGGCACGCGTTGCCGATATATCGTCCTTGACCATCGAAGATCCGGAGAATTTTGCCAAGGATGAGCCGAACTATCCGGGAGATCGGAGCGTATGGAGAGTCGAGGGAATAGGCATGCACCCCGGGGACAAAGGGATGGAAAACATTGCCCGTATTCTGTTTGAAAATATCGACCTGTAACTTTTACCGATTACCAAAACACACGACGCACTATGTCCATTTTTCTGAAATACATTTTTACCTAAAAACTTAAATATTCATGAAGAAGAGATCATTGCTAAAAACATGTTGCCTGCTTCCATTAGCAGGATTGATGCTTTCGTGTGGAGGAGACAGCGCCACCTCCGTACAGACCACGGACAAGGAGATTCCCCTTCCACCGAACTCCATCCAACTGACGGGCCATCTGGAAGGCTATATCCAGAACTCGATCGCCAATTGGAACAAGGGGCGCCTGCCGTATGACGAGTTCGTCAATTTCTTCCGGACGCATGCGGCTCCGCAGTTTGCGTTGGGAGAGATGTGGGGAAAGGCCGTACGTTCCGGCAGTATGTTCTATCGATACACAAAGGATCCCGAGCTTAAGACCATACTGGACAACACGGTTCAGGACCTGTTGTCGACCCAGAACGAGAACGGGAGCATCAGTTGTACGCCTGTTGACCAACAACCGGGCAGCGAAAACGGCGACCTGTGGGAACGCAAGTACGTCATGCTCGGTCTGGAGGAGTACTATCAATGGGTCAATCCGGACTCGGCCGTACTGAACGCACTCAAGAAACATGCGGATTGTATCATCGATCAGGTAGGTCATGCTCCGAAAAAGGAGATTGTCGATCTGGGATGGAGCGCCACGAATATCGGATACGAGCCCTGCCACATCGAATCCAGCACACTGTTGGAACCCTTCATGCGCCTGTACAACTGGACCGGCGAACAGCGCTATCTGGACTTTGCCCGCTACATCGTCGAATCGGGCGGGACCAAACATTTCGATCTGATCCAGCAGGCCTACGACAACACGGACCCCTATCTGATGAGCGGCCACTACCCCAAAGCCTACGAAATGATGTCGATGTTCGAGGGAGTTGTCGAGTACTATCGCGTAACGGGCGACGAACGCTGCCGTCAAGCGTTCATGAATCTGTTCAACAACATCCGGAAAAGGGAGATCACGATCATCGGCAATGCCGGTGCCGACCAACCGTACCACCCGAACGTTGCGGGAGAGGCATGGGGTAACACGGCTTACGAACAGACCAACCCGAACATCACGCGTATGATGGAGACCTGTGTCGGGGTGACGTGGATGAAATTCTGCTCACAGATCATGCGTTTGACCGGCGATCCGACTCCAGCGGACGAGATCGAAAAATATGTCTACAACGGACTGCTGGGCGCCATGAAACCGACGGGCGACGGATTCAGTTACGTCAACCTGCTGAACGGCAACAAGGTGGTCAACTACGGATGGGGCTGGCACTTCGACGATTTTTATGTGACCTGCTGCAACCTGAACGGTCCGATGGGCTTGGCCTATATTCCCTATGTGGCCGTCATGACGAGCGAAGAGGGCCCGATCGTCAACCTGTACAACGCCGGTGAGGTGAACATGAACACCCGCACCCAACCGCTGCAGCTCACGATCGACACCGATTTCCCGCTGACCGGACACGTGGTGATCAACGTAAATCCGGAAAAGGCGGAAAATTTCACCATGAAACTGCGTATTCCGTCGTGGAGCCAAAATACGGCACTCAGCGTAAACGGCGAGAAGGTTGAGGCGACCCCCGGAACCTACGCCGAGCTGAACCGCAAGTGGAATCCCGGCGACCGCATCGAAATCGACTTCGACATGACCTGCCGGGTAATCAATGCTCCGCTCGGAAGCAACCGTGCCGGAGACAATTTCCAAGCAGTTGTCCGCGGCCCCATCGTGCTGGCACGTGACGAGAACATCGATCCCAATTTCGATCAACCCGTAGCGATCCAAGCCGATGAGAACGGCGTCGTAGCCATCACTCCGGTTCAACCCACCCTTCCGAGTACAAAGATGGAATTTTTGGTTCCGACCAGCGAAGGCGACATCCACATGGTCGACTACGCATCGGTCGACGGCTGGAACGGTTCGAAAATCTGCACGTGGTTGCCCATACTGAAAAAATAGAGACTCATCCCTAATCCACTTTTCGTTCGGACCGTCGGTTTCGGCGGTCCGAACGAACTTTTAGAGAAACCCCTAACTCACTTAAAAACATGAAAAAAATACTTATCGCTGCTTTCGCATGGCTTTTGATCCCGTCGGCATACCTGTCGGCTCAACCGCTGGCCGGCACCGACGAATTGGGCCGCACCCTGCCTCAAAACGACGAAACAGGAGACCCGAAATCCGACCGTCAGGTAGGCATGTTCTATTTTCTGTGGAGCGGAGACGAACATTCGCTGGTTTCGGATCACTACTGGGACCTCACGAAAATCGTCGCGGAACACCCGGAAGTATTGGAAGACAAAGACAACAAATGGTGGGGCTCACCCGAATTTTCGCGATTCTATTATTGGGGCGAACCGATCTACGGCTACTACCGTTCGGACGACTATTGGGTCCACCTCCGCAGCATGCAACTGCTGACCGATGCCGGCGTCGACTTCGTGGTCATCGACGCCACGAATGCCTTCGTTTATGAGAAGCAGGCCGATGTCCTGATGCGTGCGATGGATGCCGTCCGCAAGCAGGGGAAAAATCCGCCCCGGATCGTATTCTACACCAACACGCAGTCGGGCGACCGGATACAACAGGCATACGATGCCTTCTATAAACCCGGAGCCCCCTATTACCACCCCGAATGCTGGTACTACCTCGACGGCAAACCGCTCATCATCGGCGTAACGGCCCAGACGAAAGGTCGCGAATACGAGAACTTCTTTACCTACCGGGAATCCCAGTGGCCCAACGAGCCGGACAAGGCCAACGGCTGGCCATGGATCTCGTTTACCCGTCCGCAAAAGGTGTACAGCAACGCATCCGGCGAGCGCGAGATCATCAACGTATCCGTGTCGCAGCACCCGGACTGGGAAGCGGGCATGGGCGGATCGGCCTTTTACGGCAACACGAAAAACTGGGGCCGCTGCTACCACAACGGCCATCCGGGCGATCCGAGCAAAGACATCGTCTATGGCTACAACTTTCAGGAGCAATGGGACTATGCACTGAAGCAGGACGTACCATTCGTGTTTGTCACGGGATGGAACGAATGGGTAGCCGGTCGCTGGCCGAGTACAGACGAGAATCCCGAGCACTCGTGGTTTTGCGATCAGGCGAGCCCCGAGTACAGCCGTGACCTCGAACCTACGCTTACGGCCGGCATGAAGGACAACTACTACATGCAGCTCGTGGCCAACATCCGTCGGTACAAGGGGGTCGAGGCGGTTTCCGATCCGGGACCCGAAAAGAAGATCCGGGGTATGGAGGATTGGGATGAGATTCCGGCCACATACCGCGATTACATCGGCGATACCGACCCGCGCAACCACCCCGCCGCATTCACCGTTCCGGCGGTAACCTATACCAACAACACGGGCCGAAACGACTTCGAACTGATGAAGGTCGCCCGTGACCGGCGTAACCTCTATTTTTATGTTCAGACCGTGGATCCGATCCAACTCGAAGAGGCCGACAACTGCATGACACTGTGGATCGACGTCGACCGCAATCCTGAAACCGGATGGTACGGCTACGATTATCGCGTAAATTACGGTTCCGAATTGCAGCAATACGAAAACGGAGTGTGGAGGACCATCTCGGATGTCGCATCCGAAACAGAGGGGAACAGGATGTTCGTAACGATTCCTTGCAACGTATTGCAAGGCATATCGGCCGATCCGGACATCGAATTCAAATGGTCCGACAACATGCAGCAGGCCGATCCGATGGATTGGTACGTCAACGGCGACGCAGCCCCCGGAGGAAGATTCAACTACATCTACACAACGAAGTGATTTTCCCATCAGAGGGTTCCATCAACAACTGCGGGGCCAAGTCTTTCCGGTATTTTCGTTTTTTCCCAAAAAATCGCCTCAGCAAAAGAGCAATTCCATTACATTTTCGGGGAGAGCGGATTTTCGGATAAACCGACAGGAGGACTTGCCGAGATGACCGACAACAGACCATAGACAATCAACCCAATCGGGCGGAACGAAGCAAATCGTTCCGCCCGATCTTTTTCAGCACACATCACGTCGCAAACAGGAGCACTTTCCCTCTATCCTCTGCCCCCCCGGCCGCACTCCCTCCTCCACAAAATTGGCTTGCTTCGAAAACCCGCGCGTTTGCGAACGAACATTCGCAAGAATCGCTATCTTTGTGGGAAAATTACGGACTCAAATGATCCTCAGAAACTGCAAAATCTTCGTTGCTCTTCTCGCAATCACACTGGCCTTCCGGCCGGAAGCCCAAGCACAACAAGTCGTATGGGGTGCCTCGTTCGACTTCTTTTTCGATAACCGCGAATACAAAAGCGAAATCAACTGGCCGCAAACCCTCTTCGGAGCCCGCATCGCTCCGGAACTCGGTATCCGATGGCAACAGCGCCACTCGTTGATGATGGGTGTCGACCTGCTGGCCAATTTCGGAACCAAACCGTTCCAAACGGACAACGAGATCTTCGGATACTACCAATACGACGGACCGAAATTCAAGGCATGGGCCGGCGTCATCCCACGCAGAAAGACCATCGGCGACTATCCGAGCGTCTTCTTCAGCGATTCGGTCCGGTATTACGACCCGAACCTCACCGGTCTGCTGCTACAATACTCCGGAGGACGGGGATACGTCGAATTCGGCTGTGACTGGAACAGCATGCTGTCTACCGACAAGCGGGAAAAATTCCTGCTCTTTTCGGCCGGACGGATCAATCAGGGCATGTTCTATGGCGGCTACCACCTCTCGATGTACCACCACGCGGGAACGATTACCGAGGATGGCGTAGTCGACAACATCCTGCTGCATCCGCACGTCGGAGCCGATTTCAGCAAGATGACCGGTCTGGAGAAGCTCTCGCTGCAAGTCGGTTGGCTGCAAGCTTTCCAGAATGACCGCAAATATGTCGGAGAGTACGTAACGCCCGGAGGTGCCCAAATCGAGCTTAAGGTGCAGATGTGGAAACTCGGTATATTCAACACGCTCTATGCGGGCAAGAACCTGATGCCCTACTACGTTGCCGATCCGTCGCTGGACTACGGACCGGGATTGTACTGGGGAGAACCTTGGTACCGCACCGAGAACAATATCTACGACCGTTTGGAGATCTATTGGGAGCCCATCCGCAACGACATCATGAAGCTTCGGGTCGCTTCGGTCCACCACTTCGACGGCAAAAAATGGGGATGGCAGCAGAAGGTACTCTTCTCGATCGATCTGGGTCAACGCAAATTGTTTAAAAACAAAAAATAGATCCCGATGGACGGAAGTCGGCCGGCAAACCGGACAAATTACCACAGCCACTGTTCGTTCTGCGACGGGAAGGCCCCGATGGAGGAGTTCATCAAGGAGGCAATCCGACAGGGATTTTCGGCTTACGGAATCTCTTCGCACGCTCCGCTTCCGTTCGCCACGGCATGGACCTTGGATCGGAACCGGGTCAACGACTACTTGGACGAAATCGAGCGGATGAAAAGGCTGTACGGAGATCGGATCGAGATCTACGCCGGTATGGAGATCGACTACTTGGACGAAACGAGTAATCCGGCCTCGCCGTTTTTCCAGCAGCTACCATTAGATTATCGAATCGGATCGGTACACGTCATGCGCGACGACTACGGAACGTACGTCGATATCGACACCCGTCCAGAAGTGCTCGTCGAACGGCTCCGGGAACACTTCGGGAACGATCTGGAACGGCTCGTCCGGAACTACTTTGCCAAACTGATGCGAATGGTCGAGGCGGGAGGTTTCGATATTGTCGGACATGCCGACAAACTCTACATGAATGCAGAACGTTGCCAGCCGGGTATTACCTCCACAACGTGGTACAAGGAGATCATCCACGAGTACTTCGGTCGAATCGCCCACAAGGGTCTGATGGTAGAGATCAACACAAAAAAATTCGAATCGGCAGGCTGTTTCTCCCCCTCGATCGAACATTTCCCGCTGTTAAAAGAGTTAAACATACCGGTAGTGGTCGATTCGGATGCACACCGTCCCGAAAACATCAACAGCGGCCGTGAAGAGGCCCTGCGAGCGCTAAAAAAGGCTGGATTTACGCATGTCATGGAGCTACATGGAGGGTCGTGGCAGCAGGTCCCGATAGGTGCATAAAACGCCTCTCGACCGGATTCGATCGGATGCGCTATGCCTCACGAGATCGGACGCTATGAGTAGACCTTTTCGGGAATGCCATACTCTACGGCTTCCCGCAGAATAGCTCCGGAAGAATCGATCTCGAGATAGCGACCGTTTTGAACGACAACAGCCTTCCCATTCTGAAAATCATAGGCTTCGTCATACATCAACGGAATGACTACGGTCCCGTCGTGACGAATATATCCGAACCGATTCTCTAAGCCGACGGCTATCAGTTCGTTATCGATGCTGCCCATACTATGGTAGATCAGCGGGACGACACATGCTCCGTTTCGATCGAACAGTCCGAAACAGCCGTCACACGATGCCTTGACCGTGCCGAAGTGGCAGTTCCACTCGATCTCTTCATAGGCGGGAGGGAGTATCTCCTCTCCTGTTTTATCGATCAATCCGTAATACCCTTCGAGCAGGACACAGGCCCGTCCTTCGGCAAAATCATCGGCCCAATCGTAATGAAGCGCGATCACCTCCTTGCCGGTGTAGTCCAGATAGCCCCAACGGTCATTCTTGCTGACACAGATCATCGCTTCACAGACCGGCCCGACCCAATCATACCGCTCTTCGAGAAGAGCCCGATTGATCATTCGTGGGGCCGCACTTTCCGCAGGTATCGATTCCGGTACTTTGGACGAAACATCCCGTCGTTCGGATCCAAACCTTTGCAACACACGGGCATCCAACTCCGTTCCGTCTTCCATAAGCTGCAACAGAGCCCCGCGCAAAGCGTACCGATCCCGGACGGTTTTGTTACACGGGTCGATCGACGCGATGATCTTTTGCACCGACAGGCAACCCGCACGCTCCGCCGCTTCGAGAAGCGTCGGCAGGAACGAGGAACAAACCGGTCGCTGAAACATCGGATCGCCTTTCAACGTCCGGTAGATCTCGGGGCAGGCAATCATTGCCTTCAGAGCGAGGGCCATATTGGCCAGCATCACCAGATCGGTATGCTGCGCCGTTATATTTTCGGATTCTTTCGAAAGCAACTGCAACCGCTCGTAATGAATCAGCCGAAGCGTACCATCCGAAAGCTGGATAATGTTTTTCGGAGCGAGCGAACAATGTACCAAACCGCTGTCAATCCACAACGGCCATGCGACAAAATTCGCGTAACAATTCGTGTAGCTTCTCCCGATTGTCCTCCCGACAGAGTTCATCGAAGACCGTATCCAAGCGTTTCGCCCCTCGGGGCATCTCCATCAGCACCACATCCGTATAACAGCTCTGTCCCAAATCGTCGAAGACGAGCAACTCTTGACTCAGATAGCGATAATCCACCAGACAGGTACTCTTTCGACTTCTTTGTGCGATGATCTCCGCGATACGACTATATCGGATAAACCGTTCGTGATCTCTATCGAGCAGACACGTGAGCACATACCCGCATCTCTGCCACGACACGGGGAAAGAGATCATGCGGCCCGACACCGTAAACACGGGACGTCCCGAACGATCCGTCACTAACACCACATCCCGCAACGTACGGAAACGGCCCTCCTCGTTTTCGACCGACTCCAACACTTGACAAACCGACAACGACATACGCATCAGAATAAAAAGTTCACACTCACTGAACCGACATTCATCATATCGATCAGGTCGGTCATCCCGGCATTGTAGCTGATCCCCCTGAAGTGTTTTCCGGAGTGTCCTTTCAAGGCAGCGATCTCCTCTTCATACACTTCGGGCATCTCACTCGACATCCGATAGAGCAACCGGGCATAACGTTGATCGGGAAGCTCCTCTTCCGATTGGGGGAAAAGCACTGGATCACTTGCCTCTCCGGAGCAGATATGTATATTGACCAATAGCGCCTGTCCGTCGTCTGTGGAAAGCATCCGAATCTTTTCAGCCATATCGAGCAGTTGGCGGTCGTCGCCGTCTGAGGATTCGCCATCGGTAATATTGAAGATCGTCGGAGGATAGCTTGCCCGATGTTTCTCTTGTGCGCACCACGACTTACAGAGTTCGCAACATGCCGACAGGGCCTTGAACATCGGAGTTTTACCCGCAGCATAGGGTTTGACCCACTGTTTCTGCAGCGTCGACACGACTGTAGTCCGTCCATCGGGCATCCTGCGTTCCTGTTCCATTCTCAGTTCGGGCAGCTCCACATCGGCCAGATCTTGCGAAGAGACAAACTGACGGTTGGCCTCTTTCCATAACGAGACGACCTGATCGTCGTGATACCCCAACACGGCAATATCGAAATAGGACCGATAGCCGTCATCCCGTTTGCAACGGAACATCAGTTCTGCGATCATTCGGTTCACGATCAGAGCAACAGCTTCGGCTTTCGACATTTTCCGTTGCATGAAAACGGTCGGTTCACTCATCGATCCGGACTGGTCAATCAGAATAATGAAGGCTACCGGATGAGTACGGTTTATTCTGGCTGAATACATACGGTTATGATTTCATTGACAAAACGACATTTTCATCAGAAGAGGGATCCACGGTCCCTCAACCGTTTTTTTGCTCTCTAAGAAGAGACTTTCACCTTTGAAACAAAGTTACGTATCCTTTCGAAAAATCGCAAGCGCCTTATTTTGTAGTAAAATTATAAATTTTTGTCATTTTTTTATAAAGCAACACATACAAAAACAACCGGCAGAGGGACCTCATCTCGGACAGATTCCCCATCTACCGTACTTTTTTCCCCGTTCGATCGATACTGAATATTTCGCCTTCGCACTCCACACGAGCCCTGCCGCCGCGGAAACACCCTGCATGATCGAACGCTGCATCGATCACCATCGTACCCTCCGTATCGATATATCCGAACTTGCCGTCTATCCGCACAACCGCAAGGCCCTCCCTGAAATTGGAGGCAAACGCATAGCGCAACGGGACAACAGGCTTGCCTTCGCTGTCGATAAAGCCAAACAACTCCTCCCTACACACCACGGCCCGTCCGTCACAGAAAGGACCGACGTACGAATACCCGCGACAATCGAGCCGACACGCTCCGGAACAATCGATCACACAATACCCTGCCGGTGTCCGTACGACCGCCAAGCCTTCACGGAAGGGTGTGGCATCGAGATAGATCGGTGCCAACAATACTTCACGACAATCGAGATCGGCATACCCGAACAACCCTCCGCTGCGGAATACGGCACAACGGGTATCCTCCTCATCGATGATCTCCACCTCTTCGAGCAGATCCGTTTTCGGATGGATCAGCGCTTGCAGCAGCGATTTCAACTCCGGGATTGCAGGATCCGACCGCTTCATGACACGGGCCAGAGCCACAAGTTCGGTGCTCCCTTCGAGCTCCCACTGCGTGGTCAGCGTTTTCAGAAGAGCCGATGCGCCCCGACTCGTCTCCCGAGCATCCAACACGATATTTTCACCATCGAAATAGCGGAAAAACAACGACGGATCATGCACCAACGCATAGAGGCTCAACACGATTATGGCGATCGGATAGTCGTCTATGGCTTTCGAGAAGAAACGTTCGTCGCGAGCCGGATGCTGATACAACGGAGAGCCGAGCACCTTGCCATGCTGCCCGGAGAACTCCGGAAGAAACGCACCGTCGTAGTCGATCAACCGAAGCCGGTCTTCGTTGTCCACCAGAATGTTGTCTTGTTTGAGGTCGCCATGTGCAAAATCTTCAGAGAGCAACTCCAGCGCCATCCGCACGAAACTTTCGGTCAGGCGCTTCAACCCCTCCCGATCATTCATCCGGCACAAGCGGCCAAGCCGATTGCCTAACGACTCTCCGTCGATCCACTCCATGACGACAACCGGATATCTGCTTCCCGTTCCGGCCTCATCATCGACCAACAGTTCATCGGGAAGATACCGTGCTTCGATCAAATAGGGCAACCGTCTCTCTGCCAAGTCGGCATAAATCGCCTCTGCCCGGAACGGAGCATACATGTAACACTTCAGCGCATACTTCCGACCATCCTCGCGACAGACCCGGAAGACGACCGAATAGTTCCCAGCACGAAAAGAGGGCCGCCCTGAGCATCATACTCGGGACGGACCTCTCCCCATGTTCTGAAGCGATGCCAAGAGTCTCCGACCGCTTCCATATAACGACAAATCGTCGGACGTTTGCGCATACGCTATTGATTTTCCATGTAGTTTATACACCAATGCAGATACGCCCTTTCACTCGCCACACTCCCCCAAGTCAAGCATTACCTCCTTGCCTTGGCAGAC
>OLGE01000408.1_pt1 | contig 52871 bp, 45 predicted proteins | sample 1605151 | NCBI WGS metagenome assembly OLGE01 (sample SAMEA3888912, study PRJEB22519) | human gut metagenome | biome: human gut; feature: human-associated habitat; material: faeces | place: Denmark | collected 2010
GTCGTGCTCAAGGCTTTTTTGTCAAAAAAAGCTTCCAAGCGGCGCTTTTTGCGATATTTTCTTCTGCAAATCAGGAATATAAAAATTTATCGTTATTCGATAAGTTTTTATTGACTTTCGGTATGTGATGTGCTATTATAAAGTCAGAAAACAAACAAGGAGGTTTTTTAATGAATCAAAAAACGCTTGCGGCCGTGCTCAAGGTCATAACCGTCTGCGCCGCGCTCTGCTTTGTGCTTATCTTTTTTGTGTTCATCCCCATGTACGGAAAGGCCGTCGCCGTAGAGTATCCGGAATTTGCATACTGCTATGTGCCGTGGCTCGTGTTCCTGCTGATTTTCAGCCTGCCCTGCTTCGGTGCGCTGTTCTTCGGCTGGAAAATCTCCGTAAATATAGGCCGCGACAATTCCTTCTCCTACGAAAACGCGAAATACCTCGGCATAATCTCTGTTCTTGCCGGAGCGGACTCCGCCGTTTTCTTTTTGGGAAACATAATTTTGCTCTTCTTAAAAATGAGCCACCCGAGCATAGCGCTGTTCTCTCTTTTCACCGTGTTTGCGGGAACTGCCATAACCGCAGTCTGCGCCGCGCTTTCCCACCTTGTGCAGAAAGCCGCCGCCATGAAAGCGGAAAACGACCTCACCATATAAGGAGGGCTTGCCGTGGCTATTGAAGTAAATCTGAGCGTGATGCTCGCCAAAAGAAAAATGAGCATGACCGAGCTTGCCGACAAGGTCGGCATTACCCTTGCGAACCTGTCCGTTCTGAAAACCGGCAAAGCAAAGGCTATTCGCTTCTCCACCTTGGAGGCGGTTTGCGAGGCTTTGGACTGCCAGCCGGGAGATATTTTAGAATATGTTCCATCGGATGATGAAATTTAATATATTGCACGGAATGAAGCAGGAACAGGACAGCTTATTGGAAAAGGAAGGGAGCATGAAAATGGATCAGAATCTTACAGTCAGTTACGAGGAGCAGAAAGCGCAGTGGCAGGAAAGAAAAAAACAGCAGCAGAAAGAAAATGCGGGGATTTTTAAAAAACTTGCGCCGGCAAGCCTCATTTACGCACTGATCTATACAGTCTGTATTTACAAAAATATGACAGGTGCCGCAGTACTTCTGTGGGTGGTGGCAACGATCGGATATATCTGTTACATCGTTAAAACGGTAAAGGAAAGAAAAGTTTTTAAAACAACAATAATTTTTGCTGTGTATATGCTGATCCTTGCGGTCAGTACATTTACAACCGGAAATGAGTGGATCATCTGGATGAACTATTGCTGGATCTTTGCATTCACGGTGTGTTTCCTGATACGAAATATGGCAGATGAAAACGAATGGAATTTCTGGGATTACCTGTGCGGTGGAGTAAATGCTGTATTTGGAGCAATTGGCAGCATTGCAAGACCATTTGGCGATGGAAACGATTTTGCACGTTTGCGGGAGAAAAAAGAAAATGGCAAAGCGCGTGAGATCCTGATCGGAATTGCAGTAGCGATACCGGTGGTTCTTCTGATCGGTGGATTGTTAATGTCGGCGGATCTGGTATTTTCAAATATGATTGCAAAAGTTTTCGAAGGAATCAGGATACCGGCAAACCTGGCAGGGATTTGTTTCATGTTATGTTTTGGTTTTATTTCATCTTACTGTGGAGTCAGATATACGGCATACAGAAAAGACCGGCAGGACAGGGAAGTAAAAATTCTTACAGAGACGACAGCAATGTTTACGGTTTCGGTCTTAGTGGCGGTATTATATGTGATATTCTGTGGTATACAGATCATATATCTGTTTGGCGGTGGCGGGGAGCTGCCGGCAGGAGTGACCTATGCCGAATATGCAAGGCAGGGATTTTTCCAGCTCCTTGTGGTGTGTATTTTAAATCTGGGGGCGGTTCTTACAATGGAGCATTTCTTTCAGAGGAACAGGGCGGTCGATGCCGTTCTGACGGTGATCTCTGTATGTACGATCATTATGACAGCATCGAGCGGATGGAGAATGATCCTGTATATCCGGGCATACCAGCTCACATTTTTGCGTGTTGTGGTACTTGTGGCACTGGCAGTGATCACGCTTCTGATGGCAGGGACGATCTGTTATATCTGGAACCGCAGGTTCCCGTTATTTCAGTATGGAATGGCGGTTGTGTGCGTCAGTTATGTCCTGTTTGCCTTTGCACATGTAGATGCGGGGATTGCCGCCTATGATCTGGCGCAGATCGAAAATGGAAATACTGCGGGAGATTACAGTTATCTCTCCTGTTTATCAACGGATGCGGCACCAGTGATCGCTGAGTACTTAAAAGAACATCCGGACAAGAGTTATTACGGGGATGGAATATATAACTGGAAGTGGGAATATATGCAGGAAAATGACAGGATGAACCAGCCTGTGACGCTCCGGACATTTAATCTGTCTTATCTGCGTGCAAAAAGAATATTTTCAGAAAAATAGGTCATAAGTATCAGATTATTGTCATAAAAATAATATTTATTTACAAATGTTCTCTGGTTTTGTATAATGAAACAAAGATGTTGTGAAAATTTATGATGAGGAGAACAAAAGATGAAAGGAAAAACAGCTGGAAAGATAATTGCACTGTTTGCCGTGGCGGGAATGCTCGCCGGGTGTGGTGGAAAAACGGGTACTACGCCGGATGATTATGCGACAAACGATGGCTATATTACAACGGAAACCGCCGGGAACAGTACAGGCGGTGCACAGTCGGATACCACATCGGGCACGGCAGGGATTTCGAAAGAAAATATAAAAGTCGGCGTGCTTTATATTTCAGATCCGGATGAGGGAAGCGGATATTCTTACACGCATGATCTGGGAATTGTGGGAATGCAGGAAAATCTGGGTTTAAGCGATGATCAGATTGAGAGAAAGATCGTGGATGACTCTGACGCAAAGGCGACGGAGGAAGCAATCGAAGCATGTATTTCGGATGGGTGCAATATTATTTTTACAACCAGCTGGGGGTATATGGAAACAACAGCAGAGATGGCTGAAAAATATCCGGATATTTACTTTTCCCATGGAACCGGTTATATGTCAAATGGAAAGAACTTCAACAATTATTTTGGTCGTATTTACCAGGTAAGGTATTTAAGCGGTATCGTGGCTGGCATGAATACAAAGTCGGATAAGGTCGGCTATGTTGCAGCGCAGGATTCTTCCAATTCGGAGGTGACAGGTGGAATTGATGCATTTGCGATCGGTGTTGCAGCTGTTAACCCGGAGGCAAAGATCTATGTGGCAGTCACAAACAGCTGGGATGATCCGGATAAGGAAAAAGCAGCATCGGAACAGCTGTTGGATATGGGCTGTGATGTGATGGCACAGCATTGTGATACGCCGTATCCGCAGACACTCGCACAGGAACGTGGTGTATATGGTATCGGCTATAACTCAGATATGAGCAAGGAAACACCGGATGCCTGTCTGACGAGTGTTATCTGGAACTGGAGTGCATACTATACTTCGGCAGTTAAGAGTATTATCAATGGAACCTGGGATGGATCAAACTATTATGGAGGTATGGCAGAGGGGCTGGTACAGCTGACGAATCTGGCATCTTTTGCGGCAGAGGGTACGCAGGAGAAGGTGGATGAAGCGACTGCAGAAATTTTAAGTGGCAGCAATAATGTTTTTGACGGAGTGATGGAGACAAATACAGGGGAGACGGTTGGAACAGAGAATGGAACCTTAGATGATGCAACGATTACCGGCGGCATTGACTGGTATTATAAAAACGTTGTGATTGTGGACTAGGGGGAGAATGAGATGATGAAATTGACGATTCGAAAAAAAGTTTTATTCTGTTCTTTGATACCGCTGCTTCTGTTAGGAGGAATTATCCTTCTGATCGCGTCCACGATCGTAAAGGGTGCAATTATCGATCAGGTGGAAAATTCATTAAAAGGAACTGCAATCGCGACGCAGGCAGCTTATGACCAGAATGCAGGTACCTATTTGCAGACGGAAAATGGTGATATCTGGAAAGGAAGTTATAACATTTCACAGTCAGAGAATCTGGTGGATACCATCAAACAGGAGTCTGGGATGGATGTGACATTTTTCTATGGATCACAGAGAATCATGACTTCTGCAGTCGACAAAAATGGTGACAGGATTCTGGGAAGTCCGGCGGGTGACAAGGTTGTTGAAAAGGTATTAAATGGTGGTGAGGAATATTTCAGTGATAATGTATCCATGGATGGCACCATATACTATGGCTATTATGTTCCGGTATATCAGAAAGGCGACAGCGGTACTCCGATCGGTATGGTGTTTGCAGGGGCGGAGAAACAGGAAATCTCCCACAGCGTGATACAGATCATTAATACGATCGTAGCCATCGTGCTTGTGGTACTTGTTATCTGTATCATTATCGTGGAGATCAGTGCAACCTCGATCACACGTGCATTAAAGAAAGGAATTGCAAATGTGCAGGAAGTGTCTGCCGGTCATCTTGACGTAGAGTTTGACAAGAAGATCTTAGGGCGGAAAGATGAAGTCGGAGATCTGACCAAAGCGATACAGCATTTACAGAAAGAACTGGAAAAGATCATTAAGGGAATCAAGGAAAGTACCGATATGCTGATGGAAGCATCCAATACTTTAGAGGATACATCCCATCAGACTTACGATGGAATGCGTGAGGTGGAGGCAACGGTAGATTCTATTACAACCGGGGCAAATTTACAGGCAGAGGATGCAAAAAAAGCTTCTGACAATGTAAAATATATGGGAAATCTGATCATTGAGACCGGCAGGGCAGCAGATGAGCTGAATGAAAGTGCAGATCAGATGAAACAGTCCAGTGATGCGGCTGTTGTTACGATCGATGAACTAAAACGAATCAGCGAAGAAGTAAAGACAGCTGTTGCAACGATCGCGGAACAGACGAAACAGACAAATATTTCAGCACAGAGTATTCAGAAGGCATCGCAGTTTATTTCTGAAATTGCATCCCAGACGAATCTTCTTTCTTTAAATGCCAGCATTGAAGCCGCACGTGCAGGTGAGGCGGGAAAGGGTTTTGCGGTTGTGGCATCTGAGATACAGAAGCTTGCAGAACAGTCTGATACGGCGAGTGGCAATATCGGCGAAATCGTAAATACACTGATCGGAAACTCCCAGCGTGTGGTTGAGACAATGGGCAAGACACAGGAGATCATTGAAAAACAGAATATGCATATCGAGAGTACGGAGCAGATGGTAAATGGTGTTATGGGTGAGATCGACGCATCTATTGAACGAATTCGCCAGATTGAAACACGTACAAAGAAATTAGAGAGTGCAAGAACAGAGATCATAGATGTCATTGATTCTTTGTCAGAGATTGCACAGCAGAATGTGGAAGGAACCACGCAGACAAGTTCATCCATCACAGAGATTACGGACAGTTTTCAGAATATCAAGGATTCTACCGAAAATCTGCGTAATATGGCGGATATGCTTGCACACAATATCAGACATTTTGATATATGATAAAAATATGGCCTTAAGCTGCAGAATATGGAGACAAAACAGATGGAAGTGCTTGCTGTTTTTGACGAGAAGAATTATGACGACACAACAAAAGTATATGAAAAATATAATGTGCGTGGTGTAATTTTCCGGGATGGAAAGATTGCCATGCAGTGTAGTACGGATGGCGAATATAAGATGCCCGGCGGCGGGATGGAAAAGGGAGAGAGTTTTTTAGAAACCCTTGTGCGTGAGATCCGTGAAGAGACAGGGCTTACCGTTTTAAAAGAGTCTGTGTGTGAACTAGGGGAGATCCTTGAGATGCGCCGCGATATATTTGATCCGTCCTGTAAATATATCTGTCATTCTTACTTTTATTACTGTAAGGTAGGGGAAAAACGGGAGAAACTTCATCTGACACCCAGTGAAGTGGCAAAGGGGTATTATCTTAAGTGGGAGCAGCCGGAGACTGTATACAATACCAATATACGCATAGAAAAGGATCCGTGGATCATTCGTGACACTGCATTTGTGAAGATGATTCTGGATGGAAAAGTAAAATTGCCGGAATAAAAAGGCAAAGAAGAAATCCGGTACATAAAATAATAGAATGTCCGCGGAGCGCGCATTCTATTATTTTTTTGTGGAAGAACGACAAAAAATATGTTATACTTAACAATATGTATTGCAGAAAAACTGATCTGATATGCAATAGATAAAGGCACAGATAAATGACGGAGGATGGCGCATATGAATGAAAATTATGTAACACTTACCATTGGAAAACAGAAAAATATTGCACTGATCGCGCATGATAATAAAAAAGCAGAGCTGATCGCATGGTGCGAAACAAATAAAGAGATCCTGAAAAATCATTTCCTTTGTGGAACAGGGACCACGGCACGTATGATTACAGACCAGACCGGACTTCCGGTTCGTGGATATAACAGCGGCCCTCTTGGTGGAGACCAGCAGATCGGTGCAAAGATCGTTGAGGGAAAAGTAGACTTTGTCATTTTCTTTTCTGATCCATTGACTGCACAGCCTCATGATCCTGATGTAAAGGCACTGCTTCGTATTGCACAGGTATATGATATCCCGATCGCAAACAATAAGGCATCGGCAGACTTTATGATCAGATCTGAATATATGAATGAAGAGTATGAGCATGAGGTGATCAACTTCAAAGAAAACATCAAAAAACGCTCAGAGACATTATAAGGGGGAACATTTTTCATGAGCAAAGTAGCAATCGTATCAGACAGCAACAGCGGAATCACGCAGAGTATGGCAAAGGAACTTGGAGTTACTGTAATGCCGATGCCTTTTTTTGTGGGAGATAAGACACTGTATGAAGATATCGATCTGTCACAGGAAGAGTTTTACCAGATGCTTTCCGAGAAGACAGACATCCATACATCCATGCCGCTTGTAGGAAATGTGACAGATACCTGGGATGAATTGTTAAAAGAGTACGATGAGATCGTACATATCCCAATGTCGTCCGGACTTAGTGGTTCCTGTGAGACAGCCATGATGCTTTCCCGGGATTATGATGGAAAGGTGCAGGTGGTGAACAATCAGAGAATTTCTGTTACACAGCGCCAGTCTGTTTTAGATGCACTTGCGCTTGCAAAACAGGGAAGAACTGCATCTGAGATCAAGACAATTTTAGAGCGTGATAAATTTGAATCATCGATTTACATTATGGTGGACACGCTGTATTATCTGAAAAAAGGCGGCAGGATCACACCAGCTGCTGCCGCGCTTGGAACACTGTTAAAATTAAAACCGGTGCTTCAGATTCAGGGTGAAAAATTAGATGCATTTGCCAAGGCAAGAACGGTAAAACAGGCAAAGAGTATCATGATTGAGGCAATGAAGAATGATTTTGCCAACCGGTTTAACGATCCGAACGGAGAGCATATGTATCTTGAGATGGCATATACGCATGATTTAGAAGCGGCAGAAAACTTCAAGAAAGAAGTGCAGGAGGCATTTCCGGGGATGGAGATCCGTATGGATCCGCTTTCACTTAGCATTTCCTGCCATATCGGACCGGGAGCGTTAGCAGTGGCATGTTCAAGAAAGATTCCAGAGCTGGAAGCGTAATAGAAAAATAAAAGAGAACAGAGAGAAAAGCCAGATAAAGCAATCGCCTGAAATCTGAATTACAAGAGATAATTCGGATCTCAGGCGATTTTTACCTATAGAAATTAAAAGTCCTTTGCAGACAGAAAAATTTCACGCTGTTTAGGCTGGAGAATTGCTGTGCTGCCGTATCTTTTTGCTTTTCCAAATGATATAAGTGATCATCAGAGGAATACCGGCGCCCACCCAGGCAGCAGGATCAGCAAGGCAGATCCCCTGATAACCGAGTGGTTTCTGCAGGAGTGCGATCGCAACAAAGCGGCATACCAGCTCGATCACGCCACTCAACATTGGAACAAGTCCTTCGCCTAATCCCTGTAAGGCATTGCGGTATAAAAAGATCATGGCAAGCGGGAGGAAAAACCAGCTTACAGTTTTTAAGTACATCATTGCATAGGAGAAAATTTCATCGGAAGGATTACTTACAAACCAGCTCACGATAAATTCTCCACCGAAAATACAGATGGCAGCACCGATGGCTGCAGCAGCGATACAGATGAAAAATCCTTTGCGCATACCGTCGAAAATACGGTCGTATTTTCCTGCACCGAGATTCTGACCACAGTAGGTTGCCATGGCAGTGCCGAGCGTCGGCATGGTCTGAGTTGCGATATTGTTGACTTTAGAAGCGGCTGTAAAGGAAGCAACCACACTGGAACCAAACACGTTGACAGCACTCTGTAAGATCATGGTTCCAATGGCGGTGATGGAGTAATTTAATGCCATTGGGATACCGATCGAGAGCATGTTAATGACACCCGGGCGATCCAGATAATAGTCCGCTTTTGTTGTGCGAAGGATCTCAAACTGCCGGAACATATGGATAAAACATAAAATTGCGGAGATTCCCTGCGCAATGATGGTGGCATAGGCGGCACCGGCGGTTCCTGCTTTCAGTACGACAATAAATAAAAGATCCAGTACCACATTTAATATAGAAGAAATGATCAAAAAGTAGAGCGGTGTTTTGCTGTCTCCAATACCTCTTAAGATACCGGCGGATACATTGTAGAGCATTGTTAAGATGATACCTGCAAAAATGACCTTGATGTAAGCATCTGCCATGGATAAGATATTATCCGGTGTATGCATCCAGACTAAAAACAGGCGGGAAGCGGCAACGGTCGGAATCGTAAGAATTGCAGATACGATCACGGTTAAGATCAGGGAGAGTGCAACGTAGTGTTTTAACAAGCGAAAATCTTTTGCACCGAAGGCATGCGAAATCATGACACCAAATCCCTGTGCGATTCCGGTGGCAAAGCCGAGCACTAAAAACATGATACATCCGGTGGAACCGACGGCAGCAAGTGCATCTTCGCCGAGGTATCTTCCCACGATGATCGTGTCTACCATATTATAAAATTGCTGGAACAGATTTCCTAATAAAACCGGAATGGAAAAAAGCAGTATGATTTTTAATGAACTGCCGGTGGTCATATCTTTTGTCATGCTACTGGAAACTCCTTTCAAACTTTGGTATGATGTAATTATTCAGTGCACATATATGCAGTATAATGTAATAAACATGTAAGGCTTAGTATACGTCACAAAAATCAGAAATACAAGCGGAAAATAAGACTTTTTTCCTGATTTTTTTAAGGGAGAATCAGATGGACATTAATTTGGAATACTATAAGATATTTTATTATACGGCAAAGCAGAAAAGTGTTACGTTAGCGGCAGAAAAACTGTCAATCTCACAGCCGGCAGTCAGCCAGGCGATCAAGCATTTAGAGAAGGATCTTGGCTGTGCATTGTTTGTAAGAATGGCAAAGGGAGTACGTCTGACCAAGGAGGGTGAGATGCTTTTTTCCTATGTGGAACGCGGCTATGAGGCGATTCTTTCCGGAGAAAAAAGACTTCTTGAGATGCTAAACCTTGAAAAGGGAGAAATCTGCATCGGTGCAAGTGATATGACATTAAAATATTATCTGCTTCCATATTTAGAGCGGTTTCATGAAAAATATCCCAATATCCGCGTGACCGTGACCAATGCGCCAACACCGGAAACTTTACAGCATCTTGCGGATGGCAGGATTGATTTTGGAATCGTGAGCTCTCCGGTGGAGCCGCAGGGATGGCTTAAGATCATCCCGGTCAAAGAGATCCGCGACGTTTTTGTGGCAGGGAAAAAATACAAAGAGCTCTGTGGGAGAAAGATGCAATACAAAGAACTTTCGGAATATCCGCTGATGTGTTTAGAGGGAAGCACCTCGACGAGACATTATGTGGAGGCATTTTTAGAAGAAGAAGGTGTGACGGTGTCCCCGGAATTTGAACTTGCCACCAGTGATATGCTGATTCAGTTTGCGCTCCGCAATCTTGGGATCGCAAGTGTGATGGAAGAGTTTGCAAAAGAGTATGAGGAGGATGGCAGGCTTTTTAAGCTGCAGTTTGAAAAAGAAATTCCGGCACGAAAATTCTGTATCGTATTAAATGAGAGGATCCCGATGTCTGCGGCTGCGGCAAAGCTTTTAAAAGGACTTTTATAAATTCACATAATGAATGATTATATCAGATATAAAGAATATTAATTTTACTTATAGAGAAACATCATGTATAATCAGTAAGTAAACAGGAATAGCATAGAGAAACTAGGAGGATATTCAAATGGTAAAAGCAGTCGTTGGAGCCAACTGGGGCGATGAAGGAAAAGGAAAGATCACAGATATGCTTGCGAAGGAAGCAGATATTATCGTACGTTTCCAGGGTGGTGCAAATGCAGGTCATACGATCGTAAATGATTACGGAAAGTTTGCACTTCACACATTACCGTCAGGTGTATTTTACGGACACACCACAAGCGTGATCGGCAATGGTGTCGCTTTAAATATTCCGGTACTTATGAAAGAGATCCAGTCTATCGTGGAGCGAGGCGTTCCGAAGCCAAAGATTTTAGTTTCAGACCGTGCACAGATGGTTATGCCTTACCACATTCTGTTTGACCAGTATGAGGAGGAGCGTTTAGGCGGAAAATCTTTCGGTTCCACAAAGTCAGGTATCGCACCATTTTACTCTGATAAATACGCAAAAATCGGTTTCCAGGTCAGCGAGTTATTTGACGAGGAGCTGTTAAAAGAAAAAGTTGTCCGTATTGCAGAGACAAAGAATGTACTCTTAGAGCATTTATATCATAAACCACTGATCAACCCGGATGAATTATTAGAGACATTACATGAGTACCGCGATACCATCGCACCTTATGTATGTGATGTTTCTTCTTATCTGGATCAGGCAATCAAAGAAGGAAAGACTATTTTATTAGAGGGACAGCTTGGAACTTTAAAAGATCCGGATCACGGAATCTATCCGATGGTTACATCTTCCTCTACACTGGCAGCGTATGGTGCAATCGGTGCAGGTATCCCGCCATATGAGATCAAACAGATCGTGACTGTATGTAAAGCATACTCTTCCGCAGTCGGAGCAGGTGCATTTGTCAGCGAGATCTTCGGTGATGAGGCAGATGAACTCAGAAGACGCGGTGGTGACGGCGGTGAGTTCGGTGCAACCACAGGACGCCCGAGACGTATGGGATGGTTCGACTGTGTAGCAAGTAAATATGGCTGCCGTCTGCAGGGAACCACAGATGTTGCATTTACCGTACTCGATGTACTTGGCTACTTAGATGAGATCCCGGTATGTGTTGGATATGAGATCGACGGTGAAGTGACAACAGATTTCCCGACCACAGCAAAATTAGAGAAAGCAAAACCGGTATTAAAGAACCTTCCGGGATGGAAATGTGATATCCGTGGAATCAAGAAATATGAGGATCTTCCGGAAAACTGCAGAAAATATGTAGAGTTCATCGAGGAACAGATCGGCTACCCGATCACAATGGTTTCAAACGGACCGGGAAGAGACGATATCATTTACCGTACCAAATAGGAAAAAGGACTATCCGATATGATAAAAAATATTATTTTTGACGTAGGAATGGTGTTAGTCAACTGGGATCCGCATGCGGCGTTTCAGGAGTTAGGTTTTGATGAAAAGACAGAGGAGGCGGTTGGAAATGCGACCGTTTACTCTGATGCCTGGAATGAATCAGACCGCAGTGTTCTGGATGCAGAGGAGCAGCTTGCTGTATTTGTCCAAAATGCACCGGAATATGAAAAAGAGATCCGCCTGTTCTGGGAAAATGTTGCACGGGCAATTTATCAGTACGATTATTCGCGCGCATGGATCCGGGAGCTGAAACAGAAAGGTTACCATGTGTATATCCTTTCCAATTACGGAAAATGGACTTATGAACATACAGCGGAAGCTCTTTCATTTCTTTCGGATGTGGACGGACAGGTATTTTCCTTTGAAGTTCATCAGATCAAGCCGGAACCGGAGATCTATCGGACACTGTTAGACAAATTTAACCTTGTGGCAGATGAATGTGTATTTTTAGATGACCGCAGGGAAAATATCGAAGCAGCGGAAACACAGGGTATTCATACCGTGTTGTTTACGACGTATCAGGATGCTTTGGAAAAATTAAAAACATATGGTGTTATGTAGGAAATGGTACATGACTGCATAAAATCGTATCACAGGAAGAGATACAGGATAAGAGCAGCTTTCACGGATGTGGAGGCTGCTTTTATTTATGATAATAGAATGCTCGCAGAGTGTGCATTCTATTATTCATGACAATAGAATGCTCGCAGGGTGTGCATTCTATTGTATATGTTCACACTTTTATCACAGATTCATCCTCCTTTAAACACAATTACACGTTACTCTTATAAAGTAATAATTTGGTTACTGGTCACACGATAAGTGCGGATAGTGGCATATATTGAGAATGAAATAAGGAGGAGAGAAACGTGATTGAGATCAATCATCTGGTAAAAAAATATGGCAGTCATGTTGCTGTTGATGATCTGTCGCTCACGGTAGAGCCGGGTAAAATCTATGGTTTTCTGGGCCCGAACGGAGCCGGAAAATCAACAACGATGAACATTATTACTGGCTACCTTGCAGCGACATCTGGTGAGGTAAAGATCAACGGATTTGATGTGTTAAAACAGCCGGAGGAAGCAAAAAAGTGTGTGGGGTATCTGCCGGAACTGCCGCCTCTTTATATGGATATGACGGTAAAAGAATATCTGGATTTTGTGGCTGAATTAAAGAAGATAGAGAAAAGCCTGCGGGCAGGATATGTGAAGGAAGTCATGGAAATTACAAAAACAGAGGAAGTATCGGGAAGACTGATCCGTAACCTGTCAAAAGGTTACCGCCAGAGAGTCGGTTTTGCGCAGGCAGTACTTGGATATCCGGAAATACTGATCTTAGATGAGCCGACCGTAGGATTGGATCCGAAACAGATCATAGAGATCAGGGATCTCATCAAGGAACTTGGAAAGAAACATACGATCATACTAAGTTCCCATATTTTGTCTGAAATCTCTGCTGTCTGTGATCATGTATTTATTATTTCGCACGGAAAACTCGTTGCCAGTGATTCCACGGAGAATCTGTTAGAGCGGATGACCGGTGCACAGGAGATCGAGCTGCTAGTGAAAGCAGAGGAAGATACTGCGGAAACAGCGATCCGTGAGATCGCACAGGTGGAGCGGTGTGAAAAAACAGAGTCGAAAGAGGATGGCGCGGTACAGCTTCTTGTGACGGCAAAAAAAGATGCGGATGTACGCGAGGCGATTTATCACACCTGCGTGGAACACCATATGCCGATCTTAGAGATGAAGGCAGCATCGAAGTCCTTAGAGGATGTATTCCTTGAACTCACATCACAGGAAGGAGGAACAAAATAATGTTTGCAATTTTTAAACGTGAGATCAGATCCTATTTCCAGACTGTGGTGGGATGGCTTTTTATTGCAGCAGTACTTGCTTTATATGGATTGTATTTTTATGCTTATAACTTAAGGTCCGGTTCGCCTTATGTTTCGTATTCACTTTCCGCAGTTTCATTTATTGTGATGATTGCGGTACCGGTACTTACCATGCGGAGCTTTGCGGAGGAACGGCATACAAAGACAGATCAGCTAATGTTAACTTCCCCGGTTCCGCTTGGAAAGATCGTGTTTGGCAAATATCTTGCCATGGTCGGAGTTTTCTCCATTGCAATGATCGTTGTTGCGCTGACACCGTTATTTTTATCCATTTATGGTTCCGTGCCGCTTGGAGAAAGCTATGTGGCGGTTTTGGGATTCTGGCTGTATGGCTGCGCATGTATTGCGATCGGTATGCTGATGTCAGTGGTAACGGAAAGTCAGGTTATCGCAGCAGTGCTTGGATTTGCAGCACTGTTTCTTGGTTACATGATGTCGAGTATTACCAGCATGATCTCACAGAGCGGTAATCTTCTGACAAAAATATTAAACGCATATGATTTGTACACACCGTTGGATAAATTTATGAATGGCTGCTTAGACCTCACAGGCGTGATCTATTTTCTGACGGTGATCGGAATCTGCCTGTTTTTGAGCTGCCAGCTGATCCAGAAACGCAGATATTCGGTTAGCACCAAAAAGATCGCTCCGGGGGCATTTTCCATCGGAATGATCGTTGTCGCCTTTGCCATTGCGGTTGTTGTGAACCTGGTGGCAAATGAGCTGCCGTCCACGGTCACAGCAATCGATGCGACATCCACAAAGTTGTACTCCATCACGGATACGACAAAAGATTACTTAAAGACACTGGATCAGGATGTCAATATTTATGTGCTTGCAGCAGAGAAAAATGCGGACAGTACGCTTTCAGAGACATTACAGCGATATGAGGATCTGTCCGGTCATGTAAAAGTAAGCTATGTTAATCCGTCGACCAATCCGACATTTTTCCAGAAGTATACGACGGATGCACCTGCTTCGAACAGTCTGATTGTTGCGAGTGATGCACGCTCCAGAGTGATCGATTATAACGATATTTATGAGTACTCCTATGATTATTCTTCCTATTCAAGAAGCCTTGATGGATATGATGCCGAGGGACAGATCACAAGTGCACTCCAGTATGTGACCAAAGATTCGAGCGAGCTGCCGGTTGTCTATGAGATCACAGGACACGGGGAAACTTCGCTTTCCGGCGGATTTTCGGAAGCAATCGAGAAGGCGAATATGACACTCACGGAGCTGACATTGTTAAAAGAGGAGGCTGTGCCGGATGATGCATCAGCAATCATTATCAACGCACCGACTTCGGATTTCTCCGCAGATGATGCAAAGAAAGTGACCGATTATCTGGAAAAAGGCGGAAAAGCGCTGATCACGACCAATTTCCAGTACAAGGATCTGACGAACTTTGAAAGTATTTTAAAAGCATACGGCATTGAGCGTGTGGATGGTATTGTCATGGAGAACGACAGTTCCTACTATTACAATAACATTCCATACTATCTGCTTCCGGAAGTAGAGAGCAACGATTACACCTCTTCTGTCAGCGGAAAATATATTTTTGCACCGTACAGCGAAGCGTTCAGTTATGACGGGTCTTCCGATGATGTGACATATACCGCATTGCTGCAGACAACCGATAAGGCGGTATCAAAGGTTGATGCAGATAATGCAGCAACATCTGAAAAAGAAGACGGAGATATTGAAGGACCATTTACGATAGCACTTGCGGCGGCAAAGACAGAAAATGATACATCATCCCAGGTCGTTGTGGCAGGTTCTATGGAGTTATTTACGGATTCCACAGACCAGATCGTATCGGGAAGCAACGTATCGATGTTTACTGATATCATGACGAATCTGACCAGCGGGGAGGATGATAATACCAGCGTTATTCCGGTAAAAGACTATAAGATGAGCACGATCACGATCACTTCAATTTCTACAATTATTGGTGGACTGGCAGCAAGTATTTTTATACCGGTTGTACTGATTATTATCGGAGTTGTGATCTGGGCAGTAAGGAGGAAAAAATAATGCAGAAACAGAAAAAACAGATGATCGTTCTGGTCATTTTGCTGATCCTGCTGATCCTTGCGTATATAGGCGTCCATTTTTACAGTAAAAAACAGGAAGAAAAGGAAAATGCCAAAGAAGAGGCGGAAAAGATCCAGGTGACGGATCTTGAGGTCTCTGATATCACACAGTTTTCTTATGTGCTGGATGGAACAACACTTTCCTTTACAAAAAATGGAACAGAGTGGACCTATGACGGGGATCAGTCGGTTGATATTGATGAGAGCGCTTTGGAGACACTTTTAAATAAGGCATCAGCGATCACGGCATCAGACGAGGTTACAGAGTATGATGACCTGGCGGACTTTGGGCTGGATGATCCTGCTAATACGGTTACGTTAAAAACGGATTCCGGGCTAACGACGATCTACATTGGCAGCCAGAATGAGATCACGAATGAGTATTATCTGAAAACGGGCGACAGTGATACCATATATGTTGTGGACAGCGCGCCAGCGACCGGATTTGATAAGAGCATCGAAGATCTGACCGCAAAAGCAGATGATACGGAAACTGAGGCAGAAGAGCCATCGGAGGCCGTGGATGAAACGGAGACAGCGACCGTGGTGCCGAATGAAACAGAGGCCGTTGAAACAGAGGAAACGGAAACGAAGTAAGAGAGTGAAATGACAAATCTGAATCACAGAGATGAAAATACCGGATTGTATATGTGCAGTCCGGTATTTTAAGTTCATAAATTTTTAATTTGACACTTTTGGAAAAAAGAGGTAACATGAATGTAAGAAAGTTCATTAACGAACTAATTCGAACCGCAAAGCAGGAAATAAAAAGTTATTTACCGGAAGAAAAAAGAATGTGGAGCAGGGATGATGTACAGTGAGTATGAAATATTTGGAACCAACCAGCAGATGAGAAAAGTGATCGAGCAGGCATGTGAACGGCTGATGGAGACCTATGGACTGCGCCATGTGGAGCTGGATATCCTTTATCTGATTTCCCATGAGAAACAGAAGGATACCGCAAAGGATCTGATCGAGATACAGCATTTGTCCAAGGCCCATATTTCAAAATCGGTGGACAATTTAAAACAGCATGGATATATTGAGCTGGTTGCTGATGAGGCAGATCACAGGAAAATACACATTCGTATGACTGGTAAGGCAAAACCTGTGCTGGAAGAGTTTGAACAGATCCGGGCAGATATTTTAGAGCGTCTGTTTGCGGGCGTGACAGAAGAAGAACGAAGCTGCTTAAAGCGGGTAATGGGCAAGATCATGAAGAATATTCAGGCAGAACAGGAGGATGGGACATGAACCAATATGGAGATTTTGGAAAAGAAACGGAAGAACTGATGACAATATGTGAACGTAATGACAGAATCCCGCCGGAGCTGTTTAAGGAGTTCGGTGTAAAACGTGGTTTGAGAGATGTGGATGGAACCGGTGTGCTTGCGGGGATCAGCAATATTTCAAGGATCGATGCGTTTAAAACGGAGGATGGGAAAAAGGTTCCGTGTGACGGACAGCTCTGGTACCGCGGTTACAATGTGATCGACCTGATCCATGGATTTGAGGGAAAACGTTTTGGATTCGAGGAAGTGGCATACCTGCTCTTGTTTGGCGAACTGCCGGATGCTGCAAAATTAGGGGCATTTAAGAGCATGTTAGAAGAGTGCAGACAGCTTCCGACAAACTTTACCAGAGATGTCATTATGAAAGCACCGAGCAAGGATATCATGAATTCGCTGACGAGAAGCGTGCTGACACTTGCTTCCTATGATGAGACGATCGCTGACCAGGAGCTGCATACGCAGTTAGAACAGTGCATCAAGCTGATCAGTGTATTCCCGATGCTTGCGGTGTACGGTTACCATGCATACAACCATTATATCTGTGATGACAGCCTTTATATCCACCGTCCGCAGGAGGGATTGTCCGCAGCAGAGAATCTGCTCCTTATGCTTCGCCCGGATAAGGCGTACACGGAACTGGAAGCGCGCGTGCTTGACATTGCGCTGGTACTTCATATGGAACACGGTGGTGGAAATAACTCTACGTTTACAACAAGGGTTGTGACCTCATCCGGATCCGATACATACTCTGTCATGGCAGCGGCACTTTCTTCCTTAAAAGGACCAAAGCACGGCGGCGCCAATATCAAAGTAGTGGAAATGATGGATGATATGAGAAATCATGTGAAGGACTGGGGAGACAGAGACGAAGTTAAAAACTATTTGGAACAGCTTGTCGACAAACAGGCATTTGACCGCAAAGGCCTGATCTATGGTATGGGTCATGCCGTTTATTCTCTTTCCGATCCGAGAGCGCGCGTATTCAAAAGCTTTGTGGAAAGGCTCGCGGTGGCGAAGGGAAGAGAAAAAGATTTTGCATTATACAGTATGGTAGAAAATCTTGCACCGGAAGTGATCGCGGAAAAACGCCATATCTATAAGGGGGTTTCAGCCAATGTGGACTTTTACAGTGGATTTGTATACAGTATGTTAGACATCCCGTTAGAGCTTTATACCCCGATCTTTGCGATCGCCCGTATTGTCGGATGGAGCGCGCACCGCATGGAAGAGCTGGTAAATATGGATAAAATCATTCGTCCTGCATACCGGAGCATCATGCCGGAGAAAGCATATGTGCCGTTAGAAGAGCGATAAAAAAATGAGCAGAGGAAAATTAATCTTCCTTCTGCTCATGATTTTTCTTGACCATCTTATATACAAAAGAATATGCCCAGATCAGCACCGGGATGATCACGGTTGCATAAACAGAGGCCATCAGCATATCCATATAGTTCTCATTGGAAGAGAGTGCACAGACGATGGTGGAAATATAAAGACCGGCTAAGATAATTGCGCCAAGAATGGCAAGAATACGTTTTATTTTTTTCAAATCCAACCCTCCAGTTTTTAGTGTACTTATCGGCATATTGTTCGCAAAATGCCGGAAATATATTAAGATTATCCTAGCCGAAAGTGCCGGAAGAGTCAAGATGCAAACATCGTGAACAGAGATTTCACTTTAAAAAATAAAAGCCCCTGAAAGCATGTCGAAAAGACTGAAAAACTGTATCAGTGGAAGAATTCCAAAAGTTGATGCAGTCCGCGACCTTCTCTCCAGAATAAACCCGGATGAAATACGCAGCATACATGAAGAAATGATTGATATCATAAAACGTAACCGGGTATTCTGGGAAGGAGCGATAGGCGGATAGAAAATCAGCAGAAAAAATATATAGGGAAAAAGCAGGGGGAATTTTGCGCGTATTGACCAGGAACGAAGGGTAACCGCAGATGGAATGCTGATAACTGGATTATTTATAAAAATGCATAGATAAAAAAGTTAAAAGCGAAATCCCTGCGGATGCTCCTGTTTCATTGACAGGCAATCCCGTGTGCTCTATAATAGAAACGTTATGATACGTTAAAGAGAAGGGAACGGAGAAATTTATGGATACAAGGAAACCGGATATTTTTGACCGGCTGATGCATCTGCCGGTTTTAAATATCTTTGAACCGTTTTATAAAAAACATAAGGAAATGCTTTTATATCTGTTTTTCGGTGGATTGACATTTGTGATAAGTGTTATCACATATGCCTTTTTTAATGTTTCACTGGGAATGAACGAGCTTGTCGCAAACATTTTTTCATGGATTTTAGCGGTTTTATTTGCTTTTTTTACAAACCGTATCTGGGTATTTGACGGGAAGACAAATGGTGCGAAAGAATTTTTTGTACAGATGATGAATTTTTTCGGTGGAAGAGTTGCAACGTTAGTTGTTGAGGAAGTGATTCTTTTCGTGTTTATCACAAAACTGGGATTTGGAAGCATGGTGGTAAAAATTGCAGCCCAGGTCATTGTGATCGTATTGAATTATGTGATCAGTAAATTATGGGTTTTCCGGAAATAAAAAGTTGTATCGGGCAGGGGGTTGATAGAGCCTGAGGGCATAATTGAACAGAATTAAAGGGAGAAAGTAAATGAAGGCAGTCTTATATATGGTAATTCCGTGTTATAATGAGGAAGAAGTTTTACCGGTAACTTCCGGTCTGTTTTTAGAGGAATTACAGTTGCTGATCGAAAAAGAAAAGATAAGTGAAGAGAGCCGCATCCTTTTTGTCAATGACGGGAGTAAGGACCGCACATGGGAGATTATAGAAGGACTTGCCAGGGAGAATCCACACTTTATTGGAATCTGTCAAAGCCGCAACAGAGGACATCAGAATGCAGTCCTTGCAGGACTGATGGAGGCAAAAGATGTCAGTGACATTACGATATCGATCGATTGTGACGGGCAGGATGATATCGCAACGATGGAAGCGATGGTGGATGCTTACTATGACGGGGCGGAAGTGGTCTATGGTGTCAGAAGCAGCCGTGATACGGATACCTTCTTTAAGCGATTTACGGCACAGGCTTTTTATAAGGTCTTAATGCGGATGGGGGTGGAAACCGTTTATAATCATGCAGATTACCGGCTGATATCGGCGAGGGTATTAAAGGAATTTGCAGGTTTTAAAGAGGTAAATTTATTTCTGCGCGGGATGATCCCGCTGGTTGGATTCAAGAGTACGAGTGTTTTTTATGAGAGGCATGAGAGGATCGCAGGGGAATCGCATTATCCGCTCGCAAAGATGGTCAATCTGGCGATTGACGGGATCACGAGCTTAAGTGTAAAACCGCTCCGTCTTATTTCAGGTCTTGGAATTGGCGTGTCTGTGTTAAGTTTTGTTGGAGTTTTATGGGCCGTTATTACACAGATCTGCGGCAGAACGGTGACCGGATGGGCAAGTACCGTCTGTGTGATCTGTTTTATGGGAGGTGTACAGCTTGTCTGTCTTGGCGTGCTGGGCGAATATATTGGAAAAATTTACATGGAAGTCAAGGCAAGGCCGCGCTATATCATCAGCGAGCGTACCTGGACGAAACAAAATGAGGATGAAGAAAAAGGAGAATAGAGAAACAAATGAAGATTTCATTGATTGTTCCATGCTATAACGAGCAGGAAGCATTACCGATCTTTTATCGGGAAACCAAAAAAGTTATGGAGTCCATGGACTGTGATTATGAAATGATTTTTGTCAATGACGGGTCAAAGGATGGAACACTGGAGCTTTTGAAAGAGTTTGCAAAAGAAGATACACATGTGACCTATATCGGATTTTCCAGAAATTTTGGAAAGGAAGCGGCTATGTATGCCGGTTTTTGCAATGTGACCGGGGATTATGCGGCAGTCATGGATGCGGATATGCAGGATCCTCCGTCATTATTACCACAAATGCTTGATATATTAGAGAATCAGGGGTATGACAGCGTGGCAACGCGCCGTGCTACAAGAAAAGGAGAACCGGTGATAAGAAGCTGGTTTGCAAGAATGTTTTACCGTCTGATCAATAAGATTTCGGATGCGGATATTGTGGATGGTGCGAGAGATTTCCGACTGATGAAACGCAGCATGGTTGATGCGATCGTCGAGATGGGAGAGTACAACCGTTTTTCAAAAGGAATTTTTGGGTGGATCGGTTTTAAGACATACTGGCTTCCATATGAGAACGTTAACCGTGTGGCAGGGGAAACAAAGTGGAGTTTCTGGAAACTGTTTCGCTATGCGATTGATGGTGTGATTAACTTTTCACAGGCACCGCTTTCCGTGGCATCCTGGTTTGGAATGTTTATGACATTTGTTTCGTTTATCGCAGTTGTGTTTATCATTATCCGTAAACTGATCTTTGGTGATCCGGTCGATGGCTGGGCATCAACCGTATGTATTATTACGCTGATCGGCGGCATACAGTTATTCTGTATGGGAATTATGGGACAGTATATTGCAAAAACATATCTGGAAGTCAAAAAAAGACCACACTATATCGTTTCGGACACAAACCGTGAGGATATGGAAAAAGTGAAATAGTGTCAAAGATAAGCAGGAGGTTAGGTATGAAGAAAAAGGTATTGGCAGTGTTTATGGCAGTCTTTGTCACTGTGGGGACTGTGCTTGCACCGGCGGAGACCGGTTCTGTTTATGCGGCACAGATTACAGAAGAGCAGACGGAGGAGATTACGCCGGAAACGGAAACAGAACTTCAGAAAGAAGTGCAGAGTGAGGAAACTGAAACCGAAACTGGGACGGAGCAGGCTGACGCAGAGGACAAAGATACAGAAAATGCGAGTCAGACGGAGCAGAAAGCCGGAGTGACACAGAGTGAAGCAACGGAAATTGAAGTGTCAGAAACGGCAGAGACTGAGGAAGTGGAGACTAAGACGGCCGGGGAAACAGAAACACTGGAAACGCAGACGGTGGAGGAGACAGAAATACTGGAAACCGAAGAGGTCGAAGAAACTGAGGAGGCGGAAACCAGGGCGGCTGCACTTACAGGAATGCCGACGGGTCTTCTGCCGTTTGAAGCAGTTGGTGAAATCACACTGGATGGCGAAACTGCGGAAGAGGAAGAAGCAGAAAATATTTTAAAATCATCTGCTTATTATAACAGTACCTGGGAAAAATATGGAAGTTATTATTTTTATAATCAGTTAAGCAGTAAGGAAAAGGCATACTGGGATGCTTTGAATAAAGTTTGTTTAAAGTATATGACAACACAGGCAGATGCAGCAAAATACAATATCAGTGGGACAACTTACTATTATATTGATATAGTAGGCAGCAGTTCGCTGTCATTATCGCAGATGGAGGAGGTATATCAGATCTTCCGTTATTCAAATCCACAGTACTATTTCTTAAAGAGTGCATACTTAAAAAATGGAACTTATGGTATTGCAGGCTGTGTTTATCCTGCATTTGCAAATGGTTCCGCACGTGCAGCTACAACAAAAAAAGTGCAGAGTCAGGTTTCATCCTGGCAGAAGAAGATCGATGCCTGCTCAACAGATGAGAAAAAGGTAAAAATGATCCATGATCTGATCATTGATAAAGTGGAATATAACCAGACCTTATATGATAATAATTTTAAAGATGAGGATACGGCATATTCCCAGTCTGCCTACAGTGTATTTTGCACAGATCTGACGGTATGTGCGGGATATTCACAGGCATTTGAGATGATGTGCAATGGCTCAGGAATCGATGCCGTAGCAGTAACAAGTTACTATCACGAGTGGAATAAAGTGCGTCTTAACGATTCCTGGTACAATGTAGACTGTACATGGGATGATGCGGACGGAACCATTTACTATGGTTATTTTGAAAGAAGCGATAATTATTATGATACAGTAAATTATAGTTCCTATGTTTTCCATGCGGAAGAAGATATCTGGGAGGGTTACCTGCCGGCATGTACGATCGATTCCGGGGCGACATCCACAGCACCGGGAACGATTGCCACAATCACTCAGACAGCTGCAAAGCCGGTCATTTCAGCGTCGGTAAGCGGTACCTCCTATAAAGTAAAAATAACATCGAAAACATCTGGGGCAGTTATTTATTATACCACAGACGGAAGTGAGCCAAATGCGGCATATTCAAAGGGCACACGTTATACGGGAGCATTTACAGTTTCCCCTGGTAAGACGGTGAAGGCAGTTGCAGTCTGCAATAAATATGCGGACAGCAGTGTTTCATCGAAGAAACTCGCAAAGCTGACAACTTATAAGATCACATTCAAGAGCAATGGCGGCAAGGGAAGCATGAGCAAGCAGAGTATGGCAAAGGGTGTTTCCACCGCGATCTCAAAAAATAAGTTTTCGAAGAAATATTATACGTTTACAGGCTGGAATACCAAGGCAAACGGAAAAGGTAAGTCTTATAAAAACAAAGCAAAGATCAAGCTCACGAAGAACATTACACTGTATGCACAGTGGAAACTTACGAAATATAAGATTACCTATAAATTAAATGGTGGAAAAAATGCCAAAAAGAATCCGACTGCATATACATACAAGACTTCGACGATCAAACTGAAAAATCCGACAAGAAAAGGATATGTATTTAAGGGATGGTATTTAGATAAGAAATTTAAAAAGAAAGTTACTGTCATCAATAAAGGAAGCAGAGGAAATAAGACACTGTATGCAAAGTGGAAAAAGAAGTAATTTATGAATTACAGCTTTTTACCTTAAGGTTTTCTTAAAACGTGAAAATAAGATAGTAAAAAAGTCTTAAAAAGTGGTATAATAACAGAAACGGTGCAAAAGAGCACAAAATAATTACGTTGAGAGGTATTTAGTTTGAAGAAAAGAGCGATTTTAATGCTGACTGCGCTTGCAATGGCGGCATCTATGGCAGCATGCGGCGACAAAAAAACAGACGAGACGGCGGCTGATTCGACAGAAGTTGCCATGACAGAGGCTGGAACAGAGTCAACAGAGGCTGAAACCGAGAGTGAGGAAGTACTTCCGGAGGGAATGTACCGCAGTGAGCTGACAAACGAGCTGATTGATGAGAGTCTTAAAAATCAGAGACCGATCGCAGTTATGGTGGACAATGAGTCTATTGCACTGCCACATTACGGTTTATCACAGGCAGACGTTGTCTATGAGATGATGAACAGCACATTAAACGGCAGAATCACCAGATTTATGGTACTTGTCAAAGACTGGGAAAACATCAAACAGTTAGGAAGCATCCGAAGTGTGCGTCCGACGAATATCCTGATTGCATCCGAGTGGAATGCAGTCATCTGTCATGATGGCGGTCCATTCTATATTGATGAATATATGGCAGATCCGAGTGTGGATAATTTTAGTGGTACATTCTCACGTGTGGATAACGGCAAATCAAGAGAATATACCGAATATATTTTACCGGGCGATCTGGACAAGAACTTTGAGAACAGCGGTGTGTCCAAAGAATATACCTCCTATTATGAGGGACCGCATTACCAGTTTGCAAGTGAGAGCAATCCGGTAGATCTTTCTTCTGCATCCGATGCAATCGATGCCAATACCGTGGATCTTCCGTTCCCACACAATGGTTCTTATTTAGAGTACAATGCGGATGACCAGCTTTACTACTACTCAGAGTATGGTAAAGCACATGTAGATCCGGGTAACGACAACAAACAGCTCTGCTTTAAGAATCTTCTGATCCAGAGCTGCGGATATACCCAGTATGACGAACACGGTTATCTGATTTTCGACTGTGTCAGCCAGGGCGGCGGATATTATGTGACCAATGGAAAAGCGATTCCGGTTACCTGGAAGAAAGAGAAGATGACTTCTCCGACACGCTACTATGATGCAGCAGGCAATGAGATCAAGATTAATACCGGCAAAACTTATGTAGGATTTGTCCCGGTGGATGACTGGCTTGATCTTGTAATTGAATAATAAAGTGATAACGTAAAAAGATCTGTGCTTCAGAAATGGAGTGCAGATCTTTTTTTGTATTGTTATTTAGGCTTTTAAAATCGTGTGTTTTGCGGTAAAATGAAAAATATATGTGGTCAAAAACAAACCTCACGAGTCAGCAGGAAAATAATAGAATGAAAACGGAGAATATGCAGTGGAAGAAAAGAAAGTTGCAACAGACAGGGAATATACGGTATGGGAGATCCTGCAGGGAAATCTTAAGGTATGGTGGCTGATGCTTTTTGGTGCATTGGCGGGAGCACTGCTTTTAGGGGGCTACAAATATTACTCGAACCGTTCTTTTGTTTCTGAGAAGAATTATGAGGATGATTACCGCGTCATGGCCTCTCTGATGGTGGAAGAATACAGCGGGGAGAGTGCCGCAGAGCGTGTCGGTACGGTGATCACGGTGGCAGAAAGCCGCAGCACTTATGAGAAGATGAAGCAGCTAAGCGGTTATGATATGGAATATCTGGCATATCAGGATATGTTTGACTTAGAGCAGAATACTTCCTCGGATGTGATGACAGTGCATGTCAAATATCCGAGAACTTATGGGACATTCTCACTGGAAAATGAAGAAGATGCTTTGGAATTTGCAGGTTATCTGTTGGAGGCAGTCAAAGATACCGTACGGGACAGCATTGGTAAAAACGGAGTGCATGTGTTAGATGAGCCGTATGTGGCAGATGCCCAAAAAAGGTATCTCGCCTATGCCCCGACGATACAGGAGTTTAAGCGGGAGATTGCCAAGGCTGCTGTGGCGGGAGCATTTTTTGGTGTTATTGTAGAAGTAGCGGTTTATGCGGGCGTACAGGTGTCCGGCAAAAAAGAACGGAATTTTGAGGGATAACATATGAACACGGTACGAACATTTTTAAAAAATGCTGACGTTAAAAAAATCGGCGTTGTCTCTTTTTATGCATATTTTGCAATCAACATTCTGATGAAGGCATTTTCCTATGATCACGGGGACAATATCTATAAATGGTTTTTCTATACAGCGATCCTGTTCTGGGGGATTAAAATGGCTTTTACGACCTACACGATGCGGGAAGTATTCTGGATCGCAGTTATGATGGGAATCGGAGTGATGCTTTCTGTGATCACAAGACAGAATATGTGGCTGCTGTCGATCATGACGGTAGTGGCGATGAAGAACTGCCGTTTTTCGGTGATTGCACAGATCGCAGTCTGGATCCGCTGTGTGGCGGCGGTGATACTGTCAGGTGGTTCCCTGATCGGAATTTTTGATATCGGTGAAAAGACAAAACTCGATTCCGGCTATGTGGAACAGCATGTATATGGGTTTGCCATGGGAGAGCCTAATACCGCATTTCTGACGGTATTTTTGGCGTTACTTTTAGTATTATACTATAATTATGAGAAATTAAATGTCCTGTGGTGCGGAGTGACATCATTGATCGCACTTGTTTTTTACAAGATGACATTTTGCAGGACGGGAGTGCTTGTATTCTTTTTCTGCTGGGTGCTGATCTTATTTGATAAAGTTGTAAAAAGTAAAAAAATAAAATCGGTTCTGGTGTGCTCTGTACCGGTCGGTGCAGCATTTTCACTGTTTACGACACTGTTTTATAATGGAAATCATGCGCTGCTTTATAAGATTAATCATCTGGTGTCGGGAAGAGTATACATCATGAATACCTATTATAAAGATCAGGGGCTATCGCTGTTTCCGCGGACACAGGAGATTTTCTATACAAGTTATCATGGACTGGTCGATAACAGTTACATGCATGTGACTTTTTATGCAGGCATCCTTGTAGCAGTGCTTTTCTTTGTAATTATCTTAAAAACCATGTTAAGATTGTACCGGATGGAGTGTTACAAAGAGCTTGTGATGATTGGTACTCTGGCGTTGTACGGTGTGTTAGAGCAGTTTGTATTAAACGGATTTATGAATATATTTTTACTTCTGTGCGGAATATTATTGTATCCGGGCATAGTGGAGGAAAAACATGAAAAATAATATTTATGTGTTAAATCAGAGGCAGGATGAAACATTTGATGCAGCGGGGAAAGCCATGCGTGACGTATTTTCCGTGCTTGCGGACAAAAAGGCGAAGATCATCTGGAGCGTACCAAAACATTGCAGTAAATATTTAAAACTGCTGGATCTGCCTTATCTGGTTTTGTTTTTGCTGTTTTGCGTGAAAAAAAGCGACAGCGTATTTTATTCGATCCCGGAGAATCATTTAAAAATCCGTCTGCTGAAAAGGTTGCAGCTTCTGAAAAAGTACCGGATCATCTGTTTTATCAATGATCTGAACGCATTCCGCTATGACGGACAGAACGATGGAGATCCCGGTGAGGTAAGGGCACTTGCCGCGGCAGATAAAATCCTTGCACCGAATGTCAATACTGTTTCCATGTTAAAGAAAAACGGTATTTCTTCAGACATGATACCGGTCGGGATCTGGGATTACCGGATGAATGAGACACAGATCGCTAAGATTCGAGAAATATCGCATGCACACAAAAAAGAAAATGCAGTAAAAATTGCATTTGCAGGGAATCTCAACAAATCAGAATTTTTGTCTGCCATGGAGATCCCTTCCGATGTCCGGATGGAATTATGGGGAAAACTCGATCCGGAGCGTGAAAAGACACTGGCAGAAGGATGCCATTATCATGGAATCCTCTCTTCCGATGAGATACCGTTTGCAGTCGGTGAAATGGACTATGGATTAGTCTGGGATGGCAGTGGAAAGGATGAGATCGAAGGCGGCCTGGGCGAATACCTTCGATATAATAACTCACACAAATGTGCATTATACCTTGCGTCCGGCATTCCGGTCATTGTATGGAGCCGGTCGGGAATGGCAAATTTTGTCAGGGAACATGCCTGCGGTATTACGATTGACCGCCTTGGCGATCTGGATCAGGCAATTCATACGGCAGATTATGAAAAACTCAAAGAAGCAGCCCTTGCGGTTGCACCGAAACTGTGGGAAGGCTATTATCTGAGCCAGGCGATAGATTCGGCCTGCGGATAAGTTTCGTATTCACACACAAAGGAGAAAAAAGTTATGAAAAAGAAATACCACCTCGAGGTCATCCGTATTCTCGCAATTTTGATGGTTATGTACAACCATTCTGCAGCATTTATGTCATTTTCCAATCAAAGTGGCGTAGAATATGCAATATCGTTTCTGTTTTCCATGGTATGCAAAGGTGCGGTGCCTTTGTTTTTCATGGTATCCGGAGCACTGTTGCTTGGAAAAAATGAAAGTGGGAAAGATCTGTTTCAAAAAAGGATTCTGCGCATGATTCTTGTAATTGTGATATTCTCGTTCCTGTATTATATGAAACTGGTTTTAAAAGGAGAACGTCCTTTTGCACCGTTTTCGTTTCTGCTGTCACTGCCGACGGATCTGGTATATCTGCCGTACTGGTTTTTATACAGTTATCTCGGTGTGCTTACGATTTTGCCGATCCTGCGCCCACTGGCACAGAATATGTCGAAAAATACCTTCTGGTATCTGATCATTTTACAGATATTGCTGGACTGCCTGAAACCGACAGCATGGGTATTATGGGGATACGGACTCTGCGGTTATTATAATTTTAGCGGACTGTTCCAGTATGTCATTTTTTATCCACTGATCGGATATGGACTGGATCAGTATTTCAGTGAAACGAAGTTTCTGACGCCGAAGAATATCGGCCGGAATCTTGCTGTGTTTGTGGCAGCGGTTCTTACACAGATGATGGTATATAAAGACTATCTTTCAGTGGGAAATTATCAGGAAGTATACCTTGGAACATGGCTGTCTGTCCCGGTCATAGTTATATTCTTAAATACGAAACTTCTCTTTCAGGAAGAACGGCTATCAGAGCGGACAAAAAAGATTCTCGTCAGTGTCGGAGGCTGCGTATTTGGCTGTTATCTTCTTGGTGGATTTATTGGAACCGGAGGAAGGCTGGATGTCATTGCTGGCACGTTAACCCCGGTAACCGGGATGCTGCCGGCATATATCATTGAGATTATAATTGCATTCTTAATTGAAGTAGCAGTTACGTTAGTTTTGAAGAAATTGCCGGTATTCCGGAAATTGTTGTAGGGAAAATAGGGATTGGAGGCTTAGTGAAAGGCAAATTGCACAAAGCGCAGGTTCATTTTGTTCCGTTGTACGAAAATAAGAAAAACTAAGTATGCCTGATGTAGATTGTGGTATGGGGACGTGTGCGTCTTAAACATGCCATCCGTGGCATGTTAAGACTTGTGCTGCCGTCCGTGGCAGCATAACACTGTGTGGTGGACAGGCATACTAAGATTTTCTAATTTTCTCCCAAAGTTACAAAAGGACCTTGCGCTTTGTGCAATTTGCCATCCGCTATGTTTTTGAACACCTTTTGTGCAAAACGTCGCAGTATATGAGAATGGAATGTGATGCAGAAACATACGTTTTGGATCGTTAGTAGTTGAGGTGTGAGAGCGAGCAAGACGTTAAGACTGCCAAAGCGCAGAAAAAAGGTGTGCCCAAAACCTTCGCCTGCCGGATTCGCGGAATCCCGGGCAGTTTTGTGACTATGGCAGAGGATTAGAATATCTTAGTATGCCTGTCAAAAACCAGTGTTGTGCTGCCATGGACGGTAGCACAAGTCTTAATGCACCCGGATGGTGCATTTAAGACGCACACGTCCCTCGTCCACAACCTGTATCAGGCATACTTAGATATTCTTATCCTCGAACAACGGAACAAAACAGCCCGGGGTTCCGCGAATCCGGCGCCGCCAAAGCACTCGGACACACCTTTTTTCGTCCCTCAGTCATCAACCGCAGCTATGCAAAAAAGCACGTTTTTCCACTAACCGGAAACCCGTGCTTTTCGTTACTTTTAATAAAAAATCAACCAATAAAATACGTGAGTAGTCTTCGGACAACACCTCTTACCGCATTCACACCCCACATCACCACGGCATTGACCACATTCACGAGCCAAGGCTCCAGTCGTCCAATCGTCGCTTTCCGCACCTCGTTCAACAGACACGCAATGATCATAATTGCAAGCGCATAACCGATCGCAAGGAATACTAAAAACCACGATCCGGCATACGGTTTAAAATCGATCCATTTTAACAGAAATGTCTGAACCGTTCCATCTAACACATAGACCGCGAGCACATTTCCGGCAGCACGGTTGATGAAACGGCTGTGAAAATTTAATTCACGAAACAGCAGTAAAACCATGACAGAACCAAATATAATGAAAATCGAACAGTCGCGGCAGAACGTTGTATAGAGCTTTCCACGGACAAAGGTCAGCGAACTGTCAGCGAGGAAAATAAAACCGATACTGAGGAAAAGTCCAAGGAACAGGCGTCCGGTGTTATGGCTGCGGTTATGATAAAGCGCAAGGTAGCGTCCGAGCAGATAGATCATAACCATGTGGACTAATCCTTTTCCACCGTCCTGCATAATTTCAAAGAATCCGAAGGTTGGGATTACGGAGAAAAGAAGCAGTAAGACGGCGAGCAGTTTTTCAAAGTTTTCCTTTGACAGCTTTTCCGGGATCTGGTTTAAAAATGGTGTTAAAAAGCAGAGGAAAAAGTAACAGCTGATAAACCAGTAATATCTTGAAATTACCGGAATACAGGATTTGATCAGTGCTTTTATACCCAGATTTCCAACTGCGATCGTACCAAATATTGTGAAAAAGATGATCATAAGGTCGAGCCGGATCAGTTTTTTGAAGTCAAAACGGATGCCGAAATAACCGGAGAGCAGGATAAAGCAGGTAACTCCCATATTAAAGACGGAGTTAACCAGTACATGGATCTCTGTGTTAAAAAATGATACGGAAGTGTCGATTCCGCCGAAAGTGTGCATCATCAGAATTCCGAAAATGCATAATAAACGTAATAATTCAAAATTAGAAGAACGATCTTTTGACATAACAAACCTCATTTCCCGTCAGATCAGACATTTTTACTGCGTTTGATCTTTAGTTTCTGCTGCCATTTTGTATTGCCATGTTTGATGTCTGCAAGTCTTCCGCGGCATTTCAACATGTATGTTACAAACTTCGCGTGTGCAGAATAGGACTGGTTTTCATAGACACCTTCCATAAAGATTTTTGTAATGTCGACAAAGTGAAGATTTAAAAACCAGGTTTTTTCATGACCGTCGATCGTATAGCAGTAAGGCCTGCCGTCTTCCCAGTGCAGATTCTTTACGCTTAAGCGTTTGATATACTCATACTGGTGTTCTAAGTAACCGGAAGATTCACCCACGGAATTATCAAATACACCGTGGTCCGCATCGTCCTTTAACAGGTTTAAATATTCCCCTTCCGGAAGGGAAGAAACCCACAGATGTAATAGTGCCATCTCGCCGACACCGCCGTACATGCCGAATTTGCGGTGGACATCCCACTTTTTCATCAGGACATCTTTGTGATTTGCATACATATCGATGCAGAAATCCGTAAATTCGCGAAGTCCCTGTGTGGTAAAATAGGAAAATCCTGCACAGGTTTTCCATTTCAGCCCGTTTCCTTTTTCAAGCATTGCAAAATCCTGTAAAAGGGGGGTTTCAGCAGCCACTTTGCAGTGACGGAACGGCTCATATTCACTGACATTTAAGTAAAGCAGAACGTCACTGTCGATAATGACACACTCCTCAAAGGAGTTGCGCTCTAAGTATTCCAGTATCAGGAAAAAGCGCTTAAAGATGCCCTCTGCCCATGCGGTCGGATATGTGGAAAGATTCTCAAAGACAGCATGAAATTTTGTCCATTTTTCGGTAATGAAGTCATTGGCATTGTGCCAGTCGTCACACCACGCTTTGTTATATTCATCGCCTAGCAAAACAACTTTTTCATTATATTTTTTTGCCTGTGCGATACAGTATTTTAAGTATTCCTGGTTCTTCTTCCCCGCAGCCTGAGCCTTTTCTCCGGTTTCGTGATGAACCATAACAGGAATGATCTTGCTCATAATAGTTTCCCCCTTAGCTATTCTTTTTTCCAGTAGGTGCCGCCTTCCACGTCACCACTTCCTTTTGGAACTTCGCTTGCCATCGGATAATGCCAGTAATCGTTATACATGGCGACGATATCCGGTTCTTCTTCATCCCAGCGTCTTCCTTTTAAACCAAACAATATCTGCAGACAACCACCGAGATGGATCGCCTGTTTGCCCATTTTTTTGATGTGGGCGGCCAGCGGATAGCCGTAGGCACCACAGCCAAGCAGGGCGATGTCAAAGTCAATTTTTTCACATTCTCCGCACATATAGTCAAGTGCGTCAAACCATGTGGAAAAACGCGGATCTACAGCGCTGCCAGCAGTCTGTACAGCTTTTAAGGTCTTTAATTCGAACTCCGGCAGGATATCCGTGCCTGGGAAGAGTTTGTCAAAATGTTTATACTGATCCTGGATCGACTCTTCAAACGGATGAACAACAAGTACCTTTTTTCCGGCAAGTGCAGCAGACCATGGGTTTTTGCTGCGCCATGGCTCTAAAGAGATCAGCCGGCAGGTTGCGCTTAGATCGTTACAGTATCTGCGGATGTAATAATCCTCACAGGCATTCTGCCATAAACCTAAAATATCGGTCTGCCGGCAGGCGTCCTTCATGATATCGTTAAAACGCGGCAGAAGGGATGTATCATTGGGGAAAAAACCGGCGCAGGTAAAAAGCTGTTCGCAGGCTTTCTCTTTTTTGTTTTCCATATGAAATTCGGCAACACGCATATTGAAAAGTTCAACGGCACCAAAGCGGCCCATCATAAATGGTCTGCCGGACTTGATGAGTTCTGCCGTGTATGTGTTTAAGGCATCCGTATCATAAAAAGGTTTACCGACATAATGCCGGTAAAGAAAATCCGGGTCACCTGTTGCCTGCCGCAGTTTGTTACGCAGACAGTATTTTAACTGATAATAAGAGGCTCCGAGGATTGTACCCATCTTAAGAACACTCCTTTCTGGTCACAGTACATAGATATAAACATCATAAACAATGCTTCCTGTGGTGTCAAGGAAAATGGAATGGCGCCGGGAATCTACTGTTTGACACGTCCTATACATTTTTGATACAATAAAGATTATATGAAGTTAGGAAAAAAATAAATAGAAAAAGGAGAAGATATGAATACGATCAGATGGAAAATGCCGGATCAGTATCTGACTGAGTGGTACCGGAATCTTTCGGGAGCGGTAAAGACAGCTTTTTATGCTGCTTTTGCAGCAGGGCTTGCAGCTCATTTGTATCAGTTCACCAATAAATTATACAATTATGATGAGCTTGCGAATACACCAGGAGGTATCGGATTAAGCACAGAACAGGGAAGATGGCTGTTAAACTGGATGGGGCGTTTTATGCGTTCTGTATTTGGAGGTTCTTATTCACTGCCTTTTTTTAATGGAATCTTTGCACTGCTGTTCCTTGCCTTATCAGCGGGAATGGTCGTATCTGTATTTCAGGTAAGAAACAAACTGACTGCGGGGCTGATCGGAGGACTTATGACAGTATTTCCGGCAGTTGTGTCCATGTACTTTTTTATGTTTCTGGCACTTTATTATGCAATAGGCATTTTTTTCAGTGTGTTTGCTGCGTGGCTCACTGTGAAATATCCGAAAAATATCATTGCAAATATAGCAGCAGTGGTAATGATTGCATGTTCCCTTGGTGTATATCAGGCATACTTCCCGGATACCGTGTGCATTCTTCTTATAGTGGTGATCTTAAAAGCAGCATTTGGCGGTGTGAAGGAGAAAAAGGAATGGAAAGAGTTTTTCCTTATGATTGCCAGATTCTTAGTGGTGATGGCAGCTGGCGTTGCGGTTTATTTTCTGATCAATAAAGCGGTACTTGCAGTCACACATATACAGCTTACCAGTTATCAGGGTGGCGATACAATGGGAAAGATCACGATCGCACAGCTTATTAGTGCATTAAAATCTTGTTACACCTCATTTTTTGATCTGGGATTTTCCGATGTTATGGGAATCAGCTATAACCGTACCGTAAGACGTCTGATCAAAGTTGTATGGATCTTATTTGCAGCAGGTATTGGTGCTTATCTGGTTTTAAAGAAAAAAGAATATTTAAATAAGGTAATTGTTTTGTGTGGTATAGTGGTGTTTCCGGTAGCGATGTTTTTGATCTATGTGATGGCACCGAATTCCTACTGCTATACGCTGATGGCATATTCAGTTGTATTTTTCTTTGTATTTTTCCTGTTGTGGCTGGATGCATGTTTCCGGAATCTTAAACTGCATGCTCCGGTAAAGAGCATAACAAACTGGGTGTCTGCATTGCTTACGGCGGCATTGGTAATCGTGTTTGTCTGGTACGCAAATGGCAATTACATGGCACTTGAATATACGAAATATCATGATTTTTCCTATGTGCAGACGCTGGTCACCAAGATCCGGAGTGTGGAGGATTATTCGCAGGACAAGCCGGTGATCGTGGTGGGAACACAGATTAATGACAGTACGAATGGTATGGGAAGTCTGATCGGTGATACTTTTACCGTTGGAGGAAAAGCAGATACGAACCTTGGATATAACTCTTTGCTGTATCTGATGTCTGATTATCTTGGATTTTCACCATATTATGGAACTTATGAGGAGATCCAGAACTGGATGCAGAGAGAGGTTGTCAGGGAAATGCCATCCTATCCGGCGGATGGATCTATTCAGGTGATTGACGATACGATTATTGTAAAACTGTCTGATTATGAAATAAATTAAGGAACGATTGGATGAAAAAGTATTTATATCTCATGAGAGTACATCATTATATCAAAAACATACTGATTTTTATGCCACTGATTTTCAGTGGAAATCTGACAGACCGGCGTAAGTTTACGGCAACACTGCTTGGAATGATCGCATTTTCACTGGTCACATCTGCGGTCTATATCATCAATGATATCAGGGATGCGGAAAAAGACAGGATGCATCCGACAAAGAAAAATCGCCCGATCGCATCCGGCGCAGTCACACCGTTTCACGCAGTAGTGCTGATGGTGTTCATTCTGATCGCAGCAGTGGTACTGCTTGTGGTGTCAGATGCGACAGCGGGCAGTTATGCGCTGGTAATTTTATATCTGTTTATCAATGTGGCATATAGTATGGGACTTAAGGATGTACCGCTTTTAGATGTGACAATTCTTGCTTCCGGATTTTTGCTGCGCGTGCTTTTCGGTGCGGTCCTGACAGGGACGGAAGTGTCTGAATGGCTGTATCTGACTGTACTTTCCGGTGCGTTTTATTTTAGTCTTGGAAAAAGACGCAACGAGCTGCAGAAGAAAAAGGACGGGGATACCCGCAAGGTGCTTAAATATTATACGAGAGATTTCCTGGACAAAAATATGTATATGTGCCTGGCACTGCTCAATACATTTTATGCATTATGGTGTAAGGATATTACCAATGCCGGCATGGAATATGCAATGTGGACGGTGCCGATCGTGATTTTGATCTGTATGAAGTACAGTCTGACGGTGGAGGGAAATTCGGAGGGAGATCCTGTGGAGGTCCTTTTACATGACAGGGTACTGATGGCACTCTGTGTGGTTTATGGTATTGTAATGATAGGTATGCTGTATTTTGGAGCATAGTGTGAAAATAATGCAGGAATGGAGATTTTATGAAACGGACATATAAATTTTTCTGGATCATTCTGATCGCACTGATTCCGCTGCTCCCGTCGTCGGGATGGAATTTTAGTATTGATGTCAGTGATGTCGGATTTAACATGAATCAGTACCGGTTTTGTTTTACAGATATGGACAGTACTTATCTGCCGCTGTTTTTGACAAACATTTTGGGCGGATGCCTGTTAAAAGTGTTTGGGATACTGCATATACCGGCTTACATTGGCATGGAGACTGCATGGGCGGCAGTCTGCTTCTACCTGTGTTTCTTATCTTACAGGCTCTATGTGAGATACCGGGAAGATGCGCTGATCCTTCCGGCACTTGCGTTTGCCATGGTGCTTGCAAAATGTAATTTTCATTTCTTTATTTATAATACGGCAGTGGCATTTATGGCACTGACGGGATTGTATTTCCTGATCCGGGCTGTCAATGACAAAAAGTCCGGGATGCTCTTTTTTGCATCGGCATTTTTCATGCTGGCGGCTTTCTGCAAAATATCTTCCATCCTGCAATTTGCTGTGTTTATCGTTCTTTTTTATGATTTTTACCGGAAAAAAGATGTGGCATATTTTGTACGCCAGGTGTTATGGTGCGTGGTGGGTGTTTTGAGCAGTTTTGCGTCAGGGCTTTTTCTCATGTATAAAACATGCGGGATCGGCACTTATTTTCAGATGGTTGCAGATATGTTTTTCTATGCAGGAAATTCAAATGACGGACATACAATCGGTAACATGGTTGTGATCAATTTCAAAGGAACCGTGCGTGGAATCTTATTGCTTGCCGTGCTGTATGTCATTTATCTTGTGGCAAAAAAAGTGAAAAGCCTTGCACCGCTTATCGGATATGGTATGATTGCAGTGGCAGTTCTTTTGTTGGCAGGTGCGGTTTTCGGGGCAGATCAGATCGCAGGATTATCGGTGCTGTATCGCGTGCTTGGAGATTACCTGAACGCAGTAGCTGTGATAAAGGCGATGCTCTATGTATGTATTGTTCTGATTTTAAAAGACAAAGAGGCTTCGGAAGAATTTAAAACCCTTGCATTTGCATCCGGGATGCTTGCAGTGCTGATGCCGATTGGATCGAATGTGGGTATCACACATCTGTGCAATGAAGCTTTTTTTGTACTGCCATATATTGCAATCTGTATCGGAGACAGAATGAAAAAGGCGAAGAGACAGACTGAAGAAACAGTGGAGACAGAGCACAAGCTGCCGGATGTAAGAAATACGGGAAGACTTCTTACCGTCATCTGTGCGATATGGTGTGTGGGTCTGACTGTATCACAGAGTTTTTATATGACAAAGGCGTATTTAAAAGATCAAGAGCCAAAACAGCAGTTCACACTCGATGAACTGCGCGGCATCAGGTATGATACGGATATTGTACAGCCGATGGAAGAAGTGGTAAACTTTATAAAGTCATATGGCAGCGAAAGTGATAAGATGGTTACCTGTGGTGCAATTCCAATCTTACATTATCTGACCGGAAGAGCTCCTTATATTACCGGATGCGGTGGCTGGATTGAGACAGATTACATCACGGCAGAGGAGATAGAGCAGCAGCTTGAGGAGTCTGTTTCGTCAGGCAGCGAACAGGAAGCAATGCCACTTGTGGTTTTTAATAAAACTGCATTGGATGAACAGTCTGAAAAAACAAATGTGGTCTTAATATTTGTAAAAGAAAATTTTTATCAACAGGTATTTGCAAACGGGGAATATGAAGTATATGCAAAAGATAAAAAAAGTAATTGAGCTGTTTGAATGGTTTTGTCAGAATATAATCTGGCTGGTGATGCTTTGCTGTGTCGGTTTTGTAGCAGTTTTGAATCTGCTGTATCGGTCGAAAGTGGCATATGTGTGGACGGAGGATGTGAGCATAGAGCGCACCAGTATCACAGCACTGGTGCTCGCAGTTCTGATTTTTGTGGTATTTTTGATCGCAGGATCTAAAATTCAAAAGATTGATGAAAAAATACTCTTTATTGTATTTACTGTAATTTATATAATTGCAGGGATATACTGGATTGCGAATGTTTCAACGGAATTGCGCATGGATGCGTACAGTGCACATAACGGTTCTGTGCTTATGAGACAGCATGATTTTTCATTTTTAAATCCGGGACAGGATATCTATCTGAATGAACATCAGTTAAGTTTTGTGACCTATGAATATCTGATTGGTTTTATCAGCACGGATGTGCGCTTTTTATATGCGGTCAATCTCCTGCAGATCATAGGGATCAATTTTGTGATCTGGAAGCTGACAGACCGGTGTTTTGGACAAAATCACAAGACAAATCTGTATGTGATACTTTTTTCATTTTTATTTTTGCCACAGTTTTTCTTCCTGGCATTTGCATATGGAATTATTCCGGGATTGTTTTTCATACTTCTGGCATTTTTGTTTCTGGATAAATCTTTGGAGAGCGGCAACTGGAAGCATATGATATTGTGTGTCATTTTTGTAATGCTTGCAGTTATTTTGAAAGGAAATAATATTATAGGATCGATAACGATCGCAATATTGTGTTTTCTTCGGATCTTAAAAGAAAAAAAATGGAGGCTGATCTTACTTGCAGTTCTGGTGATGGTTGTGTCAGTGCTTCCTGGAAAGGCATTCCATGCGTGGTATAACAAAGAAACAGGTGGCGTACTCTGTGGTGGAAAACCAAAGATTTTATGGATTGCAATGGGAACGGAGCCTTATTACAATAATGCAGCAGGCTGGTATAACGGCTGTTCGGACTGGCTCTTTTCGGAAGCAGGATATGATCCGGAGAAAGCAACAGAGCTTGGCAAAGCAAAGATCAGGGATAATATTTATATTTTCCGGCATAATCCGGATACTGCGTATGAGTTTTTCTCCGAAAAACTGGAATCCATGTGGTGTGATCCGATGTATGAATCACTCTGGAGCGGCCCGCTGCCGGATGCAGGGGCAGAAAATAAGACAGAGTTTTTTAATGAACTTTATTCGGGAAAAAGTATAGAACCGCAGATTGCCCTGGCGATGAAGGGATTTGTGATCATGCTGTTTGTTCTTGCAACAATTTTTGTTGCGGATCGAAGAAACAGGAAGTATGATTGTAACTATATTTTTTTATTTTTTACAGGCGGATTTCTTTTGCATATAATATGGGAAGCCAAAAGCCAGTATGTGTATCCGTATGTATTTATCCTGCTGCCCTGCTGTGCAAAGGAAATGGCATTGCTTTCAGAAAAAATCCATTTTCCAGGGAAACACCAGAGGACACAGGAAAAGTGAGAGGTAACAGAGGAATGATTGCAGTAAAAATTGGAGACGGCATGGGAAACCAGCTGTTTAATTATGCCTGCGGATATGCCCAGGCAAGGCGGGATGGCGATTCGCTGGTTCTTGATATTTCAGAATGTGACAATTCTACACTGCGGGATTTTGAACTGGACAAGTTTCATCTGAAATACGATAAAAAGGAATCATTTCCAAACCGTAATTTGGGACAGAAGATTTACAAGAACTTAAGACGTGCGTTAAAATATCATGTGATCAAAGAGCGCGAGGTGTACCATAACCGTGACCACCGGTATGATGTGAATGATATCGATCCGAGAGTTTATAAGAAAAAAGGACTTCGAAATAAATATTTATATGGTTACTGGCAGCACCTTGCCTATTTTGAAGATTATTTAGATGAGATCACTGCGATGATGACGCCGGCTTACGAGCAGAGTGAGACGGTAAAAAAATTACAGGAAGAGTTCAAAAAAACGCCGACCTGTGCCGTGCATGTCAGAGGCGGTGATATCATGGGACCTGCCGGAGCCTATTTTAAACATGCCATGGAACGCATGGAACAGGAAAAGCCGGGAGTACGCTATATTGTGTTTACCAATGATATGGAGCGTGCAGAAGAAGCGCTTGCCCCTGTGCTGGAAAGCCAGAAAAAAGACGCAGTGGGACAGGCAGAAAACAGGCTGGAATTTGTCTCAGAGATGGGAGAATTTTCGGATGTGGATGAATTTTTCCTGATGGCGGCATGCCAGAACCAGATATTGTCCAATAGTACGTTTTCGACATGGGCAGCTTATCTGAATCAGAACCCGGATAAGACGGTCATTATGCCGGATGATCTGTTAAGCGAACGGATGCGGCAGAAAAACTGGATTATTTTAAAGTAAGAAAGGTAAAAGAATGAAAGATTTGGTAAAAAGTGTACTAAAAGTTTTTGATGGAAAGCAGAAGCGCAAGCTTGTCGGAATGATGTTTCTGATACTGATCAATTCCGGTGTCAGCCTGCTTGGTGTTTCGGTGTTATCCCCGTTTATCACAGCGGTGATGAATCCGGAAGAGTTATTGAAAAATGACATCATACGTTCTGTTTATGATGGATTTCACATGCAGAATACCAATCAGCTGATCACGCTGCTCTCGGTGCTGATCATTATCGTGTATATTGCAAAAAATGCGTTTATCATTTTTATCAATAACATGCTGTACTGCTTCTCCTATTATGGAAAACGCGAGATGCAGGACCGCATGATGAAATATTATATCAGCAGAGATTACACATTTTTCTTAAACCACAACAGTGCCGAGCTGATGCGTGATATCAATACGGATCCGGAGATGTTTTATGCGGCGGTGTTAAATATGCTCCAGCTTGCATCAGAACTCTGCGTCAGCCTGATCTTAGTAGGATATCTTTTAGTAAAAGATGCGCTGCTCACATTAGGCGTTGCGTTTGCGATGGTCGTTATGGTATTTATCTTTATGAAAAAACTGCGCCGAACCTTAGCGCGTTTCGGTGATGACAGAAGAAAATACAACGCCAATATCCTGCAGTGTATGCAGCAGGCGTTCGGCGGTATCAAAGAGATCAAGATCGCAAACCGCGAGGCATATTTTGAAGGGGAATTTGTAAAGCAGAATGGTCTTTACACCTATGTCATCAAACAGAACTCTTTCTTAAGTTCCATTCCGAAACCGATCATGGAAGCACTCTGTATCACGGGACTTATGGCGGCAATCATTGTCCGTATCAACGCGACATCCACAAGCCCGGAGCAGTTTGTCGGAACACTTGCAGTATTTGCGGCAGCAGCATTTGCCCTGCTTCCTTCTGCAAATAAGATGTCTGAATATTTAGGATCGATCATCCATAACGGTGTCGTGATCCACAAGATCGGTGAAGAGTATGCTGCGATCCGCGATATGGAGATCCAGACAGAAAAAGAAGAAAATTATAAAAAAGTAACATTAGACAAAGAAATCAAAGTGGAAGATATGACCTTCCATTACCCGGATACTGAGGATGCGGTATTAGCCCATGTTAATGTGACAATCCCGAAAAACAAGTCCGTTGCATTTATCGGACCGTCCGGTGCCGGAAAGACCACGATGGTCGACCTGATCCTGGGTGTTTTAAAACCGCAGGCCGGAAAGATCACGGTAGATGGTATGGATATCAAAGAATCTTACCGTGGATGGCATGATAAGATCGGTTATATCCCACAGACTATCTACATGTTGGACGATACAATCCGCAATAATATTGCATTTGGCAAGACGGAAGGCATTGATGATGCAGATATCTGGGAAGCATTAAAACAGGCACAATTAGATGAGTTTGTAAAATCCCTTGATGAGGGCTTAGATACCATGATCGGAGAGGCCGGTGTACGCTTATCCGGTGGACAGCGTCAGCGTATCGGTATTGCACGTGCGCTATACCGCAGACCGGAAGTGTTAGTGCTGGATGAGGCAACTTCCGCACTGGATACGGAAACAGAAGCTGCTGTTATGGAAGCAATCGACAGCTTACAGGGTAAGATGACAATGCTGATTATTGCACACCGCCTGTCTACGATCAAAAATTGTGACATGGTATATCAGGTAGAGGGTGGCAGTGTGACAAGGAAAGAGAAGGAAAGCGTATGAGTGAACCGATGATAATCATAGAGCCGTGTGCAGGGCTTGGAAACAGACTGCTTGGTCTGGGTTCTGCTTATGCGGTGGCAGAAAAATTAAACCGCAGGCTGGTCGTGATGTGGAAACGTGAAGTCGGATGCAACATCCGTTTTTCAGAGCTGTTTGATCTGCCGTTTGAGGTGGTGGAGATCAGCGAAAATGGATTTAAGAATGAGCCGGTGGCACAGCTTCTTGGGAATCATGCAAAAAAGAAATGGAGAAAAATGGCAGATCGTTTCTTAGAGTGTGATGATGTGGAACAGGTCAAAGAAACGGAAGGGTATGAAGGACTATTCCACCTGATCGAGCAGACACCGGTCATCTATTTAAAAGCATTTGGGCCGATCTGCGAGGTCGGGGCAGAGAGTTATTCCTTTTTAAAGCCAGGCAAAAACATTGAAGAAAAAGGTGACTATCTGTTTCGTGAACTGACTGGAAATTGTGTGGGGGTACATGTGAGAAGGACTGACCATACGGATGCGATCGCAAACAGTCCGCTGGCATTGTTTGCCGGGCGTATGAAAAAAGAACTGGAAGCGGATAAAGAAACAAGTTTTTTTGTGGCAACAGATGACAAAGAGGTACGCAGGGAATTGAAAGAATTACTGCCGGATGCAAAGCTGATCTTCCCGCAGTCGGATGTGATCGACCGCGATTCGAAAGAGGGAATCGAGGAAGCATTTGTGGAGATGATCGCATTGTCAAAGTGCAGAAAAATTTTAGGAAGTTATAACAGTACATTCAGTTTACTTCCATCGTATATAGGGAATATACCGCTTGAGACGGTACGCCGGAAGAAATCATAAATATCTGCTAAGATGTTTACAGCATGAAAATGGCAGGAAGAAAAGAAGCAGGGAAAAAATATGGAACTGAAAACATGTAATATTTTAGGCCTTGATATCCTTGTGACGGATATGGAAAAGACCGTAAATCTGATCGAGCAGAATATAGAGCAGCTGCGGGGAAAATATATCTGTGTGGGAAATGTGCACACGACCGTGATGGCGCATGACGATCCGCAGTATCACACGGTACAGGCAGATGCCGCGTTTGTTCTGCCGGATGGCGGGCCGCTTTCCGGTTACAGCAGAAAACACGGATTCCCGGAGGCGGAGCGTGTGACAGGACCGGATCTGATGCTTGCATTATTTGCACGCGATAACGGACTGAAACATTATTTTTACGGGAGCAGTGAGGAGACGCTTGCTCTGTTAAAAGAAAAACTGGCAGAAAAATATCCACATCTTCAGATTGCAGGAATGGTGTCACCGCCGTTTCGCGAGTTGTCCGAAGCGGAAGATAAAGAGATGGTCGACCAGATTAATGCATCCGGAGCAGATATCATCTGGGTGGGACTTGGAGCACCGAAGCAGGAAAAATGGATGTATGCTCATAAGGACCATGTAAACGGCGTGATGATCGGTGTCGGGGCAGGATTTGACTACCATGCCGGAAACATTAAACGTGCGCCGGGCTGGATGCAGAAATTGAGCCTGGAATGGTTATATCGTCTGCTGCAGGATCCGAAGAGATTGTTTAAACGTTATCTGGTCACGAATACACGTTATCTGTGGCTGATTCATCGGAAATAATTATGAAATTTAAATTTAGTATATGAAAGTTGTGAACAATTTAATTCCCTAATAAGTTTCAAATTTTTTTGATTCATAAATATTTATATCAGAAACGAGGTTTAGTATGTGTGGAATTTACGGTGTAGTCAATAAAAAGGTAGACCGGGAACTGGCGATGAAATGCTTAAACACGATGATCCACCGTGGACCGGACGGTTACGGACTGTGGCAGGAGGACGGTGTGACATTAGGACACCGCAGATTATCCATTTTAGATCTTTCCAATGCCGGAAGCCAGCCGATGTCCTATGCAAATGAGCGTTACTGGATGACGTTTAACGGCGAGATCTATAACTTTATCGAGATCCGGGACGAGCTTAAGAAAAAGGGATATACGTTCCGCAGTGCCAGCGACTCCGAAGTCATCATGGCTGCATTTTGTGAGTGGGGTGAATCCTGTGTGGAACGCTTCAACGGTATGTGGACATTTGCCATCTGGGATAAACAGACAAAACAGCTTTTCATTTCCAGAGACCGTTTTGGAGTAAAACCGTTATTTTATGCCGAACTGCCGGATGGTGGTTTTGCGTTTGCATCGGAGATGAAAGTAATTCTGCCGCTTTTGCCTAAGGTGGAAGCAAACAAGCCGATGTTCGACCGCTACTTTGCAGACAATCATTATGAGTCACAGCCGGAGTGTCTGATCCATGGAATCAAACGGTTCCCGGCAGGCCACAATGCATGGGTAAAAGACGGAAAGATTACACTGAAACGCTACTGGAATACCTTAGATCATCTGATCAGCGTACCGGATTCCTATGAGAAACAGGTAGAGCAGTTCCGCGAATTGTTTCTGGATGCCTGCAAGATCCGCATGAGAAGTGATGTGACACTTGGTACCGGACTTTCCGGAGGACTTGATTCTTCCGCTGTTATCTGCGCAATGTCCTATATTTCCAAAAACATGACAGATGAGCGCGCCAACAATGACTGGCAGCACGCTTATGTGGCATGTTTTCCGGGAACGGCGCAGGATGAAACAAAATATGCAAAACAGGTGACGGATTATCTTGGAATCAGCCATACCTTTATGAACATTGATTCCGCAGTTTCAGAGCGTGAGTTTTTGCGCCAGCTTTACTGTTTTGAAGAACTCTGGGGCAATCCACAGGTGCCGATGATGGAGCTCTACAAAAAAGAGAGAGAGATGGGAACCACTGTTTCCCTTGACGGACATGCGGCGGATGAGCTGTTTGCGGGATATGGATTTGATGTGTTAAAAGCATACCCGGATGCAAAGACAAAAGAAGAAATCGACATGATCACGACCGCATATTTAAACCAGGATGCGGAAGACGGAGTGAGTCAGCAGTCAGCTGCATTTAAAAAGCAGAGAAACAGACTCTACCGCGAATATATGTTAAAATACCATGCAAAAAAACTGCTTGGTAAAGAAACTGTAAAGAGTGCGTATTCCGACCATCCGAACTGGAACTGTCTGGATAATCTTAATAAGACATTATTTGTCTCCACACATGAGACGATCCTGCCGACACTGCTGCGCAACTATGACAGGGACAGCATGGCAGCGGGCGTTGAGATCCGTATGCCGTTTCTGGATTACAGGATCGTAGAGTTTGCATTTTCCATTGGATGGCGTTCAAAACTGCACGGAGGTTTTTCGAAATCGATCGTCCGTGATGCGGGCGCAGCTTTTATGCCAAAAGAGATTGCTTACCGCCGTACCAAGCTGGGATTTAATGCTCCGATTCTTGACTGGATGAGGGGACCGTACCGCCAGTTTTTTGAGGATACGGTGGCATCTGCAGACTTTGCAAACTGCAGTCTGATCGATGATCCGGCGAAGGTACGCAGTGATCTTTCTGATTTTCTTGCAGGTAAAAATGCTTCGTTCCATCAGGCGGCGGACATCTGGAACCGGATTCAGCCGTATCTGTGGGAGCGTGCACTGATTAAACAGGATTGGATACAGGAGTAAAAATGAAACGATATCAATATCTGGATGTGGCAAGGGGATTCGGACTTTTGCTTGTCATTATCTCACACAGCTGCGGGCTGAGCCGCTTTCTGATCAATTATTACATTCCGCTGTTTTTTGTGGTTTCGGGATATATTTATAAAGAGGGAAGAAGTTACAAAGAAAATATTGAACACAAGGCAAAACGCCTTCTGATCCCGTATTTTGGATACAGTGCAGTGCTTTTGGCAGTCTATGTGCTGATGGGAAGAACACTTGCGGAGACAAAAGCGTCTGCATTTGGAATACTCTATTCCAGATACTGCCTGTACGACACGACAGTCGTCAAGGATAACGTTTATTTGTTTACCGTGGCAAATGGTGCCATGTGGTATCTGACCGCATTTTTTGCAGCGAGTCTTGTCTATCATCTGGTCATTGACCGCTGCCTTTCTGACCGGAAATTTTTAATCGGTACACTGATCGTTTTGACTGCCATCACAATGGCACTTGCAGATATTCCGGTACTCCTTCCATGGAGCATCGATCTTGCCTGCGTGGGAACCATCTTCATGATTGCAGGAACCCTGCTTGGGAGAGCACAGTTCTTCGAAAAAAAATGGAATATTCCGTTAATCGCAGCGGTATTTGTCATCTACATCCTGACAAGCTGTCTTGATCCCGGCATCAATATGTCCATCCGCGAATACGGCATCTACGGAGCATTCAGCGTCCCATTTTTCATCATCGTCGGACTCACCGGATCACTGCTCTGCATCTGGTTTGGCAAACTGATCGAAAATACGGCACCGGGCAGATTCATCGCCTACGTCGGAAAAAATACGATCTTCCTGCTCGCCTTCCACATCTTTGCCTTAGAAGTTGTCGAACGTATTGCATCCAAATTTATCGCAATTCCTGTGCCGGGCGGCGCAGTTGTACCATTTGTTCTGTATCATGCACTGCGCATTACCGCCGCCGTCCTGGGATGCCTTGCGTTTTCAGAAATACTGAACCGGTTAAAGAAACGCCTGCGTCGAAAAACCAGGTAGAATCAGATCGTGTTGAAATACCTACGGGGAAAACCAGGTAGAGCCATGTCGTAATGAAACGCCTGCGACGAAAGCCAAAGTAGAGATAGGAAGCGGTGAAACGCCTATCGAAAACATAACGTAAAGCCAGGTGGGCGGGAGAGTTTTAAAAGAAGGTGCTGGGGAGCCGCCGGTCCTTAGGGAGCGTATTTTGCTCCCTTAGTACCGTTGCGAGCGACACGCAGCGCAAGCGTGCCTTCTTATAAAACCCTCCCGCCCACCTGGCTTTTGTAATCCTGCCCAGGCGTTTCCCCGCGTCCGAGCCACCCACTTCTACCAGCGTTTCCGGTACTCCGACGCCGTACACCCCTCCATCTTCCGGAACACCTTATTAAAATAACTCGCATCATCGATCCCACACAGGTGCGCAATCTCCTCAATCGAAGAATTGCTGTACCGAAGCAGCTCCTTGGCATTATTGATCCTTTTTGCCAGCACATACTGTATGACCGTCGTTCCGAATTCCTTTTTAAATTCCCGTGAAAGATAATACTTACTGATAAAAAAATGTTCCGCAAGCTGGTCTAAGGAGATATTTTCGGTATAATGTTCGTCCAGATAGTGCAGAATTGTTTTAAGTTTATCTGAGAGCAGTTCATTTTTTTCATTAGACTCGGTACAGATGAGCGTTAAAATATGAATGATCTGCTGGGCAGTTAAAAGATCGGTGTCATCGGTCGGTTCTTCGTTGTAGCGGATGATACTCTCGATTGCGTTGATCAGTTCTGTGAAATGAGCAGAGCGGAAATGCCAGTTATGGTGATCCCTGAAATAGGTATAATATGCCCTGGCCTCGGGACCGTTGAAATGGATCCAGAGAAGTTCCCATGGATCTTCATCCGTACTGATGTGGGTGTATTCCCCGGAACAGTCGAGAAAAAAACAGTCACCCGCATGCGCCGTTGATGAGATCATTCCGCCTTCGGATAACGGTTCGCGGTAGGTGACCTCGCCACTGCCGGAGAGCACGACAAAAAACAGGTAGGAATTCAGCTCGCTCCGCCTGCTTAAATGTGATTTCAGGCTTTTTAAATAGCCAGCTTCCTGTATGTGGAAGAAATTTTTGCGGGTAAATGCGGAGGGGGTATTGATGACGCTTCGCGTATTTGTAACTTCGGAGGTTTTATATTTTTCAAAAAATAATTTTTGCATAGCAATATAATACTATTTTAGACCAATATATTCAATTGCAAAATCAAAAAAATTAGATTAATCTATACAACGGCTTAAAATTTTGATATTAGCAAAATAATCATAGAATTCATAAAAGGAGAGATGAAATGAGTAAAAAAGCATTGATCACAGGTGTCACAGGACAGGATGGAAGCTACCTTGCAGAGCTTCTTTTAGAAAAAGGATATGAAGTACACGGTATGGTACGCCGTTCTTCCGTAGAAAAGAGAGAGCGTATCGACCATTTAGAGGGCAATCCGAATTTTACCGTTCATTACGGAGATCTGTCTGATTCTTTAAGTCTGGTACGTCTGATCGGAAGCATTAAACCGGATGAGATCTACAACCTCGCTGCACAGAGCCATGTTGGTGTCAGCTTCGATGTGCCGGAATATACAGCAGATGTTGTCGCAACCGGAGTACTCCGAGTGCTTGAGGCAGTCCGTATCTGTGGATTAGAGAAGACCTGCCGTATTTATCAGGCTTCCACTTCCGAGTTATATGGAAAAGTAGAGGAAGTTCCACAGCGCGAGACAACACCGTTCCACCCATACAGCCCGTATGCAGTTGCAAAACAGTACGGTTTCTGGATCGTAAAAGAGTACCGTGAAGCATATAACATGTTCTGCTGTAATGGTATTTTATTCAACCATGAGTCAGAGCGCCGTGGTGAGACTTTCGTAACCAGAAAAATCTCCCTTGCAGCAGCAAGAATCGCCCAGGGCAAACAGGATGTGCTCTACCTTGGAAATTTATCATCCCTGCGTGACTGGGGTTATGCAAAAGACTATGTTGAATGTATGTGGCTGATCTTACAGAACGACAAACCGGAAGATTTCGTGATCGCAACCGGTGAGCAGCACTCTGTCCGCGAGTTCTGTGAGCACGCATTCCGCGAGGCTGGCATTGAGCTTGAGTTCAAGGGCGAGGGTATGGATGAAGTCGGTATCGACAAAGCAACCGGAAAGACTGTTATCAAAGTTTCACCGGAGTTCTATCGTCCGACCGACGTTGTAAATCTCTGGGGAGATCCTACAAAAGCAAAGACAGAGCTTGGCTGGAATCCGACGAAAACTACTTTTGAGGAGCTTGTAAAGATCATGGTAGCGCATGATATGGAGCTTGTAAAAAACGAAAAATAACATTTGGAGAAAAGTGTGAAAAATAAGATTTTTCACACACAAGTTTGTGCTTACGCTCAAACTTGTTATGTCTTGGGAAACAGACAGAAATGGAGAATAAGATCATGGAAAAGGATGAAAAAATATATGTTGCCGGACACAGAGGAATGGTAGGTTCCGCGATTGTCCGTCAGCTTGAAAAAGAAGGATATACAAATATCATCACAAGAACACACAAAGAGTTAGATCTCTGCCGTCAGGATGCAGTGGAGGAGTTTTTTGCAAAAGAAAAACCGGATTATGTGTTTCTTGCAGCCGCAAAAGTAGGCGGTATCATGGCAAACAGTGAAGCACTCGCTGATTTCATGTATGACAATATGGTTCTTGAGATGAACGTGATCCACGAGGCATGGAAAAACGGATGTAAGAAGTTAATGTTTTTAGGCTCTTCCTGTATTTATCCGCGTATGGCTCCACAGCCGATGAAAGAGAGCTGCCTTCTGACAAGTGAACTGGAGAAAACCAATGAGGCATATGCACTTGCAAAGATCAGCGGTTTAAAATACTGCGAGTTTTTAAACCGTCAGTACGGAACTGATTATATTTCTGTTATGCCGACCAACCTTTACGGACCAAACGATAATTATCATCCAGAGCACAGCCATGTGCTTCCGGCACTGATCCGTCGTTTCCATGAGGCAAAAGAGGCCGGATTAAAAGAGGTAACCTGTTGGGGAACCGGTACACCTCTCAGAGAGTTCCTCTATGTGGACGATCTTGCAGATGCCTGCGTATATCTGATGAACCATTACAGCGGAAACGAGACCGTGAACCTTGGAACCGGAAAAGAGCTGACCATCAAAGAGCTGACAGAACTGGTTGCCAAAGTAGTCGGATATGAGGGTGAGATCAAATGGGATTCCACAAAACCGGACGGAACACCGAGAAAACTTCTTGATGTAAGCAAATTAGAGGGACTCGGCTGGAAATATAAGACAGAGTTAGAGGAAGGAATCCGCCTGACTTATGATGATTTCCTGCACAATCCGATGCGTGCAGAGCGCTAAGAGCGTAGAATGGAGAAACAACATGTATATTGTTTTATTATCAGGCGGTTCCGGAAAGCGTCTCTGGCCGTTATCAAATGATCTGTGTTCCAAGCAGTATATTAAGTTAATGAACCCGGATGAAGCGGAACATTCGGAAAGCACCGAAAAATGTTCCATGTTACAGCGTGTCTTTGGACAGCTGAAAGCGGCATCTCTTTCCGAAAATACGATCGTTTGTGCAAGCGATTCCCAGGTGGAGCTCATCGAGAGCCAGTTGGACGGACAGGCAGAAGTTGCGGTTGAGCCTATGCGCCGCAACACATTCCCGGCTGTTATGTTATCCTGTGCCTATCTTTTGTCAAACAAGGGTGCAAAGCCGGATGATGTGGTTGCATTTCTGCCGGTAGATCCATACACTACAGTAGAGTTTTTTAATAAGATCAAATCTTTGGGTGAATATATTGAAAAACAGGACAGTGTGATCGGACTGCTCGGCGGCGTGCCGACCTATCCATCCACAAAATATGGATATATCGTTCCTGAAAAAAACGGATCCGAGCCGTTTGCAGTAAAAGGATTCCGTGAAAAACCGGATGAGGCGACCGCACAGGAACTTGTGGATATGGGTGCACTCTGGAATTGTGGTGTGTTCTGTTTCAAATTAAACATGGCTGCGCAGTGGCTGGATAAATACGGTGTTACGACAAACTATGATGAGATGGTTGCCGATTACGAAAAGCTGCCGAAACAGAGCTTTGACTATGAGGTGTTAGAGCACTGGAAAAACATTGTTGCTGTCCAGTATGACGGGATCTGGAAAGACCTTGGAACCTGGAATACCCTGACCGAGGAAATGAAAGAGCAGAGCATTGGTGATGTGACATGGGATAAGACTTGTGAGAACAGCCATGCAATCAATGTGCTTGGAGTTCCGATGGTAGTCATGGGAGCAAAAAATATGGTGATCGTTGCTTCGCACGATGGAATATTAGTAGCGGACAAACACCAGAGTTCCTATATCAAAGACTGCCTTGAAAATATTCCGGATGAGTCAAGATTTGAAGAGCGCCGCTGGGGAACGATCAAGACGATCGACAACAACGACGAGGACGGCACACACAGCGTGACAAAACGCATCAAGATCCTTGCAGGCAAGACAATGCCATATCACACACATGCCCAGCATACGGAGACGATCACCGTTATTTCCGGTATGGGAAAACTGATTCTTGAGGGAACGGAAGTAGATCTGCTTGCAGGTTCTACGGTAAGTATTGCATCCGGCAAGAAACATTCCATCAAAGCACTTGGATCGGATCTGCGGCTGATCGAGGTAAGCCTTGGTGTTACCTGTGATGATGAGCAGGTTCTAGGCTAAAAGTATGAATTTTGTCTGAATAAAAAAGATAAATGTAGCATTCTGGCTGAAAATGTTTTATAATAAAACATGTATATGCGTTTTTCTTTGGAAAACAGGGGATTGAAAAAGAGAATCTCTGTTGTTGGGAAAAACATAAAAAAATAAAAAAATTATTGAAAACAACATAAAAAAATGATATGTTGTTTACGGACGTAGTAATCACTGCGCGAGTGGAAAGGAGATTGGTTCATGGATACGAACGATATTTCAGCATGCGAAAGACTTGTCATGAAAGTTATCTGGGATTCAACAGAGGATCTGGCATTACAGGATATCATGAACAGAGTAAATCAGGAGAACGGAAAAAGCTGGAAGCCACAGACGGTTTCTACTTTTCTGGCAAGACTGGTTAAGAAATCATTTTTAACAGTTTACCGCAAGGGAAGATATTCATTCTATCAGCCTGCAGTAAGCAAGGAAGATTTCTGGAAAGCAACCGTACAGGAGAACGCAAGATTCTTTGATAAAGGAGATATGGCTGCGTTTGCCTGCCATCTTTGCGAGGATGCGCTCACCAAGGAAGAGGTTCAGGTACTCAAGAAAAAATTAGATGAACTTAATTAGTCAGATATTTTTGATTATCTTGATTGCCTGTTTTACAGGTACGGTCAGTCTGGGGTTCTGGAGAGTATTTCAGCCGCTTTTGCTGAAACGGGATCCCAGACTGGTATATGCGACTTTGAGGTTTGTATGTATGATGTACATAGTACCGTTTGGTTATCTGATCGTCAGGCTGACCTGGCGTGGATATCTGCGGACGGAAAGCATATGGAAACCTAATTTTGAGATGGCAGGAGATATGGATCTCGTGTTTTGGGATAGCCGGAGTTATCTGGCTGGTCTTTCTGATCAAAAATGTCGCAGACAGCATGGTTGAATTTATTCGCTGGAAAAGACTTTGCAGATACAGAATACCTGTGGCAGATGAACAGGTCTGTGCAGAGTTTCTGAAAGTGAAAAATATGCTCCATATCCATCGGAAGATAGGACTTTACTATAGTAATTCCATTCAGAGTCCAATGGTGACAGGAGTATTCCAATACAATATCTTATTACCGAAGGATCACTACAGTAAAGAAGAACTGACGGTGATCTTTTGTCATGAATTGGTACATTGTAAGCATAATGACCCTTTCTTTAAAATTTGCAGCATTTATATCGGTGCGATGCAGCATATGACCTCCGGAGCAAAACATATTCTGTCATGGATCAATGAGTGGAGTGAGTGTGCCTGTGACGTGTCGGCAGTCTGTGCATTGCGTGATGTGACAACGCCCAAACGTTATTTTGAAGTGATCGTAGATCTGATGGAACGTATGCCGGAGGATTCAAAGCCGGATTATATTTTTTCTACCCTATATGAGAGCCAGCAGAGTTTGGGAAGGAGAATAGAGTATATGAAAAAATATGTGAAAGCCAAAAGAGGGGCAAAAATATCAGCATTTGTACTGTCGTTTTTATTTGTGGTAACTTCAATGACCACAACCTATGCAGCAAGTTACGGAGCAGCGGGTGTGCATGACGAATTGTATCAGGAAGCAGAAGGTACGCAGGGAGAGATTTCAGAGACGCCGGAATTAAAAGAAGTATTTGTTCCGGCATCTGAGAATAATGATTATTCCCGCATCAAATATGCAAAACCGGACCTCAGTCCGGTAGCACCTATACTCAGTTCCGGCGAAATGGTAACTTATAACTGGACGGTGGAACCGGGAACACGTTTCTGCTCCGGTAAATTTAAGGTGTCAAGTGGACAGAAGATAGCACTTTCCGCTTCAATAGCACCGGGTACACAGACCTGCTGGATCGGTATCATGGATCCTCACAATAATGTGCGTTATGTAGAGGGAAAAGGTGCATTTGGACATTCGTTTGCTGTTTCTGAGACAGGAAAATATCGTGTGTTTGTGCAGAACCGCGGAACCAAGAATGTAACAGCAGGTGGAGGTTACTATTTTCAGTAAGTAAATTACTTATAATATAAAAAGAAAGAGGCATAGAACCTCTTATCTTTTTGACTCAACACACTACAACTGAAATTGAAAGTC
>OLGE01000412.1_pt1 | contig 52633 bp, 54 predicted proteins | sample 1605151 | NCBI WGS metagenome assembly OLGE01 (sample SAMEA3888912, study PRJEB22519) | human gut metagenome | biome: human gut; feature: human-associated habitat; material: faeces | place: Denmark | collected 2010
CTTTTGGAGCAAAGCAGCATTTTGATATTATCAAAATGCTCGGCGGATGAAGCTTATCAAAAAGTCCTCACAGGACTTTTTGATAAGCTGAAGTGACGTCGGCAAGAAAAATTCTTGCCGACGTCACTTTTTCGTGCTATACTCACTGCGCAAGCAAATAGGATCGGGATCTGCCTTGTTCATCGAAGGCAGTTAACAGGGGAATGGGAGTGTGATTCTCCCGCGAGGCCGTCACTGTGAAGCGGAGCCGCAGGCTCCCGAAGTCAGAAAACCTGCCCGGATGGGGCGTAAAACTGCGCCCTGTGTCGTACAAAGAACCGCGGAACCCGGTCAAATTGTGGGCATCGCGGGGGCTTCGGCCGCTGCGCTGTTCTCTCTTTTTCTTTGTGCGATTTCCGAAATATGAAAGGAGAGGATAATATGTCCAAAAAAACAAGAAACATAATTATTGCCGTGGCCGTATTGCTTGTTCTGGTCATCGGCACATTCGTCGCGTACAAGAACCTCGCACCCCAGCCTGTCACCGGTGACAAGACCATCGTCTTCGAGGTGACTCATGTGGACGGTACGCAGAAGGATTTCACCATCAGTACGGATTCGGAGAATCTGCGCGGCGCTCTTGAGCAGGAGGGATTGATCTCCGGCGACGAGAGCGAGTACGGACTCTACGTAACGACCGTTGACGGTGAGACCGCGGACAGCAATCTCAACCAGTGGTGGTGCTTCACCAAGGACGGCGAGATGCTGATGACCGGCGTGGACGACACAATGATCGCTGACGGCGAGCATTATGAGACCTTCATCGACACATACTAAGCTGAACGCAAAGGATATCAGCGTCCTCGCATTGATGGGGGCGCTGATGTTCGCGTTTCAGGTCGCGCTGTCGGGGATACCGAACGTGCACATCACGGCGGTGCTGATAATCCTGACCGCCGTGTTCTTCGGCTGGCGCTGCATGTATTCGATCGCGGTGTTCATAATGCTGGAGGGCTTCTTCTGGGGCTTCGCGATGTGGTGGTTCTGCTACTGGTATCTCTGGCCGATACTCGGCATCGCGGCGGTGCTGATGCGGAAAAACGACTCGGCGCTCGTCTGGGCGATAGTCGCGGCGGTGCACGGGCTGATATTCGGCGCGCTGTGCTCGATACCGTATCTGTTCATCGGCGGCTGGACGATGGCACTGTCATATTGGGTCAGCGGCATCCCGTTCGACCTTATCCACTGTGGTGGAAACTTTGTGATGACGCTGGTTCTGTATAAGCCGCTGAAAAAGGGCATGGAGTACGCCCTGCACGGCAAAACCAAAAAAACGCTGCCGGAAGAGAAGCCGGAGACGTAAAAATATCCGCTCTGTGATCAGAGCGGATATTTGTTATTCCTTTTCGTTTTCGCCGCAGAATTGGGCTTCGTCATTTGACCAGCCGTGGTCAAGCAGCCAGTAGGAAAACTCGCCGACTTCCTCTTTCGCCTGACGCTCAAGCTTCAGCTTGGTCTCATATGCGCGCAGCTCGCCCACCGTGAACGGCAGGTCAAGTTCGGCCGCGATCGGCAGCAGCACCGCCTCTACCAGCGGCTCGCGCAGTTCGAGACTGCCGGGGTAATACTCCTCCGCCAGACGCACTCTCTCGCGCAGTGCTTCGTCATCGTCGTACCGCGCGAAGAACTCCATGACGTTTTCCTTAGCCATATGCTCAGATGAGAAGCGGCTTGACGCTCTCCGGCGCCTTTTCGGGATCGGCGGAGCAGCTCAGGACGAATTCGATGTTCTCCTGCGCGGAGAACTTGTCCAGCCATGCGATGAACGCGGCGAAGGACTCCTCGGACTTGTCCTCAACAAGCTTGAAGAAATTGTCTATATAAAAATGGGTTATATCGTAGTTGCCGGCGTGCATACCGCAGATAAAGCCCTTGAAGAATTCATAAGTGCCGATGTCGTACGCAGATGCGTCTATGAGACGGGCCTGATAGGGAATGTCATAGGTGAGCTTGCGCTCCTTCTCTATGCACACAACGTCGCCGTCGCCGTTTGCGACTGCACCGCGGACAAGCTCCACCAGCTTTTTGGTCTTGCCGGAACCCTTCAGCCCCATGATGATCTTAACCAAGTTGATCACGCTCCATTTCTATGTTGGTGATTATACCATACCATTTTTGTAGGTGTTATGCAATAGTCAAAAAATGAATGGGAGGTAAATTTTCTTGCCGCGCGCCCCGCGGCGGAAAATCACGCTTGCGTTTTGGCGAAAATAATAGTAAAACTAAAGCGCCGGAATAAGCATTACGGCGACGGGAAGGAGAGCGCCCATGAGCAGACAAGAAGCAGCAGAGCAATATGCGATAGCCCTGAAGGCCGGGCAGAAATGCCGCAAGGAATGCCTGATACAGGGGAAGTACCCGTACCCGCAGGTGCTCGACGAGATATTCGACGAGTCGATGGCTGCGGGCAGAGTTGAGCTTGGCACGATAAATATCCCGACCGAGCACATCGTCGGCACAAAGACCGGCGGCCGGCAGAACGCCTTTGCGGCAAACTTCATGCCGCTGCTCGGCGAGGGGACGGAATTTGCGCATAAGTGGATAAGCCTGTGCGAGACGAACCTCAGCGACGAGGGCATCCGCGACCCGATACGCTGCTGCGAGTACATGGGGCGCTTCTACGTGCAGGAGGGGAACAAACGCGTCAGCGTGCTGAAAAGCTTCGGCGCGCCGAGCATCCCCGCCGTCGTCACGCGAATAATCCCCGCGTGGTCGCAGGAGCACGAGGTCAGGCTGTACTATGAGTTCATGCGCTTTTATCAGCTCAGCCGTCTGTATATCCTCTCGTTCAGCCGCCTCGGCTCATATGTCAAGCTTCAGGCGGCGCTCGGCTTCGACGCCGACCATGTCTGGAGCGAGGAGGAGCGGCGCAGCTTTTCCGCCGCGTATTACTCGTTCCGCACTGCGCTTGAAAAATGCGAGGGCAGCCGCTTTCCGGAGACGATCGGGGACGCGCTGCTGATATTTCTGCAGGTGTTCAGCTTCGGCGAGCTGAAAGCCATGACGCAGACCGAGCTGGAGCGCTCCATAACCGGCATCTGGCCGGAGGTCGAGGTGCAGGCCAGACCCGCGCCCATAACCGTCAACACCGAGAGCAGCGTCGAGGTGAAGGGCGTGCTGACTAAGCTCATGGACAGCATCCGCCTGCCGAGCCATCTGAACGTCGCGTTCGTCAACGAACTGCCGCCGGAGAAGAGCGCGTGGATAATGTCGCACGACCGCGGGCGCGAATATCTTGAACGGCATATGCCGGACAAGGTCACGACGCGGGTATATAACATTGACGCTGAACATGACGCGGACGCGCTGATCGACGCCGCCGCGGCGGACGGCGCGCAGGTCATATTCGCGACCACCCCGAGGCTCATATCCGCCTGCCGCAAGGCGGCGGTGAAGCACCCGAATATAAAGATACTCAACTGCTCCGTCTCGATGCCGTTTCCCGGCGTGCGTACTTATTACAGCCGCGTTTACGAGGGCAAGTTCATCTCCGGTGCCGTCGCGGGCGCGATGACAAAAACCGGCCGCATAGGCTACATCGCGAGCAGCCCCATCTACGGCGTTCCGGCGGGGATAAACGCCTTTGCGCTCGGCGCGCTGCTCACGAATCCCGATATAAAAATATGCCTGCGCTGGTCGAGCGTGTCGGAGGATCCGATAAGTGAATTGAAGGCGCTGGGCGTCGATATGATCTCGAACCGCGACGTGCCGAGTCCGGAGCAGCCGCAGGACGCGTGGGGGCTGTGCCGCGTGGACGGCAGCGGCGCGCTGATCCCGATCGGCTCGCCATTCTGGAACTGGGGCGAGATGTATGTGCGTATAATCGAAAACATCCTCGGCGGCGGCTGGGATGAGCTGAGCTATAAAAACAGCGGCAAGGCCGTGAACTACTGGTGGGGCATGAGCAGCGGCGTCATCGACGTCCGCGTGACGGAGAACTGCCCGGACAGCATGGCGGAGCTTGTGGATATTCTCAAGCGCGGCATTTCGTCGGGGCTTATCATGCCGTTTCACCGGAAGATAACCGCGCAGAGCGGCGGCGCGATAAACGACGGCACGCGCTGGCTCTCTCCGGATGAGCTGCTGCATATGGATTGGCTGTGCAGCTGCGTGGAGGGGAGCATCCCCGGCTTCGACGAGCTGCTGCCGATGGCGCAGTCTCTCGTGCGGCTGCTGGGCGTGTACAGGGATTGGATAATCCCCGATAAAGGGGAGGTGCAGGTATGAAGCTGCTTTTGATATCCGACCATGAGAACAGCTTTCTCTGGGACTATTACGTGCCGGGGCGGCTGGACGGCATCGACCTCATCCTGTCCTGCGGTGACCTGAAGCCCGAATACCTGAGCTTCCTTGTGACGATGGGGCGCGCGCCGGTGCTGTATGTCTGCGGCAATCACGACGGGCGCTATGAAAAGACCCCGCCCGAGGGCTGCGACTGCATCGAGGACAAGCTCGTGACCATAAAGGGGCTGCGCATCCTCGGCATGGGCGGCTGTCCGGTGTATAACCGCGGACCGCATCAGTATACCGAGCGGCAGATGGAACGCCGTCTGCGCAGGGTCGGGCGGCAGATCGCCAAGGCCGGCGGCGTCGATATCCTGCTCAGCCACGCGCCCGCCGCGGGCTGGGGCGACGCGGACGACTTCGCGCACCGCGGCTTTGAGTGCTTCAACGATTTCCTGGACAAGTACCAGCCGAAGTACCATGTTCACGGCCACGTGCATATGAATTACGGATCAGATATTCCCCGCACGCTTCAGCGCGGCGGGACTACGATAATAAACGCATGGGATAAATATATTCTTGAGATCTGATCCGGGAGACAAAAAAATGAAAAAGATTGCAATAGTAACAGGCGGCAGCGGCGGCATAGGCCGCTGCACCGCGGCCGCGCTGCGCGATGCGGGCTGCACGGTATATGAGCTGTCCCGCCGCGAGAAACCGGAGGACGGCATCGTACATATCACCGCCGACGTGACGGACGAGGCACAGGTTCGTGCCGCGATAGACGAGGTCATCAGCCGCGAGGGGCGGATAGACATTCTGGTCAACAACGCCGGCTTCGGCATATCCGGCGCGGCGGAGCTGACCGACACAAAGGATTCACACGCCCAGCTTGAGCTGAATGTGTTCGGCACCGACAACGTCACCCGCGCCGTGCTGCCGCATATGCGCGCACAGGGCGGCGGGCGCATCGTGTGCATGAGCAGCATCGCTGGTATCGTGCCCATTCCGTTCCAACTCTGGTACTCCGTGAGCAAGGCCGCGATAATCGCCTACGTGCTGGCACTGCAGAACGAGGTGAAGCCGTTCAACATAAGCGTCTGCGCGATAATGCCCGGCGACATCGCCTCCGGCTTTACCGACGCGCGCAAAAAGTCCGGCGCGGGGGACGACGTGTATGCCGGACGCATCGAGCGCTCGGTGGCCGTCATGGAGCACGACGAGCGCTCGGGCATGAGCGCGGAGTATGCGGGCAAATTCGTCGCAAAATACGCGTTGAAGAAGAGCTCGCGGCCGCTCGTCGCCATGGGCGCGGCCTACAAGGGCGCGGCGGTGCTGGTGAAGCTGCTGCCGCGGCAGACGTCGAACTGGCTCGTCGGCAAGATATACGCAAAATAAAATACCAATCCCGCCCGGAAGCTTCCGAGCGGGATTGGTTTATAGGCGCAAAACTACTTGTTGAGAATTTTCATGAACTCTTCGCCGGTGATGGTCTCGCGGCTGTACAGGAAGTCGGCCAGCTCGTCGAGCTTGGCGCGGTTCTCCTTGAGGATGCCGATGGCCTTCTCATGCTGGCGCGTGACAAGGTCGATGACCAGCGCGTCGATCTTTGCCTGAGTGTCCGGAGAGCAGGCGAGGGACGTGTCGCCGCCGAGGTACTGGTTGTTCACGGTTTCGAGCGCTACCATGTCGAAATCCTTGCTCATGCCGTAGCGGGTCAGCATGGCGCGGGCAAGCTTCGTGGCCTGCTCGATATCGTTCGAGGCGCCGGTGGTGATGGAGCCGAACACGACCTCCTCCGCGGCGCGGCCGCCGGTGAGAGTGGCGATCTTGTTCTCCAGCTCCTCTTTGTTCATCAGGTAGTGGTTGCCCTCCTCGACCTGCATCGTGTAGCCCAGCGCACCGGAGGTGCGGGGGATGATGGTGATCTTCTGCACGGGGGCGGAGTTGGTCTGCTTCGCGGCGACGAGCGCGTGGCCGATCTCGTGGTAGGCGACGATGCGCTTCTCGGCGTCGGTGAGGATGGCGTTCTTCTTCTGGTAGCCCGCGATGACGACCTCAATGCTCTCCTCAAGGTCAGACTGCGTGACGAACTTGCGCCCGTCGCGCACGGCGCGCAGAGCGGCCTCGTTGACGATATTCGCAAGCTCTGCGCCGGATGCGCCGGATGCCATGCGCGCGACGGTGTTGAAATCGACGTTCTCCGCGAGCTTGACTTTCTTCGCGTGAACCTTGAGTATTTCCTCGCGGCCCTTGAGGTCGGGCAGCTCGACGGGGACGCGCCGGTCGAAGCGGCCGGGGCGGGTCAGCGCCGGGTCGAGGGATTCGGGGCGGTTTGTAGCGGCGAGGATGATGACGCCGGAATTGTCGTCAAAGCCGTCCATTTCGGTGAGCAGCTGGTTGAGCGTCTGCTCGCGCTCGTCGTTGCCGCCGTACTGGCCGCCGCTGCGCTTCTGGCCGATGGCGTCGATCTCGTCGATGAACACGATGCACGGCGCCTTCTCCTTGGCCTGATTGAACAGGTCGCGAACCTTGGACGCGCCCATGCCCACGAACATCTCGACGAATTCGGAGCCGGAGATGGAGAAGAAGGGGACATTGGACTCACCGGCCACGGCCTTTGCCAGCATGGTTTTACCGGTTCCCGGAGGGCCGACGAGCAGGATGCCCTTCGGCATCGAGGCGCCGATCTCCTCATACTTGCTGGGGTCGTGCAGGTAGTTGACAATCTCCTGAAGGTTCTCCTTCGCCTCGTCCTCGCCCGCGACATCGGCAAAGCGGATGCCCTGCGTGGACTGGACGTAGATCTTGGCGTTAGACTTGCCCATGCCGAACATCATGGAGCCTGCGCCGCCGCCGGCCTTATCCGTCAGCTTCTTGGCCATGAACTGGCCGATGGCAATGAAGATGATCAGCGGCAGCACCCAGCACAGGATGCTCAGGAACGGGGACATCTGCTCCACGATCTCGCTGGCGAACTCCGCGCCGGAGGCGTGGAGCCGGTCTACCAGCTCAGGGTCATCCAGCACGCCGGTCTTGTAGATCTTGCTACCGTCCTTGTTGGTGAAGATGATCTGGTTGGTCTCAATCTCGACCTCTTTGATGTTCTTCTCTTCGGTCATGGTCATAAAGGTGCCGTAGTCGACCTCCTTGACCTGCCGCTCGGCCATCCAAGGCACAGCGATGAAGTTGAACAGCAGCAGCACCATCAGGGCTATACTGTAATAGTACATCAACGGTTTTTTCGGGGGCTTTACCTCTTTCATATGCATCCTCCGTTTAAGAATATTTTTAAAGGATTATAGCGGGAAAGACTCCGAAAGTCAATGACTTCAGGCGCTTTGAGCGGGCAAACGCGCAAATTTTACAAACGCGTAAAAACTCCGCCGGGGCTGCACAGCTCCGGCGGAGAAAATTATATATCCGGTTATCCGATAGTTTCGTTTACGAAGTCAACAAGTCCCTCTTCAACCTCGTCGCGCAGCTCAAGCTCGTTGTGAATTTCATGCCGGTAGCCGCTGTACGCCTTGACGCTGACCTTGTTGCCGCTCTCCGCAAGGAGGTTTGCCACATGGTACAGCCCCTCGCCGTAGTTGCCGCATGGGTCCTGATCGCCGGAGATGAGGTACACCGGCACCGCGGACGGCACCTTCTCCGCCCATTCCGGACTCTCGATGAAGTGGTACAGCTCGACGAGATCCCACACCAGCTCCAGCGTCGTGTCGAAGGTGTTGAACGGGTCGCCCGCGTGGTCGGCGACGATGTCGGGGTTCACGGCTATCCAGTCCGCGGGGCCGTTCGGGTTCTCGATGCGGTCGGTCATGCCGAGGAACACCTTTCCGAACCACTCTCCGGAGGGCTGATACGGGTCGGCGGCGACGGCGGCGCGGATGGCCGGGTCATTGTATTCTATCTCGCAGCCCTTGAACTGGCTTACCAGCCCGCAGAGCATGAGTCCGGCGAGGTCATCGCCGTAGAGCGCGGCGTAGGCGCGGCCGAGCATCGAGCCCCAGCTGTGCCCGAATACGAAGAACGGGAGGTCGGGGTAGGCCATGTGCGCGATGTCGTGCAGGTATTTTTCGTCCCGCAGATAGGTCATGTAGCCGCCGGAGTGCGGGTCGCCGAGGGTGCCGCCGTCGAAGCCGGTCTTGCCGTGGCCGATGTGGTCGTCGGCGTAGACGACGAAGCCCGCAGCCTGAAACTTGCTTATCATGTGCAGATAGCGGCGCGAATGCTCGCCGAAGCCGTGGATGAGTTGTATCACGGCGCGCGGCTTGCCGAGCGGGGTGTACGCCCATGCCTTGATGGTGTCCCTGCCGTTGGCGGACGGGAAGTTGATCTCTCGAATGGACATTGTTGTTCCTCCTTGTTGTGATGTTTTCCGAATGATGTAAAACCATTATAACATAAGGAACATGAGGAATAAAGGCTTTTCTATGGAATAAGACCGCTGCGCGCGGATTACTCCAAGTACTCTACATATATGGAGGGGATGGTGAGAGAATCGCCGAGAACCGTAGTGTATGTGTATAGGCCGCCGTACGTGCCATAGAATGTGATTTTGTCGTCTTCAAGTATCGCGAGCCGCTCCCGTAGTTGTCAACGTATATATAAACTACATCGCCGTAGCTGCCGGAAGTGGCGACCCTGTAAGCTGAATAATAGAGAGACGATGTGGCTTCGTAGCAGACCTGCACGACTGTACCGGAGAATTTTACATATTCGTCCATATATGCGTCCGGAGTTCTGGACAAGTCCTTATATGATATGCTGCGGCAGTTCTCCTTGTACAGCTCTTTCAGCTCATCGTCGCTGAGGGTGAAGCTTTCCGTTTGAACGATTGCGCCGCACGCGGCGCAGAGTTTTACGCGTGTTCCGTCGGCATACTTCGTGGGCATTTCAGCGATTATCCAGTCTCCAGGCGCGTGCGCCGCTTTGCTGATTTCGCGGCTGACTTCAGCTCCGCAAACAGTGCAGGTACCCGTTTCCTCGCCGCTTTCGGTGCATGTCGGAGCCTTTAAAGTGACCCATTCGTCTACCGTGTGCCCAAGGGGGTCCCCGCCTGTTTTGCCGCAGACGGAGCAGGTCTTCGCCTCCGTGCAGGTGGCGTCCGTCCAACTGTGACCAAGCGCTTTGCCGTCCGTCTCTCCGCAGCGGGAGCAGGTCGTCGGCGTTTCACAGTCCGCATCGACCCATTTATGACCGAGCGCGCTGCCCTGCGTGGCACCGCATCGGCGGCAGATGCCGGCTTCTGTGCATGTCGCTTCGCTGAAGTTATGCCCAAGGGCAGAGCCGTTAGTTTCGCCGCATTTGGTGCACGTGGCGGCAGTGGTGCATGTGGCGGGAGAAAAATTATGTTTTGCGCAGCATCCGCACATAATAACAGCGAGCACAAGGGCGAAGAAGATCGCGGCAGGTTTTTTCATATAATCCCTCTTTCTATAAATTTTGGAATCTATATGAAAAAGTGTAGTCGTTTTAACGACCATAGTCAAGATAAAGATCACCTTATAGAATTATTTTGGCAGGTGATTTTATGATTTCGTATGAACCGTTTTGGGAGACGCTGCGCGGGTCGAATAACTCGACGTATTCACTCATAAACAAGTATCATTTATCCAGCTCCACGATCGATAAGCTGCGGAAAAACAAGCCGCTGAATACAACCACGATAAATGATTTGTGCAGGATACTTGACTGCCCGGTAGAGTCGATCATGGTGTATGTCCCGTCGGATAAGGATCAGGTATTATAAAAAAACAGCCCGAACCAGGCGGTTCGGGCTGTTTTGGTACGAAATTATCAGTCGGTCACGTAGGGCAGGAGGGCGATCTGACGCGCTCTCTTTATGGCCTCAGTGAGTTCACGCTGATGCATGGCGCAAACACCGGTAGTACGGCGAGGCAGGATCTTGCTGCGCTCGGACATATAGCGGCGGAGCTTTGCGGTGTCCTTATAGTCGATGGACGTGGCCTTATCGACGCAGAACTGGCAAACTTTTCTGCGCTTACGATTCTTGGGGTTGTTCTTATCGAAAGCCAAAGCTGTATCCTCCTATCAAAAATTTTAGAACGGCAGCTCACCGTCGCCGTCGTCAAGCTCGGAAAATGCGGAGGGAGCGGAATTCACGCTTCTCGGCGCGTCGTATCCGGAGCTGGGGCGGCTGTAACTGTTGGAGTAGCTGTCGCTGCGGGAATCGCCGCTGTCGCGGCGCTTGCTCTCGCCGAAATATATGTTGTCAACAACGACCTCCGCGCTGCGGCGCTTGCCGCCGTCACGGTCGGTCCAGTCGCGGATCTGCAGACGGCCGGAAACGACTGCCATGCTGCCCTTGGTGAAATACTTGTTGACAAATTCGGCGGTCTGACGCCATGCAACGCAGTCGATGAAATCGGTCTGCTTTTCTCCGCCGTCGCGGCCGCCGAAATCGCGGTCAACAGCGAGGCTGAAGGATGCCACAGGCGTCTGGGACTGGGTGTACCTGAGTTCGGGATCCCGTGTCAGGCGGCCCATAATAACAATGTGATTAAGCATCGATGCGCTCCTTACTCTGCACGCAGGGTGATCAGGCGACGCAGAATGCCGTCAGTGATACCGAGAATACGATCCAGCTCGGCCGGGAACTCAGCGCCGCTGGTGAACTTCATCAGCACATAGTAGCCCTCGGTGATATAGTTGATCTCATAAGCGAGCTTGCGCTTGCCCATTTCCTCCAACTCATCAAGAGTACCATTTGCTTCAACAAGTGCCTTGAACTTCTCAACAACAGCCGCGGTCTCTTCCTCGGTGAAGTTGGGATTGATGATGTACATTACTTCGTACTTTTCGCTTGCTTTTGCCATGGTTGCACCTCCTTTTGGTCTTTTGGCCCCCGCTCATACGGGAGCAAGGATAGCCCGCCCATACTGACAGGCCATATAATTATACCGGATTTTCCTGTTTTGTCAAGGATTTTTTGCGGATTTGAGGGAAAATTCCGCATCCTTGCGCAAAGCGGCGCGGGATGCTATATTATACACGAAAGAGGGTGCGGGGATGGACAAAAAGGTGACCGGATTTATCATACGGCGGGAGAGAATGCGGCGCGACTGGAGTCAGGACGGGCTGTGCCGCGGGATATGCGCGGCGTCGTACCTGTCGAAGATCGAGCAGGGACGGGTCACGGCATCGGAGGATATTCTGCGCCTTTTATATGAGCGGCTGTCTCTGCCGTGGTACGGCGGTGAGAGCGCGCTGCCCGCGCTTTCAGAGCGCATCGACGCGCTGTACGAGCAGGTCTACTCCGGCGAGTTCGAGGCGCTGAGCGAAGAATTATCTGCCCTCGCCCCGCAGAGGGACGCGCTGCTGCTGAGTCCTGCCGCGGCGGACATCTCCGTACTTTCGGAGATCGCAGCATGGCGCGGCGAGAGCGCGGATATTGACGAGGCAATGGAGCAGTATCTTGCGCCGCGCGGTCTTGCGCTGCTGCGGCTGATGCAGCATAGGGAAGCGGAGGCCGCCGCTATCTACCCCTCGGCGCTCTGCTCTTACTGGGCGGGCAACGTTCTGTATGAGAGCGGCGGGAGCTACACCGCCGCCGTCGAGAGCTTTCAGCGCGCTTATGCACTGGCAGCGGAGGAGGGGCGGGCGCGGCTTATGATGCTCAGTCAGACGCGCCTCGGAAACTGCTATGCAAACCTGCTCGACGTGGAGAACATGAACGCGCATTACCTCATTGCAAAGCGGCTTTGCAGGGCGCTGGATGCCACGGCGCATCTTGCAGACATCGAGTATAATCGCGCCGCGACCGCGCTTGAAACGGGCGATTTTGAGGGCGCGTACAAATACTTCTCCGCCGTAAGGGAGCCGAGACTTATGGATCTTCACAAGCTTGCGATATGCTGCGAAAAGCTCGGTCGGCGCGAGGAGGCGCTTGCCGCTCTGGACGCGGCCGAGGCGGCGGAGGAGACATATATCCCGGCAGAGCTTGCAGGGGCGATGCTCAGACTTGTGCGCTGCCGACTCGAAAACCCCGACTATCTGCATGATGCCGATTACGGCGCGGCGCTGCTCGACTGCTTTGAGCGCTGCCGCCGGGAGCTTCCGATAGGCTACGCGGGCTTTCATCTTCCGTGGCTGCTCGAATGGTACACCGCAAACCGGCAATACAAGCTTGCGTATGAGCTTATGAACGAATTTCCTATAAAACTGAAAATATGACGATTAAACCCGCTTACTATAAGAAAACTTTCCCATAACAAGCGGGTTTATTATATCTTAACCTCGTGATAGCATATATGCGAGGTGAGGAGATTGAAAAAGACTCTGTGGACAAAAAACTTTACTCTTGTGACCGCGGCCAGCGCGCTTGGCGCGGTGGGCGGCATTGCGGGCGGCTTCGCGCTGTCGTTTCTGGTGTTCGACGAGACGGGCAGTACGCTGGCCTCGGCGCTGATCCTTGCGATACAGCTCGTGCCGTTTTTCGTGCTGCCGCTGTTTCTCGCGCCGGTCATGGATCGACTGCCGCGCAAACCCTTTCTGGTCGCGGGCGATCTGATAGACGGCGTGCTCTACGCGCTGATGGGGCTGTACCTGCTGAAATTCGAGTTCTCCTACGCGGCGTATCTCGGCTATTCGTTGCTGCTGGCCTGCCTTGAAAGCTTCGACGAGCTGGCCTTTCAGAGCATCTACCCGAAGCTAATCCCCGACGGCATGGAGCAGCAGGGCTATGCCGTGTCAACGACGCTATACCCGATACTGCGTGTGCTGATGCTGCCGCTGGCGGGCGTTCTGCTAGACGCGGTGGGCGCGGCGTGGATACTCATCGGGCAGGGCGGCCTGTCGCTGCTGGCAGCGCTCATCGAGAGCAACATCGACATAACCGAGCACCGGCGGGAGGGCGGAGAGAAGCTGTTCACCCTCCGCCAGTGGCGCGCGGACATAAAAGAAGCGGCAGAATACCTGAAAAACGAGCGCGGTGTGACCGGGATATTCTCATATATGGCGGTCACAAACGGAGTCGCAAGCGGCTATTCCTCGATACTCGTCGCGTTTTTCAGGACATTTCCGGGCTTTACGGCGGCAATGTACTCGCTTTTCTCCGTGTTCGAGTTCGCGGGGCGGACGCTCGGCGGCGCGGTGCAGTACAAGCTGAAGATCGCCAAAGAGAAAAAATTCGGCTTTACTTTTATAGTGTACCAGATTTATGAGCTTATGGATATGTGCCTGCTCTGGCTTCCCTATCCGCTGATGCTTGCAAACCGGGCGCTGGTCGGCTTCCTCGGCGCAAACAGCGCAACCATGCGTCAGGCCGCGATGCAGACATACATACCTGAGGAGCTGCGCGCGAGGCTGAACGCGTTTCAGAATATGCTCATCACGGCGGCAAGCGGAGTGTTTACACTCGCTATCGGGGCGCTCGGCGAGGTGCTGGACTACCGGCTGTGCGTGACGATATGCGGGGCGACGGCGTTTATCGCGGCGTGGCTGCTGGTGTGGCGGCGGCGCGCGGACGTGCGGAAAATTTTTGAGAAGTGAAAAGCATAAATTTGGGGCGGCTCTGTTTACACGGAGCCGCCTTGAATGTTATTATATATTAGATTATAACGGAATAACAGGAGGCTCGATATGATAAGCCTTTGCAATGACTGGGAATTCACACCCGAATGGACTGACGGCTTTGCGCGCGGCGATGGCGGCGCGGAGCGCGTATGCCTGCCGCATAACCCGCATGAGCTGCCGCTGCACTACTGCGGGCCGGAGGATTATGAGGCTGTCTGCGGCTACCGCCAGCGCCTGTTCATCACCACGAGCAGCCGCGGCAAGCGACTGTTCCTGCAATTTGACGGCGCGGCGCACCACGCGTGGGTATACGTCAACGGCGCGCTCACCGCGGAGCACAGCTGCGGCTACACGGCGTTCAGGGTCGAGATAACGGAGCTTGTGGAGTACGGCGCGGAGAACCTCATCGCCGTGAAGCTCGACAGCCGCGAGGATCCCGCCCTGCCGCCGTTTGGCTTCGTGATAGATTACCTGACCTATTCGGGGCTTTACCGCGAGGCGTGGCTGGATATCCGGGACGAAAACTACATAGAGGACGTCTTCGTCCGTACCGAGGGCAGCACCGCCCGCATCAGCTACACCGTTTCCGGCGCGAACCGGAACGCGAAGCTGCGCATCCTCGACGGGGAGCGCCTGATGGCGGAGGCGGACGGCACAGGAGACGTCTGCGTGATAGACGTGCCCGGCGCGGAGAAATGGGATACCGACAGCCCGAAGCTCTACACCTGCGAGGTCGCGCTGGAGACGGGCGACGTGCAGCGCGTGAAGTTCGGCTTCCGTGACATCGAGTTTCGCGCGGACGGCTTTTATCTCAATGGCCGCCGCGTATTCATGCGCGGCCTGAACCGGCACCAGAGCTATCCGTACATGGGCTACGCCGCGCCCGAATCGCTTCAGCGCGAGGACGCGCGGATACTGAAGGAGGAGCTGTGCTGCAATGCTGTGCGCACCTCGCACTATCCGCAGAGCCAATATTTCATCGACGAGTGCGACAGGCTTGGCCTGCTGGTGTTCACGGAGCTGCCCGGCTGGCAGCATATCGGGGACGAAAGGTGGAAGGAACAGGCGTGTGAGAACCTGCGCGAGATGATTTTGCAGTACCGCAATCATCCGAGCATCGTGCTCTGGGGCGTGAGAATAAACGAGAGCGTGGACGACGACGCGTTCTACGCGCGCACGAATGCTATTGCCCATGAGCTTGACCCCTCGCGGCCTACTTCGGGCGTACGCTATATTCAGAAAAGCAGCCTGCTTGAGGACGTGTATTCGTATAACGACTTCTCCCACACCGGCGATAACCCCGGCGTGAAGCCGAAAAAGACCGTCACGCCGGATATGAATAAGGCGCTGATCGTCTCGGAGCACAATGGGCACATGTTCCCCACCAAGAGCTATGACACGTGGCAGCGCCGTCAGGAGCATGCACTGCGCCATGCGCGCGTGCAGAACGACGCGGCGGCGGACGGAGAGCACGCGGGCTGCTTCGGCTGGTGCATGTTCGATTACCAGACGCACAAGGACTTCGGCTCCGGCGACAGGATATGCTATCACGGCGTGATGGACGCGTTCAGAAACCCCAAGACCGCCGCGGCGGTCTACGCAAGTCAGGGAGACGCGCGGCCGGTGCTGGAGCTGGGCTGCACGATGGATATCGGCGATTACCCCGCCGGTCAGCCCGGCGCAATATACGCCTTCACGAACGCCGACGAGGTGCGGCTGTATAAAAACGGCGACTATGTCGCAAGCTTCGCGGCCAAGGGCTGGAGCGGCCTTCCGCACGGCCCCGTGCTCATCGACGACACCATCGGCGAGCTTCTGGAGTCGAAGGAGGGCTTCACCGGCGCGAAGGAGCGTATGCTGCATAAGTGCCTTGTCTCGGCGGGAAAGTACGGCCTTGCGAATATGCCGTTGGCGGACAAACTGCGTATGCTCGCCTGTATGCTGAGATATAAGCTCAGCTTTGACGACGGCGTGGCGCTGTACGGCAAATACGTCGGCAACTGGGGCGGCGCGGCGACGCAGTGGCGCTTCGAGGGCTGGAAGGACGGCGCGAAGACATGCGAGCACACCTGCACTCCGGGCAAGCGGCTGCATCTGGAGGCCACGCCAAGCGCCCTGCACCTGACCGAACGGCAGAGCTGGGACGCGGCGGCGGTGCGCATAAGAATTGCCGACGAGCAGGGGAACACGGCAAGCTACGCCCAGCTCCCCGTGACGCTGAGTCTCGGCGGGGACGCGGTGCTTATCGGCCCCGCGGTCGTCACCGCAGAGGGCGGCATGTGCGGCACATATGTGAAGACAGCCGGCAAGCGCGGCCATGCGCGGCTCGTGATATCCGCGCCGCAGACGGAGTCTGTGACGCTTGAATTTGAGATAGACAGGGAGAACGATATATGAAAGCAATAGTAACGGTCATAGGCAAGGACAGAGTCGGCATAATCGCGTCGGTCTGCGCGCTGATGGCGAGCCACAACGTCAACATTCTGGACATCAGCCAGACGATAATGCAGGAGTATTTCACGATGATAATGCTCGTGGACGTCTCGGCCTGCGAGGTGTCGTTCTCGGAGCTGGCGGATCAGCTCGAGCGCGCCGGAACGGAGCAGAATCTCTCCATCCGCATCCAGCGCGAGGACATCTTCAACGCCATGCACAGGATCTGAGAGGTGCGCCGTGCTGAACCGCAATGACATTCTTGAAACCATAAACATGATAGACCACCAGCATCTCGATATCCGCACCATAACGATGGGGATATCGCTGCTGTCCTGCGCCGATCCCGACCCGAAGGCCGCCTGCCGGAAGATATACGACAAGATCACGCGCTGTGCGGAAAAGCTCGTCAGAACGGGCGAGGAGATAGAGCGGGAATTCGGCATCCCGATAGTCAATAAGCGCATCTCCGTGACGCCGATGGCGCTTGTCGCCGCCGCGTCGGAAACGGAGGATTACGTCCCCTTTGCCGCCGCGCTCGACGCTGCCGCGAAGTCCACGGGCGTGAACTTCATCGGCGGCTTCTCGGCGCTGGTGCAGAAGGGTATGACCGAGGCGGACAGAAAGCTGATAGCCGCCATACCGGAGGCGCTGGCTACGACCGAGCTTGTCTGCTCGTCGGTGAACGTCGGCTCCACCAAGGCCGGTATAAACATGGACGCGGTTGCGCTCATGGGTCAGACCATCAAGCGCACCGCGGAGCTGACCGCCGCAAGCGGCGGCTTCGGCTGCGCGAAGCTCGTGGTGTTCTGCAACGCCGTGGAGGACAACCCCTTCATGGCGGGCGCGTTCCACGGCGTGGGCGAGCCGGAGAAGGTCATAAACGTCGGCGTGTCGGGGCCGGGCGTCGTGCATCACGCGCTCAAGGCCGTCAAGGGGCAGCCCTTCGACGTCGTGGCAGAGACGGTGAAGAAAACGGCGTTCCGCATCACGCGCATGGGGCAGCTCGTCGCGCAGGAGGCAAGCCGCCGGCTCGATACGCCCTTCGGCATCGTCGATCTGTCGCTCGCGCCGACGCCCGCCGTCGGCGACTCCGTCGCGCGCATCCTTGAGGAGATGGGGCTAGAGGTCTGCGGTACCCACGGCACCACCGCCGCGCTCGCGCTCCTCAACGATGCCGTGAAGAAGGGCGGCGTGATGGCGTCCTCGTCCGTCGGCGGGCTTTCCGGCGCGTTCATCCCCGTCAGCGAGGACGAGGGCATGATCGCGGCCGCGGCCTCCGGCGCGCTGACGATAGACAAGCTCGAGGCCATGACCTGCGTGTGCTCGGTCGGGCTCGACATGATAGCCGTCCCCGGCGACACGAGCGCCGAGACGATATCCGCGATAATCGCGGACGAGGCGGCGATAGGCATGGTCAACAGCAAGACCACCGCCGTGCGCCTCATCCCCGCGCCGAACTGCAAGGTCGGCGACACGGTGGAGTTCGGCGGCCTGCTCGGCTCCGCTCCGGTGCAGCGGGTGCACCCGTTCTCAAGTGCGGAATTCGTGGCTCGCGGCGGGCGGATACCCGCGCCGATGCAGAGCCTTAAAAACTGAAATACAGGAGGGAACACATGAAGCTGGACTACATGATCGAGCTTGAGGGCGGCTTCCGGATCCACGGCAGCGAGGAGCTGCGCTCCGGCTGCCTACGGATAAGACCCGTGCTGCCAGAGGGCAGGGTGAAGGCCGTCACGGCGCGCGTGAATATCACGATGGCGGAGGACGAGCGCTTCTTCGTCAATGGCTACCAGACGTGGACGTATTGCCCGGAGCAGGGCAGGCACGGCTTTACGCGCGGCATGGGGAAGCTGCCAAAATTCGTCATCGACAAATTCGGCATAGACCGCTACGGCGACTATTTCTTCGTCGATTACCCGCAGACCCCCGGCGTCATGCACGGCGAGAGCTACTGCTATTTCCGCCGCGGCGGGAATTACCGGCTCATCGCGTCCCTCGATGAGCGCGCGGGCTATACCCTGCTTCGCTACGACAGCCGCTGCGGTGTGCTGACCATATCGCGCGACTGCGCGGGTGTCCGCTGCGGCGGGGTGTTCCCGGCGCTGGAGCTTTACTATGCCGAGGGCGGCGAGGACGCGGTATTTGACGGCTGGTTTGCGGCGATGGGCGTGAAAAGCCGCGGCGCAAAACGGCTGTGCGGCTATTCGAGCTGGTATAACCGCTATCAGAATATCGACGCCGAGAGCATCACGGGCGATCTCGCGGGCTGCGCGGAGCATATGCTGCGCGGCGACCTGTTCCAGATAGACGACGGCTGGGAGCCTGCCGTCGGCGACTGGCTGGAGACGGACGCGAAGAAGTTTCCGGACGGGCTTAAGGGCACGGTTCGGGATATCCACGGCCGCGGCTTTCTTGCGGGACTGTGGCTCGCGCCTTTCGTGTGCCAGAAGGATTCGAAGATATTCCGAGAGCACCCCGACTGGCTCCTGCTGCATGACGGCAAGCCGTGGTACTGCGGCAACAACTGGGGCGGCTTCTACGCGCTGGACATCGACAACGCGGAGTTTGTGCGCTATCTTGAGCAGACCTTCAGCCTTGTGCTGGACGACTGGGGCTTTGACCTCGTGAAGCTCGACTTCCTCTACGCCGCCGCACCATTCGGCGATGCGCGCGAGAGCCGCGCCGGACGCATGACGCGCGCGCTGGAGCTGCTGCGCCGCCTGTGCGGGGATAAGCTCATCCTCGGCTGCGGTGTGCCGCTGATGCCGTCGTTCGGGCTGGTGGATTACTGCCGCATAAGCTGCGACGTCGGGCTTGACTGGGACAACAGCCTCATCATGCGCCATACGAACCGAGAGCGCGTCTCGACCCGTCAGGCCATCGGCAACAGCATCTCGCGCCGCCAGCTCAACGGCCGCGCCTTCGGGAACGATCCGGACGTGTTCTTCCTCCGCGAGAGCAATATCCGCCTGAGCGAGACGGATAAATATAAGCTCGCGGTCGTCAACAGCCTGTTCGGCACGCTGTTTCTGACTTCGGACAATATGGGCGAATACGGCAGCGAGGCCGCGGCGCTGTATGAGCGGCTGCGCACGCTTTCGGAGCGGGCGGAGAATATACGTGTTGACACCGACAACGGCCTTACCGTATACTACGACTTGGAAGGCACCGAGCAGGTGCTGGAAATAGAATAATAGAACAGGGAGAGAAGATATGATAGGCACCGGACTTAAAAAGCTTGCCAATGAAAACGGCATGAAAGTTGCAAACGGCCTCGCCTATGGTACGTTCCGCGGCTATTCCGCGGCGTTCTGGGACGGCAGCGGCACCAAAACCATGATGCTCAGCACGAGCATACGGGACGTGGACGCGAAAAGCGAATTTTTCTCGCGCCTCGGACAGGTGAATTATCAGAAAGAATACCGCGTCAAAGAGCTGACCACTATGGACGACGGCATCGTGGTGGTATTCAACGACACCGTCGGCACGCTGAAGAAGATGGACGAGTTTTTCAATTTCTTCTTCCCGATACTCGATGCCTGCGGCGCCACGAAGGCGGATGTCTGCTCCTGCTGCGGACAGCCCTTCGACGGCACGGAGAGCTGGCTGCTCGTCAACGACGCGCCCGTGAAGCTGCACAGAGCCTGCCGCGAGCGCATCGAGAGCGACACGCGCCGCGAAGAGGCCGCGGCGAAGGAGAACGACACCGGCAATTACGGCATGGGTCTTTTGGGCGCATTCCTTGGCGCGGTGCTCGGCGCGATCGTCTGGGCGCTGATATACATGCTTGGCCGCGTCTCGGTCGTGGGCGGCCTGATAATCGCGCTGTTTGCGGTAAAAGGCTATGACATCCTGCACGGCAGACAGGGCAAGGGCAAGATCGCGATAGTGCTGATAATGTCGCTGCTGGGCGTCGTGCTCGGCACATTCGGCGGCGAGACAATAGCGCTTATCAAGGAGATCGCCGCCGGGACTCTGCCCGGCTTCGTATACGGCGACGCGCCGGTTCTGGTTCTGGCGCTGCTTGCCAACGAGCCGGAATATCAGTCGGTTGTGCTGAACAATCTCGGCATGGGCGTTCTGTTCGCGGCGGTTGGAATTTATTTCATCCTGAAGAAAACCCACAGAAGTCTCAAGGGCCTGGTAATAAAGGAACTGCCGTAATTATCCGAACATGAAAAGCGGAGCCGTCACTGCGCGTGATAGCTTCGCTTTTATACATTTAAAGGGAATTAATACGGAAAATTATTGAAAAAGCCATAAAAATGGAATCTTTAGAGCAATTTTGACGCTTGACAAAACATCATAACATGTTCTATATTCTAATAGGCGGCAGCTTATCCGAAGGTTCGCCGGATAAAGCTGCGTTTATGCAAACCTCCGCGATGTCGGAGGTTTGTTGATTTTAAGGGATCGCAAAATCAACAAGGGCGGGATGCATAGAACATTTGGCCTGACTGGGTACTTTGGGTCTCAGACGGTTGCTGTCGGCTCCCGCGCGGCGTCGCGCGGGCATCGTACCGGAAAGTCGGTACGATAAGCCGGAAAGCTGGTATTTACCTTACGGCTGCGATTTTCTATTCTTATAGCTGGGAGGTTGATCGGCTTGGATATACAAAAGAACATTGCAGCAGCTATAAGGGCTGCGATGGAAGAACGCCAGCTATCGTTGACCGAGTTCTCCAAGGAGCTTGGCATAGGAAAGTCGTCTTTGCAGGCGTACCTTAACGGTCAGCAGAATATGCGCTCAGATACTATAGAGCTTATAGCAGAGAAGCTGGAGATAACTCCGGCTGAATTGGTATCATACCCCGCCGAGCAGCAGCCTCCAAGCGAAAATCTGTATCCACTGCTGAAACCTATCGAAAAGGAGTTCCAAGCGGTGAACAAATTTCTGACCGTAATTTCCGACAGACTCTATGAGCTGGAAGCACAGCTCGAGGAAAGAGGGGAAGACGTTCCGCATGGGGACGACTGACCGCCCATGCGGCAGAAAATGATCTGTCGATGTGAATTGGATACGGATTGTGAAAGCTATCGGCGCGTGATGCAGGTAACGAGCAAGAGGATGCTCTGCGCATCATATTATGCGGTATGCCCGAGGTGCGGATGCTCGCTGGAGCGCGATTATATGGCGTTCTGCGACCGCTGCGGGCAGCGCCTCGGATGGAGCGAATATAGAAAAGCACGTGTGCTTGACACGTGAACTGTTTAAATAGCAAGATTTGGAAAATTTGAATTGACGGCCGGCTCATGGCCTGTGACGGGCGTACGGATCAGAAATGACAAAAACGGCGGTGAAGTTTGTGCTTCACCGCCGTTTATTTTTTCGCGTCTTTTAAAATTTGATGACCAGCCATGCACACAGCGCGATTTGCACTATGGCGATGAGAGGGAAGAACACGGCGAAGTACCAGTGGCGGGTCTTGTGATGGAAGACATGCATGCCGAGCGTGCCGCCGATGCCGCCGCCGAGCAGGGTGAACAGAAACAGCGTTTTTTCAGGGATGCGGCGCGAGCCGCGGCGGGCTTTGGCCTTGTCTATGCCCATGAGCGTGAATGAGATCACGCTCATTACACCGAGCAGCACCGGGAGATATTTTATAACGATCTTCAGACATTCTCCCATGCCGTCACCGCTTTCCCTTGCCCGGACGGGTATTCTTTTTGGGCTTTGCCTTTGCCCAACCCTGCTTGTTCTGGGGCTTCTTGGGCTCAGGCGGCTTTTCTGCGGCGTTCTTGGGCCTGCGCTGCTGCGGCGCATCCGGCCAGACAAGGCACTCCGGACCGTAGCCGATCAGATCCTCGCGGCCTGCCTCCTTGAGCGCTTCTATGACGAGGCGCCGCTTATCCGGCCGCTTCCACTGCAGGAGCGCACGCTGCATGGCTTTCTCGTGGAAGGTCTTGGCGACATAGACACTCTTCATCGTGGTCGGGTCGATGCCGGTATAGTACATGCAGGTCGATATCGTGCCGGGAGTGGGGTAGAAATCCTGCACCTGCTCGGGCTGGCGCCCCATCTTGTTCAGATACTCCGCGAGTGCCACGGCGTCCTGAAGCGTGCTGCCGGGGTGCGAGCTCATGAGATATGGGACGATGTATTGCTCCTTACAGAACTTGTTGTTGAGACGCTTGTATTTGTCCATGAAGCGCTCGTACACGTCAATATGCGGCTTGCCCATATAGTCGAGCACGGAGTCTATGCAGTGCTCGGGGGCAACCTTGAGCTGGCCGGAGATGTGGTACTTCACAAGCTCGGCGAAGAAATCGTCGTTCTTGTCCTGAAGCATGTAGTCGTAGCGTATGCCGCTGCGGACGAATACCTTTTTAATGCCGGGGATAGCGCGGAGCTTACGCAGCAGCGCGAGATAATCGGAGTGGTCGGCGTCAAGATTCGGACACGGGGTCGGCGCGAGACAGCGCCGCTCCGCGCACATACCGCACTTGGCCTGCTTCTGGCAGGAATAGTGCCGGAAATTCGCCGAGGGGCCGCCGACGTCGTTGATATAGCCCTTGAAATCCGGAAGCTTGGTCAGCGCCGTGACCTCACGGATAACGCTCTCGTGGCTCCTCGACGTGACCATGCGCCCCTGATGGAAGGCCAGAGAGCAGAAGTTGCAGCCGCCGAAGCAACCGCGATTATGGATGACCGAGAACTTGACCTCCTCAAGCCCGGGCACGCCGCCCATCGGCTCGTACATCGGGTGGTACTGTCGGGTGTAGGGCAGCTCCGCGACGAAGTCCAGCTCCTTCGAGGTCAGCGGCATTGCGGGCGGGTTGACGATGAGCCACCGTTTATCGTGCTGCTGTATCAGAGCACGGCCGCGTATCGGATCGTGCTCGGCGTATTCGATGCGCGTTGCGTCCGCGTAGGCGCGGATATTTGTCCGCACCTCTTCAAACGACGGCAGCGTCACGCTCGGATATGCGCAGACCGACGGGTCGTTCACCAGCACCGCCGTGCCGCGGATGTCAATCAGGGAGGCGACCGGCTCTTTCTTCTTCAGCCGCCGCGCGATCTCGCGCGAGGCGTATTCTCCCATTCCATAGACAAGAATGTCGGCTCCGGCGTCGGCCAGCGCACTGCGGCGCACCTTGTCGTCCCAATAGTCGTAATGTGCGAAACGGCGCAGCGACGCCTCAAGCCCGCCGATGACTATCGGCAGCCCGGGAAAGGCCTCGCGTACGCGGTTGGCGTAGACAATGACGGCATGATCCGGCCGCAGACCGGCCTTCTTGCCGGGGGAATAGAAATCCTCGCTGCGCGGCTTCTTGGCGGCGGTGTAATGCGCTACCATGGAGTCGAGATTGCCGGAGCAAAGCATCGCGCCGAGACGCGGCCTGCCCATGGCGAGAAACGCGTCTGCTGAATGCCAGTCCGGCTGGGCGAGGATGGCCACGCGGTAGCCCTCCGCTTCAAGAACGCGGGCGATCACCGTGGGGCCGAAGCTGGGGTGGTCAACGTACGCGTCACCGGTGACAATCAGAAAATCGTACCACCACCAGCCGCGGCTCTCCATGTCCTCCTTGGACACTGGCAAAAATTCAAAAAGCTCACTCATTCAAGTTCTCCGAAATACCAGCCCGAAAGGCCGTCTTTTTTTATGAAATATCCGCGGCTCGTGGTCTCCACAATGCTGACGAGGTCGCCGCGCCTGAGCGGCGGGACGTAATCGGTGCAGTCGTTGCAGTCGGTGAATTCGCCGTCGGAAAAGAGATATTTTGTGAGGATGTCCATCTCATATCCGGTGCGGACGTGGCGGCAGCGGGAGAATTCCTCGCCCCGCTCCAGCACCTGCACCCGGCTGTCGCCCCAACGGATGTAATACGAGCGCCCGCCCTCGGCCTGATCGCGGAGCACACGGCGCACGGGGAAGGGGTCGTAGTAGACATAGCCGAAGCTGTCGCTTCCGTCCCACGGAATTATCAGGGCGTTGAGTTGCCCGTCGTCCTTGAGCACACAGCCGCCGTCGATACTGACGATATGGTGCTCGCGGTCAACTATCGGGTTCGCGCAGACTCTGTCCGTACCGTACAGCACGACCGGCCAGTGCCCGACGATGACCCATTTCTCAAAACTGCGGCCGGTGTTCATAAACGCGTCACAGCGCATCAGCTCCCCGGCGGTGTGCGCGGAGAGGGGCTTGTCATCCCGCATGGCGGCGTGGGCGAAAACGTAGTTTTTCGTCTCGATGGCGTGCGGCAGGCGGGAGATAAACTTCCATTCCTCGGTGAAGCTGTTGAAAAGCTGCTTTTTGCACTCGGACAGCCCCTCCAGCTCGAAGGGGTCGATACCGGCGGCGTTGCACATTTCCCACAGCAGGCCGCATTTCTTGTGCATCATGTAGTGCAGCAGGTGCTCGTCGGCCTCAGGCGGCATACGGAAAATGTCATCCCAGCCGTCGCAGTTGCCGCAGACCGTGTATACGTTTCCGGCTTCGCTCAGCTGCATGATGTATCTGAGCGTACCGAGGCTGTCCGGCCCTTTTTCGAGGAAGTCGCCGTCGATGATGAGAATATCGTCCGCGTCGAAGCGGATTTTTTTCAATAGACCTTTGAGATACGGCAGGTTTCCGTGAATGTCGGACACCGCGATGATGCGCCGCCCCGGCGGGAGACGCAGGCGTTTTATCCGCGCGGGCATGTCGAATTCAGACATTGCGGCCTCCGATCTTCTTCTCCATCAGAAGGAGCCTTCCGCTGCTGCCCGGCTCAGAGCTCAGTTCATCGAAGCCGTAGCGCCGATAGAACGCGAGCGCGGCGGCATTGTCGTCCGCGACGTGCAGCCGCAGGGCGCGGCGGCCAAGCGCCTCGTAGTGCACTATCGCGCGGCCGAGGAGCTGTATCCCACAGCCGATACCGCGGTACTCCGGCGCGAGGTACAGAAGCGAGATCCAGCCGTAGCCAGCGTGTGCGCCGCGCTCGGTGTCGAGGTCGATAAGCCCGGCGGGCTTGTCCTTGTCGTAAATTTTTATCACAGCCGCGTGGTCGTGCTCATAGTGCCGCACCGCGGCGGCATAATACGGCTCCGCGGAGTAGCCGTTGAGATTCCCGTGCGCGGCGAGCCACGCGTCGGAGTAGCAGCGCTTGTAGTATCCCGCGTCCTCACGTGGATCGAAGCTCTCGCCGCGCATATCGGGCGTCTTCTGCCATGGCTTCATGCCGAGCGCGCTCAGGTGACTGACGTCGTTGATGAATACCGGGCTGAACGCGCCGCTTTCAAAGTGCAGCAGCGTTACGCCGGTGTTGCCGCATATGGGCAGGTGCTCTTTGTCGCCGAGACCGATGCCGAGGATCCGCGACAGCAGGCACAGAATGGTCACTCCGTGGCTCACGACCACGACGGTCTTGCCGTCGTTTGCTTCCGCAATGCGGATAAGCTCCGCGTATGCGCGCTGCCTGACCTCGGCATAGCTCTCCGCGCCGGGAGCCTGCCACTTTTCCGGGTCAAATATGAAGTTGTGCATAGCCTCCGCCTGCTCATAGGCCACGTCGCCGAAGAATCTGGCCTCCCAGGCGCCGACGTTTATCTCGCGCAGGGCGGGGCGCAGCTGCATGGGCAGGTCGTGATACCGTGTGATCGCGGAGGCGGTCAGACGTGTGCGGTAGAGGTCGCTTGCGTACAGCGCATCGACATGCACCGTGCGGAAGCGCTCGGCCAGCGCGTCGATCTGCTTCATGCCGAGCGCCGTCACGGAGCCGTCCCAGTGCCCCTGCATCATGCGGTAGAGGTTGCCCTCGGCCTGTGCGTGCCGAATAAGATAAATTTCCGTCATAACTGTGCCTCCAAAATCTTGACCATACGCGCGGAATAAAGTATAATAAAGTATTCTTAAGAAGTTCTCGCCTTATTATAGCGTGGATCGACGGAATAAACAAGTGTTTTAGTGGGAGAGATGGAGAGTATGATCAGAGCGGCGGCATTGGTTTCCGGCGATGGGTCGAAGCTTCAGGCAATACTGGATTCCATGTATTTTAAAGAGATACCGGATTTTGAGCTGGTAGCGGTCATTTCGCCGCAGAAGGACGCATATGCGATGAGCCGCGCCCTGAATGCGGGGGTTCCGGCCTACGTTGTCGATCCTGACCTGTTCCCGACGATGACGAGCCACAGCATGGCTGTTGCGAACAAGCTGCGGGACATGGACGTGGAGCTTGTCATTCTCGCAGGCTACGATCTGCCGCTGGGAGTGATACCGTATCAGTTCAAGAACCGCATCATCGGCACCTATCCCGCTATCTACCCCGCGTTTGAGGACGTCGAGGGCGATATTCACCGCGCCGTTCTGGAGCGCGGAGTGAAGGTCACGGGCGCGACGGCGTATTTCGCCGACGGCGACGGCCGCGTGGGCGGCATTATCCTGCAGAAGGCCGTTGAGGTTCTGCCCGACGACGACCCGGAAACGCTTCAGCGCCGCGTCATGGAGGAGGCGGAATGGAAGCTGCTGAGTCAGGCGGTGACGCTGTATTGCAGCGGGCGGCTCTCCGTCCACGGCAGCCGCGTCGTGATATCCGAGGAAAAAGCAAAAGTGTAAGTTTTATCGGCCGGAGGAAGCTCCGACCGATTTTTTTATGGCTTTTTCGCCGCCCGCCATGGTGAAGATGGGCGAGCGAACAGAAACATAATTGGAATTTTTTAGGTCAGAAGAGCAGCGCTTCCGGCTATTTTTGCCATTTTTGGATATCCTTTACTTTTCTTCTGCTGAAAAAATAAATTTTCAGCGCTTTCAATATTCGTCAGGGAATATCGCGCTGATTTTTCGTTTCATCTTGATAATTGCAATACGCACCCTTGCGATGTTATAATCTGCGTGTAAAGAAATTTAACAGCAGGTATAGGCGGGGAAGTCATATGGGCCCCGCGTCTCTACCGGGCAGCCCTTGAATTGCCCGACTACCGAGTTGAGTATAGTCACACACAGCCTGAAACAGCTGTGTGAGCTTTACTTTTCGGTAGAGAGGTTTGCTCTCTGCCGTTTTTTATTTTCATTTTCAGGAGGAAAGCGATATGCGCGTAATCAAGACCAAGGACCGCTCAAAGCTGATTCAGGCAGCCATGGGCAAAATCCCCTGCGACCTCACGATAGGCAACGTGCAGTTTCTGAATGTAATAACAGGTGAAATATATCCGGCCAGTGTAGACATACTGGCTGGATTTGTCGTTTTAGTGCGCGAAGAAGGGCAGGAACCCGTCCTCCCCGCAAAGAAATACTACGACGGCTGCGGCAGATATCTCATCCCCGGCTTCATCGACACGCATGTACATGTGGAAAGCACCATGATGATCCCCGAAAATCTCTCCCGCGCCATCCTCCCATGGGGCACCACCACGATCTGCACAGACCCCCACGAGATAGGCAACGTTATGGGCGTTGAAGGCGTAGAGTTCATGCTTGACAACGCAAAAAAATCTAAGCTCCGCCAGTACGTTCTCGCCCCATCCTGCGTGCCGTCCGTCCCCGGCCTTGAAAACGCCGGCGCGGAGTTCGGCGCGGCCGAGATCGGCAGACTGCTCGACATGGATAATGTCGTCGGTATTGCCGAGATAATGGACTATGTCGGCGTCATCAACGACACCGAGCGTATGCACTCCATAATCGAGGAGGGCGTCAAGCGCGGAATGTTCCTGCAGGGGCATGCACCCTACTGCACCGGTAAGGAGCTCGCGGCATATCTGATCGGAGGCCCCGTATCCGACCACGAGAGCGTCTCCGAGGACGAGGTCCGCGCAAAGCTCAGAGCCGGTATGCACATCAACCTCCGCGCAAGCTCTCTTATAGACAGCCTGTCGTTCCTCGTCGACGGCTGTAAGGACATGCCGTGGCGCGATTTCGTATCCGTCTGCACCGACGATGTGCACGCAAAGGATCTGCTGACCGTCGGCCATATCAACAAGGTCGTCGGCAAGGCGATCGCTGCCGGTCTCGACGGGAAAGAGGTCATAAAGCTTGCTACGCTGAACGCCGCACGTGAATACGGCTTTGCGGATCTCGGCGCGATCGCGCCGGGCTATATCGCCGATATCCAGCTTGTCGATGCGCTGGACGGCAGCCGCCCCAAGGCCGTATTCGTCGAAGGCGAGTTGGTCGCCGAGGACGGAAAGTATCTCGGCAGCGACAGCATGGGCGAGGCTTACGACCTTCCCAACACTGTCAATATCCCGCAGCTCAGCGGCTCCGACTCCTTCAGGCTGCGCGTACCCGAAGGGTACAGCGGCAGCACCGTGACCGTGAACGTTATGACTCCCGTCCCCGGCAGCCGCATACTGCGCCATGTGGTGCCCACCGAGCTTCCCGTGAAAGACGGTGCCGTGGATATCAGCGGCGACGCGTCGCTATGCTTTGTATGCTGTGCCAACCGCTACGGCCTCGGCAGCAAGACCATCGCCGTGTACAGGAATTTTGGCCTGCTCACCGGCGCGCTTGCCTCGACCATTTCTCACGACAGCCACAACCTCACCGTGTGCTACCGCAGCGCGGACGACGCGTGGCTGGCCGCGGAAACGCTCAGAAACTGCGGAGGCGGCGTGTGCGCGGCAAACAACGGCAGCGAAACGCACATTGAGCTTCCTGCGGCAGGGCTGATGAGTCAGAAGCCCTGCGCCGAGGTCGCGCAGGATATTGCAGAGGTTCAGAAGGCGGTCGATGTCATAAGCGGCGGCGCACTCACACTGCTCGCCAGTGCGATCATCGCTCTGCCCGTTCTTCCCAGCGTTGTTATCACAGATATGGGGCTTGTGGACGGCACTACCCAGTCCTTTGTCCCCGTATTTGCAGATATGTAAGCAGAAATCAAACCAGAAAGAGAAAAGGAGAAGATCATGGAGAAACTTTTCAAGCTCAGCCAGCGCGGTACCGATGTCAAAACAGAGGTTATTGCCGGCCTTACTACCTTTATGACCATGGCATACGTTTTGGCGGTACAGCCCGCGGCTATCTGCGGAGGCGATGCGGCGGTCGTTGATGTCAACGGCGTCGTCATCAGCAAATCTGCAATAATGATAAGCTGCGCCCTCGTTTCCGGCCTTATCACTATGCTCATGGCATTCTACACCAACCTTCCCTTCGCACTGTCCGCCGGTATGGGCTCCAATTTCATCCTCGGCGCAATGATCCAGTCGCAGGCGATCAGCTTCGGTTCCGCGATGCTGATAACCCTCGTATCCGGCATCATTTTCGTTGCTCTTACCGTGTTCGGACTCCGTGATCTGATCGTCCGCGTCATTCCGAAGAACCTCAAGATCGCGATATCCGCATCCATCGGCTTCTTCATTGCGTATCTCGGCTTCAAAAACTCCGGCATCGGCAGCTTCGCCAATGGCATTGCGCTCGGCGACATCACCGCCCCCGCGGTTCTCCTCTCCATCGGCGGCCTGCTCCTCATGATCGTTCTCAACGCTCTCAACGTCAAGGGCGCGATACTCATCAGCATCCTCGCTATCACTCTCATCGGCATCCCCTGCGGCGTGACCCAAATCTCCGGCGTCGCCGCCGTCCCCGATTTCTCCGATCTCAGCAGCGTCATGCTCAATTTTGACCTCAGCAACGTGTTCACCGCAAGCGGTCTTATCCTTGTTTTCGTCTGCTTCTTCGGAGACTTCTTCTCCACCCTCGGCACCGTTCTGGCCGTCGCGGGCCGCGCAAACATGCTTGACGAAAACGGCAACCTCCCCGGCATTGAGCGCCCCTTCCTCGTTGATGCCATAGGCACTTGTGTCGGCGCTCTCACCGGCAACACCACCGTCACCACCTATGTTGAGTCTACCTCCGGCGTCGAAGCCGGCGGCCGCAGCGGTCTGACCTCCCTTGTCACGGGCGCCATGTTCCTCATTACCGTGTTTCTCGCTCCCCTGTTCGTCGCCATCCCCTACTGCGCGACCGGCCCCGCGCTCATATACGTCGGCTTCCTCATGCTCAAGGGCTTTGTAGATATCGACTTCTCCAGCTTCGACGAGTGCATAGCTCCCTGCGTCATGCTCATGTTCACCGCCTTCACCGGCAGCATCACGAACGGTCTCGGCGCGGGCATAATCGTTCACGTCCTTGTCAAGCTCGTCAAGGGCCGCGCCAAAGACGTCCACCCCATCATGTATGTGCTCTGCGCCCTCATGGTGCTGTACTTCATCGTCGGCTGAATGACGCGTTCCCGGCCGCGCCCTTTTGGACAAGGCCGGGAACGGCTTTTTGCTCCGGCATAAAAATTTTCCGCACGTTTCCGTCAATTTTGTACGTCCGCTCAATATACATTGCAGATGAATAATATTCGCGTTGCAGCTTGCACATAACCATTTTGCTTGTGCATGTATAACATTACATTTATTCATGGATGCCCCTCTTGACAAATGAGAAACACGGTCGTACAATCATGCCATTCTTGAAAGAAGGAGCGAGCAGCACATGTTTAACGTCCGTTTTGACAGCATGATGATGGGTATGATGCGCATGATGAGCATGTGCATGATGATGTGCGCCAAAAATTGCTCGCTTGCTTCATAAACCTGTCGATCTGATGCGGAAAATGTATTCACAACAGGCCTGAAAGCAACGAGCTTTCGGGTCTGTTTTATTTTTGGAGTGTTGATATGATAGAACTGAAGAATCTCAGCAAGGTCTATAAAACATCGGAGAAAGAGATTGTCGCGCTTGACGGCATAAACCTCACAATTCAGGACGGCGAGATATTCGGCATCATCGGTCTCAGCGGCGCAGGAAAGAGCACCTTGGTGCGCTGCATAAACCTCCTCGAACGCCCGACCGGCGGCGAGGTGATAATCGACGGCAAGAGCCTCACGGAGCTGCCCCGCAGGGAGCTTCTGAAGCTCCGCCAGCAGATCGGCATGATATTCCAAGGCTTCAACCTTCTGGAGCAGCGCAATGTTATAAAGAACATCTGCTTCCCGCTGGAGCTTGCGGGGGTCAAGAAGGAGGACGCGCAGGCGCGCGCTCTGGAGCTTCTAAAGCTGGTCGGACTTGAGGACAGGGCGTCCTCCTATCCGTCCCAGCTCTCCGGCGGACAGAAGCAGCGCGTGGCGATCGCGAGAGCGCTCGCGACGAAGCCGAAATACCTCCTCTGCGACGAGGCGACCTCCGCGCTTGACCCGAACACCACCCGCCAGATACTCGACCTGCTGAAGGAGATAAACGAGAAGCTCGGCGTCACGATAGTCGTCATCACCCACGAGATGCGTGTCATCGACAGGATATGCGACAGCGTCGCGGTCATAGATTCCAGCCATATCGCCGAGGTCGGCAAGGTCAGTGCGGTGTTCTCGAACCCGCAGTCGCAGATCGCGCGCGATCTGATAGTCCCGAAGGACAGCACCGTCATCAGCACCGCCGGCGGCCGCCGCATAAGGCTCATCTTTGACGGCAAGGACAAGACCAACGACCCGCTGATCTCCCGAATGGTTCTGGAGTGCGGCGCACCGGTCAACATCCTGTTCGCGGATACAAGGATTTTTGAAGGCGTCCTTCATGGACACATGGTCATAGAGCTTCCGAACGACAAGCGGGAAGCGGACAAAATAATCACATGGCTGTCCAGCAGCAGTGTGAACTGGAAGGAGGAGATATAAGCGATGTTTTCTGAAATGTTTTATAAGCTGTGGAACAATGGTCTCATACAGCTTGGAATATGGGAAACCGTATATATGACCCTCATCTCCTCCGCGTTTGCCTATCTGATAGGTCTGCCCCTCGGCGTGATACTGAACGTCACCGATAAGAAGGGCATCGCCCCGCACCCGAAGCTCAACAGCGTACTCGGCTTCGTGGTCAACTTCTTCCGCAGCATTCCGTTCATCATCCTGATGGTCGCGATGCTTCCGGTAGCAAAATTCCTTGTCGGCACGATGATCGGCAACAAGGCCGTTATCGTGATGCTGATAGTCGCCGCCGCGCCGTACGTCGCGCGCATGGTGGAAAGCTCTCTCAACGAGGTGAACGTCGGCGTTATCGAAGCGGCGCAGTCGATGGGCGCGAGCAACTTTGAGATAATCTGCAAGGTGCTTGTACCGGAGGCAAAGCCCGCGCTTATAACCGGCGCCGCCATCTCCGTCGTCACCATCCTCGGCTACTCCGCCATGGCCGCCACGATCGGCGGCACCGGCCTCGGCCAGATCGCAATAATCTACGGCCATCAGCGCAGCAACGACGATATAACGTGGATCTGCGTGTTTCTGATATGGATCATCGTTCAGGTGATTCAGGAGCTTGGCCGGTATATAGCAGTCAAGACCGACAAGAGAATCAACAAGTAATCCATCATTTTTATATAAGGCACTTGGCCGAAATATTTTCTGAAAAGGAGAAAAACAAAATGAAGAAGACTCTTACCATCATCCTCGCACTCGTACTCGCACTCGGCGTTCTCGCCGGATGCGGCAGCAGCGCAAGCACCCCCTCCGCCTCTGAGGCGCCCGCAACCGAGGCTCCCGCAGACGCGTCCGAAGCTCCCGCTGCCCTGACCCCGCTGGTCGTCGGCGCAAGCTCCACCCCCCACGCCGAGATCCTTGAGTCCGTCAAGGACGTTCTTGCTGCCGAGGGCTACGACCTTCAGGTCGTCGTTTACGATGATTACGTCCTGCCCAACACCGCTCTTGCAGACGGCGAGCTTGACGCAAACTACTTCCAGCACACCCCCTACCTCAACAGCTTCAACGCTTCCAACGGCACTGACCTCGTCTCCGCTGCAAAGATCCACTATGAGCCGTTCGGCATCTACGGCAACGGCGTGAGCGATCTCTCCGAGCTTCAGCCCGGCGCAACCATCATCATCCCCGCTGACGACTCCAACGAGACCCGCGCACTTCTCCTCCTCCAGCAGGAAGGCCTCATAAAGCTCCCCGATGACGCGAGCGCCGAGAAGGGCGTCAACCACCTCGACATCGTTGACGACGGCGGCTACAATGTCACTCCCGTTCAGGCCGATACCGTTCCCTCCGTCCTCGCCAACAGCGACGCCGGCACCATCGCAGTCATCAACGGCAACTACGCGCTTCAGGCCGGCCTGAAGGTCGCTGACGCTCTCGCAATCGAGGATGCTTCCGGCGACGCGGCTCAGACCTACGCGAACATCATCGCCGTCCGCGCGGGCGACGAGACCAGCGAAAAGACCCTTGCTCTCGTCAAGGCTCTCCAGTCCGACGCTGTCAAGACCTTCATCGCCGACAGCTACAACGGCGCGGTCGTCGCAATATTCTAAGCTTCCGAAATACATCTATCCTCTTTTCGTATGCACCCCGTCTTTGCGACGGGGTGCATTTTTAAACGGCGATATGCTGTAAAATTTTCACGTTGTCTGCTGCCCGTGCGTGATGAAAAGCCCTCGATCCGGTAGAATCGAGGGATTTTCAGCTTCAGCGTCATTCAACAAGGCATAATATGTGTCAGCACATATGGCAAGATCAGGGATTGTCCTGCTTCCTTCTCAGGCTCAGACAATCTGCTATCATGGCGATAAACTCGGAGTTCGTCGGCTTCCCCTTTATACCGCTTACGGTATAACCGAAGAACTTCTGGAGTACTTCAACATCGCCGCGATCCCATGCGACCTCTATCGCGTGGCGTATGGCTCGCTCCACGCGCGACGGCGTCGTGTTGAAACGCTTCGCAACCTCAGGGTATAAAACCTTGGTCACGGCGTTTATCATTTCCATGTTGTTTATCGTCAGTATAATGGCCTCGCGCAGATAGTGATAGCCCTTTATGTGCGCCGGAACGCCGATCTCGTGGATGATATCGGTGACGACGGCTTCGAGGTTCACATCCTGCTTGGTCGGCTGAGGAACGAGCTTGCAGTCGTAACCGGCGTTGGACGCGATTGCACCGTGGCCGGAAAGCTGCCGCACTCTGCCGAGAAGTGCCGGCGGGTCGCATGGTTTGGGCATGAAATAATCAGCGCCCAGCGAGGAACAGGCGGACACTACGTTGTTGTTGAGAAATCCCGACAGAACTATTACGTGCGGATGCGCGCCGCTCTCCGGGATGCGGCGCAGGACTTCAAGCCCGTCGAGCTTGGTCAGCGCCAGATCCATGATGAGCACGTCCGGTGTAAGCTCGGCGACCAGAGCAAGAGTTTCAAGGCCGTCGTCAGTGGCTCCGACGACCTCCATATCGCTCTCTGCGGAGATCAGGTTCTTGATAAGTGTACAAAAGTCGTGGTTCGCATCGGCAACAAGTACGCGAATTTTGGTTTCCATAATTTATTCTCCTCCCATATTGCAAAGTCTAGGATATTGCTGTACTTTTAAACAATGTTTTGCCGCTTCGTCCCAAATAACGTACCATAGTTGACACTTTTAGAACAACAGAATCTTGTCGAATGACGAAGATTTAATGTTGACATAATATATACAATTTCCACTAATTTCAATATTCTTCGACATAAAGATTTACAATAAATTTTATCTATATGTCGAACTTTGTCGAAATTTTTAGAAAAAATTTTATGGCGTTCCGTAAAGAAGCTCAAAAGTTTCGTAATGATCGCCGGTGTAGTAGATAAGCCCGTCGTTGGAGAACACTATGCGCTCCGCGCCGCGCGAGGACGCGCCCAGCGTGTTCACGTCGCATTCCGTCCAACTGCGCCCCGGCGCGTCGGGCAGCAAGCCCTCGCGGTTCCCGAAGCGGTCGCCGCCGATGCACATTCCGGGCAGGTATTTCTCAAGAGATCCGCCGCTCCAGCCCGCGGCGCGCGCCTCGTCCTTCGTCACGAAGTTCGGCGGAAGGTGCCCGTAGCTGTGAATATAGAGCGCGACGTCGTCCTTGCTCGTGCAGCTCCCGTCTTCGTCGAGCGTCTGTTCCGGCGCGGCGGACGGCTCAGAAGTTGCCTGCGGCGTGGCTTCAGCGGGCTGCGGCGCGGTGACGTTCGCGCCCATGCAGCCGCCGAGCAGCGCGCACAGCATACACAGCGCGAGCAGAAAACTTGCAAACCTAAAACCTTTTCTCATTGTGCCCCTCGCTTTCCAAATATGTTCATATGATTTTAACACTTTTTACACATGGACGCAATTGTCATGCCCGCGGAATTGTGATAAAATCAAAATTCAGGGAGGATTTGCACTATGAAAAAATTTTTACCGCTGCTGCTCGCGGCGCTGTTGGCCTTCGGCCTCTGCGGGTGCGCCGGTTCCGATGCTCCGGACGAACCGGAGGCCACGCAGGTCGTCGAGGAGCCGGACTACGTCCCGGCGTTTTCGGACGCCGAGAGCGCGGCGATGGCGTCGTTTATGAATAAAAACCGCGCGCTCATCTACGAGTCCGCGCTGTATACCTTCGATTTTGACGGCGAATACCGCCCCGTGCTTGCGAGGTACACGCCCGACGGTGAGTCCGTGATTCTCGCGGATGACTGCGTGCCGGAGTTCCTGTTGGCGCTGGACGGGAGACTGTATTACGTCAATACCCGCCGCGGCGGCGAGATAGAAAGCATTGCGCCGGATGGGAGCGACCGTCAGGTTCTCGTTGACGAGAGCTGTGACTGGATGCAGATATACGACGGCGAACTGTATTTCTGCGACGGCGAGGCGCAGTTCTGGCACATGCAGCCGGACGGCAGCGGAAAAACCCTGCTGCTTCAGGGGCCGTGCTATTACCCGTACGTGTTCGACGGGCACGTCGTGTATCAGGACGGGCGCGACGAGTGCCTGTACCTTGCCAGTACTGCAACGGGCGAAACGCTCCGGCTGAGCTATGTCCCGGCCTACGCGCCGGTGATACTCGGCGGCGAGCTGTACGCCACCGAGAAGACGGACGCGGGCTACGGCATATATAAGCTCGATTTTCAAAGCGGCACGGCGAAGAGCTACGAGGGACACGCCCTCGCGTCGGCGGCGGAGCTGTATATCCGCGCCGGGGAGTGGCAGATCCGCTACCCGGACGGGGACGCGAAACAGTATGTACTGCCGCTCGCGGCGATAAACGGCGGCGCGGCAGAATGTGGGTACAGCGGATACAGACGCGTGGAATACATCAATCCGGAATACCTCGTCGAGAGCGAGTACGAGGCCGGGGGCAGGATACGCAGGTTCACCGTGTGCGGCGCGGATAGCGCGGAAACGGAATTCATGGCCGGAACGGCCGGAGGTCAGGGATAAGCATGGACGAGAATTTCATTCATTTTGAAAATGTAAGAAAGGACTACAAGGCGGGCGAGGTCACAGTGACCGCGCTGCATGATGTCAGCTTTTCGATAGGCAGGGCGGAGATATGCGTGATAGTGGGCGAGTCCGGCGCGGGCAAAACGACACTGCTGAACATCCTCGGCGGCATGGACAGCCTCAGTGAGGGGCGCGTCACGGTCGACGGCGTGGACATTTCCGCGTTTGATAAAAAGCAGCTCACCGCATACCGCCGCACTGACGTCGGCTTCGTGTTCCAGTTTTATAATCTGATACCGAACCTGACGGCGCTGGAGAATGTCGAGATCGCGGCACAGCTCAGCAAGGATTCGCTTGACCCGGCGACGGTGCTGGAGCAGGTCGGCCTCGGCGAGCGCGGCAAAAATTTCCCCGCACAGCTCTCCGGCGGCGAGCAGCAGCGCGTCGCAATCGCCCGCGCGCTGGCGAAGAACCCGAAGCTGCTGCTTTGCGACGAGCCGACCGGCGCGCTGGATTACCAGACCGGCAAGGCGATATTGAAGCTCCTTCAGGACACCTGCCGCAGCAGCGGCATGACCGTGGTCATCATAACGCACAACAAAGCGTTGTGCGCGATGGCAGATCGGGTCGTGCATATCAAGAGCGGCACGGTGCAGTCGGTCGAGAAGAACGAGCGGGTAGTCCCGGTTGAGGATATTGAGTGGTAAGATGGATAAGTACAGTTTGAAAATGCTGCTCCGCAGTATAAGATCCTCGCTGGGGCGCTACCTTGCGATACTTGCGATCGTGGCGCTGGGCGTGGGCATCTTCGCGGGGCTGAAAAGCTCTCAGCCCGCCATGCAGAGCACGGTGGACGAATATATGCGCGATAACCGCATGTTCGACTTCCAGCTCATGTCGAGCCTTGGCCTGACGGAGAGTGACCGCGCGGCCTTCGCACAGCTTGACGGCGTGAAGTATGCCGAAGGGGCGTACGGCGTCGACGCTATGGCGGCGGTCGGAAAAACCGAGGAGCCGTACCGGTTCATGTCGGTGACGGAAAACGTCGCAGTGCCGCTGCTGGTTGCGGGGCGTATGCCGGAGACTGACGGCGAATGTCTTGCCGACGCGGGCGCGTTCTCCGAGAAGGACATCGGGAAAACCGTGCAGCTTTCGGAGGATAACGACGCCGACACGCTCGACATGTTCACCTCCCGCAGTTATAAGATAGTCGGCATCGCAAAATCGCCGCGCTACATAAGCAACGACCGCGGCAGCACCTCTCTCGGCTCCGGCAGTCTCAAGGGCTTCATCATTCTGCCCGCCGCCGCGTTCAACAGCGAGGTGTACCATGAAATACTGCTCTACTGCAATTTTGACGGCGCACTGTTTTCAAGCGAGTACGACACCGCGCGGGATAAACTGAAGCCGCGCATACAGCAGCTTCTGAACCGATGCGGCGCGCGCCGGTATGAGACGCTCCGCGCCGAGACCGACGCAAAGCTTGCCGACGCACAGCTTGAGATAAACGACGGTTGGGACGAGTATTACGCCAACGAATCGTCGGCGCTCAGCCAGATAAACGACGGCCTTGCGCAGATCGAGGCGGCGGAGAGCGAGATAGAGCAGAACCGCGCCGCGCTCGACGATGCGGAAAAGCAGCTTGAGGACGGACTGGCGGGTATTCCCGCCGCGCGGCAGGAGATAGAGCAGAACCGCGCCCTGCTGGACGAAAAGCAGCAGGAGATAGACGCGGGGCGCGCGGAGCTTGCACCCGCCGAGGCGCAGATCGCACAGCAGGAGGCGGAGCTGGCGTCGGCGCGCCGCAAGCTTGAGACCGCGAAGGAGCTTACGCTTGCGCCGTATAAGGCGGTCGTCAACCGGCTCCAGAGCGAGATAAGCACGACTCAGGCGGCGATAGACGCGCTCAACCGGTCGCAGTTCGGCTGGGAGCTGACGCTGTCGGTGCTCCAGTCGCGGCTGGAGCGTTTGCAGTCCGAACTCACGCAGGCACAGCAGAACCTCGATGACGCCGCCGCGCAGTTTGCCGATCAGGAGGCACAGCTGGCCGACGGCGAAGCCCAGCTTGCCGCGGCAAAGGCGGAGATCGCTTCGGCAAAGGCCGAGCTTGACGCGGGACAGCAGCAGATAGATTCCGCGCGCGCCCAGCTTGACGCCGCGGAGGCGGAGCTGAACGACGCCGAACAGCAGGCAGAGGCCAAACGCGAGCAGATAGCGGCGGGACGGGCGGAGCTTGACAGCGCCGCCGCCGAGGTTGTGGAAAACCGAAAGACGCTTGAGGCCGCGCGCAGCAGCGCACTGGATCAGCTTGCGGCGGGGCGGCAGAAGCTCATCGACGCACAGGCGGAGCTGGATCAGGCGAAGGCCGACGCGGATGAGCAGCTGAAGCTCAACCTGTATGTCCTCACGCGCGACGAGAATTCCGGCTGTGCGACCTTTGAAAACGACGTAACAATCGTAAGCGCGGTCGGGGACGCGTTCCCTGTGTTCTTTGCGCTCATCGCGGCGCTGGTCTGCACCACGACCATGACCCGCATGATAAACGAAGAGCGCACCCAGATAGGCACGCTCAAGGCGATGGGCTATTCTTCCGGCGCGATAATACGCAAATACCTGTGGTATTCGGGCAGCGCGGCGTTTATCGGCTGTGTGCTCGGCTTCGCGCTGGGCGTGACCGCGATACCGTATATCGTCTGGGTAGCGTACGAGATAATTTACAGCTACACGCAGCTCAGATTCTATTTCAGCGCGGCTATGTGGCTCGGTTGTCTCGGCGTCGCGGTGATCGGCATAATATTTGTCACGTGGCTCGCCTGCCGGCGGGAGCTTGCCGGGAAGCCCGCGGAGCTTATCCGACCGAAAGCGCCCGACGGCGGACGCCGCATCCTGCTTGAGCATATCAAGCCGCTGTGGAGCAAGCTGTCCTTTCTGAGCAAAGTGACGCTTCGCAACGCGTTCCGCTACCGGCAGAGAGTGCTGATGATGCTCATCGGTATCGGCGGCTGCACGGCGCTGCTTGTCACCGGCTTCGGCATAAAGGACTCGATCGGCGACGTACTCGACTTTCAATATGGCGAGGTAATGCTGTACGACGTCGTCGTAAACTATGACCCGGCGCGCATCCAAAGCGAGGAGCTGCAGTCCCTGCTCGGCAGCCGGACGGAGAATTATTCCCTGAGCTATCAGGAGGAGGCCACGGTCAGAACCGACGGCGGCAGCCATGAAGCCCAGCTCGTCGCAATGGATGAGAGCGCGATGAAGGGCGTGATAGACCTGCACTATGACGGCAAGGCACTGGCCTTCCCGAAGGCCGGAGAGGCCATAATAAGCGAGGGGCTTGCCGAACAGCTCAAGATAAAAACCGGCGACACGCTGACGCTTGAGCTGGATAAGCAAAATGTGCGCGTCACGGTCAGCGGCATATGCAAAAATTATCTGAACCACTACGTCTACGTCGCGCCGGAGACCGTAGGCTCGCCGGAGAACAACGCGGCATTCCTGCAGATCGGCGCTGAAGACGGGGGCGAAAGCCTTGCGGCGTATCTGCGCTCGCAGACGGGCGTGAGCTACGTATCCGTTGTGCAGCAGGAGCGGGATATGATGGCCGATTCGATGGCCAGTCTCGACATCGTTGTAGCGCTGATAGTCGGCTGCTCGGCGGCGCTGGCGTTCATAACGCTGTATAACCTCACGAACATAAACATCATGGAGCGTGTGCGCGAGATCGCAACGATAAAGGTTCTCGGCTTCTATCCGCTGGAGACGGCGTCGTACGTCCTGCGCGAGAATCTGATGCTGTCCGTCCTCGGCGGCGCGGCGGGGCTGTTCCTCGGCAAGCTGTTCCACCGCTTCATGATGGCGATAATCCAAGTGGATTACATGCATTACGACGTGCGCATAAGCGCGCTGAGCTATGCGCTCGCGTTCGCGGTGACGGTCGTGTTCGCGCTGGCGGCGAACTTCTCCATGCGGCCGAAGCTCGACCGCGTGAATATGGCCGAGTCGCTGAAATCCGTGGAATAAGCATAAATAAAATACGGAGTTTCTGAAAATGATTAGATTCAATAATGATTACAACCATGGCGCGTTCGAGTCGATACTGAACGGGCTGGCTGCGACCAACACGGCCAGCTACGCGGGCTATGGCGAAGACGAGTGGTGCGCCAGAGCCGAGGACGACATAAAAAAGCTGATCTCCAGAGACGATGCGCTGATAAAATTTATCCCCGGCGCAACGCAGGCGAATATAGTTGTGATCTCGGCGGCACTCTCCCAGATCCAGAGCGTTATTGCGGCCGATACCGGACATATAAATTGCCATGAGGCGGCGTCCATCGAGGGCGCGGGGCACAAAATACTGGTGCTTCCGAACACCGACGGCAAGATAACCGCGCGGCAGATCGACGAGTGTGCAGCGGAATATTACGGCGGCGGTGCTCCGGAGTATCTGACGGAGCCGAAGATGGTGTACCTGTCATTCCCGACCGAAAAGGGAACACTGTATTCGAAGCGTGAGCTCAGCGATATCAGCAGCGTCTGCAGAAAATACGGCATGTATCTTTTTGTGGACGGGGCGCGCATGGGCTACGGTCTCGGGGCGGAGAACAATGATCTGACGCTGCGTGATTTTGCCGAACTGACGGATGTGTTCTATATCGGCGGGACAAAATGCGGTGCGCTGTTTGGCGAAGCGCTGGTGATCACCGGAGCAGGACTCAAATACCGCTTCAAGGCATATATGAAGCAGAAGGGCGCCGTGCTGGCAAAGGGCTGGCTGATGGGGCTGCAATTTGCGCTCATGCTGGAGAGCGGCGAGTATTTTGAGAAGACGAAGCAGGCAGATGAATTTGCCATGCAGATCAGGAAAGCCTTTGAGGCCAAGGGAATACCGTTCTGGGTCGAAAGCTTTACAAACCAGCAGTTTGTCATTCTGACCGAGCAGCAAAAGAAAATGCTGGCTCAGGGCTATTACTTTGAAGAGGAAGGCACAACGCAGAAGGGCACAGTCGTGCGCTTCTGCACGAGCTGGGCAACGAGCCAGGCTGAAGTCGATGCGCTGCTCGGCGATATAGCAAGGCTGTGAGCGGCGGCTCGATCTCATTGATATGTAAAAACCGCGCCTCCGATCAAAAGATCGGAGGCGCGGTTTCGTTATCGCTCGTTGTAGAGCTTGGCGAGAGTATCCTGCGCGCAGCGGATGAAGCGGCGCACATTTTTCCCATTCAGGTGATGCGGCGTTGTGATGATGCCGAGTTTGCGGTAGGCCGGCGGGTCGAGCGGGAGAATGTTCACGTCGCCGTCGATGCTCTGCATGACGAGCTTGGAGAGGATCGAAACGCCGAGCTTGTGCTCTACCATCGAGACGATCGAGGGGTCGTCCATATACGTGTTGCGGATGACGGGCGCTGCCTTCCTGCCGTGGACGCTGAGCGCGGGCAGGATGTCAAGGTCGAAGCCGGAGCTTGGCATGAGGAAGTGCTGGCCGGTGAAGTTCTCGACCCGGTAGCTGCCGTTGTCCCCGCCGCAGTCGGCGGGCAGGATTGCGACAAGCTCGTCGTCGCGCAGGTGCGTCCAGCTCAGCCCCTGACACAGATGCGGCTGATAGCTCACTACCGCGCAGTCAAGCTCGTCGTTGCGGACGGCTTCGTAGGTGCCGACGCTGTCGCCCATCGAGATGGAGACCTCGGTGTCCGGACAGATGTCGCGGTAGGCGGCGAGAATGGCAGGGAGCCACTGCCGCGTGACGCTCGTGTACGCGCCGAGGCGCAGTGTCGTGAAGCTGTGCTGCCGCAGCTTGTCCGCCGCCTGCTCAAGCCCGTCTGCCGCCTCGCTGAAAGCGCGCATGGCGGGCAGCAGCTCCTGCCCGGCAGGCGAGAGATGCACGCCGCTCTTACTGCGGACAAGCAGATTCAGCCCCAGTTCGTTCTCAAGCGAGTTCATCATATGCGTCAGCCCAGACTGCGTGTAGCCAAGTTTTTCCGCCGTGGCGGTGAGGCTGCCGCAGTCAATTGCTGCTAAAAGTGCATAAATCTTTTTACTATCCATAGTTAAATATTTCGCTTTCCCATAGTAAAATTAATCCATGACAAAAACTAATTACATATATAATAATTCAGAACTTGGCGAATTGCAAGTGAAATGTTATAATCGCATATACTTTAGTAATTTGATGTGAGAAAAGGAGATTCATTATGGAGAATGATCGTGGATCATGGGGAAGCACATTTGGCTTCATCATGGCGGCAGTAGGCTCCGCAGTGGGCCTCGGCAACATCTGGGGATTTCCCTACAAGATGGGTAAGAGCGGCGGCTTTGCGTTCCTGCTCATTTACCTTGCCCTCGCAGTTTTCGTTGGCATGATAATCATGTGCAGCGAGCTTGCCCTCGGTCGTAAAACCGGCAAAGGCGTTATAGCGGCGTATCAGGCGGCAACCAAGAAGTTTGCATGGCTCGGCTGGCTGGGCGTCATCGCCCCCTTCCTTATTATGAGCTTTTATTCCGTGCTCGGCGGCTACTGCATCCAGTACACGGCGCTTAACATGGCGGAGCTCAGCTTTGACCTCAGCAACAGTCTCGGCGGCACCGCGGGCGGCGGCGCAGTATTCACCGCGATGCTCAAGGCTCCCTTCGGCGCTGCAATATTCACGGCGCTCTTCCTCGGCATCTGCATGGTCATAGTCAAGGGCGGTATCTCGAGCGGTATTGAAAAGTTCAATAAAGTCGGTATGCCCGCACTGTTTGTCATGCTCGTTATCGTTATCGCGCGCGCACTCTCCCTCCCCGGCTCGGCGGAAGGTCTCAAGTTCATGTTCGTCCCCGGCTACGCGGTTCAGGCGGGATTTATCGAAAAGAACCCCGGCTTTATCGAAATTCTCGGTACCGCAGGCGGTCAGATGTTCTTCTCCCTGTCGCTTGCAATGGGCGCAATGGTCACCTACGGCTCTTATCTTGAAAAGAAGGATAACATAGTCAAAAATGCCGGCGTCATCGTCTTTGCCGATACCCTCGTTGCTATTATGGCTGGTCTTGCGGTCATCCCCGCAGCCGTTGCAAACGGTATCGCAAACGGCACTCCCTATGCCGAGATAACCCTCAGCGGCCCCGGTCTCCTGTTCGTCACCCTGCAGGACGTTTTCTACAACATGGGTCCCACCGGTCCTCTGTTCGGCATCATCTTCTATCTGCTCGTTATCCTCGCCGCCATCTCCTCCGCAATCTCCCTGATGGAGGTTATGGCTACCCACTTCATCGACAAGCGCATAGAAGCTGGCAAGTCTCCGGAGCGCACCAGGGTTACCCTTTGGGTCTCCGCTCTTATCCTCATTGAGGCTGTTCTCGTCGCGGTTGACGGTCTGGGCAAATCGGGCGTGTTCAAGTTCTGGGGCGATCAGGCATGGAACGACTGCTTCCTCGACTTCATGGACTGCTGGTCTGAGGGTATTGCAATGCCTCTCGGCGCAATGCTCATGTCTCTGATGATAGGCTGGGAGCTCAAGCCCAATTATGTGCTCGATGAGATACACAGCGGTGAGAACTCCAAGTTCTTCGACGTATTCTATAAAGTATGCATTATGTTCGTCGTGCCCATCGTCATGGCCTTCGTTCTCGCAGGTCAGCTCCAGTCCTTCTTCAACAAGGCAAACCCGAACACGATGTACATAATCTCCGGCGTTCTGCTCGTCATCTTCTGGATAATTGCCGCCGTCGGCAACAAGGCAAAGGCCGCGGCGAAATAAAATCTGATACTTTTTAACAGCCTTCGCTTCGGCGAAGGCTTTTTTTATATCCAAAAATCATACAATATTATAAATATGTATGATTTAGTGTGTGAAAAAAATTACTTTTCTTGATAAAGATCCGTTAAGGATATATACTTTGCTTAAACTGTTCAATATGGATAAAATATCTGTCCTCATACCTTAAATTGATATAAAAAAAGCAAACATTTGTGAAAGTGCACAAGAAATACTTGCCAAAGTTTAAAATATGCATTACAATATTGCTTGATATTTAACGATCTAAAATCGAATGGAGTAGCGTTGCTTTTGGAAAGAGAGAAGATCGCCGTTCACGGCATTGTGCAGGGGGTCGGTTTCCGCCCGTTCATCCATAAGCTTGTGCAGGAATACGGCCTGCGCGGCTTTATCAAGAATACATCCTCCGGAGTGGAGCTGGAGCTGGAGGGTGAGCGCGAGACGCTGGAACGCTTCACCGAGGCTCTGCCTCTGCGCGCGCCGAAGCTGGCGGTGATAGAGATCGTCGAGGCGGAGTTCACGGCGGAGCTGAAGAATTATCCCGATTTTCGCATTCTCAAGAGCAAAACGGAAGAGTTCCGGAATACACTGATATCGCCGGATATCTGCATCTGTGACGACTGCCTGCGCGAACTGCGCGACAGGAACGACCGGAGATACCGCTACCCGTTTATAAATTGTACTAATTGCGGTCCACGCTTTACTATAATAAAAGATGTACCGTATGATCGCTGCAAGACCTCGATGAGCGAGTTCCCGATGTGCCCGGACTGTGACCGGGAATACCACGACATCGAGGACAGACGCTATCACGCCCAGCCCGACTGCTGTCCCGTCTGCGGGCCGCAGGTGTTCTTCCTCGACGCGGAAGGGAATCGGCTTGAGGGCGACGCGATAGAGCTTGCGCGCGAATATGTGAAAAACGGAAAAATAATCGCGGTCAAGGGACTTGGCGGAATGCATCTGGCCTGCTCCTGTGCGGAGCCTGAGGTTGCCATGACGCTGCGCCGCCGCAAGCAGCGCGACGAGAAGCCTTTTGCAATAATGTGCCGCGACGTGGAGACGGCGAAGAGAATATGCCGCGTCTCGCCCGATGAGGAGAAGATACTCAACGGCTTCCGCCGCCCGATAGTCCTGCTTGAAAAGCGCAAGCCGGGCATGGAGCACATCAGCGAGAACAATTACGTCGGCGTGATGCTGCCGTATACGCCGCTGCACTACCTGCTGTTCGGGGACGATATCGACATGCTCATTATGACGAGCGCGAATCTCTCGGACACGCCAATCATGTATAAAAACGCCGAGGCGGTCGAAAAGCTGCACGGCATCGCGGACGGCTTCCTGCTGCACGACCGCGAAATACAGACCCGCTGTGATGATTCGCTGTGCTGGGTGCTCGACGGTAAAGAGTACCCCGCGCGCCGCTCGCGCGGATACGTTCCCTTCCCGGTGAAGGTGGCCGACAGCCGAAGCCGCATCCTCGCCTGCGGGGCGGAGCAGAAGGCGAGCTTCTGCCTGTCGAAGGAGGACTATGTTTTTCAGAGCCAGCATATAGGTGACCTGAAAAATCTTGAAACGTTTGAAAATTACGAACAGCAGATACGGAATTTTGAAAGGCTGTTCGATATAGTGCCGCGCGCCCTCGCCTGCGATATGCATCCGGACTATATGTCCACGGCATACGCTGCCGAGCGCGGAGCGGCGGATAATGTGCCCGTCGTGCGGGTGCAGCACCATCACGCGCATATGGCCGCGTGCATGGCGGACAACAATATAGACCACCCGGTCATCGGCCTTATCTGGGACGGCACGGGCTACGGGACGGACGGAACGACGTGGGGCGCGGAGTGCCTGACGGGGGATTGCTCTGCCTTTGAGCGCCGGGGCAGCATCCGCGAGATACCGCTCATCGGCGGCGACAAGGCCACGAAGGAGACGGACAGAGTCGCGTTTGCGCTGCTGAGAGACGCAGGTTTTGACGCGGGCGATTTCCCGTGGATAGAAAACGCGGAGATATACGGCGCGATGCTGGACGCGGGGCTGAACTGCCCGCCATCCTCCGGCATGGGGAGACTCTTTGACGGTGTCGCCGCGATACTCGGCATAAAACGCCGCTGCTCCTACGAGGGACAGGGCGCGGTGCTGCTTGAGGCCGCCGCCTCGGCGGACGACGGCGTGTATAACTATACGCTCGACGGTGCTCCGCTGAGATTCGACTGGCGCGATATGATCCGCGGCATTGTCACGGATATGAACCGCGGCGATGACGTCGGCGCGATTGCCGCGAGATTTATGAACACGCTCATCGACATGGCTACCCGCCAGTGCGGCGCGGCGAGGAGCGAAACGGGGCTTGACAGTGTTGTGCTGTCAGGCGGAACTTTTCAGAATATGTACCTGATGCGGCGGTTGCCGGAGCGGCTGCGCGAGGCGGGCTTTACCGTGTATCATCACAGCCGCGTCTCGACGAACGACGAGGGCATCTCCCTCGGCCAGCTCATGGTTGCGCAGCATCAGCTTGAAAGGAAATAAGAAATGTGCTTGGCAGTGCCGCTTAAAATAATCGAGGTGAACGGCAAGACCGCCGTGGCCGAGGCCATGGGGGTCAGCCGCGAGATTCGGGTCGATTTCATCCCGGAGCCGAAGCTTGGGGACTATGTCATAGTCCACGCCGGCTTTGCTATCGAGCGTCTGCCCGAGAGTCAGGCGCTGGATGATATCGCCGCATGGGAGGAGCTTGAAAATGCCCTCCGATAAAGCTGCCGTGAGCAGGATAATAGAGAAGATGGCCGCGCTCCCGCTGGGTGAAACGCGCATCATGGAGGTCTGCGGCACTCATACCATGGCGATAGCCAAGTCCGGCATACGCAGTATGCTGCCGGGGAACATCCGCCTGCTCTCAGGCCCCGGATGTCCCGTGTGCGTCACTCCTGCCGCCGTCATCGACGCGGTGCTGGAGCTTGCGATGCGGCCGAACGTCATAATAACAAGCTACGGCGACATGCTGCGCATTCCCAGCAGCGTTCCGGGGGACAGTCTGCAGCGCCGCCGCGCCCTCGGTGCAAGGGTCGAGATCGTGTATTCGCCGATCGACGCGATAGACATCGCGGAGCGGAACCCCGAAAAAGAGGTCGTGTTCCTCGGCGTCGGCTTTGAGACGACCGCGCCCGGCACTGCCGCCGCAGTCCTGACGGCGCGGGATGCGGGAGTGAAGAATTTCTCGGTCTGGTCGATGCTGAAAACCGTGGAGCCGGCGCTGCGCGCGCTGATGCGGACGGCGGACTTCAACATTCAGGGCTTCCTCTGCCCCGGCCATGTGGCGACGATAATCGGCGAGCGCGGCTTTGAGTTCCTGCCGCGTGACTGCCATATGCCCGCGGTGATAAGCGGCTTCGAGCCGGAGGATATCTTGACCGCCGTGTACCTGCTTTTAAAGCAGATAGCGGACGGCGAGCCGAGAATTGAGAATGAATATAAGCGTGCAGTCGCCCCGGAGGGGAATCCGCTTGCGCAGAAGATAATAAACGAGTGCTTCGTCCCGCGCCGTGACCTATGGCGCGGCCTCGGCGCGATTGATGCGAGCGGGCTTGCACTGCGAGACGAGCTTGCAGAGTTTGACGCCGAGAAGAAATTCGCCGTGGAGTACGGCGAGGGCAGGCCAAGCCCCTGCCGATGCGGCGACGTGATATGCGGCAGGATCGCGCCGCGCGAATGTCTGCTGTTCGGCGCACGCTGTACGCCGGAGGATCCGGTGGGGCCGTGCATGGTGTCCTCGGAGGGCGCGTGCGCCGCAGCATACAAATATCAGAGCATTTAGCGCGGAATGCGGGGAGATATGATATGGACGAGATAATAACTCTTGATTATGGCAGCGGCGGCAAAAAGACCTCGCGCCTCATAGAGAGCATGATAGTCCCGGCGCTGGCCAACCCCGCGCTCAGCGAGCTTGGCGACGGCGCGGTGATACCGGGCGCGGATAAGCTCGTATTTTCGACCGACAGTTTCGTTGTCGACCCGATATTCTTCCCCGGCGGCAGCATCGGAAAGCTATCCGTCTGCGGCACGGTGAACGATATCGCAATGTGCGGCGGCGAACCGAAATATCTCAGCTGCGCATTTATAATAGAAGAGGGCTTCCCCGCGGCGGAGCTGGAGCGCGTCGTTGAGGCGATACGCGAGGCCGGCGAAAAGGCCGGAGTGCAGGTCGTAACGGGGGACACCAAGGTCGTCGAGCGCGGCCGCGGCGACAAGATATATATCAACACCGCGGGCATCGGCTTTCTGAAATATCCGGGGCTCAGCCCGAAGGCGATACGCGCGGGCGACAAGGTCATCGTCTCCGGAACCGTCGGTGACCACGGCACGGCGGTCATGCTGGCGCGAAGCGGCATGATGCAGGGCAATATCAAGTCCGACTGCGCGCCGCTCAACGGCCTGTGCGCGGCGATACTTGAAAGCGGCACGGTGCGCGTCCTGCGCGACCCGACGCGCGGCGGCGTCGCAACGACGCTCAATGAGTTCGTCGAGGGCACGGAGCTTGGAATAGAGCTGCGCGAGAGCGCAGTACCTGTGCGCGGTGAGGTGCAGGCTGCCTGCGATATGCTGGGGCTTGACCCGATGTACTGTGCCAACGAGGGTAAGCTGCTCGCGGTCGTCCCGCCGGAGGACGCGGAGAATGTCCTCGCGGCGATGCGCGCGCATGAATTCGGGCGCGACGCGGCGGTGATCGGCGAGGTCAGCGCGAAGTATCCGGGCAAGGTCGTCATGCATACGGAGCTTGGCGGCAGCCGGATAATGCAGAAGCTCACCGGCGCGCAGCTGCCGCGCATCTGCTGATGGATAAGGGAAAACGTATTTTATATAAAGCGTAAAACGAGAGGTGAAATGAATGCAGGAGTACAAGAAAATCATTATCGGCAAGGACGAGATAATACCCGTCGCGGAGCGGATGCGGAAGGAAGGACGCTACCTTGTGATGATCCACGCTTTCTTCAACAAGGACGGCGAGGCCGACATCTCCTATGACTACGCGGTCGATCCGGCGGTAGAGTCGTACCACGTTATAGGCGAGATGAAGGTGCCGAGCATTTCGGAGATCTATGACACTGCGGCCTCATGGCCGGAGCGGGAGCTCAACGAGCTGATGGGCATCGAGTTTGAGGGACTGGACGTTTCACAGCGCCTGTTCCTGCCCGAAGATATGCTCGAAACGCAGGGCAAGGGGCAGATACTCGTCATGCCGCTTAAGGAACTGGTCGATAAAAACCTGAAGGAGGAGCAGTAATGAGCTATATAGTTCCCATAGGCCCGTACCATCCCGCGCTGGAGGAGCCGATACACGCGAAGCTCTATACCGAGGGCGAGGTCATCCGCGACGCGGATGTGTTTGTCGGCTATAACCACCGCGGCATAGAAAAGCTCGCAACCGAGCGCAACGCGATACAGACCCTCGTGCTGGTCGAACGCGTCTGCGGCATCTGTTCCCACTCTCACGCCTTTACCTACGCGATGTGCGTCGAGAGCATAAACGGCATAGAGGTGCCGAAGCGCGGTCAGTACATCCGCGTCATCACCGCCGAGCTTGAGCGCCTGCATTCGCACTTCCTGTGGCTCGGTATCGCCTGCCACATCATCGGGCATGACAGCATGTTCATGCATATCTGGGATGAGCGCGAGCTTGTTATGGATCTGCTGGAGAAGATGACCGGCAACCGCGTAAATTACGCCATGGTCACCATCGGCGGCGCGAGACGCGATATCAGCGACGAGCTGCGCCGCGAGCTGCTTGCCGCCTGCGACAAGCTCAAGGCTCCGCTTGACAGGATAACCGAGATCGCGCTGACGGATAAGACCATTGCCATGCGCACAAAGGGCGTCGGCGTGCTGACGCGCGAGGATGCGCTGCGCATGGGCGCCGTCGGCCCCCACGCGAGAGCGTCGGGCGTGAAGATAGACGTCCGCAAGGACGCGCCCTACTCCTCCTATGAGGACTTCGATTTTGACGTGCCCGTGGTCGAGAGCGGCGACGTGTTCGCAAGAGTCGTCGTGCGTGCGCTCGAATGCTACGAGAGCATCAAGATAATCCGTCAGGCGCTTGAAAATCTGCCTGACACGCCGATAAACCTCGGCAACAAGCTCGTAAAGATACAGGAGGGGCAGACGGTAGCAAGACACGAAGCGCCGCGCGGCCAGCTGACCCATATGGTCGTCGGCAACGGCGGGTTCAATAACCACCGCGTCAGCATACATGTCCCGTCCTATAAGAACACCCCCACCGTGCCGCACATGCTGCGCGGCAATACCGTGGCGGACGCGGGGCTCATCATCGCCAGCATAGACCCGTGCTTCAGCTGCCTCGACAGATAAGATGCACGAGCTGGCAATAACAAAGGGAATTATCGACATCGTAAACTCCGAAGCGGAAAAAAGCGGCTTCAAAAATGTGCTTGAGATCACTTTGCGCGTCGGCGAATACTCCGGTATCGTGCCGGAATGCCTGCGGGAGTTCTTCCCGATAGCGGCGGCGGGCAGCGCGGCCGAGCGGGCGGCGCTCGTGATAGAGCCGATCGAAGCGCGGTTCAGATGCCTCGACTGCGGCCATGAGGGCGCGGCGGACAGGAAAAAAGCCTGCTGTCCGGAGTGCCGCAGCACGGCGATAAAAATGACCGCCGGACGCGAGTTCTTTGTCGAAAGTCTGAAAGTGGAGTAATAAAACACAGGAAGGAGAGGTTTCCTCTTGCAAAAAACAAGATTTCCCGCAGTGATATCCACGTTCATCGTCTGCTACGCGTTCTGGATATTGCTCACATGGACCTTCAGCGCGCAGGAGCTTGCGGCGGGCGCGATCGTGAGTCTTGCGGTGGCGTTGTTCTCCGCGCGGTTCTTCGTCCATGAGCACGCGTTCCATTTCTTCAATCCCGTGCACTTCTGCTCGCTGCTCGCGTACATACCGGTTTTTATGTGGGAGCTGCTGAAGGCCAACTGGGACGTCGCCAAGCGCTGCTTCGGCGACTGTAAGAAGAAGGTCAACCCCGGCATCGTCAAGGTTCCGGTGAACCTCGGCGACGGCTACCCCGAAGCCATGCTCGCAAACTCCATCACCCTCACCCCCGGCACCATCACCCTCGATATCACCGAGGAGGAGGGTCAGGACTACTTCTATATCCACTGGATAGACGTGTCCGAGACCGACCGTGAGAAGGCCGGAGAGATGATAAAGGGAACCATGGAGAAATGGATAAGGAGGATATGGAAATGAAGGAGCTTATCATATTTTCCGTCCTGTTCGCGGCGTTCGCGCTCGTGAACATATACAGGCTCGTCAAAGGCCCCACCGCGGCGGACAGAATGGTCGCGGGGGACAGCGCGGATATTCTGATATCCTGCGCGATGATGCTCTATGCACTGTACACCGGCAGAGGAATATTCCTCGACGTTGCGATAATCAGCGCGCTGCTCGGCATTATAAACACCATGCTCGTCGGGCGTTATCTTGATAAGGGGAGGTGGCATGATGGCCCTCAGGATAGTAATTGACGCACTGCTTGTCATAGGCGCGTTCTTCGCGCTGGCCGGTACTCTCGGCGTTTTGAAAATGCCGGATACCTTCTGCCGTATGCAGGCGAGCACCTGCATCACGACTCTCGGCATGCTGGGCGTCGCCATCGGCGGCCTGCTGTATGCAATCTTCATCATGGGGCACCCCGCGACTGCGATAAAGATCGCCGTCATTGCCGCGCTTGTCATCACCGTCAACCCCGTGGGCGCTCACGCTATCGCAAAGGGCGCGTACAGAGCGGGTATCCGTCCCGAAAAGAAGATGGAAATTGACGATTTCAGGAGGGATTTCGGCGATGAGTAATATAGTTATGATTCTCAATATCGTGGTGCTGCTCGGCCTCGTCGTTTCCGCGATTATGGCCTGCCACTTTGAAAAGCTGCTTTCCTCCGTCATCGCCTTGGGCGTGACCGGAATATTCGCCGCGGCGGAATTTCTGATACTTCAGGCTCCCGACGTTGCGATATCCGAGGCCGCCGTCGGCGCTGCGCTCTCCCCGCTGATATTCATTGTCGCGCTCAAGAAAATTCGAGGAGGGGACGATAAATGAAGAAGTTTCTTACCTGGGTCTCCCTCGGCATAATCCTCTTCGGCGGTGTGTTCGCGGCTGTCACCATGGGCAAAATGGAGCCCACCTATAACGGCAAGCCCGCCGTGAGCGAGTATGAGCTGATGCAGGACCCCGCCTCCTATGACGACTCGAACGCCGACGGCGCTGCCGCCGCGATAATCCAGCAAAACCTTGACAAGACCCATTCCGTCAACGACGTCACCTCGATAGTATTCGACTTCCGTGGCTACGACACCATGGGCGAGGCGTTCATCCTCATAACCGCCGTTGCCGGTTCTGCGGTCATACTCTTCTCTAAAAAATCGGAAAAGGAGGCAGAAAAGAATGAATGACGGCAAAAAGCGCACCATAAAGCGCGTTATACAGCGCTGCGGCTGCGACAAGATCCTGCCTCTGACGCTGGTCTACATCTT
>OLGE01000413.1_pt1 | contig 52542 bp, 43 predicted proteins | sample 1605151 | NCBI WGS metagenome assembly OLGE01 (sample SAMEA3888912, study PRJEB22519) | human gut metagenome | biome: human gut; feature: human-associated habitat; material: faeces | place: Denmark | collected 2010
TTCTGAATTCTTAAAACTAATGGCTTAACTTCTGAATTCTTAACTTCTGAATTCTTAAAACTAATGGCTTAACTTCTGAATTCTTAACTTCTGAATTCTCAAAACTAATGGCTTAACTTCTGAATTCTTAACTTCTGTATTCTAAAACAAAACCCTCCTGCCTCCTCACTGCTGACGAAAAAAGGCAATGCAGACCGCTTGCGCGGTGTCTGCATTGCCTTTATGCTTTATTGTTGCAAAGCCGTGGCGGTGTTGCCGCCGTCGGCTTCGATGTTGTTAGCTGTCGTTGCGAATTACTTCACGAGTACAGTCTGGCTTGTGCCGTCAGAGTACTTCACGATGTTGATACCCTTGACAGGAGCTGAGAGCTGTGTACCGTCAGCAGCGTAGCGGGCTACAACAGTCTTGCTTTCAGCAGGAACAACAGTGCTGATGCCTGTTGAGTGGCCGTCCTTGATGTCCACCATGTTACAGTTGCTTACCCAAACATCCTCGTCAGAACCGTTCCATGCGTAAAGTTCGCCTTTATTGTCGAAGATAGCGAAGGTGTTGTTTACGAATGCGATGGCGTGCATCTGGGTGTAGTCGTAGTCCTCAGGAATGTTCACAACGTATGTAGCCTCGAAGTTGTCGCCGTCCCAATTGATAGCGTCGCCGCTCGGACCAGTTACGATCATGCGGAGGATGTGGTCGTGCTTGTACGTCTTGAGTACAGAGGCTCCGTACTGCTGAGGGCCTCTCTGACCGTCCTCTGTGAGGTAGATTGTCAGGCGTGCACCCTGGAGAATCTTGGCAGCGTCCTTAACACCGGTACCCTTTACAGTGAGGGTGAGTTCGCCGTCGTTGTCTGCATCGTAGTCAGCGGTAACGTTGAGGTTCACGAATGAAGGCAGATACTTGTTTGACTCGTCGATGAACTGGCTGAAGATAGAAGCAGCCTCGTTGTAGTTTGTGTAACCGATTGGAACAGCAACGCGGCCGGCTGCGTTGATCTGAGAGTTGGGGATGAAGTAACGGTTGAAGTTCGCATACGGGTAACCGAATCTGGTGCTGTAATATGTGATGTACTTGCCACCATCGCATACATAGTCGTCATCGTTGGGAGAAGAGAAGTTGTTGTGGATTGCAACCCATGCGATGTCCTTGCGCAGCTTGGTGAGAGCGTTGAGCACATCGTAGCCGTAAGGACAGTTAGAGCAGCCCTGGCTGGTGAAATGCTCTACGAGGTTCAGCTGCTTCTTCATGCAGTCGTTATAAACGCGGAGCACGCTGCTGAGTGTGTCGTTCTTCACCTCGCCTGTCGGCTTGGCACCGTTCATGCTCTTAACATATACGCTGAGTATGTGTGTGCCTACTCCTACGTTCTCAGGAATCTTGATGCCGTTAGTGCCGAACACCTGGTAGTCGTTGTTAAGCTCTAAGCCGGGAGCCATTGTAGCAACCTCGTTGTTGTCGATGGCAAGACCGAACACATAGTCCTTGATAGGCTTGGAACCGTCGTTGTAGCAAGAGAAGCCGATGGCGAATGAGCCCTTGTCCTTCCATGCGAACTTGTTGGCAGAGAGAGAACCCATCACAATGTCCTGTACGAAACCGCCCTCACGCTCAACGAGCACCTGGATACAGAGGTTCATCCACTGGCCGTCGCTTGCAACAGGAGCCCAGAGCATTTCCGGCTGACCAGTAACCTTGTCGGTGAACTCAGCCTTGAGAAGGAAGCCGTTTACAGTTCCCTGAGTTGTGTTTACACCCAGAGGCATGCACTCGTCTGTGTAGCCCTTACCGTCAGCTGTGGGAATCTTCTTCTGCTTGTAGTCGAAACCGATCTTAAGATCCTTTGCCTGAGCAGGGATAGTGTAAGGAGTGTCGAAGCGAACCTCGTTCCAAACGAGCTCGTCCTTGGTCACTGCTTCTGTTGAAGCAAGCTCCTTGCTGGCGATTTCCTCACCGATTTTGAATGCGCCTCTTTCGTCCTGACCGTTAGAGTAGTTCAGTCTGACTGTTGTTGCGCCGATGCTTTTGAGAAGGCAGAAGCGTGCACCGATGATCTTGTCGCCGGCATACTTCTGGAGAACACTTGCGGGAATAACGGTACCGGTCTCCTGTGTCTTGGCACCGGGTACGCCTACGAATGAGTTAGGCATGTCAGAACCTACATTACCGATGTAACGCTGAGCGTCGGTAAGGGCAGTTCCGTCAGCCTTTGTGGGGGCGTAAGCCTTCTTCTGACCGTGGAGAACATTTGCTTTGGGCGCTATCTTCGTTGCTTTAACAGCCTGAAGATCGTTGTCGAAGCCCTGCACCTGAGCGTTTGTTGCTGTAACTGACAGCATCAATGCTACTAATGGGAGTAAGATTTTCTTCATAGTGATATTTAAAAATTGATTAAGTTATTGTTTTTCTTTCTTTTGTTTTTGGTCTTGCGGCGGTGTCGCCGGCTTGCGTGGGTTACTTCACGTTCACCTTGACAGTGCGTCCGTCGGAGAGCTTCACGATGTTGATGCCCTTCACGGGAGCGTTGATGCGCTGTCCGCCAACGGTGTAGCGTGCCACTTCCTTGGCTGCGCTGTTGTCTGCAACGCCGTTGATTGCTGACGGGTCGCGGTTGATGAACCGTATGGTTATGTCACTGCTCTTGCCCACAGTGGTGTAGTCGAGGAAGCTTTTCTTGATGAGTGTGGTGAGTGTGAAGGTGGCTTCGCACGTGCCCCATGCGTCCTCTGATTTCGGAATCCATTCGGTCAGGATGCTTGCCAGACCGGTTTCCTTATTGTAAGAGGCTGTCTCTGAGAGTGCGTTCTTGCCTAAATCGCTGGTGCCGGGCTTTACAAGCTGGAGGCAGGACATTGGGAAACACACTTTCAATGTGCCGTTGTTGATGTTGTTTATTTTGACAGACATTGATACGGCATAGCTCTTGTCGGTGGCGGTCTGCTTTACATAGACATCCGACAGGATCTGCTTGAACTCCTCAAAATCGTCGAACTCGAGCTTGTCGCGTTCTATTGTTGCACCGTTTTCAAAGGCGTTTCCGTCCTTGTCGGTGAATACGAACACGCGATTTGCGTCTTGCTGTGCGAATGTTGCGATTGCGCTAAGGAACGCAACGCAAAGAAGAATCATCTTTTTCATAAGTTGGTGTATAATTGCTTTGTTTGTTTTCTTTATGCGATGGCAGTGCCTTCCCGTTGGGGTGGGGCTGCCGTCTTGTCGCGGCGGTGCCGCCTTTCGGTGCTTTTGCGGGCGTGTTCCGTGCGGCGGCGTGCCTTATTCGCCTTCCGTAGCAGCCATTACCGGCTTCTTGGCGGCTTGCAACACCTCGTTGTCGTCATAGACAAATGCCACTACCGACACCTTGTCGGCGTTCCATTTTTCGGGCAGTGTGTAGCTGTATGTGGCGAATGCGTGTTCGCCTTCCTTTACGTTTATCGCTTCGCCCCATGTCCCGTTCACTGAAGTGCGGAACACATGGTTGTGCACATAGTTGCGGTTTGTGGAGCCGTCGCCCATTACCTGCATTGCTACGATGCCGTCCTCGATGAGCCATACCTGCAGCTTTCCGGAGTGGTTGCCGTTGGTTCCGAATGCATTGACATTCACTGTGAGGCTTCGGTCCGTTGCGTTGTAGGTGTTGCTGATGCCTATTGAGAGTACGGCCTTCTTGGCTATGAGTGCCTTTACGGGGCTCATCCAAGTGTCGATATCGTTGTTTGGTGCCTTGTTACGGTTGAAAAGCACCCACGGCTGACCCACTTTATTCTCTTTGTCCCATGTCGTGTAGTATGTGGAACCCTCGTCGTTCATGAGTCCGATGTTCTTTGCTGTGCCTTTGAATCCGAGCGGTCCGCTGTGTATTCCCACCACGATAACGTTGTCTTCGCCGTATGCCTCCACGATTTCGTTGAGTCGTTCGGTGCCTCGCGGGCAGTTGGGACATTTCTGTCCGGTGAAGTCTTCGATGAGAACGGTGCGTCCCACTTCTGCTGGTTTCACATATATGAGACGGTCGTCAGGGTCGATGTTGCTGCACGACGAGGTGAGTGCCAGTGCTATGGTTGCTGTGAGACTGAGGAATATGTTCTTTATTTTCATACTGTTCTTTTAGAAATTGAAGTTGTAGGACATTGTCACGCCCTTGCTTGCGGGCACATAACGGCATACGCCTCCCGAACAGTTGTATCCGGCGCGGGTCTTGCCGTAGCCTATTTGCAGGCGGTGTGCGCCGTGTGTGTAGGTGACTGAGCCGGCGAAGTAGTGCTCCTTGTGTGTGCCGCGTTCAGCGTCTATGGCTCCGGTGGAGGTGTAGTAGTACTCGTTGGCGTTGTACTGGTCGCTGATGGTGAACATGAAGTGCGGCATTACGGAGAGTTCAAGTAGTCCGAACCACCAGTCGCCCTGGTCCTGCTTGGTGTGCAGGTACTGTGCTTCTCCGCGGAGTGTGACCTTCTTGTTGAAGCGGTATTTGCCTTCGGCGACGAAGATGTCGGAGTGTATGAAGTCGCCGTGCGACTCCACAACGGCCTTGTTGTAGAACTGGTTCATGTACATGAGGTTGAGGTTGAAGCTCTTCGAGAACTTTTTCTCCACCTGTATGTTGATGTCCTGGTAGTAGGTCTGGTCGCCCCACTTCCAGAATGCCGAGCCGTAGCCTTCTGTTCCCGGTGTTCCGCCGTCTTTCACGTTGCGTTCAATGGCGTGTATGTGCGAGAAGTTGAGTTTCACTCCTGTGCCGTACTTGCCTCCGAGGAATGTGTGTCGCTTGAACTTGTATCCCAGTTCTGCCTGGTATGCCCACTCGCCGTTGGGCTGTGTGGCGTAGGGGTAGAGTGCTGCGAGGGCGTAGGTCTGCTGCATTGCGAATGCCGGCAGGTGGTTGATGTATGACGCTGTACCGTTGTCTTTGCGCAGGCTGCGGAATGTCATGTTGTCGCTTCGCTTTGCCTGGAGGAGGAGGCTCATGCCTTTCTTTGAGTAGGATGTCGATAGCATTGCCACATATCCCTTGCGGTAGATGTACGGGAAGTTCTTGTCGGTGGTGGGGTCGTCGGTCTTCTGCGCATATTCTGCGAGGAGGCTGAATCCGCCTTTCTGCAGGTTTGCACGCACGTCGAATGCGTTTGTGTAGAGCGGGAAGTTGAGTATGTGTGTCGCGTCGGCATATACTTCGTCGCGTGTGTGCTCGCGTTTGTTCACATACGAGCCTCCGAGTGTGAGCACTGTCCCTGCTTCCTGCATCTTACGGCTCCACTGGTCGATGTTGAGTTCCACGTCCGCGCCTGAAATCCATGCGTCGTTGTGGTCCCAGTAGCGGCGCTGTCTTCCTGTGAGCACCTTGAACTGTGTGCCTTTGAACGGGCGGTAAACGACGCGTCCTCCGAGCAGTGAGTTGTCTATTCCGAGCGAACGCTCTTCGTATGTGCGCAGGATGAATCCCGAACCGAACTGTTCGTAGTAGTTGCCGAGTGTCACTTCGGCGTTCTTCAGTTTTCCCTTTATATAATAATAAGGTAGTCCCCATCCCTTGAAGTCCTTTTCAAATCCGGGCAGCGGGTGCTCCAGATATTCCATTCTTACGCCGGCGTCCACGTATTTGCTCATGGCATGGACTTCGGCGTAGGTGTTGGTGAGGATTTTGTCATCGTATGTTCCTGTACCGATGTTGTTGTCTTCCTGGGGTATGAGTATGTCGCTCTGCACGCTTCCGGTGATGGTCACGTCGTAACCGTCGGCGATTTTCACCTTCTGTGCGCTTGCCGCTGTCGCCAGCGATGCGGCGATGATGAGCGATAGTGTTCTGTTGGAAATCATTTGCTGTCTTTGTCTCTTCCGTTTCTTATGATTGTATGTCGGGCGTTCCGGCTTCTTTTTCGTGCCTTTCAGCATAAAACCCGAAAAGTTAAGGAGTTAGAGATTACTTTCTGAGAAGCCTTTCCGTATGCTATATAACATTCTTCGTTGCCGGAAGTCTTAGCTTCTTAACGCTCTTTAACTTCTTAACTTGTCTTAGCCCAATTTGTCTTTTCCCGTTTCCAGGGTCTCGCGCTTGTGCGTCGTGGCTTATTTCTCGTTTGCTATAAGCTCGCGCACTTTCTCTATGAGCTCTTCTTCGGCTCCTTCGGTGTAGCCGTTGTGCTTGGCGACGATGTTGCCTTTGCCGTCGCACACCACTACGAACGGGATGTTTATTCCTCCGAGTGCGCGCTTGAAGTCGCTGTTCGGGTCGAGGAGCACGTCGAATGTCCATCCGTGGTTATCTACGAGCGGCTTCACTTTGTTGATGTTCTGCGCCTGGTCGATGGATACGGCGAACACCTTTACGCCCGTCTCCTCCTGCCATTCCTCGTACACTTCGCTGATGGCTGTGAGCTCGCGGTTGCATGGCTTGCACCATGTTGCGAAGAAGTCGATGATGAAAGGCTTGCCGTTGTTCGACAGTGTGTCGGTCTTTACGGTCTTGCCGTCGATACTCTTGAGAGTCACTGCCGGGAGCTGTGCGCTTGCTGTCAGTGCGAAGCCGAGCATAAGCAGGGTGGAAAGTAATAATTTCTTCATAGCCATTTCTATTTTTTGCAAAATTAAATATAAATCCCTGTTTTCCATACAGAATTAGGGTTAATTTTGTATAAAATCGCTACAATTCGTATTTTTAAAATCGTTTTCCGGTGACGGAATGTAAAGTGTTAGCGCACACTGTTTTAGTTTTATGCAGAATATATTCGTTCCTGCTTGATATTTATCTGTTTTTGGTGTCGTTAAGGAATAAATTATTATTTGGGTTCCGTGGGGTGTCTGGTGTGCTTTTCTGCGTGGTGGCGGTTGCGGTGAGTGGCGACAGGCGTCAGTCTGCCTATCCTCTTATTTCGGCTATGACATCGTCCACGATGTAGGCGTCGCTCATGAGGTACAGGAGCGAGCGTTCGTCGTGCAGCAGTTCGCAGGTGTTGCTGTTCTGGAATATGTCGAAAGCTCTTTCCGGCGTTATGTCAAGGCGTTTTGCCAGGAGTGTGCAAATGCGCCCGATTTTCATCCAAAGCTGTGAGTCTCTAAGCATTGTGTGCCTCCTTTCTTGCCATGTCGTTGAGTGGTTCTGCCTTCACGAAGCGCATCCATTGGTCGATAAGGTGTTGTGATGTTATGCAAATCTGGTTGTTGGGCTGGTGTTCGGACAGCCGTTTGAGGGCGAACTCCATGGAAATGTCGCCGTTGATGTAGTCCTCTATTGTGGTGATGACCCTGTCGTCGGCTATGCCTCCTTCTATATAGTCGAAGTTTCGCCACGGCTTTTTCCCTTTTCTGCTGTCGATTATGAATTCGAGCCATTCATTGTCGTAGGCTGTGAATATCTTGCAGTTGGCGTGTTCTTTTATGGCATCGGTGTCAAGTTCGTAAACGTTAAGCCATTGTGGCAGCCCAATGTTTACGATTCTTGTAGCCCAGTTTGCGGCTTGCTTCTTCAGGTCGGTGATGTAGAAGCCTTTGCCGAAGTCGAGGTTGTCGCGTCCTATGTGGCATAGCGGATTCCTGACGATGCATGTTGCGCCGTGATAAACGGTTTTCATAGGCTTGTGTCTGTTTTTGGGGTGTTCTCTTTGCGCTCTGCTTCAAGCCTTTTCAGTGCGTTGAGCAGTTCGCTTACTACATATTCCTTGCTTTGTGTGTGTAGTGGGTCGAGGCGTGTGGTGAGCCCGTGCATTATTCCGCAGTCGCGCAGTCGGCGGTACATTTCCTTCCGTGTGCGTCCTTCGGCTTTTGCGGTGAGATCGACGCACATTGTCGCAAAAGCGAGTGTCTGCTGTGTTGTTACCGTATCCATGTCTTGATTCTGTTATTGTAGGGTGCGATGCTGTTCAAGATTCTTGGTAGTCAGGTTGCTGAGGAACCGCCTATCTTATGCAAAGATAGTGCAAACCGAATGCAATGAAGCTTGATTCAATTGCTGAGGTGCCGCCTATCTTATGCAAAGATAGTGCAAATCAGAGAGAAATCCAAATGAATTTGTGTGAAATCATTAGTATCTGCTAAAACTTTTAGCTATGGTTTCCGCTGACTTCCGTTTTGGCATGCCGTCCCAACTGCATTTTCCTCCGTTTGCAAACAAGGCTTCCTTGCGTCGCAAAGAAGCCTTGTTTGTGTTGTAAAGAAGCCTTGTTTGGAGTGCAAAGAAGGCTTGTTTTGAGTGTGGTGGGAAACTGTCTGATGCCCAACGGGTTACGACAACAGTCGGCGCGAGAGGTAGTGCACGGGATACCATGCCGCCGCCCAGCCTACGGCGAGTACCGTGACGAAGACGATGAGCACGTCGCTGTAATGCACGCTCACGGGGTAGGCATCGACAAGGAATGTGCCGCTGCTGTCGCCCATGGGCACTATGCCGTACATCTGTTGCAGCAGACAGAGCAGGAGTCCGAGGAGTATGCCCGCAACGGCGCCCATTGCCGTTATCATGCGGCCTTCGAGGAGGAACACCGAGGCTATCTGCCGGTCGGTGGCACCCATGTTGCGCAGTGTCGCCACGTCGTTCTTCTTCTCGATGATGAGCATCGACAGCGAGCCGATGATGTTGAAGCACGCCACCACGAGGATGAACGTGAGGAAGATGTAGGCGAGCATCTTCTCTATCTGCATTATCCGGAACGTGTCGGCCTGCTGTTCGTAGCGGTCGAGCACGCGGTATTTTTCGCCGGCGATGCGCTGCATTCGGCGTTTCACGGAGGCGATGTCGCTGCCGGGTTTTAGTCGGAGCTTCAGCGAGGTGAGCATGCCCTGCTGGTCGAAGAGGCGGCGTGCGAACTCTATGGAAGTGATGATGTGGTCGCGGTCGTACTTGGCCTGGTTCACGGCGAACACCACTCCGGGCGAGATGAGCGAGTCGGTGACGAAGCCGTCCGACGGGTCGGCGGCATCGACGAGCTGCCCTTCGCGCTTGGGTGCGAATATGTGCATGTAGCCGTACCATCGTGCTCCCGTGTCAAGGGTCTGTGCGAGGCGTATGCCGATGACTCCGTAGTAGAGGTTTGCAGCCTTCAGTGCGAACTCGCCGTCGCCGTACAGTATGTCGTTGATGCGTGTCAGCTGTGCGAAGTTGTCGTCCACGCCCATGAGTGTCACCATCTGTTGCTGTCCGCCATATACTGCCAGAGCCTGGTCCTCCACGCATTCCGTGGCGACCGACACCTCGGGCTGCCGGCGAAGCTCGGTGAGCAGCGGGTCGTCGGCAGGTGCCGACTTGCCTTTTGCGGGCGTCACCTCTATCTGGGGGTCGAAGTTTGTGAAGAGCGACGCCACGAGGTCGTGGAATCCGTTGAACACGCTCAGCACTATCACCAGTGCCATTGCGCCCACGGCTACGCCTGCCATGGAGACGGCGGAGATGAGGTTGATGGCGTTGGTGCTCTTCTTCGAGAACAGGTAGCGGCGCGCTATGAAGAAGGGGAAGTTCATTATTTCTTCAGAAGTTCGTCGATGTGCTCTATGTAGTCGAGCGAGTCGTCAATGAAAAAGCGCAGCTCCGGGATGATGCGCAGCTGGTTGCGCATGCGCGTGCCCAGTTCGTAGCGCACGGTCTTCTCGTTGGCGGTGATGTTGCGGATTATTTCCTCGCCCTTTTCCGAGGGGAATACGCTGAGGTAGGCGGTGCAGATGCTGAGGTCGGGCGACACCCGGCAGCGTGTCACGCTCACCAGTGTGCCGTGCATCTGGCGTGTCTGACTCTGGAATATGAGGCTCAACTCCTTCTGAAGGAGTCGGGCTATGCGGTTTTGTCTTGTTTCTTGCATTTTCGTTTCTTTTTATTATTGGATGTATGTCTTTTGATGTGCAAAGTTAAGCAAAATCCTTATTACTAACCCATAAAATAAACCAATGGTTGCAAAAAAAACAGAAAACATTGCACATCAAGCAGGGAAATGTATAAATTTGTGACTTAAAATCATGGCGGTGCGTAACCGTCGGAACTTGAAAACAGGAAACAAAACATAACAAAAACTTTGAAACGATGAAGAAAAACAAGAACATGGGATGGATCATTGCAGGTGCGGTGGTCGTCGTACTTTTGCTTTGGGGCGTAGGAAGCTACAACGGACTCGTGGGCATGGACGAGGAAGTGCAGAACAAATGGGCCAATGTGGAGACGCAGTATCAGCGCCGTGCCGACCTCATACCAAACCTCGTGAACACGGTCAAAGGCTATGCTGCACACGAAAAGCAGACGCTTGCCGAAGTGGTGGAGGCACGAAGCCGCGCCACACAGGTGAAGATTGACGCCGCAAACGCCACTCCCGAACAGATGGCGAAGTACCAGAAAGCACAGGGTGAAGTGTCGCAGGCTCTCGGACGACTCCTCATGGTGGCTGAGAACTATCCCGACCTGAAGGCCAACGAGAACTTCCTCGAACTGCAGTCGCAGCTCGAAGGCACCGAAAACCGCATCAATGTGGCACGTAAGGACTTCAACGATGCCGCAAAGACATATAATGCTTCCATCCGTCGCTTCCCGCGCAGCATCATCGCAAGTGTGTTCGGATTCGAGAAGAAGAACTACTTCGAAGCGGAAGCAGGTGCCGAAAAGGCTCCTGAAGTGAAGTTCTGACACACGCAGTGGCCGTTGGCGGTGTTCCAAACAGGTGATAATAATCCTCTTGACGGCAAACTTTTACACAGATTATAATGAAAAGGTTCATCCTCATAATAGTCCTCTTTGTTTCCGTTCTTGCCGCAGTCGTGGCGCAGACCGATGCGAAGGCATATACGGTGGAGACTGTCCCCAACGTGCGTCTGACCGATGTGCGCCGGTATGTGAGCGACCCCTCCGGCATACTCACGCCTCCGGCACGCGATTCTATCAATGCCGTCTGCGCCCGTATGGAGCAGCAGTCGGGTGTGGAGGCGGCTGTTGTCATGCTTCCCTCCATTGGCGATGAGGAACCGTTCGACTTTGCCCAGAGTCTGTTCCGCCATTGGGGCATAGGCAAGAAAGGCAAGGACAACGGCGTGCTCGTGCTCTTCGTGATGGACAGGCGCGTGGTGCGCTTCCACACGGGCTACGGACTGGAGGGTACTCTCACCGATGCTCTCTGCAAACGCATACAGCAACGCTATATGGTGCCGGCTTTCCGCGAAGGCAATTGGGACAAAGGTATGGTGGAAGGAGTGCGTGCCATGAGTCTTGTCTTGCAGGATGAGAAGCCTGCCGCCCACTCCTCCGGCGACGACGACACCCTCGCCCCGTTCCTCATGCTGCTGGCAATCGTTGTAGGCTCCATCATCATCATCTCTGTGGTAGGGCGCGAAAGCACCCGCTGTCCGCACTGCCGCAAGCGCGGACTGCATAAGGTGAGCAGCGAACGGCTGCGCCTCACCACAGGCAGGCGCGTTGTTCGCACCACATACCTGTGCCGTGAATGCGGCAAGACCGTAGTCCGCGACACTCCTATCGACGACGACAATAGGGGTAACGGAGCTGCCGCCGCAACAGGATTCATCCTCGGTTCGATGCTCGGCGGAGGCGGACGGAGCGGCGGTTTCGGCGGAACCTTCGGCGGCGGAAGTTCGGGCGGCGGCGGAGCAAGCTCGGGATGGTGAGGGAAAAGTAAAAGAGTAAAAAAGTAAAAGAGTAAAAAGGACGGGGGAAAATTACCTGCGACAAACTCACGGCGAAACCTAACTTCCGCCAACTCCTGTTTCGGCACATTTTCATTATTTATTTGCTCGTTTTTCAAGCACGATTTCGTTGAAATGAAAACAAGGCTTCTTTGCATTGCAAGGAAGCCTTGTTTGCGTTGTAAAGAAGCCTTGTTTACAGGCAAAAGAAGCCTTGTTTGAAAATCAAGAAGAATTTGATTTTTTAGCAGGTCGGGTGTATTGCTCGGCAACGGGGTTCGTAAAAGTCATGATTCTAAAATCATAATTCGTAACAGACTGATTCTCTTGGTGTTGTCGAGCGAGACGCTCGACCTCCTAAGTTTTACTCTTTTACTCTTTTACTTTTCCCCCGTCCTTTTTACTTTTTTACTTTTTTACCTTTTTACTTTTTAAATACAATCGTCAGTCCGTCCCTCATCGGGAGCATCACTTTCTCCACGCGGCTGTCGGCGGCTACATGGTCGTTGAAGCGGCAGATGGCGGCGGTCTGGTGGTCGTTGGAGTAGGAAGAGTCGGTGACATGGCCGTCCCAAAGCGTGTTGTCGGCAATGATGAAACCTCCGGGGCGCAGCAGGCGCATCGTCATCTCGTAGGTTTCGATGTATGTGCGCTTGTCGCCGTCGATGAAGGCCATGTCGAAGGTGACGCCCAGCCGCGGTGCTTCCACGTTGGCATCGCCGATGATGAAGCGTATCTTGTCCGCCACTGCCGACTGTTCTATCCACGGTCGGGTGAAGTCTTCCATCTCATCGTTTATCTCGAAGGTCCAGAGAAGTCCGTCGTCGTCGAGTCCTTCCGCCATGCACAGTGCGCTGTAACCGCTGAATGTTCCCACTTCGAGGATGTTCTTGGGGCGTATCATGCGTACGAGCATCTTCAGCAGACGCCCTTGCAGGTGTCCGCTTGCCATGCGTCCGTGTATGGTGTGTATGTTGGTGGCGCGGTAGAGGCGGTAGAGGTAGTCGCCCTCCGGGTCGGAGTGGGCGCGCAGATAGTCTTGAAGTTTGCTGTCCATAAGTGGTAGTGTCTTTCTTTTGCCTTTACTTTTCCTTGGTGTGCATGATGGCTTCCACGGCGAGACGGTAGCTGTCCATGCCGAAACCGCATATCACTCCCATGCACGCCGGTGCTATCATCGACCTGTGGCGAAACTCCTCCCGGCTGTGTACGTTGCTTATGTGCACCTCTATGACGGGGCTTTTCAGCGACCGTATGCAGTCGAGCAGGGCGATGCTCGTGTGTGTGTAGGCTCCGGCGTTGAGCACTATGCCGTCGCAGGAGAATCCTGTCTGCTGGAGTTTGTCGATGAGTTCGCCCTCGATGTTGCTCTGGAAATAGTCGATTTCCACCCTCGGATGCTGCCGGCGGAGCTTTTCCAGGCAGGCTTCGAAAGTGGTGCTGCCGTAGATTCCGGGTTCGCGTGTACCCAGGAGATTGAGGTTCGGGCCGTTGATAATCTGTATCTTCATATTTGAAAGGATGTTATGTCAATTGATTACAAAGGTAGTGCATTTTGTCAAATAAATGCTCTTCAAGTCGGTCTAAATCGGATTTTTGCATTAACTTTGCATAAGTTAAGCTTCACCTCAGCAATTTGAAGCAAGCTTCATTGCCTTCGGTTTGCATTAACTTTGCATAAGTTAAGCTTCACCTCAGCAATTTGAAGCAAACTTCATTGCCTTCGGTTTGCATTAACTTTGCATCCACGAAACAAATAAAAGCACATTATATATTATGGAAGAGAACAAATTCAAGCGCACAACCGTCACTGCTGCCCTGCCGTATGCCAACGGTGGAGTGCACATCGGACACCTTGCCGGAGTCTATGTACCGGCCGACATCTATGTGCGTTACCTACGCTTGAAGCATCAGGAAGTGATGTTCATCGGCGGAAGCGACGAGCATGGCGTGCCGGTCACCATCCGCGCACGCAAGGAAGGCATCACCACACAGGAAGTGGTGGACCGCTATCACAATCTCATCAAGAAGTCGTTCGAGGACTTCGGTATCTCCTTCGACATCTACAGCCGCACCACTTCGAAGATACACAACAAGTTTGCAAGCGACTTTTTCCGCACGCTCTACGACAAGGGCGAGCTTGTGGAGAAGACGGAAGAGCAGTTCTGCGACGAAGTGACGGGCGAATTTCTCACCGACCGCAACATCGTGGGCACCTGTCCGCGCTGCGGTGCCGAGGGAGCCTACGGCGACCAGTGCGAGAAATGCGGCGCAACACTCTCGCCGGAAGAACTCATCAACCCGACAAACAAGAACAATCCGGGACACGGACTCGTGAAGAAAGCCACCAAGAACTGGTATCTGCCGCTCAACAAATGGCAGGACTGGCTGAAACAATGGATTCTGGAAGACCACAAGGAGTGGCGTCCCAACGTGTATGGACAGTGCAAGTCGTGGCTCGACATGGACCTCCAGCCACGCGCGATGACACGCGACCTCGACTGGGGCATACCCGTTCCCGTGGAGGGAGCAGAGGGAAAAGTGCTCTATGTATGGTTCGATGCGCCCATAGGCTACATCTCTAACACCAAGGAACTGTGCGATGCCAAGCCCGAACAGTGGGGCACTTGGCAGAAATGGTGGCAGGATCCGTCGTCACGCCTCGTACACTTCATCGGCAAGGACAACATCGTGTTCCACTGCATCGTGTTCCCCACCATGCTCAAGGCGCACGGCGGCTACATCCTTCCCGACAACGTTCCGTCGAATGAATTCCTTAATCTTGAGAACGACAAGATTTCAACATCGCGCAACTGGGCGGTGTGGCTTCACGAATACCTTGTCGATTTCCCAGGCAAGCAGGATGTGTTGCGCTACGTTCTCACCGCCAATGCGCCGGAGACGAAGGACAACAACTTCACATGGAAGGACTTCCAGGACCGCAACAACAACGAACTCGTGGCTGTCTATGGCAACTTCGTGAACCGTGCGTTGCAGCTCACAAAGAAATACTTCAACGGAATCGTACCTGAATGCGGACAGCTGCTCGACGTGGACAATGCCGCCATCGAGGAGTTCAAGGACGTGAAGCAGAAGGTGGAAGCCCTGCTCGACGCCTTCAAGTTCCGTGATGCCCAGAAAGAGGCGATGAACCTCGCACGCATCGGCAACAAATATATCACCGACTGCGAGCCTTGGCATGTGGCAAAGACCGACATGGAGCGTGTGAAGACCATCCTCTACATCTCGCTGCAACTCGTTGCCAACCTCGAAATAGCGTTCGAGCCGTTCCTCCCGTTCAGCTCCGCCAGACTCCGCGAGATGCTCAACATCAGCGAAAGCGACTGGTCGCAGCTTGGTTCCACCGACCTGCTCAAGCCCGGACACCAGCTCGGCACCCCGGCACTCCTCTTTGAAAAGATTGAGGATGACGCCATCAATGCACAGCTGCAGAAGCTCGAGGACACCAAGAAGGCCAACGAAGCCGCATCATACGTCGCCGCACCGGTGAAGGAGAACGTGGACTTCGACACCTTCGAGAAGATGGACATCCGCGTGGGACACATCATCGACTGCCAGAAAGTGAAGAAGAGCAAGAAGCTGCTGCAGTTCTCCATCGACGACGGTTCGGGCACTCCGCGCACCATCCTCAGCGGCATCGCCGCCTACTATGAGCCAGAACAGCTCATCGGCAAGGATGTATTGTTCGTCGCCAACTTTGCGCCTCGCAAGATGATGGGCATCGAAAGTCAGGGCATGATACTCTCTGCCGTGAACTTCGACGGCTCGCTCACGGTGACTTCCGTGCTCGGTGAGGTGAAGCCGGGCAGTCAGGTGGGATGATGCCACAGCGCCGGCAGAGGGCGCACACATTATGAAATATAAGGGAGGAAACCTTGTCAGCAAGGCGGTTTCCGCATTATAAAAATCCGGCAGGAGCATCGTGGCTCCTGCCGGATTTTCTTGTTTTATGACTTTATGTGCGGAACTGCGGCTTACTTCACTGCCACTTTCTTTCCGTTGATGATGTAGAGTCCCTTCTTCAGACCGTTTGCCGATGCGGCGGAACTTCTTACCATGCGGCCGTCGATGCTGTAAACGGCTGACTTGGCTGCGTTGTTGGCGTTGATTTCGGTGATTCCCGATGTCGGGTCTTCCTCGATGCTGATGCCTGAGATGTATATCGAGCCGTTGGCTTTCTCGCTCACTGCGTGGAAGCCTACGCTGAGAAGCATGTCTTCAGACGGTGTCACCGAGAACGTGTGTTCGGTGTCTTCCTTGGCTGTAATTTCTATTGCGTTCTCGAAAGCGGCGTTTGTCATTGCCTCTGCGGTGTTGCCTGCGCCGTACTTCACTTCGAGCTGGTTGGTGTACTTGGCATTGCTTTCACGCACGTTGAACTTCACGATGTAGCCTTTACCGCCTTTCACCTGTGCGGGCGGAGTGATGAGCCAGTCGTCGGCGGTGTTGTTGTAGCTTGCGCTGTACTGTGCCGACTTCGGGTTGTAGTTGTAGTACTGCCATGAAGCCTTGTCCTCATTGGCGTCGATAACGGTGAAGAGGTTGAAATCGGTCTCTGCTGCGAAGTTGGTAGAGTAAGGCAAACTCACATGGTCGCCCAATACTACGGCGTTGGATTTGCCGTTTACCTTCTTCTCTCCGCACACTGCCACAATCTTATAGTAGTAGGATGCCATCTCTGTGGAGCCGCCGAGGTTCTCGGTGAACTCGGTATCTGTGAGTCCGGTAGCCACTTCTACCTCATCATTGCGCAGAACATTGTAAGTCACATCGCCGATGTATCCGCCGTGCGAACCCTTGAGTTCGTCCCATGTGAGGGTGAGGTCGCCGGTCTCTTTATCGGCAGTGAGCGAGATGTTGGTAAGGGAATACGACGGAGTGTCGAGTCCGACGTATGCCGAAACGTTCTTCTTCGGGCCTGCGCCGATGCTGTTCGATGTCCATACGGTGTAGGTGTTCGATTTCTTCTCTACTCCTGTCACTTCCACCGACACCTTCTCGCCGGGTCCCTTTGTGCCTTGTGCGATGATGTCGCTGCCTGATGCCACATAGTACTCCACATCGCCTTCGAGCAGCTCGCCTGCGTATGTGATGGAAGGAGTCTTGAATGTCACCTTACCCGTGGTGGATGCGCCTTCGAATGTGGCCTTGAGGTTGGTGACGCTGGCAGGTGCTCCGTCCTCAGCGATGGGGTAAGGCACTGTGAGCGAGTATATGCGTTCGCCAGAAGGGAATGATCCTTGCAGTGTTGCGGCACCTGTTGTGAGGTCCACGGTGTAGAGTCCCGACTTGCCGTCGGCTGTTGCTGCCGCCCAGTAGAAGGTGTTGTCGCGCTGGTCTATCTCGCCGCTCTGCGCATAGACAGTGCCTTCTGTGGTCTGCAGGGTGAGGCCGGTGGGTCCCACGAGGGTCTCCGTGCCGTCGGTGGTGGATATGGAGTAGAGGTTGCCGTCGGTTGCAACGCCGTACATCACGAGGTCGGAAGTGAGTCCGATTGCTACATATTTGTGTGTGGCGGTGCCTATTGTGGTGCGCGTGAGAGCGTTGTAGTCAGCCACGCCGAACTCCATTGTGGAGAGCGATTTGTCGGTGTAGAACTCGCCATACACCTTGCCCGTCTTGCGGTCGAAGGCTGTCTCTACGGCTATGAGGTTGGCGTTCACCGACTTGTGCTTGCCCGTGGATGCCCAGGTCTCGTTGTCATCGACGGTATAGTCGAAGATGTTGGCCGACACTTGACCTTGTGCGGCGTAAGTATAGTCGGCATAGATGAATCGGAAATGTGTGTCGTAGTACACGCTTCCTGCGTTGGCGATGAATCGGCTCGATGTTGTCATGCCCACGGGTGTAGGGTCGGTGGGCGAGAAGCGGTACATGCCGTTCAGCTTGGCATTGCTTTCATTGACGATGTTTCCCCACAGCTGCATGCCGTTGGCAGCCTTCAGTACTGACATGCGCGGCTGTTCCACGCTCTGTACCGACACGTTCGCCGCGCCCGCAAGGGCAAATGCGGCGGTCATCAACAAATAGTTTTTTTTCATAACTCTTAGTTTGTAATAAGTTATTAATGATTTTTCTTAACGGTTGTAAAAGTAAGAAAATTTTCGTATTTTACGAAATAAAATGTCGCTTTTTTGCGCGTTTTCTTTGCATTTTGTCCTGTTACCGCACCCAATTGTATAATAGATGAAAATATATGCAGCCGATATGCTTCCAAAATGCGAAGCTGCGCTCTGCGTGGCGTTTTTGGCTGCTTTTCAAACAAGGCTTGTTTGCACTCAAAACAAGGCTTGTTTACAACGCAAACAAGGCTTCCTTGCAGTGCAAAGAAGGCTTGTTTGAAAATGAGGCGATAGTTCACTTTGTTTCCGTATGGCGTGCCTTGGGTGTGTACTGCCGTTCCGTGCCAAAGAAAAAGCCCGCATCCGATGGCGGATGCGGGCTTTTCAGATGGTATATGTGCCTTGGGCGTTATCTTGCTACGGTGACATTGTGCACTTCACCGCCTACCTTTACAACGTAGATGCCTGCTGCAAGGGCTGCATCCACCTTGTTCTTGCCTGTCGCGTAGAACACCTTGGCACCGCCGGCAGTGTAGATTTCCACTGTCTTGCCGGCTGCACCCGTCACGATGATGTGTCCGTTGAGTGCCTTGACTGTCGTCGTGGCGTCCACGTTGTCGATACCGGTGCAGATGGCTGTGGCCTCGTTCGACGGTCCCGACTCGCCTATTTCATAGAGCACGGTGACAACGTAGGTGTGGCTTCCGTAGGTTGCCTTGGAGTCGAGGAATGTTGTCGTGGAGGCATCTACGGTGCCGACGAGCTTGCCGTCGCGGTAGATGTTGTAGCCCTTCACGGTCATTCCGCCGGGAACGTAGGTTATGTCGTCAACCATGAACATGTACTTGTCTTCCGAGATGTGTCGTATCGCGAAGTATTTGGCACCCTCCGGGAGCGGGATGTTCACTTCTGTCCAGTCGAACGGGGCTTCTCCGGTGCCGAGCGACACGAAGTCGGAGAGCTGTGTGCCCTTGGTGGAGTAGAGGAGTTCGTAGGTTTCGGCTCCGAATGTGCTGTAGTAGCTCTTCAGCCATGCTGTGGCTGTCTGCGCCTTACCTGAGAGCAGCGGCGAGATGAGCCAGTCGTCGTTGTGCTTCTTGGCGGTGGAACTTGCGTTTACGGCGAATGAAATCATGTACTGGTTGCCTGTGTGAGGACCCCATGCCGGGTCGCCTTCGAGGTCGTAACCTATTGCAAGCGGGTTGTTCACAACGTATGCCGATGGTGCACGGAACTGCTCTACATAGTTGAGGCCGAATGTGTAGGGCTCGCCTTCGTCGCCGTCCACCATCGTCCAGTCGCCCATTTTCCTGTTTTCAAGCGGGTAGTAGGTCTCGAATCCGTCTGTCACGGACTTGTCGGTGTTGGTCATTGCCGTCCATCTTACGGTCTGCTCCTCGGCGGTGAGGTCGCTTACTACAGGATAGGTGGGCGCATAGACGAACACGCGGTGCGACTCTGTGGCGTTGTTTTTGGTGTTCTCGTCCTTGTCGTACACCACTTTGGTGCGGAGCACGATGGGTTCGCGGCTCGTGTTGCTTGCCTTGAATGTCAGGGCATAGTCCTTCTTGCTGCCTGCCGCGAGTGTTTCGCCTGCCTTTGTGTCCACCACGACGTTGTCCTGGTAGAGTTCTATGGTGTAGCCGGAGGCTTCGTTCTCGCCGATGTTCTCCACGGTCACGGTGGCGTTGTCGCTGTTTCCGGTCCTAACGCTCACAGGTATGGCGATGGATGCCTTGAGGTCGTTGGCGAGCATGTCCTCGATTACGATGTTGTCGAGCAGGATTGACGTGCCTTTCTCGCTGAATTCGAATGCGAAGAGAATCTGGTCGTAGTGGTCGTCCTTGAATTCATTCAGGTCGAACGTGCCTTTGCGGTAGCCCGTTGTGCCGGTCTCCTGCATGAAGTTGAACGACTTCACATATACGGTGTCGCATCCATTTCTTATCACCATTGCGTCGATACGGATGTCCTTGCCCGGTGTGCAGTAGTAGTAGAACGATGCTACGGGGTGGTGAGCTGCGCTCATTCTTATCTTAGGACTTGCCATGAAGCCTTCGAAACCGAGTACGTTGGGGTAGCATACGATGGCTCCTCTGTCGGAATCCTGTGTGGTGGTGTTGGTGATGCCGAGTTTGCCGATGCCCTTTGTCACCACTGTCCACGGTCCGCTCTGCTGTGATGCGTTGCTGAACGACTCATAGTAAGGCACGGTGTAGGGTGTTCCTGAGAGCAGGGGGTTGGATCTGGTGTAGCCTTCGGCACCTGCTTCGGTCTGGCTCTGCACGCCGTAGTAGATGCGTCCCTGCGTTCCTGTCTGCGGGATGCCGTCGATTTTGATTGATGTTCCCGACACGTCGCCCTTCATAAGTACGGGGTTGCCGTTCTTGATGGTGTAGATGTTGTATGTCACATCGTCCTTGGGTACGAACTGGTTGTTTATGCCTTCTGTCACGGGATCCCATGAAAGCGTCACGGTTCCGTCGAAGTTGTCGGTGAGTGTCACGTTCTTAGGCTTCTTCGGGATGTCGATTCCCACATAAAGGGTGGTTGATGCCGGCACGCCCTTGCCCGCAGCGTTGTGCGCCACCACCTCGTATGTGGTCTTGCCGTTCACTGCTTCTTCGTCGGTCACGCTGAGATGTTCGCCCGGATTGGGGTTGTTGAATGTCTTGAACACTTCTCCGTCGCGGCTCACTTCAATCTTTGTGATGGTGGTGAGCGCCTTGCCGTTGTTGAGTTTTGTGGGTGCGTCGAACGAGATGGTGGCTTCCTGCAGTCCTTCTGCGGCTGCGACAGCCTTGAGGTTGTGCACTGAATCGGGTGCTTCGTAGCACATCATTTCTGCCACGGAGACGCTATCGACGCGCATGTACTCCGAATTCGGGTCGGAAACGCAGTTGAATCCCACGCGGTATTCGCCGTCGTTATCCACGGAGAAGCGTATCTTGCGGTTGGTGCGGTTGTCGCAGTCGCCCTTATATACGCGCACTTCGTCGATGGCATGCTTCTTGAATTCGGCTGTGTCGCGGCCTGTCCAGAGGTAAACGCCGAGCTTTTCCTCCTCGTCGCCGTTGGCGAATCCCTGGAACTTGAGTTCGTATTCGTAGCCCTTGCGCATCTTCATGGGAGGTGTGATGAGCCATGCGTTCGACGGAACGTCCTTCTGGAATGCCTTGCACGATGCGAAGCCCATGCTCGGACTGCTGAGGAAATACCATATATTCGTCTCGCTTCCGCCGATCATTTCAAACTCGGCGAAGTCCTGTTTCGTTGCGATGTTGTTCACATAGGGGAGGTCGAGGGCGTCGCCGAATGCTATGATGTTCGACTGTGCCGCCTTGCTTTTGAGTCCGTTGTTCACTGCATATACCTCGTAGTAGTGCGACGACCAGATGGAGTGTGGCACGTTTTCAGAGAAAGAGCGTGTCTTCAGACCCTCTGCCACGGTCTTGCCTTCAGGGTAGCGCACCACAGTATAGGTGAATTCCGACGGGTCGGCGTAGCCTCCGTGCACTCCGCCTGCCTTCGGCGCGGTCCATGTCAGGTTGGTGAGGTTGTTGTTGTCGGTATCGACAGTGAACTGCACCGACTGCGGAAGCAGCGGCATGTCGCGTCCTATCCACTTCTTGATGTATGCCGGTTTGCCCTCGCCGTTCTTGTTGCCTACGGTCACTTCGAAAGTGTTGTAGCCTTCCGTGAGGTTTCTTACGGGCACCGTCACCTGCTCTTCAGCAGTTTCGGCGTCGCCGTCGGCAATCTCCTTGCCGTTGGCTTTCACTGTGTAGGTGAGGTCGCCTGACAGTTTCTTGCCTGCCATTGTGGTGGAAGGAGCGTCGAACTGCAATGCACCTGTCGTGTTGGCACCCTTGAATGTGAGTGTAAGGTTGCTTGCTGCTGCCGGTGCTGCTGCGTTGTGCTTGAGCGGAATGTAGAGTGCTATGGGCTCTTCGCGGTTGGGGAAGTCGGCCACGAAAGTGGCGTTTCCCGTCTTGGTGTTCACTTCGTAGAGTCCGGCGGCATCGTCGTTGGTCATTGCCGCCCAGTACATTTTGCCTGTGTTGCGGTCGAACACTGCGCTCTGCATGATGACTTTCACAGAGAGTGAGGTGTTGCCTATCTTTGTGAACCTTCCGGTCTGTGTGTCGATTTTGTTGAGATAGCCGTCGGCGGTGATGCCGTAGAGTTCGCCTTCAGCGTTGAATGCCATAGCAAGGCAGATGTTGCTGATTTCGGCGAGCTGTTCGGTCTTCTCCAGGTCGTAGTCGATTGTACCGAAGTTCCATGTTGAAGCGTTGAAGTCGTTGCCGTAGTACACGGCGTAGGTCTTGTATGTTGTCGGGTCGAATGCCGAGCATACGCTTATCATGTGTCCGTCCATGGTGCGCGGTTCGGCTACTGTTTTCCATGTGTCGAGGTCGTATTCGTAGTAATATGCCTTGAATGTGGCTTCCAGTCCGTATGACGTGTAGCGCAGGGTATTGTTTGTGAAGGATCCGCCACCGTTGGCGTAGCCCACGTTTCCTATGAAGTCTTTCGACGATGTGTCGGCTGTATTGAATCTGTACACGCCGAATGGGATATCGTCGACGGTGCTGCCTGTCCAGTCGTCGGAGCTTATGAGCAGTCCCCATATCTCTGTTCCGTCGGCAGTGGAAGCGAGCATTGCTCTCTTGGGAGCGTTCTGCGGTGCGGCGACATTGAGTCCTCCCGCCAGCTGCGGCTTTCCTCTGAGGGTGCCGACAATTCCGGGATATGCCTCTGTCGCACGTTCGTTGAGCCACGAGAGGTCACCATTGGCAATGCGCTCTGTAAGGGTTGGCTTGGGCGCAAGCATACTTTGCGCCACTGCGCAAGTTGCAGAGAGTCCCCATACGGCTGTTGCCATAACGCCGCACAGGAACTTTTTGTAATTAGTCTTTCCCATAGAATTAATGATTTTTTGTTTTTATTATGTGACCACATTTGTTTTTATTAATGTGACCACAAAAGTAAAAATAAAACAAGAGAAATGCAAATAATGATTTGCCTATTTTTAGATTTGTGTCTCAAAAAGTGCTATTTTGCATAAAAATACGCTTTAAATTCTTCACTACTATGCGTACATTATATTAATAGCATGCATTTTGTTCATTTTGCAAATATTGTGATGAAATGATGTGCAAAATGTTTGGCGGTATGTCCAATTTGATTTACCTTTGCAAAAAATAGGCTATGCCTTTGCATCTTGAAGCACTTCATAGCATAATATTTGTACTATCTTTGCAGAAGACAGTCGGCATTCCGGCAATCCGAAGCTGTCGTCATTGCATGACGGTTTACGCTTTTGGGGAATATATAACAAAAAAACATATAATTATATGAAGAAACTATGCACGTTATTGTTCTTGCTTACGGCGCTGTTCAGCACAGGCCGTGCAGGAGAAGTGAACCTTGGCTATTGTAACGGAGTCGTTAATCGTTCCGGAAACGTGGGTGCATCAGGCCGCGCATGGGTCGATGCCGCCATCGTCCTGCCCTCGTCGCTGCTGCAGCCTTACACGGGCAACAACATCACCAAGGTGCGTGTGGGTCTCGCCACTGCGCTCAATGTAGATACACTCAAGGTATGGTTGCGCTCGACGCTCGACGGAGAGAACCTTGCCGAGGGCGAAATACAGAAGTCGGCGATAGTGCGCGGCTGGAACGAGGTGCCGCTTTCCGCCGCCTACAAGGTGGCTTCTGCCGACAAACCCCTTTATGTGGGCTACTCGTTCAAGCAGCGCGGCACCATCAACGCCATCTCCTACGTTTCGGAAGCGGTGCAGGGCGCGTTCTGGGTGAAGCTCGGAAGCGGCGAGCAGTGGAAGGACATGAGTTCGCAGGGAGCACTCAGTCTTGAAGCGGTGATGACTGGCGACAACGTGTTCAGCTACGATATAGGCATATCAAACCAAGTGGCTTCCAACATAAGCAACAGCAACGACATCTCCGTTACTGCGGTGCTGAAGAACTACGGAACGGAGACTGTCAACAAAATCGACCTGCTCGTGGGCGGCAGCAACGTGGCCGACCGTGTGCCGGTGAGTCTTGACGTGAACCTGCCTTCGGGCGTTTCGGAGGAGAAGACATTCGTCGTGAAGGGTCTTCCGGCTTCCGCTACGCTCGCCAACACCATCTATATGTCGGTGGATAAGGTGAACGGCAAGCCCGATGAGAATCCCGCCAACGACAATGTGGAACTGCCTTTCGCACACGAGCGTAAGGTGCTTCTTGAGGAGTTTACATCGGAAAGCTGCCAGAACTGTCCCCGTATGGCTGCCAACGTACACTCCGTGATACATTCCGACGAGTTCCAGGGACGCGCGGTAGTGGTGGCTCACCACGACGGTTTCTCCACCGATTTCCTCTCGCTGCCGTCCGATACGGAATACACATGGTTCTACAACAAGGCGACGACCTACGCTCCTGCGCTCATGATCGACCGCTACCCGTACTTCAAGACCACCGAGAAGAAGCCCACTCCAGTGAGCAATCTCGATGCCGACGAGATAAAGGAAGCCCTCAGAGACCGCCTCGCCGTGCCCACCTACACCCGACTTTCCATCGCCGCCGAGCCTCTGGACGACGACAACCTGCATGTGAAGGTCACCGGATTCCGTGCGCGTCCGTTCTGCGACACGCCGGCACGCATCACGCTCTACCTTCTGGAGGACAGCATTGCGCCGCGTCGCCAGCAGGGTGCCACGCCGGGATTCCGCCACATGCACGTTGAGCGTGTGATAAACAGCACATGGGGTGTGGTGATAGAATGGAAGGAAGACGGCACGTTCGAGTATGAGTACAACATGAAGATTGCCGACGGATGGGACCGCAACCAGCTCTCTCTCGTGGCGGTGATAGGCGGATATGACGCCGACGACCGCACAAACTGTGTCGTGGAGAACGCCGAAGAGTTGCATCTGCGCGGCATCCTGCCGACGGGCATCAACGCCGCTTCCGTCACCGATGCGGCTGAGACATCGCGCGAAACCTACTCGCTCAGCGGTGTACGCATTGATAATGCTGCCGCACACAACGGTGTGGTAATAGTGAAGCGTCGCTTTGCCGATGGCACGGTGAAAGTGACAAAACAGGTAGTGAAATAACGGCTGCATCACCATCTTGATGGTGTTGAAATGAAAACAAGGCTTCTTTGCATTGCAAGGAAGCCTTGTTTGCGTTGTAAAGAAGCCTTGTTTACAGGCAAAAGAAGCCTTGTTTTAATGCTTCTTGTATTGAGCTGATTTTCAATGCATATCGCCGATGCGCACAATCTGTGGCGTGCGCACTGCCGGTTTCACCTCGCCGCCGATGTAGAAGCAGCCGAAACCGCGCACCCAGAGGGCTGCCGCTCCTGCACGGGCGAGTTGCGGATGGGCGATGGGCGTGGGTTGCCAGCGGTGGCGGCGTGGATTGAAGCGGCAGAGTTGGGCGTTGAAGCGATACCAGGCTACGGGCTGGTTGAGGTAGTCGCTCTGCTTCACGAGCCTGTAGCTGCCGCTGATAGCATCGAGGAATATGTCGCGGTTCACTCCGCCGGCAGCCCATATTGTGCCGTCGTGTGCCCATGCCGTGCCTCCGGTGAGCGTCAGACTGTTGCCCGAATCGTCGGTGGGGGCGGGCAGCGGTGTGCTCCTGCGTGTGTGGAGGGCGATGCATTCGCCGCCGGTGTGTACTGTGCTGTTGGCTGAATCGGCGTGGAAGCCGCCCCAGACATAGAGCCGTCTGCCCACGCATACGGCTACGGGCTGCACGCGAGGTGCTCCCGTGAGTGTGGCGAAGCGGCTCCATGCGCCTCCTTTACGACCAAGACGGAGGTGCAGTATCTCTGCCGACGGATGGCCGTCGAGGTTGCCTCCCACTACGAAGACGTCGTTGCCCCGTTGTGCCACGGCCATGTTGTCGGCGGTGTGGGGCAGCGGTGTGAGCCAGCGCACGGTGGCTTTGGTGCCGTCGGGGGTGATGTGCAGGCTCAGTACGGTGCTCATGCTGTGGATGTTGTTGTTGCCACCGATGAGTATCAGACTGTCGCCCGATGCCGCCGTACCGCCGTATGCCGCCTCTTCGGGCAGTTCGCCCACACGCTGCCAGTGCAGGGTGTCGGTGCCTACGCGTGCCGCATAGATGCCGCGGTAATAGCGTTTATTGCCCGGTTCGGGGAAGTTGCAGCCTCCTGCCATTATTATCCACGGCCCTATGCGCCCTGCGTAGCATGCCGACACGCCGAGACTGTAGCCCTCTTCGGTGTCGGGGAATCCGCTTACAGGCTCTATGTCCTGTGCCGTGCAGCGTGTGGCGGCGGCGAGGAGCAGTGCGGTTATGGTGAGGATGAGGCGTGTGATGTGTGTCATTCGTTGTGGAATTGTGGTTCGTAAAGGTCGTCTATGGTCTCCACACGGGCGAAGTCGGCGAGGAATTCCACATATTTCTCCACCACTGCGGCGGCGAAACGTGCTCCCTTTTCGGCTGTTGCCTTTGCCGGCGAGCCTATGCCCGTGTCGCGGCTCACCTTTGCCCAGTTGCGTGGAATCCACACCTTGCCCTCGCTCAGAGCCTTTATTCCGAAGCCGCGGCTGTCGCCCTGTCCTGCTTCGCTGAGGTTTACGAGTTCGGGATGGTAGTGCATCATCACCGAAGTCTCAAGTTCATCGGCGTGGTCGCCGACATGGGAGAAGAATGGGTGTGCGTCGGTCATCTTGAACCATTCGCTTGTCGCGATGATGAAGTCGGGGTATTCCAGTGTGAGGTCGCGCATCATGTTCTTGAAGTTGTTGCCTCCGTGACCGTTGATGATGAGCATACGGTGCTGTCCCTGACGGTAGAGCGACGCCACGATGTCGCGCAGAATGGAGCGTTGCGTGTCGTAGGAGTAGTGCACGCAGAAGCTGAGTTCGCGCTGTCCGGGGTTCTGTGCGCCTGCGAAAACGGGCGGCATCACCATCGCCCACATGCCGTGTGCGTCGTGAAGGCGTTCGGCTGCCTCCACGGCTATGTCGTGCGAGAGAATGCAGTCGGTCATGTATGGCAAGTGCTGGTTGTGCGGTTCGGTCGCGCCCCAGGGCAGTATTGTCACGGCGTAATGGTTCTTGCGTGCCGTGCCGTAGTTGGATACGGATAAGTCGAAGAGTTTGTTCATAGTGTGAGAGTGAAAGAATGTGACATCGGAGGTGTGATAACGAAAGAGTGAAAAAGCAGGAATGGCGGGCGGCGGGAGGCTGATGCTTTTTCATCCGTAGCCTTGCCGACGCTTCCTTCTTGCTTTTCCACTCTTTTATATTTCTACTTTTCCAGTATTTCCTTGCAGAGCATGTAGCCCTTTATCATCATGCGCGGGATGTGGAACGGTCCCTTGTAGAGGTTGCCTTTGGCTGGTTGCGCCACCGTTCCGTCGCGGTGCAGATAGCCGTACCATTCGCCTTTGTCGGCATCGGGGAAGTGGGCGTAGGTCCATTCGCTGATGCGTTCGTGGCGGTAGAGGTACTTCTCGTCGCCGGTGGCGAGGTAGGCGTAGAGCGATGCTATGATGGTTTCGCACTGAGGCCACCAGAATTTCATGTCCTGCGAGTAGTCCTGCGGCGGCAGGTTGCGGCAGTCGCGGAAGTTGATGATGCCTCCGTACTGCTTGTCCCAGCCCCAGTCCCATGACCAGTCGAATATTTCGAGGGCCATGTCGAGCATTTCCTTGTCCCAATTACGGAGTTTGGCTTCCTCCATTATGAACCACGATGTCTCGATGCAGTGGCCGGGATTGATGGTGCGTGTGAGGTTGGTGTCGATGAATTCGCCGTTCATGCCTACGGTTTCGAGCAGGCACTTGAATTCGGGATGTATGAAATACTTCTTCAGTCGTGCTATCGAATCGTCGATCTGCTGCGTGAGTTTCGGGTCGTCGATCACCTTGCGGAGGCACGAACCCACGTTGATGAGAATCATTATGATGCTGTGGCTCTGCAGCTGCACGCTCTCTTCGAACTTCGGCGCGAGGTAGCCCGGTGTGGAGAGGAAGCGTTGTGTGTCGTCGAACACCTTCAATGCACGCTCCGCCCAATGCCTGTCGCCTGTGGCAAGCGAGTATTCTGCCATCGCGATGGCGGCGAAAGTCTCCGAGAATACATAGCGTCTTTGGCGCAGCGGACGCCCCTCGGCGGTGACGGAGAAGTACATGTGGCCGTCGTTGTCGAAGCAGTGTGCCTCGATAAAGTCGAGAGTCAGGCGTGCGGCTTCAAGCCATTCGGGTCGTTTCTCCACATTGTTGTAGGCAAACGAGCAGATGAATGCGAAGCGACCTTGAAACCATACCGACTTGGTAGGGTCCATCAGGCTTCCGTCGCGGTCGAGACAGGTATATACTCCGCCGTTCTTTCTGTCGAGACCATGCTCGAGCCAGAACGGCATTATGTTTTCGGTGAGGTCGGATCTGTATTTCTCCGCCCACGTTTCAATGTATTTTCTTACGTCCATTATTTTCTGTTGTGGATGTTTTTAACGTTGATAATCAGAACACGTTGGCTCTCCGGAAGAAGTCAATCTCTTCGAGTTCGCGCTTCATCTGTGCCTCTTCTTCGTCGGTGAGGTTGCGGAATGGTATGCGGTTTGGTCCGAGGTCGAAGCCGAGGAGCTTCATTATGCGCTTTCCTCCTACGATGTTGCCGCGGAAACGGCATATCACATTGATTACTTCCTGTGAGAAGTTCTGCTTCTCGCGTGCCGTCTCTATGTCGCCGCGGTTCCATGCTTCGATGATGCCGGTGAGTTCACGACCGTTGTAATTTGTGGTGCCTCCGATGCCACCCTGTGCTCCTCCCTGTGCGAGCGATGGCAGAATGGTCTCGTCCTGACCGTGGAGCATGTCGTATTTGCCGTTGGCATAGAGTCGGCACTGGTTGTATTCGTAGAGCGATTCGTAGGTGTATTTTATTCCGGCGAAGTTGGGAATGCGTCCATCCACGGCTTTCAGCAGGTCGAGCATGGGGAGAAAAGCACCGTTGAAAGCCGGGATGTGGTAGTAATAGAATGGCAGCTGGGGTGCTGCGGCGGCTATTGTCTCGCAGTATTTCACCAGTTCTTCGATGCGGCCAATCTTTGGGAACGGTGGGGCCATTGCTCCGATGCCCCATGCGCCTATTTTCTGTGCGTGTTCGGCGAGGCGTGCGCTCTCGCGGAGGCAGCAGCTTCCGACGTGCACAATCACCTTGAATCCTTCCGGGGCAACGCTTACCCATCGCTCGGCGAGCTGCATACGCTCTTCGGTGGTGAGCATATAGCCTTCGCCGGATGAGCCGTTGATGAACACACCCTTTAATCCATTCTTCTGAAGCATGTGTGCGTATGCTTCTATTGGCTCCAGATTCACGTCGCCGTTGGCATGGAACGGGGTGAAAGGAGCGTCGATAAGTCCTGTTATCTTTTCCATATTGTTGTGATGATGTTATGATTTTTCTTTTGTCTTGGTGTGGTGTCGGTGCGTCATTCCACATTGTCTGCCTTTGGCCTGAGGCACGAAAGCTGTAGTATAAGTGCTGCGAGCACTACGCTACCGAGCACTGCGAAGGCCGTGCCGAGGTTGCCTCCGTCGGTGAATCGTCCGAGTATGTGTGTCACGGCGGCACCTGCGAAGACTCCCACCATGTTCATTATGCCGTAGGCAGTGGCTCTGTATTTGGCTGAGATGATTTGACATAGGATGGGCATGTTGTTGGCGTCGAACATTCCGTAGCCTACGCCGAAGAGCACACCTGCACCCACTACGGCGACGATGCTGTGTCCTACGCCGAGCAGAACGAGTGCCGGGACGGTCATTCCGAGTCCTATTGCGCTGGTGTAGATGCGTCCGCGGATGTTGCGCATCACCCATTTGTCGGAGAGCACTCCTCCTGCTATCACTCCTATGAACGACGATGCGGCGATGGTGATGGTCGATATCGGTCCGGCTTCAGCCATCGGTATGCCGAGGTTTTCGGCGAAGAGTGTGGGCAGCCAGTTCTTCGTGGCCCATCCTGGCAGGCTCGGTGCTGCGAAATAGAAGAGTATCACCCAGAATGCCCATGTGGAGAACACCACGCTGAGTCCGCTCCATAGATTCTCTTTCTTGCCTTTTGTGGCTTCTGTCGGTGCCTTTTCTGTGTTTGCGGAGGGTGCTTTCGGACGGTCGTGAAGCAGCATTGCGAGGATAACGGAGTAGGCTATGCCGATGATTCCGAACCATTGGAATGTGGCGTTCCATGAGAATGTGGCTGCGATGGTGGCTCCGAATCCTCCTACTGCCTGCCCTACGTAGAGTCCGGTCATGTGTATTCCGATGGCGAGCGAGCGCGACTTGCCCTCGTGCCAGTCGGCTATGAGCGACAGGGCCGACGGTATGTAGAGTGCTTCGCTTATGCCCATGACGGCGCGGAGTATGTAGAGTTCCTGGAAATTGGAGGCGTATCCCATGAGCCATGTCACTCCCGACCACACGAAGAGGCTTCCTATTACGAGTCGTCTGCGGCTTATGCGGTCGGCCACGATGCCGGCGAACGGGCTTACCAAGCCGTATATCCAGAGGAATACAGCCATGAGTGCGCCGAAGGCTTCGGCACGGTTGAGTTCGGCAATGTCGGCCTTCATCGCCTCCTGCATGGTTGAAAGCATCTGGCGGTCCATGTAGTTGAGCAGTGCTACAATCCAGAGCAGTGCCACAACGAGCCAGGGATAGAATCGTTTGTTTCTCATCAGATTTGGTTTTTTAGTCGCTAATTGGTTATTGGTAGAAATTCTTTTTCGTCGTACAAAGGTAAGCATTATTTGCAAAAGAAGGCGTTTCCGAGGGCGTAAAAACGGAAAAGTGTAGTTTTTAACCCTCGAAAATTGCGGAAAAGTGTAGTTTTTGTATGCCGAAATTACAGGAAAAGTGTATTTTTCAGCTCCTCATAATTGCGGAAAAGTGTATTCCGTAGGGTTGAAGGAAATAGGGAAACATATTGAAAATCAAGTAGGAAACAGGCTTTTCATGCATACCTGCCACGCGAACTTCATCTTACCCATTATGCAAACAAGGCTTCTTTGTGTTGTAAAGAAGCCTTGTTTGCGTTGTAAAGAAGCCTTGTTTGCAGACAAAAGAAGCCTTGTTTTCAGTGCGACTGCAAGTGCTTGTAAATCAATGCTTATTTCATCTTGCCACGAATGAAGTCGATGCACTCGTCGAGAATGGCTACATGAGCCACGCGCATGACGGCATAATAGGCTGTGGCGGCGATTGCTATGCGCGAAAGCAACAGTATCCAGAGGTTTTGTATGGACTGCGTGGCAAAGTAAGTGAGGCTCATCACGGCGACAGCGGCGATGGCGAAAGGCAGCACATCGCGTGCGAACATGAGGTAGCCGTAACCCGTGAGCCGGCGAACAAAGTAGAGCCACACGAAAAGCCACGACACATTGATGACGACAAAAGCCACCACCATGACATGAATGCCCCACGGCCAGATGACGAGCATCATCAGGGTCAGCAGCAGTCCGAGCGAGAACGTACACCACAGGAGTATGTCGCTGCGGCCTTTGCTCACCACCATGTTGTTGAACAGTGCGCAGAGCGGCATCACGGCACCGCTTATACAGAGCAGTTGCAGAAGCGAAGCCGACGCCAGCCACTTCTCGGTGAGGGCTATCACGATGAACTCCCGCGACACAAGGGCGAAACCGAAGAGCAGCGGAAAGGTGACGAACGACGTGAAACGCACCATTTTGCGGAACACGCGGAGCTGGCGGTCGGCATCGTCGTCGAGTCCCACGAGCACGGGTTGAGCCACTTGCAGTATCATGCTTTGCACGAGCGAGTAGCTCTTCATGTTCCATTGGTAAGCCTGATTGAAGTTGCCCGTGTCGTGCGGAGAGAAGTAATGCCCCAGAAGGATGTTGAGCACGTTGTTGTTCACATGGTTTACGATGGTGGTGGCAAGCACTTTGCACGAGAAGCGGAACATGCGGCGCACGGGAGCGAACGTGATTCCATGCAGAGTGGGACGCCACGGCGAATAATGCCACTGTATTCCGATGTTCACCGCCACATAGATAAGGTTCTGTGTGGCAAGTGCCCAATAGGCAAATCCGGCGAACGCCATCGTCACGCCCACCATGTTCGACACCAACACAGCCACCGCCGCAGCCGTAGCCTGCTGCCGTGCCTTCAGATTCTTGAAGAGATAGGCCGACTGCGCAGTGCCGAGCGACGCTATTATGATTACCAGAAAGGAGTAACGGCATAGCGGCACCACACGTTCCGTGTGGTAATACTCGCCTATCAGGGGCGCGGCGAAGAAGAGAATGAGGTAGAGCGTGGTGGCCATGAGGATGTTGAACCAGAACACCGAGTTGTAGTCTTCCGCCGTAGGATTATGCAAATTGGTCAGAGCCGTGCGGAATCCGCTGTCCTGCAACGCCGTCGCCACAAGCGAGAAGATGCTTATCATCGCCATCATGCCGTAGTCGTCGGGACACAAAAGCCGTCCCAACACAATGCCGAACGCCAATCCTATCACCTGCTGCAAGCCGCTGTTGAGTCCTCCCCAAAGCAGTCCGCGTGCCGTCTTTTGCTTTAATGTTTCCATAAATAGTCTTATTCGCTTTGCAAATGTAGTACAAAAAACGCAACAACACACCCTCATGCAGCACATTTTCTGCTTTTACGCCGACAGGTTCAAGGAAAAATAGTAACTTTGCAGACAATTCCCCACATTATTAATAAAAAAGAATAAAATCAGAATAAATATGACAATAGAACAGCAAATCGTAAGCACCGCACTCCAGGCCGTAAAGGAACTCTACGGACAGGAAGTGCCGGAGAAGATGGTGCAACTGCAGAAGACGAAGCGGGAATTTGAAGGAAACCTCACACTCGTGGTGTTCCCGTTCCTCAAGATGTCGCACAAGAAACCCGAAGAAACGGCGCAGGAACTCGGCGAATACATCTGCCGCAACTGCAGTGCCATCGCTTCGTTCAACGTGGTGAAGGGTTTCCTCAACCTCGTCATAGCCCCTGAAGCATGGCTCGCACTGCTCAACGACATCGATGCCGACCCGAAATACGGCGAAAAGCCGGTCACCGAAGCATCGCCACTCGTCATGATTGAATACTCATCGCCCAATACCAACAAGCCGCTCCACCTCGGACATGTGCGCAACAACCTTTTGGGATGGTCGCTGGCACAGATTATGGAAGCCAACGGCAACCGTGTGGTGAAGACGAATATCGTGAACGACCGAGGCATACACATCTGCAAGTCGATGCTCGCATGGCTGAAATTCGGTAACGGCGAAACACCCGAAACAAGCGGGAAGAAAGGCGACCACCTCATAGGCGACTACTATGTGGCGTTCGACAAACACTACCGCGAGGAGGTGGCACAGCTCAAAGCGCAGTACACCGCAGAGGGAATGAGCGACGAAGAAGCCGAGAAAAAAGCCAAGGAAGAGTCGCCCCTCATCAAGGAAGCACACGAAATGCTCGTGAAATGGGAGCAGGGCGACCCCGAAGTACGCGCCCTCTGGAAGAAGATGAACGACTGGGTGTATGCCGGATTCGACGAAACATACAAGGCACTCGGCGTAGGTTTCGACAAAATCTATTACGAGTCGAACACATATCTCGTAGGAAAGAAGAAGGTAGAGGAAGGACTTGAGAAGGGACTCTTCTTCAGAAAAGACGACAACTCAGTCTGGGCCGACCTCACAGACGAAGGTCTCGACCAGAAACTGCTGCTCCGTTCCGACGGAACCAGTGTTTACATGACCCAGGATATAGGCACCGCCGAGATGCGTTTCGCCGATTTCCCCATCGACAAGATGATATATGTCGTGGGCAACGAGCAGAACTACCACTTCCAAGTGCTCTCCATCCTGCTCGACCGGCTTGGTTTCAAGTGGGGAAAGGAACTTGTTCACTTCTCATACGGAATGGTAGAGCTGCCCAACGGCAAGATGAAGAGCCGCGAGGGAACCGTCGTTGATGCCGACGACTTGATTGCTGCAATGATAGCCGACGCACGACAGACAAGCGAAGAACTCGGCAAATTCAGCGACATGAGCGAGGAAGAGCGTGCGGAGATAGCACGCATCGTGGGCTTGGGAGCATTGAAATACTTCATCCTCAAGGTTGATGCACGCAAGAACATGCTCTTCAACCCCGAGGAATCAATCGACTTCAACGGCAACACAGGCCCATTCATACAGTACACCTACGCCCGCATACGCTCCATTCTGCGCAAGGCCGAGGCTGAAGGCACGGTGATTCCCGCACAGCTCGCCACCACAATGCCGCTCAACGAAAAGGAGATAGAACTCATACAGAAGATGAACGAGTTCGGAGCCGCAGTGGAACAGGCGGGCAAGGACTACTCGCCCAGCGGCATAGCAAACTACTGCTACGAGCTGACGAAGGCGTTCAACCAGTTCTATCACGACTACTCCATCCTCGGAGCAGCCTCTGCCGACGAGAAAGTCGTGCGTCTCGTGCTCGCCAGAAATGTTGCCAAGACTCTCCGCAACGGTATGGCTCTGCTCGGAATCGAGGTGCCGGAAAGAATGTAATGTCAATTCATAATTCATAATTCATAATTCATAATTTTGGCGATTGCGGTCATAATCCGCTGCGGAAATTTCTCCGTCAGACTTGCGCCGCATACCGTTAGTTATGGATTATGGATTTTGAATGATGGATAACAAAAGCCCTTTGCCAAATGAAGAGCCGTGAAGAGAATGTAGTTCTTTGCAAGAGCTACGCCTTTAGTCTGCGTTGCGTGAAGCTGTACAAGTTCCTGTGCAGTCGGGACGGCAACTATATAATAGGCAAACAGCTTCTCCGCAGCGGAACAAGCATAGGTGCGAACGTGAAGGAAGGAGTCAGAGCGCAGACGCGTCCCGACTTTCTTGCAAAGCTCTGCATAGCATTGAAGGAAGCCAGCGAGACGGAGTATTGGATAGAACTCCTGCGTGACGCCGGCTATATCTCGGAGGAACAATCTGAAAGTATGCTTGAGGACTGTGTCGAGTTGATAAGAATTCTCACGGCAATAGTCAAGACGCTGAAGTCTGTTTGAGGCAGGCATACCTTTCATTATGAATTATGAATTATGAATTATGAATTTCCGTCCTGCGTCAAGCAGGATGCCTGGGCTGTCGATGCAGCTTGCAGCGGCAATCCGGGGCCGATGGAGTATCAGGCCATCGACCTTGCCACCGGTGCGCAGGTGTTCCACTTCGGACCCGTACACGGGACCAACAACATAGGCGAATTCCTTGCCATCGTGCACGCGCTGGCACTGCTCGACAGGCAGGGCGTGACGGGAAAGACCATTTACAGCGACTCGCACAACGCCATTCTGTGGGTGCAGAAGAAGCAGTGCAAGACCAAACTCCTGCGCACTCCACAGACCGAACGCCTCTATCAGGTGATTGCCCGTGCCGAAGCCTGGCTGCGGACGCACGAGATAAAGAACCCCGTGGTGAAGTGGGAGACGCGTCAGTGGGGCGAGGTGCCCGCCGACTTCGGACGCAAGGGATAGCGTAACGTGCCGTCGCGGACGGTCGCCGTCGCAATGCCGGATGCTGTTTTTCGCATTTTTTCAATCAAAAAGGAATAAAAGGTAGGCAAAAACTTCTATTTTGAAGATTTTTGCCTACCTTTGCATTCAAATTGATTTGTTTCCGCACGAATTGATGAAAGAATAATATAAAAGTTTCCTTATTCAGGGTAAAAAGACAAAAGATTATGATTATTTCCACATTAAAGCAAACGCTTGCGGCCGTCGTCGTAATGGCTTCGCCGCTTGTTTCCGGCATGATGAATGCCCAGACCTTGCAGAAAACGCTTCACATCTACGACAAGGTGACTTTCTACGACCAGTATCTCGTGAAGAGTCTGCCCGATGAGGCGAAGAATCTTAACGACGGAATACTGCGCCACACCACGTCGAGCTACTCCCGTAAGCTCACGGCCGACGACCTTGCGCTGATGGGCGACAAGCTCACCATGAAGCTGCGCGTGTATGCCTGCTGCGACAACTACGACCGTCTGGGCAACGTGAACTTCGCCTTCGTGCCGAAGGGAAGTGCCAGCTACGAGTACGACAAGGTGAAGCGCATCGAGATAGGACGCTTCATCACGCCGTTCATGGACAAGAACCTCACGCCGAAATCGGTGACCTACAAGTACACTCTCGACTATCTTTCCAACATTCTGCGCGACAGCCGCCTGCTCTCCAAGTACGACATCTGGGTGGAGTACGAGCTCTTCGGCGTGCCTTACGCTGCCAATTCGCAGATTTCGGGATGTGCGGGGCGCAACGATGTGTTCCAGGCTTCGCTCGATTTCGTCACTTCACAGCCGGCAGCCGCGCCCGTTACCAACAATGTCGTGGTGCCGATAACGATGAAGAACCCCGAATATCACGGCAACGACCTCAACAACTACAACGCCAACGCCACCGACACCATAGGCAAGACCACACGCACCTACACCTTCACCGTGCCTGAGAATGTGACCGACGCGCAGCTCGTCATCGTCACTTCAAACCACGGTGCGGGCGGCTACCAGACTTCCGACGGTGTCATACACTATGGCGAGGAGTACTGCCGCCGCATGCACTTCATCTATTACGACGACGACCTCGCGCTCACCTACAAGCCCGGTCGCACGAGCTGCGAGAAGTTCCGCGTATATAACACGCAGCCCAACGGCATATACGGCACCTCGCAGAAGACCGACACGGAATGGCAGTCGTTCAGCAACTGGTGTCCGGGCGATGTCATCGACAACCGCATCATAAAGCTGGGCAATGTGAAGGCCGGCACACACAAGGTGCGCATCTCGGTGCCCGACGCTGAGTTCCTCGGCAACGAAGCCGGACAGCACGACGGCAACATTCCCGTCTCCATCTTCTTCCAGGGTCTTTCCGACGGCTCTCTGCCATCGAGTGTGAACAACGTGATGCTCAATCCCGATGTGAAGGACGCCGTGAAGATGACCGTAAGCGGCGGAACGCTCACGCTGGACAGCGAGGAAAAGATAATGGGCGTGGAACTTTACAGCGGCGACGCCCGCTTGCTCAAACGCCAGTACGACGGCAGCAGCATCGACATCAGCTCTTACGGAAAGGGCCTTTATGTGGTGTGTGTCGAACTGGAAAGCGGTGTCATCGTGAGCCGCAAACTCATGTTCTGACGGTATGCCTGCCTGACGGAAAAAACAGGCAAGCACACCCCGTTTCAAAAGAAGCCTTGTTTGCGTCGCAAACAAGGCTTCTTTGCATGTCAAACAAGGCTTGTTTATGATGCAAACAAGGCTTGTTTTTATTTCTCGTAAAAACGTATCGTGTTGCCGTCGTAGTGTTTCTCTTCTTTCAGTCTCGTATCTCCCGGCAGCTCAGGGGCTTTCGTGCCCGACGCAACGGTTTGTGGCGAAGTCTCCACGCGTATTGCGTCCCAGCAGCCGGAGTCGATAAACGCCTGCAATGTGCGTGCGCCTCCCTCCACGAGCAGACTCTGGCAGTGCCGTTCGCGCAGCCATTCCATGAGCTGCGGAATCACGGGACGGTCGAAGTCGATGCCCTTCAGCTCCGGGTTGTCCCTGCTGATGACGATGCGCAGGGGCTGCTTCCCGCACCAGTGGCGCACGTCGAGGCGCGGATGCTCGCGCTCGTCGGTGGTGCGTCCCACGGCTATGGCGTCGCATTCGGAGCGCAGACGGTGCATGAGCATCGTGGTGAACGGTGTGGAGATGGCGAGCGCACGGCCGCCGTCGTCGATGAATCCGTTGGCCGTCTGCGCCCATTTCAGTATGATGTATGGGCGGTTCAGCGTGTTGCAGGTGAAGAAACGGCGGTTCAGCTCCTCACATTCCTCGCGCAGCACACCCACCGTCACCTCTATTCCGGCTTCGCGCAGTTTTTCTATGCCGCGTCCCTGCACCTTGGCGAAGGGGTCGATGCAGCCCACGACGGCACGCCTTACACCTTTCTTTATAATAAGGTCGGCACAGGGAGGGGTCTTGCCGTAGTGCGAACACGGTTCGAGGCTCACATAGATGGTGGCTTCGCGGAGCAGCTGTTCGTCGTCGCGTCGCACCGAGGCGAAGGCATTCACCTCGGCATGTCCCTCGCCGCAACGCACATGGTAGCCCTCGCCTATGATGCGCCCCTGCGCCACTATCACCGCACCCACCATGGGGTTGGGCCGGGCGTTGGCCATGCCGCAGCGCGCAAGTTGCAGGCAGCGGCGCATGTACATGATGTCGATGGATTCTTGGGTCATTGTTTTTTTATTTGCAAAATTACGCATAATCAGAAAAAAATGCTTAACTTAGCGCATTGAATTACATACAGCTTATCAAATTTAAGACTAAAAACTATGAAAACAACCATTCTTTCGGCAGCCCTCGCATTGCTGGCTGCCATCCCGGTACAGGCCCGTAATGACGGAAAGACGAGCGGCAACCCAATCTTCAAGGGCTGGTATGCCGACCCTGAGGGCGCAGTGCTCGACGGACAGTACTGGGTGTTCCCCACCTATTCGGCCGACTTCGACGACCAGACTTTCATGGATGCCTTCTCATCGCCCGACCTCGTGACCTGGACTAAGCACCCCCGTGTGCTCGACAAAAAGGACGTGTCGTGGGCGCGCAGGGCCATGTGGGCACCCGCAGTGATGCATGCCAACGGCAAGTACTACCTCTTCTTCAGTGCCAACGACGTGCATGAAGGCGAGGTGGGAGGCATAGGCGTGGCGACGGCAAGCCGTCCCGAAGGTCCCTACAAGGACGCTCTGGGCAAGCCTCTCATCAACGAAATAGTGAATGGAGCGCAGCCTATCGACCAGTTCGTGTTCCGCGACGACGACGGACAGTACTACATGTACTACGGCGGATGGGGACACTGCAACGTGGCGAAGATGTCGCCCGACCTGATGAGCATCGTACCCTTTGCCGACGGCAGCAAGTTCCGTGAGGTGACACCTGAGAACTATGTCGAAGGCCCGTTCATGCTCAAGCGCAAGGGCAAGTACTATTTCATGTGGAGCGAAGGCGGATGGGGCGGCCCCGACTATTGCGTGGCTTACGCCATAGCCGATTCGCCCTTCGGACCGTTCCGCCGTGTGGGCAAGATATTGCAGCAGGACCCGGCGGTGGCGACGGGTGCGGGGCATCATTCGGTGATACAGGTGCCGGGAAAGGATGAGTACTACATCGTCTATCACCGCCGTCCGCTCACTGAAACGGGGCGCGACTGCCGCGAGACATGCATCGACCGACTCTATTTCGACAAGCAGGGCAACATCGTTCCCGTGAAGATGACTTTCGAAGGAGTGAAGAAGGTGAAGACACCGAAGACGAATAAAAAATGAAGCTAATGGAAGTTGGGCTTCGCTCAGAACTGTCGGAGGTTGCCGGACATAAGCAGGATGAACTGCTGTCCGGCAACCTCCGATGGCTTTTGTACGGGGTGTGCAACTTCCATTGACTTCTGGAAATATCGCATCAATATATGAACGAGCTTCCTCCCAGGAACTCCCTGAGCAGCGAAGTGGGCGGCAGCGTGTCGTAGGACAGTGCCGAGAAGTAGCCGAGGAACTTGCGCAGACGATAGGCCTCGGCGTACTCTTCGCAGTTTTCAGGCACCTGGTCGAGCACAGGCTCGGCTTGGGTCTTTATCACGGCAAGCTCGTAAATCATCGCGGAATTGAACATTACGTCGGCATTCTCCTGATAGGGGAATATCCATTTGTTCTCGCCGGCACGCACGCTCGGCCATCGCCGTATGGTGTCCTGTGCCGAACAGCCGCGGTATTTGTAGTCGCGTATGATGCGGCGGAGCAGTCGGTTGTCGGTGGTGGGGATGTAGTTGTGCGTGTCAAGGAGTATGGTGGTGAGCGCGGAAGCATATACACGGAACTTCTGTTCCTCCGGAATCTGCGCCGTCAGTTCGGGATTGAGCGCGTGAATGCCCTCCACCACGAGCACATCGTTGGGTGCCATGCGCAGGCGCGTGCCGCTTTTCTCGCTCCTTCCCGTCTGGAAATTGTAGCGGGGAAGTTCCACTTCCTCGCCGGCGAAGAGCTGTTCGAGCTGCCGGTTGAGCAGTGGCAGGTTGAGGGCATAAAGACTTTCGTAGTCGTAGTCGCCCTTCTCGTCGAGCGGAGTGAGGTGACGGTCCACGAAATAGTCGTCCAACGAGATGGGGACGGGTCTTATCCCGTTGGTGAGCAGCTGCACACTGAGTCGCTTGCAAGTGGTGGTCTTGCCCGACGACGACGGTCCTGCGATGAGCACCATCTTCACTTCGGGCCGCAGGGCGATGTCTTCGGCTATGTGTGCTATCTTCTTTTCCTGCAAGGCCTCCGCTACATTTATTATATCGTTGGCGTGTCCCTGCTTCACCGCTTCGTTGAATACGCCCACAGTACTTATTCCGAGGAGTTTCTGCCAGCGGTGATGCTCGCGGAAAATGTCGAACATCTTGTCCTGGCGGATGAGCGGTCCGACGGTAGTGGGGTCGGTCTGCGACGGCGCGCGCAGCAGAAGGCTGTCGTAATAAGGCTCAAGGGCGTAGAGGGTGAGCTGTGAAGTGTTGGTGAGCATGGCTCCGTAGAAGTAGTCGGCATAGCCTCCGAGCTCGTAGTAAGTGGTGTACAGGCGTCCGGCGGTGCGCAGCAGCTGCACTTTGGAGTGGCATCCCATGCTCTCGAAGAGCTTTATGGCCTCCTCTGTGGGCACCTCGTGGCGGCGGATTGGCATCGCCTGTGCAATGATCTCGTCCATACGGCGTCGCAGTGCGTCGGCGTCCTGCGTCGTTACGGGGCGTCCTATGTGCAGGTCGCAGTAGTAGCCGTTGCTCACGGGGATGTCTATCACCACGCTTCCCGTGGGATAAAGGTCGTGTACGGCCTTGCAGAGCACGAAGAAGAGCGTGCGTGTGTAGGCCCGCAGACCCGACGATGAGCGCAAATCGAGGTATTCCACATCTTTATTATTATACACTCTGTAGTGCAGACCTTCTGCCTTGTTGTTCACTTTTGCGCTTACCGGCGGGAAGGGCATATTGAGATTCAAAGTGGAAAAAATATCAGAAAGTGTGCTGCCTGTTGCTACATTTTGGATTTTTTTATTATTTTTGCAACGGATTTGTATTGTCTGTTTCATTAATGTTATAGTTTAATTGATTCAGAAGTAGGGGACAGACCGTCTGTCTTATGCAAAGATACACCGTTTTTCGACACAAGCAGCAATACCGCAAACAAATTAAATAAAAATATGTCGATTTGGATTTTTTTTAAGATTATCGGCTCATTGGCACTTCTTATCTACGGTATGAAGGTTATGAGCGAAGCGCTTCAGAAGATGGCTGGTTCGCAATTGCGCCACATTCTCGGAGCGATGACCACCAACCGCTTTACCGGATTGCTCACCGGTATGTTTGTAACGGCCTCAGTGCAGTCCTCGACAGCCACGACGGTGATGACCGTTTCGTTTGTCAATGCGGGCCTTCTCACCCTCGCCCAAGCCATCTCGGTAATCATGGGAGCCAATATCGGCACCACATTCACTGCTTGGATCATGACACTGGGATTCTCCTTCAACATGGCGAACATTGTGTTCCCGGTGTTTTTCTTCGCCCTTCTGCTCATCTACCGCAAAAAGCAGCGTTACATAGGCGACTTCCTCTTCGGTGTCGCGTTCATGTTCTTCGCCATTTCCACACTCGGAGCCACGGGCAAGGAAATGGATCTCAGCCACAACCAGAGCGTTATCGACTTCTTCTCTTCTTTCGATAAGGACAGTTATCTCACCATTTTCTCATTCCTCGGCATCGGAACGGTGCTCACTTTCTGCATGCAATCGTCGGCGGCACTGATGGCTATAACCATGGTGTTGTGCTCCAGCGGCGTGCTTCCCATCTATATGGGTATCGCATTGGTGCTCGGTGAGAACATAGGAACGACCATTACGTCGAACATCGCAGCCATGGGTGCCAACACGCAGGCCCGCCGTGCGGCTCTGGCACACTTTAGTTTCAACGTGTTCGGAGTGATATGGGTGCTGTTCATCTTCTATCCGTTCATCGATATGGTGTGCAACTTCGTGGGAGTCGATCCTCATGCCGACCATATCGACGTGTCGCGCCTCTCCATAGTGCTTGCCGCTTTCCACACTACATTCAATGTCTGCAACACGGCGGTGCTCATCTGGTTCATCCCGCAGATGGAGCGTCTGGTGTGCTATGTCATCAAACCGAAGGCGAAAAACGACGAGGACGACTTCCGCCTGCGCTACATCGGCGGCACAAGTATTATGAAGACGCCGGAACTCTCGGTGCTTGAGGCACAGAAAGAGATACAGTCGTTCGCCGAACGCATACAGCGCATGTTCGGAATGGTGCGCGAACTGCTCGGAGTGAAGGACGGTGCCGATTTCTCGAAACGCTTTGCAAGGATAGAGAAGTATGAGAGCATCTCGGACAACATGGAGATAGAGATTGCAAACTATCTTGATGCCGTGAGCGACGCCCATCTTTCCGACGACACCAAGGCCAAGATCCGTGCCATGCTGCGCGAGATAAGCGAGATAGAGAGTATCGGCGACTCGTGCTACAACATTGCGCGTACCATCAGCCGCAGGATGAACGGCAAGGAGGACTTCACCGAAAACCAGTATGAACACCTGCACCAGATGTTCGAACTCACCGACGACGCGCTCACGCAGATGAACGTGCTGCTGCAGGGACGCCGCGAGAACCACGACGCCAACCGCTCGTTCAACATCGAGAACGAGATAAACAACTACCGCTCGCAACTCAAGAGTCAGAACATAAACGATGTGAACGACCACAAGTACACCTACGCCATCGGTACGATGTACATGGACATCGTGTCGGAATGCGAGAAGCTCGGCGACTATGTGGTGAACGTTGTCGAGGCCCGCATGAACACCCGTCAGCGCGAGGCATAAACGCACTGATTTACAGACAGATAAAACCTGCGATAAAAACAAGGCTTCTTTGCGCTGCAAAGAAGCCTTGTTTGCGTTGTAAAGAAGTCTTGTTTGAAGTGCAAAGAAGCCTTGTTTTAAAAGTAAAAAAGTAAAAGGTGAAAAAGTAAAAAATTGAGAGGGTGAAAAGGTGAAAAGTTATGTCTTTCCATATAGCAGTGGAGCAAGAGATAGGAGGTCGAGCGTCTCGCTCGACAACACCACCCGGACAATTCATAATTGCTTCGTGTTGTCGAGCGAGACGCTCGACCTCCTAAGTTTACCCGAAGTCCCTAAAAAAAAATCAGAGGAGCCAAAGTCGTTGAAACCCAACCCACAATCTGCCTGAAACATGACTGTAAATGGTAATGGCTTTAACTTCTTTAACTCCTCTAACTTCTTTAAATTCTTAGAAAATCCGAATCTTTAAATCTTCCCGCCATAGCACAGGTCGCCGGCATCGCCGAATCCCGGCACGATGTATTTGTGCTCGTTCAGACCCGGGTCGATGGCTGCGCACCATATAGTGGTGTCCTCAGGGAAAGTCTTTCTGATGTGCTCTATGCCCTCCGGCGAGGCTATCACGCACACGACGTGTACCTTCTTTGGCGTGCCTTTGGTGAGCAATGCCTTGTAGCCGAACTCCATCGAGCCGCCGGTGGCAAGCATCGGGTCGACGATGAGCAGCGTGGCGTCGTTCAGGTCGGGCGTGGCGAGATACTCAACGTGTATTCCCACCTTGGTGTGGGCAGAGTCGGTGTATTCGCGATATGCGCTCACGAAAGCGTTGCCGGCATGGTCGAAGATGTTGAGGAATCCCTGGTGGAACGGCAGGCCGGCACGGAAGATGGTGCCGAGCACGAGCCTGTCGGTAGGCACGTTCACCTTTGCGACGCCGAGCGGAGTCTCGATGTCGCGCTCCTCGTAATCGAAAGTCTTGCTGAGTTCGTAGGCGATGAGCTCGCCCACACGCATGATGTTGTTGCGGAAGAGCAGGCGGTTGCCCTGATAGTCCTTGTCGCGCATCTCCGCCATATACTTGTTGATGATGGAGTTCGACTTGCTGAAATCAATAATTTCCATAGATATTGGGTTTACGATTATTTGTTTGACAGTATGTTTGTCGGCACCTCCACATCGGCAGGCGATGTTCAAGGAACCGAGCAAAATTACGCATTTTTCCCCATTGTTTTGCAATATGCAAATTACAATATTCAGAAACACTTGCCTTTTTCTGAATATTTAACATAAAAAAGGTTTAGACGCTTTCACATTTGTCGGACATAAACATTGTTATTCACTACTTTTTTCATAACTTTGCGGCGGTAAAAAGAAGAATTTAATAATTCACATCTAAATAAATATTTTTATAAAAATGGCAAAGTTAGATTTGACAAAGTACGGCATTACTGGTTCCACAGTAATCGCTCACAATCCGTCTTACGAGAAATTGTTTGAAGAAGAGACCAAGGAAGGCCTCAAAGGCTTCGAAGTAGGCCAGCAGACCGAGCTCGGCGCAGTGAACGTTATGACAGGTATCTACACCGGTCGTTCGCCTAAGGACAAGTACATCGTGATGGACGAGAACTCCAAGAACACCGTATGGTGGACTTCTGAGGAGTACAAGAACGACAACCACCCAATGTCTGAAGAGGTTTGGGCAACGGTTAAGGATATCGCCAAGAAGGAGCTTTGCAACAAGAACCTCTACGTTGTGGACGGTTTCTGCGGTGCCAACAAGGATACACGTATGGCTGTTCGTTTCATCGTTGAGGTTGCATGGCAGGCTCACTTCGTAACAAATATGTTCATCCGTCCTACAGCTGAAGAGCTCGAGACATTTGAACCCGACTTCGTTGTTTACAACGCTTCAAAGGCAAAGGTTGCCGACTACAAGGAGCTCGGACTCAACTCTGAGACCTGCGTTGCCTTCAACGTTACTTCTAAGGAGCAGGTTATCATCAACACATGGTACGGCGGTGAAATGAAGAAGGGTATGTTCTCAATGATGAACTACTTCCTCCCGTTGAAGGGTATCGCTTCAATGCACTGCTCTGCCAACTGCGACAAGAACGGTGAGAACACAGCTATCTTCTTCGGTCTCTCTGGTACAGGTAAGACCACTCTTTCTACAGACCCGAAGCGTCTGCTCATCGGTGACGACGAGCACGGATGGGACGACAACGGCGTATTCAACTTCGAGGGTGGCTGCTATGCTAAGGTTATCAACCTCGACAAGGAGTCAGAGCCCGATATCTACAACGCTATCCGCCGCAACGCTCTCCTCGAGAACGTAACTGTTGCTGCTGACGGCAAGATCGACTTCGCTGACAAGAGCGTTACAGAGAACACACGTGTTTCTTACCCGATCTTCCACATCAACAACATCAAGGAGGGTTCTTCTGCACCAGCTGCTAAGCAGGTTATCTTCCTCTCAGCTGACGCATTCGGCGTACTGCCTCCAGTTTCTATCCTGACTCCGGAGCAGACTCAGTACTACTTCCTCTCAGGCTTCACAGCTAAGTTGGCAGGTACAGAGCGTGGCATCACAGAGCCGACTCCTACTTTCTCAGCTTGCTTCGGCCAGGCTTTCCTCGAGTTGCACCCGACAAAGTACGCTCAGGAGCTCGTTAAGAAGATGAAGAAGAACAACGCTAAGGCTTACCTCGTGAACACTGGTTGGAACGGTACTGGCAAGCGTATCTCTATCCGCGACACACGTGGTATCATCGACGCAATCCTGAGCGGCGACATCGACAAGGCTCCTACAAAGCAGATTCCTATGTTCGACTTCAAGGTGCCGACAGAGCTTCCTGGAGTTGCTACAGAGATTCTCGACCCGCGCGACACCTACGCTGAGGCTTCTCAGTGGGAGGAAAAGGCTAAGGACCTCGCTGCACGCTTCATCAAGAACTTCGCTAAGTACACCACAAACGAGGCTGGCAAGGCTCTCGTAGCAGCTGGACCACAGCTCTAATAGAAGCGGAACTTAGTAAGTTTTCAGAATAAAAAAGGCTCGTTTGTACTCCAGTACGGCGAGCCTTTTGTCTTTTATACACGCGGTAGCGTGCCGACACAGGCATGCGCAACAAATTGGACACAGCCATGAACAAGTATGTACGATACTTCTTTTCCGTAACAATCTTATCTGTCATCATCGTTGTTTTGAGTGGTATCTTCTTTCTTGACGACTGGGCACAGGCGCCAGTCGTAGGTCTTTCATTCGCCACTGCCACCGTTCTCTACGATTTTCTGCTTCACCGTAATGTGTTTGCAAGGAAGAAAAGGAAGTAGATGAAGAAGTGAAAAAACGCGGAAAGACTTGCATTAATCAACTTTTATGTTTATTTTTGCCGAAAATAACAGTGTATGCGAAAGAACGTTTTGGTAGAATTGCTTGAAAGCGGCGATAAAGTCAGTCTTTATTCGCCACGCTTTTAGGGCGAGGATTATACGGAATTTGAGAAGTTTCTTCTCAAATATAAAGATACACATACGCAAGATGTGCAGATACTTGTGAACCAATCTCAACGGTCCTCTTACATTTACTATAAACGAAGACGATATGGAGGAGGGACAGTTATGAAGACAAACGATATAATGGACAGCATACGTCAGAGCACACCGGCAGATGTAAGCAAGCGCGTGGAGCTTTGTTGTGCCATTGCCAACAGGGTTTATGAACTGTTGGAAGAAAGAGGTATGACGCAACGCGACCTTGCCCGTGCCATGAATAAGACCGAGACGGAAGTGAGCCGTTGGCTCAGCGGCACGCACAACCTCACCATTGCGACCATAGCAAAGATGGCTTCGGTGTTGGGCGACGACATAGTGATGCCGACAACTCCTCGTGGACGGCGTTACAGAGTGGTTGGTGCTACGGAGGATGCTATGGTTGCCGAGCCCGGTCTTGTATAAGTCTGTATTATAAAAGGAGGGTATCTTCCTTTTGCTTATGTCCCGTTATATTATGCCAGAAGCCTTGTCTGCGATGCAGACAAGGCTTCTGGCGTAATGTGGATTGTATGTTCTGTGGAGCGGTGCAGCGTTGTCTTACGCCGTCACACACATTTTTTCGTATTCGGATATGCATGGCACGGCTTCGCTGTGCATTATGTCTTCGATGTCGTTGAGGCCGCGGTCGAACGGACCGTTGTGCTCAAGTTTCAGCGTACACATGGCGGCGGCGAAGCGTCCTGCCTCGTCGAAGGAGGCGTTCTGCGCACGGCAGTAGAGGTAACCAGCCGAGTATGTGTCGCCGCAACCCGTTGCGTCCACTACATCCTGCGGCCTATATGCCGGAATCTCGTGGAAAACGCCGTCGGCATATATCAGCGAACCGTAGCTTCCGAGCGTCACCACCACTTCCTTCACGCCCCAGTCGGCAATCTGGCGTGCGGCGGCACGCGGGTTGGTGAGTCCTGTTATCACTTCCATTTCGCGCTCGTTCACCTTTATTATGTCGGTGCAGGCAAGTATTTCGCGCTTGCCTTCCCAGTCTATCGCGTGTACGTTCTGTCCCACAACCTCACGCAGATAACCCTGCGCATCTATGGAAATGCGGCCCTTGGTGCTGAGATACTTCACCACTTCGGGCGAGAAGTCGTCGCTGAGAAGCGATCCGAGGTGATAGACGCGTGCGTCGATGTCGCGCATTTCGTCGATGGTGAAAGGCTCGGCACGCTCGAGTACGCGCTGTGCACGCTCGTTCTGGTTGTCGCCATACTTGTTCTCGAAGAACACTGTGTGCTTGCTGGGGTAGGTGAGCACGTCGATTCCTGCATGGCGCATGTCATCCACCGACTGCATATCGTCCTTGCCCAGCTTCGTTACAAGCTGGAACGACACTTCCTTGGGAAGTTGGTTGAAGGCGTATGCAAAGTAAAACGATGTTCCGCCAGCCATGTAAACGGTGCTGCGCGGAGTGATGATTTTGTCCTTTGTAATGTGACCTATGCAACAGATGTCTATCATTTTAGTAATGTTTTGAGATGCAAAGGTACTCCAAATTGGAGATACTGCAAAAAAAGAATTATCTTTTTTGGCTTGGAGGCGTGTTAAAAAAGCCCCTTTGTACCGTTTTCTGCGAGTTTTGGGCAACTTTCGACTCCGTTCATACCGAACGGTGCTTTGTCTTCAAAGGTCATGCGCTTCCCCGTCACAGGGTGTGTGAATGTTATTCGTGTAGCATGCAGACAGAGCCGTTCGGCACGCTGTCCGTAGAGCGCATCGCCGTGTATCGGGCAGTCAAGTCCCTCGTTGTGGGCGCAGTGCACACGCAGTTGGTGCGTGCGTCCGGTGTGCGGTGTGAGTTTAACGAGGGTGCGTCGCCCGTCGGTGGCAATGATGTCATAGTCGGTCACAGCCTCCTTGCCGTGCTCATGGCTGACAGTTTGGCGTGGGCGGTCCATTATATCGGGGCAGAGCGGCAGGTTTATCGTGCCGTGACGAGGCTGTCGTGGGACGCCGTCGAGCAGTGCGGTGTATTCCTTCTGCACCTCGCGTTGTGCGAATTGGCGTTGCAGCAGCGTGTAAATTTCGGCATTGCGTGCCACGAGTAGCAGTCCGCTTGTGTCCATGTCGAGGCGGTGTGCCACGAGGACAGTGCCTTCTTCGCCCCAGTGCCGCCGCATCAGTTCTGCCACGGAGGAGCGTTCCTCCTTGCCCGGCACGCTCAGCATTCCCTCCGGTTTCACCGTCACCGCCAGCCATTCGTCCTCGTAAATTATCTCCATCTGCTTGCCGTTGTCTGTCGCCAGAGGGTTGTCGTCCACATCAAGACCCTGCATCATGTGTGTGAGTATGGGCAAACACTTGCCCCGACAGGCCGGGTAGTAGTGCAGATGTCGGCGTATCTCGGTGCGTGGCGTGCCTCCCCACCAGAACTCTGCCATGCATACCGGATGCAAATTGTTGCTGTATGCGTATTGCAACAGCTTGGGTGCGCAGCAGTCGCCGGCTCCAGCCGGCGGCGTATGGTGTACGGTGTCGCGGAAGATGTCGCACAGGTCGCGTTCCTCACCGCGTGCGTTCAGCATACGATATTGGCTGAAAAGCCATTGCTGCAAGGCATCGCTCATGTCGTGCCGCCTCTGTTTCAGCGTGTTTATGCGTTCCTCCACCGCCTTCACGGGTGCTTCGTCGGCGGTGTGTCGTTCTTCCATCCGCTTGCGTACACGGCGCAGTTCGGCTTTTATGTGCTGGCTTTCGTGCTCCATTGCCGTCGCTTCTTCCGGTGTAATGGGGCGTGGTTCGGCACGGCGTGCGTCGCGTTGCGCCTTTTTCTCGGCTGCCGTTCGCCGCAGAAACTCTATTGTCGCCGCAGCTTCGGCATCGTGTCTGTGCATCGTTTCCAATGCCTCTGCATACTCACGACTGTTGCGCAGGGATTCTATTTCGGCGTTTATGGCGGAGATGCGTGTCTCGGTGCGCTTGAAGTGTCCGTCGGGTTGTTGAGCATCAAACACCGGAGGCACGAACCACTGCCAGTCGTTGCGGCCTGCAAGCAACCCGGAATAGGCTGCGAGGAAACCCAAGTGAGGTGGCTTACCGCTTTCCGTTCCTTCGCAGTACTCCACTACAAGCACGCCGAACATCTTGCCTTCGACGCCGTCTTCGGGCAGCAGTCCGCTCTCCCTGATGTGGCGTTGCACCTCATCGGCGGCAAGACGGCACAGCGGATGCGGCTCGTAACAGAAGGGATAGGTGAACTTTTCGGGTTTGCTTATGTCGGTATCGAGTGTGTGCAGAGTCATGTTTGCTTTGATGAAAGGTTTGTTCGTGGTGCTAAATTACAACTTTTTCGCCACTAATGCCCAATTCGTGCCGCACTTAACAAGAATAAACACCAATAAGTTGCGGTTTTCGCCTCTTTCCACTAACTTTGCAATAAAGAAATCAACAAAAACGCAACATCATGGATACATTAAAAAAAGAATTTGCAAAGAAGTTGCTTGATGTGAAGGCTATCAAGCTCCAGCCCAACGATCCGTTTACTTGGGCGTCAGGATGGAAGTCGCCGTTCTATTGCGACAACCGCAAGACCCTCTCGTTCCCCGACCTCCGCACGTTCGTGAAACTACAGCTTGTACACACCGTTCTTGCACACTTCCCTGAGGCAGATGCCGTTGCCGGCGTTGCTACAGGAGCCATTGCCCAGGGCGCACTCGTTGCCGACACGCTCAACATGCCGTTCGTCTATGTGCGCAGCAAGGCCAAGGATCACGGCATGCAGAACCTCATTGAGGGCGAACTCGCTTCCGGTGCCAAGGTAGTGGTGGTGGAAGACCTCATCTCTACGGGCGGAAGTTCACTCAAAGCCGTTGCCGCCCTGCGCGAAGCAGGCTACGAAGTGGTGGGCATGGTGGCTTCCTACACCTATGGTTTCCCCGTGGCTGCAAAGGCATTTGCCGATGCTGGCGTGCGTCTGGAGACTCTCACCGACTACGACCATGTCGTGGCTCAGGCTCTCGCAACGGGTTATATCGCCGAAACTGATGTGGAACTCCTGCACGAATGGCGCAAGGATCCTGCCAACTGGAAGAAGTAAAAGCCGGCGGTATGAGTACATTTGAAAGCAGCATACGCCAGATTCCGCATCCGCAGCAGAGCGTCTATGCCATGCTCAGCGACTTGGCCAACCTTGAACGCATCCGCCACCGTCTGCCGGAGGACAAGCTCAAGGACTTCAGTTTCGACTCCGACACGCTCTCGGTGAATGTTCCTCCGGTGGGAAGCATACGCCTCCGCATCGTGGACAGGGACGAACCGAAGTGCATCAAGTTTGAAACGGAGCAGAGTCCGGTGCCTTTCAACTTCTGGATACAGATTCTTCCCGTCACGGAGACGACGAGCAAGATGAAGCTTACCATCAAGGCCGACCTCAATCCTTTCATCAAAGGAATGGTGAAGAAGCCTTTGCAGGAGGGCATAGAGAAGATTGCCGACGCATTGCAGATGATTGAATACTGATTTTTCTTCAACGGTTTGGACTTCTCCACTTGCGGAACTTTACAGTAAAAAAACATACAGTTAGCGGCAGTCGTATGGTTGCCGCTATTTTTTTTAAAACGTGGAATGATTATGAAACACGCAATAGCCATTATCTTCACAGCCCTTGTCATGCTCGCCGTACCCACGGGTTGCGAGAAGAGCGAGTTTGAGTTTTGCACCGAGCGGTGCTTCTTCGTGTTCGACAATTCCGTGCATCTCTGCGGAGTCTTGGGAGGTGCGCTCAACAATATGTCGCCAGGCACGTTCTGTCGCATCACTTCAGGCACCGAGCATGGTGCGCTTGTGTTCCACTTCGAGGACAATAACGGGAATACGGACAAGAAGTATGCCAACGGAAAGGACCTTACACGCACCCCCGTTCTCGGCATCTACAACAAGACGGGCATCATCGTCGGCTACGGCAACTTGAATAATCCGCCTGCGCTCTACGCCTACGACAGCCAGTGTCCCAACTGCTATTACGCCACCAACACGCCGAGTTACTGCCTCACTATGACTCCTGCCGGCTTTGCCGTATGCAGTAACTGCAAGCGCGAATACAACATGAACAACGGCGGATTCATCTCAAAGGGCGACGCCGGAAAGAAACTTCTACGCTTCCGCCGTGTGTCGTGTACGGGACCGACGGGCATTCTGAGCGTGCAAAACCCGTGAAAAAAAATTAGGAATTAGGAGTTACGAGTTAGGAATTGTATATTTTGGAGTTGGGAATTACGAATTTCTCCTCATCCACAACCATTGGTGTTGCCGTCAAATTCCTAATTCAGAAATTCAAAATCTACAATTCCTAACTCCAAAAAACTCCTAATTCCTAACTCGTAACTCCTAACTAAAAATGCGGGAGACCGGGCAGAACGCCCGGTCTCCCGCATTTTTTTATTCTTCCGTTTCTTCCTCTTCGGTCTTTCTCTCCATTGGTGTGAATGCGCCGTTGGCATCAATCACTCCATACTGTCCGCCCTTCGTTGCCTCGAAGTAGGGCGGCTCGTCGCGCAGTGCGATGTCGTCGTACACGAATTCCGCCACCACCGTGTCGTGTCCGTCGGGCAGGACGAGTCCCATCTTGCCGTCCTTCTGTGCTATCACGGGCAGCGTGCGCAGGTCATCTACATAAACGTAGGGCGTGCGCAGGAAGTCGTAGGCTGCGCTGAGCAGCACTTTGCCGTGGTGATTCTTTATGCCGAACCTGCCGTCCTGCTCGAACACCTCGTGATACTGCTCGTACTTTTCGCGTATGCGGTTGAGGTAGAACACCATCTTGCGCTTGTTGTTCACCAGTTGCAGCAGATAGCTGAACGTGTCGCAGTAGTTGGCCATGGCGCGGGCGAGCACTATCTTGAAGTCGAGTCCGCTCAGCACCTTGCGATTCAGGTCTATATAGCGTGCTATCGCCTTCTCCTTCTCAGCCACGCTGAGTGTGGCGAGCTGCTCCTCGAACTTGAGCATGATGCTCTTGCTGCCCTTCATCGCCTTTATGTAGCGGTGTATCTGGCGTGCCATCTCGTCGCACACGAACTTGTCGATGCGTGCCATTTCGATGCTGTCCACGTATGTATCTTCGAAATTTTCCTGTGTTATCATTTTGTCCATAGCGTTCTTGGTTTTAAGGATAGGTTTTATTGCCAAGTGCAGACCATGTCTGCCAGACAGTTCTTTCGTGTTGTCAAAAGTACGGTTTTTTCGTGAAATGTCAAAAATAAAAGCATGCTTTTTGTTTTTACCCGTCATTTTTGCACGACTATTCTGATTTTTTTCTAACTTTGTTGCATCCGTTTTTCATGTTTTACCCCAGTTCGGGATAAAATAGCGATTAGTTGCATGTGAAGACAGATACGCGAG
>OLGE01000418.1_pt1 | contig 52314 bp, 48 predicted proteins | sample 1605151 | NCBI WGS metagenome assembly OLGE01 (sample SAMEA3888912, study PRJEB22519) | human gut metagenome | biome: human gut; feature: human-associated habitat; material: faeces | place: Denmark | collected 2010
CGCCCCCCATGACCCCCCGCATGGCGCTGAAAATTGCCGCTGCGCGGTCCGCTCCACTCCGGCTTCATCTGGCGGAACGGGCGGACTCGACATCCCTGTCTCGACCGCCCTCTGGCCGCCGTCCTGGCGGCCAGTCCTGGATGCGCGCCTGCGTTCTCGCCAATTTTCCTGATGCGCCCAACCCCCCGCTGTCACTTTTGTCCCTGTCCTGCGGCGCTTGCCTTGCTGAAAGAAAGGATGTCCCTGCAGGGGTAAAAAAAGGCCCGCGGGGTCGGCGGGCAACAAGCACAACACAACGATTAAAAAACACGTTCCTCCAGAGGGTTATCCCGGTTGAGGCGCTTCGCCAGCCACGGCGGCAGCCGACCGGCCAGCATCGCGCTCACCGCGGCGCACTGCGCCTGAATCGTCGTGCCCGGTGGCGCTTTCATCGGATGGATCTGATGGCGGATCAACCTCGCGGCGGCAGGCCCGCCAATCTCCTGACAAAACAGCAGATGGCAATCCTCCAGTAGCCTGGCGCGCATCTCGCTGGCGTCAGACGCCGCCGAAGGGGAGGCATAGCGGCGCAGATCTGCCAGCCAGCCGCCCTGGTCATCGAAGGCATAGATAAAAAACAGCCGGTTCTGGCCAAAATGACCATTGATGGTCAGGCCATCCTGCGAGCAAAAAGCGACCCGCAGCTGCGGCGTTCGCTGAGGGTGGCGGGCGATGCGTAAATGGCCGGGCAGCGCCCCCTGAAGGCAGGCGATGACCCGCGCCCAGCGGGCCGGGGACATCACCGCCGTCGCCGAAGGAAAGCTGGCGGCCAGCTGAGGCTGCGTCAGGGTGGTTAAGCGTGCCGGGGTCAAGGTCTCGCCGCACTCCTGCGCCAGCCAGTCGACGACTTGCACCGGCTGCAGCTCCGGCAGCGTCTGGAACAGCGCCAGCAGACGCCAGAAAAGGGTATCGTTATCGGACATTTCCAGCTCCTTATAGCAGCGTGCTGCGGGTGGCGCGCAGGCTTATCGGGAAGACCGGCCGCCCCGGCTGCGGATTGACGTAGTAGCGACGCCCCCCTTCAAGGGCAATCGCGCCGCCCCAGCGGTCGGTCTCGTCATGTTCGACCTGGAGCACCCGAGCCTCCAGATCCTGTTTGGCGATATAGGCATACAGCGCCTCGCCGCGCTCACGGAAAATCACGATGGGCATACTCCCTCCTGGCCCCGCCTGCGGCGGGGCGCCTGATGGTTAACGAACGAGGTCGAAGCTGTAATCGGTTTTGCCCAGCTGGCTGGTGTCGTGGTCCAGTTTTTCCAGCACGGCGTTCACCAGCGTCGTGACGATGTTCATCGCGCCTTCATAGCCCCAGGTGGTCTGGCGGTGCAGATGATGGCGGTCGAACAGCGGAAAGCCGAGACGGATCAGCGGCACTTCGAAGGCTTTGCCCTTCGCCAGGGTATCGCGCTGGATAAACTTGCCGTAGGAGTTACCGATCATAAAGTCCGGCTGGCGGGTGAACATCAGCGACCGGAAGTGCCACAGGTCGCAGTTGATGAACACTTCGCTGTCCTGGCCGTACGGCGAGGCATCGAGCATTTTCTTCATCGCTTTTTGCCAGCGTTTATTGGCGTTATGGCTGAGGATCACCGTCGGCTCGCAGCCCAGCTCCAGCAGGAAGCGCGTCAGGCCCATCACGAAATCCGGATCGCCATAGAGGCCGAATTTTTTGCCGTGCAGCCAGGTGTGGGAGTCCAGCATCATGTCCACCAGCCGGCCGCGCTCCAGGGTCAGGGCGTCGGCGATCGGTTTGCCGGTTAGCTGACTAACGGTCATGAGCAGCGCGTCGGTAGCGGCCAGACCCAACGGAACGGCCACCTCCGTCGCGGGCTGATTCCACATCTCCTGAACCACCTTTTTGCTTTTCACCAGCTGCCACGGCTGCAGCAGCAGGGTGTCAATGGCGTCCGGCGCGGTTTTGATCTCCTGCTGGCTGGTGCCGCCGGCGTACATCCGGTAATGGCCGTCGGCGGGGGTGTCGAGCACCTCGGATGGGTCGGAGAGCAGGCTGCACGGGACATCCATCTGCGCCATCATCCGCTTCAGCACGCGGAAGTTGCCGAGATAGGTCTCAAATCCGGTCACCAGATTGAGCTTTTGCTGTTTGCCCGGCTGCCCGGCGTAGTCAGCGGTAAAGGTCTTCGCGAACCCTTCGAACATATTGTCCCAGCCGGTGACATGGCTGCCGATAAAGCTGGGGGTATGGGCGTAAGGAATGGCGATGCTGTCGTCGACAAATCCCTCTTTTTTGGCGTTGGCGATAAACGCCTGCAGATCGTCGCCGATCACCTCGGCCATGCAGGTGGTGGAGACGGCGATAATCTCGGGTTTATACAACGCGCTGGCATTCTGCAGGCCCAGATTCATGTTGTTGTTGCCGCCGAACACCGCCGCGTCCTCGGTCATGGAGTCGGAGACGCAGGCCACCGGCTCTTTAAAATGGCGGTTAAAGTAGGTGCGAAAATAGGCGACGCAGCCCTGGGAGCCGTGGACGTAGGGCAGGGTACCGGCGAACCCCAGCGCGCAGAGTACGGCGCCGAGCGGCTGGCAGGCTTTGGCCGGGTCGACGGTCAGCGCCTCGCGCTGGAAGTTCAGCGCTTCATACTCGGCGGTGGTGGTCCAGGCAAACACCTCCTGGACGCGCTGTGCGTCGTGCGCCTCTTCAAGGCTCTTTTTGTTCTGGAACAGGGTCTGGTATTCATCCTGTTCAAACAGCGGATAACAGCTGTGAATTTTATCGATCGTTTGGCTCATGGTGTTCTCCTCCCGCGCCACAAATCGGTGGACTGACGGGACAGTGAAGGGGCAATCACGCAGACTTCAGCCACGGGGCAGTCAGTTCGTTCCACGCCGGATTGTTCAGGGTCATATCCATATCGCGGGCAAAGATGGCGAAGCCGTCATAGCCGTGATAGGGGCCGGAATAGTCCCAGGAGTGCATCTGGCGGAACGGCACCCCCATTTTCTGGAAGATATATTTCTCTTTGATCCCGGAGCCGATGAGGTCGGGCTTCAGCGCTTTGACGAAGGCCTCCAGCTCATAGCTGCTGGCATCGTCAAACAGCAGAGTGCCCTCTTTCAGGTCCGGCAGGGTGCGGTCGTAATCATCGTTATGGGCAAACTCGTAGCCGGCGGCGATGATCTCCATCCCGAGATCCTCATAGGCGCCGATGACGTGGCGCGGCCGCAGCCCCCCCATGTACAGCAGCACTTTGCGCCCCTCCAGCCGCGGGCGATATTTGGCGATGATGGCCGCCATCTGCCCCTCATATTTGGCGATCACCGCTTCCGCATTGGCGCGAATGGTGTCATCAAATTGATCGGCGATTTTGCGCAGTGATTCGGCGATTTTGGTCGGGCCGAAGAAGTTATATTCCATCCACGGGATCTGATGTTTCTCCTCCATATGGCGGGCGATATAGTTCATCGAGCGGTAGCAGTGGACGAGGTTGAGCCTAACGAACGGGGTGTTCTCCATCTCCACCAGGGTACCGTCGCCGGACCACTGCGCCACTACCCGCAGCCCCATCTCTTCCAGCAGAATGCGCGAGGCCCAGGCGTCGCCGCCGATGTTGTAATCGCCAATGATGGCGACATCGTACGGGGTGCTGGCAAACGGCTGCCCTTCGCGATTGTTCAGCACCCAGTCGCGCACCACGTCGTTGGCGATATGGTGGCCCAGCGACTGCGATACGCCGCGAAAGCCTTCGCAGCGCACCGGGATCACCGGTTTATCCAGCGCCTTGCTGCTGGCGTTGGCCACGGCGCTGATGTCATCGCCGATGAGGCCCACCGGGCACTCCGACTGGATGGTGATCCCTTTGGTCAGCGGGAACAGCAGCTCGATCTCTTCAATCAGTTTGCTCAGCTTTTTATCGCCGCCGAAAACAATATCGCGCTCCTGAAAATCAGAGGTGAAGTTCAGGGTGCCGAAGCTGTCGACACCGCTGACGCCGGTATAGTAGTTGCGCCGTCCGGCGCGCGAGTACTGGCCGCAGCCGATGGGGCCGTGCGAGATATGGGCCATGTCTTTGATTGGCCCAAACACCACCCCTTTCGAGCCGGCGTAGGCGCAGCCGCGCACGGTCATCACCCCGGGCTGGGATTTACGGTTCGAGATAATGCACTTGCCGACGCTCTCCATCTGCGGATCGCTGATCATCATGTGCTTTCTGCGCTCTTTGCGCGCGGTTTCGGGAAACACCTCCAGGACTTCCTGGATGAGCGCAAGGTTACGTTCGCCTGTTGCGTTGGTCATGGTGAGGATCCTGTACTCAGGCCGCGTTTTCTTCAGCGGCGGTTTTACCAATGATGCTGGTGTCTTCTTCTTCCATGATGCCGAACTCCATCAGCAGCGACTCCAGCTCGTCCATGGTGCAGGGGGTCGGCACCACTTTTTTGGTGTTATTGACGATCTTCTGCGCCAGTTGACGATATTCGTTGGCCTGCTGACAGGTCGGGTCGTACTCGATCACCGTCATCCGGCGGATCTCCGCGCGCTGCACAATGTTGTCGCGGGGAACGAAGTGGATCATCTGGGTGCCAAGCTTCTCCGCCAGGGCGATGATCAGCTCATCTTCGCGGTCGGTTTTACGCGAGTTACAGATCAGGCCGCCGAGGCGTACCTTGCCGGATTTGGCGTACTTCACGATCCCTTTGGAGATATTGTTGGCGGCATACATCGCCATCATCTCGCCGGAGCAGACGATGTAGATCTCCTGGGCTTTGTTTTCGCGGATCGGCATAGCGAAGCCGCCGCAGACCACGTCGCCGAGGACGTCATAGAAGACGAAATCCAGATCTTCTTCATAGGCGCCTTCTTCTTCGAGGAAGTTGATGGCGGTGATCACCCCGCGTCCGGCACAGCCGACGCCTGGCTCCGGGCCGCCGGATTCGGCGCAACGGACATCGCCATAGCCGATTTGCAGCACGTCTTCGAGCTCCAGATCCTCGACCGAGCCCACTTCCGCCGCCATCTCCATGATGGTGTTCTGGGCTTTCGCATGGAGGATCAGACGGGTGGAGTCCGCCTTCGGATCGCAGCCGACGATCATCACTTTCTTACCCATCTCGGCGAGAGCCGCGACGAGATTCTGGGTGGTGGTGGATTTACCGATACCGCCTTTACCGTAGATAGCGCATTGACGCATGGTCATGGTGACTTCTCCTGTTGTTGAGTGTTTGCCAGCAGAGAAGTGCAGGGAACATACCAGCTGTGATTTTTTATTTAGGTGTTTAATAAATAAGTGTTTTTTGTAAACCGGCCGCGCAGGGGGCCTACGCAAACGGCACAATAACGCCACCAAATGTGCGAAACAGAACAATTTCCCGCCACCGGCCCGGCGCGGCGCTTTGTCGCCTGTTCAACAGCTTGTCGCGCCCTGTGTCTTATTCCCCGCAATTCCGCCGGACGGATCTGCGCCTTTCTTCCCTTAACCTGTTGAATTAATAAGCGACAGGCGGCAATTCGCGAGCTGGCACAGGCTGTGCTTGAAGAGGAAACAGGGTTTGCCGCGGGCTGTCGCGGTAAAGAGAACGCTCACCTTCGAGGATTGAACGATGTCCGGAAACATGAAAACAATGGATGGCAACGCGGCGGCGGCCTGGATCTCCTACGCCTTTACCGACGTGGCGGCCATCTATCCCATCACCCCCTCCACGCCGATGGCGGAAAATGTCGATGAATGGGCCGCTAAGGGGAAAAAGAACCTCTTTGGTCGACCGGTGCGCCTGATGGAGATGCAGTCTGAAGCCGGTGCCGCCGGGGCGGTGCACGGCGCGCTGCAGGCGGGGGCGCTCACCACCACCTACACCGCGTCGCAGGGGCTGCTGCTGATGATCCCCAATTTATACAAAATCGCCGGGGAGCTGCTGCCGGGCGTCTTTCACGTCAGCGCCCGGGCGCTGGCGACCAATTCGCTGAATATTTTTGGCGACCATCAGGACGTGATGGCGGTGCGCCAGACCGGCTGCGCCATGCTGGTGGAGAATAACGTTCAGCAGGTGATGGACCTGTCGGCGGTGGCTCACCTGGCGGCGATCGCCGGGCGGATACCGTTTATCAACTTCTTCGACGGCTTTCGTACTTCGCACGAAATACAGAAGATCGAGGTGCTGGCGTATGAGCAACTGGCGACGCTGCTGGACCGCCCGGCGCTGGAGCGCTTTCGTCGTCAGGCGCTGCACCCGGATCACCCGGTGATCCGCGGCACCGCGCAAAACCCGGATATCTACTTCCAGGAGCGGGAGGCCGGTAACCGCTTCTACCTCGCGCTGCCCGATCTGGTGGAAAGCTATATGGCGAAGATCACCGCGCTGACCGGGCGGGAATATCACCTGTTTAATTACCACGGCGCGCCGGACGCCGAGCGGGTGATTATCGCCATGGGCTCAGTGTGCGACACCGTCCAGGAGGTGGTGGAGACGCTCAATGCGGCGGGGGAGAAGGTGGGGCTGCTCAGCGTTCATCTCTATCGGCCGTTCTCGCTGGCGCACTTCTTCGCGCAACTGCCCGCCAGCGTGCAGCGTATTGCTGTCCTTGACCGCACCAAAGAGCCGGGGGCGCAGGCGGAACCGCTGTGCCTCGACGTCAAGAACGCCTTCTATCAACGCGACGATGCGCCGCTGATCGTCGGCGGCCGCTACGCGCTCGGCGGTAAGGACGTGCTGCCCAACGATATCGCCGCAGTGTTTGACAACCTCAGGCAGCCGCTGCCGAAGGACGGCTTTACCCTGGGCATTGTCGATGATGTCACTTTTACCTCGCTGCCCGCCCGGCAGGAACCGCTGGCGGTCTCCCATGCCGGGATCACCGCCTGCAAATTCTGGGGCATGGGCTCGGATGGTACCGTCGGGGCGAACAAAAGCGCCATCAAGATCATCGGCGATAACACGCCGCTCTACGCTCAGGCCTACTTTTCCTACGACTCGAAAAAGTCCGGGGGGATCACCGTCTCACACCTGCGCTTTGGCGATCGGCCGATCACCTCGCCCTACCTGATCCACCGGGCCGATTTTATCGCCTGCTCTCAGCAATCCTATGTCGACCGCTACGACCTGCTGGAGGGGCTGAAGCCGGGGGGCACTTTTCTGCTCAACTGCAGCTGGTCCGAGGCGGAGCTGGAGCAGCACCTGCCGGTCAGCGTCCGGCGCTATCTGGCGCAGGAAAAGATCGACTTTTATACCCTCAACGCGGTGGACATCGCCCGCGAGCTGGGCCTCGGCGGGCGCTTTAACATGCTGATGCAGGCGGCGTTCTTTAAGCTGACGGCCATTATCGATCCGCAAACCGCGGCGGACTATCTCAAGCAGGCGGTGGAGAAAAGCTATGGCAGCAAAGGAGCGAGCGTCATTGAGATGAACCAGCGGGCTATCGAGCTGGGGATGGCGGCGCTGCGTCGGGTGACGGTTCCCGCCCACTGGGCGACCCTCGAGGCGCCGGCGCCGCAGGCGACAACCCTGATGCCGGACTTTATCCGCGATATTCTGCAGCCCATGAACCGCCAGCGCGGCGACCTGCTGCCGGTGAGCGCCTTCGCCGGGATGGAAGACGGCACCTTTCCCTCCGGCACCGCCGCCTGGGAGAAGCGCGGCATTGCCCTGGAGGTGCCGGTCTGGCAGCCCGACGGCTGCACCCAGTGTAACCAGTGCGCTTTCGTCTGCCCGCATGCGGCGATCCGCCCGGCGTTGCTGAGCGCTGAAGAGCAGGACGCGGCGCCCGCCGGGCTGCTGAGCAAACCGGCCCAGGGGGCCAAAGACTACCACTATCATCTGGCTATCTCGCCGCTGGACTGCTCCGGCTGCGGCAACTGTGTGGAGAGCTGCCCGTCGCGCGGCAAGGCGCTGCAGATGGTCTCCCTCGACAGCCAGCGCGCGATGGCCCCGGTCTGGGATTACGCCCTGGGGCTGGCGCCAAAAGACAACCCGTTTCGCAAAACGACGGTCAAAGGCAGCCAGTTCGAAACGCCGCTGCTGGAGTTTTCCGGCGCCTGTGCGGGCTGCGGCGAAACACCCTATGCCCGGCTGATCACCCAGCTGTTTGGCGACCGGATGCTGATCGCCAACGCCACGGGCTGTTCTTCGATTTGGGGCGCCAGCGCGCCTTCAATGCCCTATACCACCAACCACCGCGGCCACGGGCCGGCCTGGGCAAACTCGCTGTTCGAGGATAACGCCGAGTTCGGGCTTGGCATGATGCTTGGCGGCCAGGCGATCCGCCAACAGATCGCCGAGGAGATGACCCGCGCCCTGGCCCTGCCGGTCAGCGACGCGCTTCACGCCGCGATGCGGCAGTGGCTGGCGCAGCAGGATGAGGGGGAGGGGACCCGCGAACGCGCGGACCGCCTCAGTGCGTTGTTGGCGGCGGAAAAAGAGGGGGTTCCGCTGCTGGAGCAGCTCTGGCAGAACCGTGACTATTTCGTCCGGCGTTCGCAGTGGATCTTCGGCGGCGATGGCTGGGCCTACGATATCGGCTTCGGCGGCCTCGATCATGTGCTGGCCAGCGGGGAAGACGTCAATATTCTGGTGTTTGATACCGAGGTCTACTCCAACACCGGCGGCCAGTCGTCCAAGTCGACCCCGGTGGCGGCGATCGCCAAATTTGCCGCGCAGGGGAAACGCACGCGGAAAAAAGATCTCGGCATGATGGCGATGAGCTACGGCAATGTTTACGTCGCCCAGATCGCCATGGGCGCCGATAAAGATCAGACCCTGCGGGCCATCGCCGAGGCCGAAGCCTGGCCGGGGCCGTCGCTGGTGATCGCCTACGCCGCCTGTATCAACCACGGTCTGAAAGCCGGGATGCGCTGCAGTCAGCGCGAGGCGAAGCGGGCGGTGGAGGCGGGATACTGGCACCTGTGGCGCTATCATCCGCAGCGCGAAGCCGAGGGCAAAACGCCGTTTATACTGGACTCCGAAGAGCCGGAAGAGAGCTTCCGCGACTTTTTGCTCGGCGAGGTGCGCTATGCCGCGCTGCACAAAACCACACCGGATCTGGCGGACGCCCTGTTCCGGCAAACGGAGGACGATGCCCGGGCCCGTTTCAGACAGTATCAGCGGCTGGCGGGGGAGGAGTAGGCTGTCGGTTAGCGATTCACGGCTGCTGCATCACGTTCAGCAGCGTATCCAGCAGGCCGGGAAAACGGGCGTCCAGATCTTCCCGGCGCAACGAAATCATATTCTCCCGTCCCTGAGGCCGCTGCCAGATCACACCGCTGTCGCGCAGGACGCGCCAGTGGTGGGTCATGGTGGACTTGGCCACCTCTTCCTGACGCAGCGCGTTACAGCTCTGCTCGCTGCCGTCGGCCAGCGTGCGGATGATCTCCAGTCGCAGCGGGTTGCCGAGCGCGGAAAGGACATTTTCCAGGCGAATTTGTTCTCGTTCGGGGTGATTGGCGATCATAATAATCCTGTGTCGGCGGTGGCGCTGCGCATGGCGGTCGCAGCCCGTATCGGCGGCTGGCGGCTACTATACCCAAACTCCAGGTCTGATACCACGCGCGCCGCCGCAACCTGACCAATCATAATAATAGTCAAAATAGTTCGAATATACTCGTACTATTGTACTATCATAGGCGGCAGTGAAATGAACTGTGGATCATTCCGACCGCAGACTGACAGTCAAAACGACTAAGGACGCATCATGCCCCGACCCATCCCCCTCGAACGTTATCGCAACATCGGTATCTCCGCGCATATCGATGCCGGTAAAACCACCACTACCGAGCGCATCCTGTTTTACACCGGGATGAGCCATAAGCTGGGTGAAGTACACGATGGCGCGGCAACCACCGACTGGATGGCCCAGGAGCAGGAGCGCGGGATCACCATTACCTCGGCGGCGGTGAGCTGCTTCTGGCCGGGTATGGACCGCAGCTTCGAGCCGCACCGGATCAATATCATCGACACCCCGGGGCACGTGGACTTCACCATTGAGGTGGAACGTTCCATGCGCGTGCTCGACGGCGCAGTGATGGTGTACGACTCTGTCGGCGGGGTGCAGCCCCAGTCGGAGACCGTCTGGCGCCAGGCGAATAAATACCATGTTCCGCGGCTGGCCTTCGTCAACAAGATGGACCGCCCCGGGGCGGATTTCTTCCGCGTGGTGCAGATGATGATCGACCGCCTGAAGGCCAACCCGGTGCCGATTGTCATCCCCATTGGCGCCGAAGAGCATTTTACCGGCGTCGTCGACCTGGTGAAAATGCGTGCCATCCTGTGGGATGACGCCACTCAGGGCATGACCTTCAGCTACGGGCCGGTCCCTGACGATCTGCTGGCGACTGCCCGCGAGTGGCGGGAGAAAATGGTCTCGGCGGCGGCGGAGGCCAGCGACGCGCTGATGGATAAATACCTCGAAACCGGCGAGCTGGACGAGGCGGAGATCGTCGCCGGTCTGCGCCAGCGCACGGTGAAGGGCGAAATCCAGGCGGTGCTCTGCGGGAGCGCCTTTAAAAACAAAGGCGTGCAGCGCATGCTCGACGCGGTGGTGGAGCTGATGCCGTCGCCGTTGGATATTCCGGCGATACAGGGCGTGGATGAGAAAGGCCAGCCGGCGGAACGCCATCCGAGCGACGATGAGCCGCTGTCGGCGCTGGCGTTCAAACTGATGACCGACCCCTACGTCGGCCAGCTGACCTTTATCCGCGTCTACTCCGGGACGCTGAAGAAAGGCGATGCGGTGTGGAACCCGGTGAAGGGCAAGAAAGAGCGCATCGGGCGTATCGTGCTGATGCAGGCCAACGATCGCCATGAAGTTGACGAACTGCACGCCGGGGATATCGCGGCCTGCGTTGGGCTGAAGGATGTCACTACCGGCGATACGCTATGCGATCCGGATGCGATTATTACCCTTGAGCGCATGGAGTTTCCGGAGCCGGTGATTTCGCTGGCGATTGAGCCGAAGACCAAAGCGGACCAGGAAAAAATGGGCATCGCGCTGCAGCGGCTGGCGGCGGAAGATCCGTCGTTCCGTCTGCATACCGATGAAGAGTCCGGCCAGACGATTATCTCCGGCATGGGCGAGCTGCATCTGGAGATCATTGTCGACCGGATGAAGCGCGAGTTTGGCGTTGAGGCCAACATTGGTCGTCCGCAGGTCACCTACCGCGAAACCCTGCGCAAGAAAGTGACGGACGTGGAAGGCAAATTTGTACGCCAGTCCGGCGGTAAAGGACAGTACGGGCACGTTGTGCTGACCCTGGAGCCGCTGGAGCCGGGCAGCGGTTTCGTCTTCGAGGACGCCACCAAAGGCGGGGTAGTGCCGCGCGAGTACATCCCTTCCGTGGAGAAAGGGCTGCGCGAAGCGATGGGCACCGGCGTGCTGGCGGGCTATCCGGTGGTTGACGTGAAAGCGACCCTGACCTTCGGGTCGTACCACGACGTGGACTCCTCGGAAATGGCGTTCCGCATGGCGGCGATCTTCGGCTTCCGGGAAGGGGCGCGCAAAGCGGACCCGGTGATCCTTGAGCCGGTGATGCACGTGGAGGTGGAGACGCCGGAAGAGTACGCCGGGAATATCATGGGCGATCTCTCTTCCCGTCGCGGGATGGTGCAGGGGATGGAAGAGCGCTTCGGCAGCCAGATCATCCGCGCCGATGTGCCGCTGGCGGAGATGTTTGGTTATTCCACCACGCTGCGCTCGATGTCTCAGGGACGAGCAACCTACAGCATGGAGTTCCACCACTACGCGGAAGCGCCGCGCAACGTAGCGGATGAAATCATCGCCAGCCGTGCGAAAAGTTAAGCCAGTCATCCCGGGTAGCGGCTAGCGCCTTACCCGGGCTACTCTGGTACCAGCGTCCAGGCCCGGTAAGGCGAAGCCGCCACCGGGCAAAAAGGTAAGCACGAACTGGGGAGGCAATGCCCGGCGGCGCTGCGCTTGCGCGGGCCTACGGTCAGGCGTCCTCCCCGGTCATCGTTTGTAGCCCGGGTAAGGCGTTAGCCGCAACCCGGGCATATCTGCCAATCAGACGATATCCTGAGCGTACTGCCACAACGCCTTCAGCTGCGCCAGCTTCTCTTTATCATCCGCATACTGCTGATACAGCATCTGCAGCTCATCGGCATAGGCCTGCAAAAACTCAGGCGTAAATACCTGACGACGGTGCTCTAACCAGCGCTGCTGCTCATGTTCATCGAGCGTGCCGGGGAAGTTGCGCGCCCGGTAGTTAAACAGCAGGCGTTCGATGCGCTTGTCGGCGAAGGTGATATCCAGCGCCGGCAGATTGCGCGGTTCGGTTTCCAGCACGATTTTCATCGCCGCGCGGTCGGCATCGCTAAAGAACCCATTGTAAAGCTGGGCGTCGACGTTTTCGGACGGCACGAACGGCTCGGCTTCGGCATACACCGCCACCACTTTCTCCCGCACCTGCGGATTCGCCCGCAGCAGCTGGGCATTCTCCAGACAGCGTTGAATGGAGATCCCCAGCCGGTCGGCATCCTGCGGGCGCAGGGTATTGGCCTGGGCCAGCACCGGACATTTGTTCAAATGCACCAGCTTAATCGGCGCCGCCGGCAGATCGCCAAGCTCGGCGCGCGGGGTGTAAAGCCGCTCGCGCAGGGCGTCGGCATCCAGTTCCAGCAGCGGCGCCATATCCCCCGCCAGATCGACCATGATCACCGCATTGCGGTTTTCCGGATGCCAGGCCAGGGGCGCCACCAGGCTGGTGTTGCCGCGCGCGGCGCCGAACATGCCGGAGACATGCACCAGCGGCTTCATCTGCGGCACGTCGATGAGCGTCGCCAGCTTGCGCTTATTGCGGTGGCTGTAGAGATAGTCAAACAGCCGCGGCTGCCGGTTTTTCACCAGCTTCGCCATGGCGATGGTGGCGTAAACGTCGGCCATCGCGTCATGGGCGTTCTGGTGTTCAATACCGTTGGCGACGGTCAGATGTTCAAGCCGGAAGCTAGGCAGACCCTCGTCATTCTCCGGCCAGGCGATCCCTTCCGGACGCAGGGCATAGCAGGCGCGCATCACGTCGAGCAGATCCCAGCGCGAGTTATCGTGCTGCCAGCTCCAGGCATAAGGGTCATAGAAGTTGCGATAGAAGATATTCCGCGTCACTTCGTCGTCAAAGCGCACGTTGTTATAGCCGACGATGCAGGTCTGCGGCACCGTGAACAGATCGTGGATGCGGCGGGCAAACGCGGCCTCGTTATCCCCTTTGGCCAGCGCTTCCTGCGGGGTGATCCCGGTGATCATCACCGCCTGTGGCTGCGGCAGATAATCGTCAGCGGGCTTGCAGTAAAACACCTCGGGCTCGCCCAGCAGGTTTAACTCCGCGTCGGTGCGGATGGCGGCGAACTGCGCCGGCCGGTCAAGGGAAGGGCTGGTGCCGAAGGTTTCATAATCGTGGAATAAAAATCCGGGCTGGTTGACGCTATCTTGCATAGTCTGTTCATTATCCGTGGTGGCGTGCGACCGGTATGGTAAACGATTTGCCCGGTCATCAGAAGGGTAACGGCAAGCAACTTCCTCTGCTGTGTCATATTTTCTTGCAATTAAACCCTGATATGAAACGCGAAGTTCCGTAAAAAGGACGGCGGATCTGTAAATCTAGAGGATATGCCGTTGAAAGGCCGTTTGTTTATTGCTGTATCTTTGCTCGCTTCGAGCGTTTCCTGCGCATTTGCCGTCGACTTACCTGCTACGGTCGCGCCGCCTTCCATTCAGGCTGGCTCCTGGGTGCTGATGGATTACACCACCGGTCAGGTGCTGACCGCGGGTAACGAACATCAGCAGCGTAATCCTGCCAGCCTGACCAAACTGATGACCGGCTACGTGGTCGATCGTGCCATCGACAGCCATCGTATCACCTTTGATGATATCGTCACCGTGGGTAAAGACGCCTGGGCGAAGGGCAACCCGGTGTTCGACGGGTCATCCCTGATGTTCTTAAAGCCAGGGGACCGCGTCAGCGTCCGCGACCTCAGCCGTGGGCTGATTGTCGACTCCGGCAACGACGCCTGCGTCGCGCTGGCCGACTATGTCGCCGGCGGTCAGCCGCAGTTTGTCGCCCTGATGAATCAGTATGTCGAAAAACTGCATCTGCAGGACACCCATTTCGAAACCGTCCACGGCCTCGATGCCCCGGGCCAGCACAGTTCGGCCTATGACCTGGCGGTGCTGTCGCGGGCGATTATCCATGGCGAGCCTGACGTCTACCACATGTACAGCCAGAAAAGCCTGACGTGGAACGGCATTACCCAGCAAAACCGGAACGGTCTGCTGTGGGATAAAACCATGAACGTCGATGGTCTGAAAACCGGCCACACATCGGGCGCCGGGTTCAACCTGATCGCCTCGGCGGTGGATGGCCAGCGCCGGCTGATCGCCGTGGTGATGGGGGCCGACAGCCCGAAAGGCCGCGAGCAGCAGGCCGCGAAACTGTTACACTGGGGGCAGCAGAACTTCGACACCGTGCAGGTGCTACAGAAGGGGCAGAAGGTCGGCACCGAGCGCATCTGGTACGGCGATAAAGAGCAGATTAAGCTCGGCACCGATCAAGATTTCTGGTTAGCGCTGCCGAAGGCGGAAGTATCGCGGATTAAGGCGAAATATGTGCTGGATAAAAAGGATCTGGAGGCGCCGATCGCCGCCAACCAGCGGGTCGGCGAGATTTCGCTGTATGACGGCGACAAGGTCGTGGGCCACTATCCGCTGGTCACCCTCGAAAGCATTAATAAAGGCGGGGTGTTCTCGCGAATGAGCGATTACCTGCACCACGAGCTGTAACCATGATAACCGCCTCTTTGCAGGCGGTTTTTTTTCGCCTGCCGCCCGGCAGTCGCGGCGACAAAATCGCCGTTTTTTTCATCAGCCGCAATGGCGACTCTGTGAATTCGCGCACATACTGAGGGGGGATCTCCTGCTAGATTGACTGTACATTTATACAGTAATTTGTTCACAAAGGAGGCAAGATGAACTACAGCGTCACCACCCTCGGCAAGAAAACCATTGCCGGTTTCCATCTGGTCGGGCCCTGGGATCAAACCGTCAAGCAGGGGTTTGAGCAACTGATGATGTGGGTTGAGAACCATCAGGTGCCCGCCCGCGAGTGGCTTGCCGTCTACTACGATAACCCGGAGGACGTGCCAGCGGAAAAACTACGCTGCGCCACCGTGGTCGCCGTTGACGAGGATTACGTCATTCCCGCCAACAGCGAAGGGGTGATACTGGCGGCAATTGCCGGCGGGGATTGCGCCTGCGCCCGCGCGCGAGTGGTGGATTACGATTTTGCTACCCCGTGGATGCAGTTTTTCGACAGTCTGCTGCAGAGCACAACGCATCGCGTGGCCCCCAGGCCCTGTTTTGAGATCTATCTCAACGATGGCAACCACGACGGCTACTGGGATATCGACATGTATGTCCCCGTTGAGCGCGTCGCGTCGTAGCGGTTTACCCCTGTTCCGGACAAGGATTTTTACATTCCCGACATGCTCCGGGCGAAAAAGCAGTTACAATTGGCCTTTTCGTTTTGCCGGAGAGGGTTGTGCGCGCTGATAAATCACTCAAGCCATTTGAGATCCGCTTGTATCGCCATTATCGGGTGGTGCATGGTGTGCGGATTGCGCTGGCCTTTGTGCTCACCTTTTTGCTGGTGCGGCTGCTGAACGTGCCCGAGGGGACCTGGCCTCTCATCACCCTGGTGGTGGTGATGGGGCCGATCTCCTTCTGGGGCAACGTCGTGCCGCGGGCGTTTCAGCGCATCGGCGGCACGATCCTCGGCTCGGCGCTGGGGCTGGTGGCGCTGAAGCTTGAGCTTATCTCCCTGCCGCTGATGGTCCTCTGGTGCGCGGCGGCAATGTTCCTCTGCGGCTGGCTGGCGCTGGGCAAGAAACCCTATCAGGCGCTGCTGATCGGCATTACCCTGTCGGTGGTGGTCGGGGCGCCGCCCGGCGATATGCATACCGCGCTGTGGCGAAGCGGCGATGTGATCTTCGGTTCGCTGCTGGCAATGCTGTTTACCGGTATCTGGCCGCAGCGGGCGTTTATCCACTGGCGTATCCAGATGGCCAGCTACGTCACCAACTTCAACCGCCTCTACCAGGCCGGCTTCTCGCCAAATCTGGTGGATCGGCCGCGGCTGGAAAAACATCTTCAGCAGGCGCTCAACGACGTCGTCAAAATGCGCGGGCTGATCACTCCCGCCAGCAAAGAGACGCATATCCAGAAGGCGATCTTCGAGGCTATCCAGACCGTCAGCCGCAACCTCGTGTGCATGCTGGAGCTGCAGATCAACGCCTGGTGGGCAACCCGTCCGGGTCACTTCGTGATGCTCAATGCGCACACCCTGCGCGAGACGCAGCAGATGACCCAGCAGACGCTGTTGGCCATCGCCCACGCGCTGTACGAAGGAAACCCTCAGCCTGTGCGCGCCAACAATGAAAAGCTGAATGAGATTGTCCTCGAACTGCGCCAGCTGATGAAAGAGCAGGGGGACGACAGCCTGGCAGAAACCCCGATCCATGGCTATGTTTGGCTCTCTATTGAACTGGCACGCCAGCTGGAGCTGCTGTCGCATCTGATCTGCCGCGCATTGCGCAAATAAGCACCAGATGCGCCGGGTAACTGCATGGGTTGTTTCGATTCAGCAGCGTTTAGGGTTATGATAAACGCAAAGGAAAAAACATTGTCATCAGCGACTGCTAGCAGTTATGTTAGCCCTATAACGCAGTCGCTTTACGAATCCGAATCTCAATTATTAGGGGTGTAAAAATGGAAACAACTAAGCCTTCTTTCCAGGACGTACTGGAGTTTGTTCGTCTGTACCGTCGTAAGAACAAACTGCAGCGTGAAATTCAGGACGTTGAGAAAAAGATCCGTGATAACCAGAAGCGCGTTCTGCTGCTGGACAACCTCAGCGACTACATCAAGCCGGGCATGAGCGTGGAAGCCATCCAGGGCATCATCGCCAGCATGAAGAGCGATTACGAAGACCGCGTTGATGACTACATCATCAAGAATGCCGAGCTGTCCAAAGAGCGTCGCGACATCTCCAAAAAACTGAAAGTGATGGGCGAAGCCAAAGTCGAAGGCTAATCCCTGCTGTCCGGCGGCGGTCAGCGTCGCCGGACTGTTCAGCACTACCATCTCCTCAACGCATATTTCTGCGAAAACTTTGTCCCGGCAACTGCCTCTCCTCACCGACTCTTTGCTATACTGCCCCGCGAAAACGTATTGATATCGGAAAGGTTTCTCTCATCCTGGCCGGGCATCTGACGCAGCGGCGTCAGGGCGATATCTCAACACCTCTCACCTCTCCGACGATCGATTCGCCAGAAGACAAACTCAGGTGCTGACCGGGCGCGACAGAACTCTTCCGCTGCTTTCGCCGACAGGAGTCAACCCCACGTGATTAAGTCATTCTTTGCTGCACTCTCGTTTATCAGCCGTCTGCCGGTCCCGGCGCGGTTATCCCAGGGCCTGGAGATCGAACAGTACCAGCGCAGTATCGTCACCTTCCCGCTGGTCGGTTTACTGCTCGGCGCTATCGCCGGCGCGGTGGTGTACCTCCTGCAGCCATGGTGCGGCGTCCCGCTGGCGGCGCTGTTCGGCGCGCTGGCGCTGGCGCTGCTCACCGGCGGATTTCACCTTGACGGGCTGGCCGATACCTGCGACGGCATCTTCTCCGCCCGCACCCGCGATCGGATGCTGGAGATCATGCGCGACAGCCGGCTGGGGACCCACGGCGGTCTGGCGCTGATTTTTGTGCTGGTGGCCAAGGTGCTGGTGGTCGGCGAACTGCTGCTACGCGATGTCAACCCCATCGCGGCGCTGGCGGCGGCCTGCGCCGTCGGTCGCGGGATGGCGGTACTGCTGATGTATCGCCATCGCTATGCGCGGGAAAAAGGGTTGGGCAATCTGTTTATTGGCAAGATTAGCCTGCAGCAGACGCTAACGACGTTGGCGATAGCGATCGCGCTGGCCACCGCCCTGCTGGGGCTGCAGGGGCTGCGCGCCGCGCTGATCGCCCTGGTGCTGATCGGGGGCCTGGGGTGGGCGCTGAAGCGCACCCTCGGCGGGCAGACCGGGGATACCCTCGGAGCGGCGATCGAGCTGGGCGAAGTATTCTTTTTACTGGCGCTACTGTAAGGCCTGGCATCCACGGTGAGGAACAGAATGGAAACACTTTCGGCGTTACTGGCTGCCATTCCGCAGCCCGATGTGGCGGGCATGGCGCGCGCGCAGCAGCATATTGATGGCCTGTTAAAGCCGCCCGGCAGCCTTGGCCGTCTGGAGAGCCTGGCGGTGCAGCTGGCCGGTCTGCCGGGGCTGCAGGGGCAGCTGGCGCTGAGCGATAAAGCCATCGTGGTCATGTGCGCCGACCATGGCGTCTGGCATGAAGGCGTGACCCCTTCGCCGCAGGCGGTGACGGCCATTCATGCCGGCAATATGGTGCGGGGCAACACCGGGGTTTGCGTGCTGGCGGCGCAGGCTGGGGTGAGAGTGGAGGTGGTGGATGTCGGCATCGACGCCGAGCCGCTGCCGGGCCTGATCAACCTCAAGGTGGCCCGCGGTAGCGGGAATATCGCCCGGACGGCGGCGATGAGCCGTCAGCAGGCGGAGACGGTGCTGCTGGCCAGCATGCATTTCACCCGCCAGCTCGCCGCCGACGGAGTGAAAGTCTTTGGCGTGGGAGAGCTGGGGATGGCCAATACCACCCCGGCGGCAGCGACGATCAGCGTCCTGACCGGCAGCGACCCCGACGCGGTGGTGGGCTGCGGGGCCAATCTGCCGCTGGCGCAGCGGGGCCATAAGGTGGCGGTGGTGCGCCAGGCGATCGCTTATAACCAGCCGAGCCCGGCGGACGGGCTGGACGTGCTGGCGAAGGTGGGCGGTTTTGATCTGGTGGGCATGACCGGGGTGATCCTCGGGGCGGCTTCCTGCGGTCTGCCGGTGGTGCTGGATGGTTTCCTCTCCTACGCTTCGGCTCTGGCGGCCTGCCGCATGGCCCCGGCGGCGCACCCGTATCTTATCCCTTCGCACCTGTCGGCGGAGAAAGGGGCGCGGATCGCCCTCGACGCGCTGGGTCTGCGCCCGTATCTCGATATGGACATGCGCCTGGGGGAGGGCAGCGGCGCCGCGCTGGCCATGCACCTGCTGGATGCCGCCAGCGCGATGTACCATCAGATGGGGACCCTGGCGCAGAGCAACATTGTGCTGCCCGATAGCGCGCCAGCGTCCTGATGATAAAGCGCATCGTTTCGACGATGCGCCGGGTTTACAGCGCCTGCTGCCAGACCGCCTGCGGTAGCAGGTAAACCTGCGCCGGGGCGCGCATACCGTCGCTGACAATATGACCGATACCGCTGGCCATCACCGCCAGGGTGACGTCAAAGGCGTTCAGGCTGTCGCCGAAGCCGGCGGTCAGGTTGAGCATCGAGCCATTGGCCATCAGGTAGACGGTTTTGTCAGCCATGCGGTAGGCGTTGATATACGGCATCACCTCTTCCTGAGGATACTGGCGCAGGTATTCGCCGTCGATCTCTTCCGCCACGTGGCCGACGTTAAGGATAAACACTCCCGCTTTCGCCCGGTCCAGCGCCTGGCGATTAACCACGTTTTTACCGCCGGTCGCCGTGGCGACCACGTCCGCCGAGGCGATAGCCTCCTGGAGATCGACCACGTGCCAGCCGTCATAGGCCGCCTGCAGTCGACGGGCAGGATCGATCTCCGCCACCATCACCTGGCCGCCAAAAGCTTTTGCCGCCGCCGCGACGCCCTGGCCAACCAGGCCGTAGCCGATTACCAGCACTTTTTTCTCATGCAGGGTGAGATGAGTGGTCTGGAAGAAGGTATGCCAGGCGGTGAGTCCGACCATATGGCGGTTATGCAGCCCCTCTTTGACCGGCAGATCGTCCCAGTTAAAGATCGGATAGCCGGGCTGAATATCCCCCAGCCGATTGACGCCGGAGCCGGTGGCTTCCAGACCCGCCACGATGTTGCCGAACTCGCCGCGCTGGTGGAGGAGGGTGGTGATATCGGCTCCCATTTCGCACAGGTGAGTCGGCTGCCAGGCGATCGCTTTTTCCCATGACTGTTGCCAGTCGGCATCGCTCATATTGCGCCAGGCGCAGGCCTCGGCGCCACGCTCCACCAGCCAGGCCACCACGTCGTCCTGCACGGTGGTGGGGTTACAGGTGGTTAAAAAGACCTGAGCGCCCTTGTCGAGGATCCCCTGCACCAGCGGGATCATTTTCATGTCGAGGTGCATACAGCAGGCCAGGCGGACGCCGCTGAGGTCGGGCAGGGCGGCGACCTGGCGCAGGGTACGCGGCATATTCTGGCTGGCCCATGCCACTTCTTTCGCTAAAGAGATTTTATTATTCACTGGGTTATGACCTTCAGTTCGCAAAGGGGTATCCCCCTGACAGAAAAGGGATTCTATCAGTCCGGGCGAGAATTCACAGCCCTGTGCCGCCTGGAAATCGCCGCCCGTGCGATCCCCTGCGAAATACAGGGTTGTTAATGTAAGGTTAAAAAAAGAAAATAAAATATAAGTTATTCCTATGAACTGAGCGATAAAGCGATGTTGAGTGTCATTCCCGCGGGCCTGTTTTCACGGCTGCGGATTTTCCTTGGGCGGTTGAAGCCGCATGCGCTGCCGGTGGCTCGACGGCATATTGTGCTGGGATCCATCGGCGCCGGCACCGGCCTGGCGGTGACCAGCATGTTCAGCCACTGGCTGCTGGGCGAAGTTAACCTGTGGTTTATTGCTCCCATGGGCGCCTCGGCGGTACTCCTGTTTGGCGTGCCGAGCAGTCCGCTGGCGCAGCCGTGGTCGATTGTCGGCGGCAATGTGCTGTCGGCGCTGATCGGCGTCACGGTGGGTATGCTGGTGCCCGACCCGGCGCTGGCCTGCGGGCTGGCGGCGGCGCTGGCCATCGCCGGGATGTATTTTCTGCGCTGCCTGCATCCTCCCGGCGGCGCGGTGGCCCTGACGGCGATCCTCGGCGGCGCCGGGGTGCACAGCGAAGGCTATCACTTTGTGCTGACGCCGGTGCTGCTCAACTCGCTGATGCTGGCGCTGCTGGCCATCGTGTTTAACAATCTGGTTGGCCGCCGCTACCCCCATCCGCTGGCTGCGGAGGAGGTAAAACCCCGGGCGGTGCCGCTGGGCATTTCGGTTACCCGGGAAGATATTCACGCCGCGCTGCTGGAAGGACAGTTCCTCGACATTGACGAAGACGATGTCCAGGAACTGCTGGAAAATATCGAACAGCAGGCGCGCCAGCGCATCGCGGCGGCTGGCCGCCGCTGACAGCACTCTCCCGGCCGCGGGTTAGAGATCGCCGGTAAGATACTGGGCGACCCCGCGGCCAAAGCTCCAGTCGCCTTTCTGGTTGCTGATAATCGACACCATCAGATCATCGCCGCTCAGGCCGCAGTGCTCCGCCAGCTCCTCCTGCAATATGGCGAAGAAGCGCTGCTTCTGCGCGTCGCTGCGCGGGCTGGTATAGACCCGCACCACCACCAGATCCCGCGTGCGGGTCAGTCCGAGGCCGGTATCTTCAATCACCATATGGTGGACTTTGTTTTCGTGAACAATCTGGTAGCGGTCGCGTTCCGGTACCTCGAAGGCGCGCAGCACGGCGCGATGAGCGGCATCCAGCAGGGTTCTGATCTCCTGTTCCGTACGGCCTTCTATCAGGTCAAATGTCAGTAATGGCATGCAGGTGTTCCTTATCGTTAGGCAATAATCGCGGTCTGATAAAGATGCTAGCCGATGCCGTCGCGGGCAAAAACCGCTATAGTTGAATACATTGTTTTTACTGGTGAACAATCAACATGAGCGAGAGTCGTCCGGAGAGTTACTGGGCCCATCTCTACTGGCTGACGGTGCTGGAAGAGCAGAAAAGCTATACCCGGGCCGCGGAAAAGCTGGGGATCAGCAAGTCGGCCATCAGCCAGAAAATCAGCGAGCTGGAGCGGGTGACCGGTAAAACACTGGTCCATCGCACCACCCGCAGCGTCAGCCTCAGCGACGACGGGCTGCGGCTGGTGGCGGAGCTCAATGAGCCGTTTGGCCAGCTGCGGGATATTTTCACCGGCGCTTGCGATGAGGGCGGGCCGTTGCGGGGGACGCTGCGCCTGACCGCGCCGGTGGCTTTTTCCCGTCAACAGCTGGTGCCGGCGATCGCGCCGTTTTTGCATCAGCATCCCCAGCTGCATCTGCAGCTGGAGGTGACCGACCGGCTGGTCTCTCTCGGCAGCGAAGGGTTCGACCTCGCCATCCGCCACTGTCGGCGCGAGGCGCTCCCGGACACCCACGTCGCCTGGCCGCTGTGCCACACCGCGACGCTGATCGTCGCGTCCGCCGACTATATCCTTCGCCATGGCCGCCCCGAGACGCCTGACGATCTGCGTCATCACCAGTGCCTGACCTATCCCCGTGGGCCCCAGCGCCCGCAGTGGACGTTTGCCTCCCGCCAGACGCCCGATGAACGGGTGACCATCAACGTGCAGGGGCCGTTCGCCACCAACAACAGCGAGTCGCTGCGCGATGCGGTGCTGGCGGGGTTGGGGGTGGCGCTGCTGCCGGATTTTAGCGCCCGGGAGGCCATCGGCCGCGGGCAGGTGCAGGAGCTGCTGCCGGAGTGGCAGCCGGTGGAAGTGTTCGCCGATCGGCTATACGTCATCCGGCCCTATACTCCGCGGGTGTCGCGCGCGGTGGAGACCTTCAGCCGCTACCTGAAAGCGACCTTCAGCGAGCCGCGTCCAGCTCCCGCGCCAGCGCCTCGCTGAATCGGGGGAGCAGATGGCGCTCGCCGGGAAGCAACTGCGCCAGGGTGACAGTTTTGTCGGCGCGGTAGACCCGCCCGCTGCCAAGCTGCGCTTCGAAGGCGTTCGCCGCCTGATGCGCCGCGCTAAGGTCGGCGTCAATAAGGATCACCGCATGGGCCAGCACCACATGGCCGCCGCTCGCCGTCAGCGGCCGCCAGTACTGGGCGGTACCGACAATCTTACGCGCCGCCTCTCCCTCCCCGCAGGCGAGGTTATACCGGCCATCGCAAAAGGAACCGCTCACCGCCCGGGGGTGGCTGGCAACGCCGAAGCGCGCGAGGGTGCGCTGAAGCACAGCGCACAGCGAGTGATAGATGGGTTCGGCGGCTTCGCCGAGCGGCTGCTGCACCGGCCAGGCGAGGCTGAGGTTGATAATCCCCGGCCCCTGGGGCACCAGACCGCCCCCGGAGCGGCGGAGCCATACCGGCCAGCCCCGCCCGGCAAAATGCGCGCTGACCGCCGGCAGGTCCGCAAACTGACGATAGCTCCCCGGCACCACGAATCCCTGCGGCGCCTGCCAGAGCTGGGCGACGGCCTCGCCGGCGCAGGCTTTGGCAAACAGCGGCTGTTCTGCCAGGGTGGGGTCCTCGCAAAACTGCAGCGCCAGCGAGGCGGGGGTAAAGCGGCGTGGCCAGCAGTCGGCCAGGGGCAATAAAGACATGCATTCTCCTTACCGGAGGGCGCGGGTCGCGCCCTCCGAAGGCTGGTCAGTCGACGGTATGTTTTTTCATCAGCAGCGCGGTGAGTGCTGACAGCAGGCATCCCGCGGTCAGATAGAGGGCCACGCTGTGCCAGGCTCCCCCGGAGAAGGTGACCAGCGCCGCGGCGATAAACGGCGTAAAGCCGCCGCCGACTACGCTCGCTACCTGGTAGCCGACGCCGGCGCCGCTATAGCGATAGCTGGCGCCGAACAGCTCGGTAAACATCGGCTGCTGGACGCAGACCACCATATCATGAGCGATATTGGCCAGCATCAGGGCGAAAAACAGGATCCAGAAAACGGACTGACTCTCCAGCGCCATAAAGAACGGGAAACCGCTCAGCGTGCCGATTAGCGCCCCGGTAATGTAGATCCGCCGACGGCCAAAGCGGTCTGCCAGCCAGGCGAAGCAGGGGATAGTCAGACAGCTGAGGCCGCCCACCAGCAGGCCGATGTTGAGAAACAGCTCACGCGGCAGGCCGAGGTTTTGCGTTGAGTAATTGAGGGCGAAGGCGGTAACGATATACATGGTCAGCAGTTCGCACAACCGCAGGGCAATAATCAGTAAAAACGCCCCGGGATGGCGAAGCAGGGCTTCCACCACCGGCAGCCGCTTTTTCACCTGCGGCGCGTTGGCCTGGCGCTGCTGGGCCTCAAACTCCTGCGATTCGGCCATACCGTTACGGATCCACAGCGCAATCAGGACCAGCGCCACGCTGAACAGGAAGGGTAAGCGCCAGCCCCAGCTGAGAAACTGCTCGTCGGTGGTCAGGCTGCTGATCAGCGATACCAGCCCGGTGGAGAGCAGCAGGCCGACGCCGTAGCCCACCTGCACGCCGCTGCTGTAAAAGGCTTTTTTTCCCTTCGGAGCGTTCTCCACCGAGAGCAGCGCCGCGCCGCCCCATTCGCCGCCGACGGCAAAGCCCTGAACCGCCCGCAGGAATACCAGCAGCACCGGCGCCCACCAGCCGATCTGGCTGAACGACGGGAGCAGGCCGATGCAGGCGGTGGCGATACCCATCATCCAGACGGTCATCATCAGCATCCGCTTGCGCCCGAGACGGTCGCCGAAGTGGCCAAAGATAATCCCGCCCAGCGGGCGAAAAAGAAACCCGACGCCGAAGGTGGCAAATGCGGCAAGGGTGCCCATCGCCGGGCTGATTTGCGGGAAAAATTCGCGGTTGAACACCAGCGCGGCGGTAATGCCATAGAGAAGAAAATCGTACCAGTCGACCACGGCGCCGGCAAAGCTGCCCCATGCCGCCCGCCGGGCCCGATGCAGCGAATCCGGCGCCTCGTCGGGCTGCACGCTTATTGTTGAATCCATACCCTGTCCTGTGAGTCACATATTCGTTGTTATTGGAATGAGACGCTTTTAGCATTGCGTCTGCTCTGAGACTACCGCGCGGCGGCCGTGGAGGAAAGTAGTTTGCCTGCTAAGCGGAGAACTGGTGCAAAAATAAGCGGCCGGAAAGGCGGGCGAAATCACACCCTTTACTAAACATTCTGGCAATTTGCCAGCCAGCTTATACTTTTAATTAAATCAACGGATAACAAAGAGGAGCACCTTTTAAGAATTGACGTAAATGGTTTACACTTAACATGTCTCCTTCTCTGGAATGGTGAGTTAAATGCGTCTACTTCTTGCAGTTTTATTTTGTTCTGTCATGTTGCCTTCTGCTTATGCTGAAAAACTGCCTGCGCCGACAGGAAAACCTGTACTGACCATTTCCGGGAAAATCGGAAATACGAACGTCGGTGACAAGGCGGTTTTTGATCTCGCGATGCTGGAAAAACTGGGTATGAAGACGGTGGAAACTACCACCCCCTGGTACACCGGGAAGGTCCGTTTTGATGGCATTCCCCTTAATAAACTCATGGATTTAGTCGGTGCTAAAGGCCAATCCGTCCGCGTGCTGGCGCTCAACGACTACACCACCCTTATCCCGATGGACGATTTTTATAAATTCCCGGTCATTATGGCGTTAAAAATGAACGGCGAATATATGCGCGTTCGGGATAAAGGCCCGTTATTTATCGTCTACCCTTACGACAGCAGTGCTGAATTACAGAACCAGATCTATTATTCCCGATCGGCCTGGCAAGTTTCTAAGATTATTATAGAGTAAGGGTTGGATCTTGAATCGAATACTCACGGCTATTATTTTGTCGTTGTTTATTGTTACTGGATATATTACTTATCTGGTGCATGAGCGACAAAGTGAGTTGCAAAAATTTACCCGCTATACGGACTCGTGGTCAATGTCGCAGATGGTATCGGAATATATGCGACTGGAGTCTCGTCTGGCGGGCATGGCGATTGGGGCCGAAGGGGCGGACCACGATGAGGTGCGCCTGCGCCTCGAGATCATGATGAGCCAGATCGAACTTCTGCAGCAGGGCGATCTGGGTCGCTTTATTAATAAAAGCGAACAGCGGAAGGCGGTGGTCGCCACGCTGATCCGCAATCTCCATTTGCTTGATAAACAAGTTGACACCATGACGCCGGCGCAGGTTAAAGCGATCCTGCCGGTGTTAAGCGAGCTGGATGGTCCTCTGACCTCAATGGCGGCCGCCACGCTGACGCAAGATATTAATATCGTTAATATCACCCATGATAAAATTCAGCATCTCTATTATATCTACTCGGTGATCTCCATTTTGCTGATCGCCATGTGTATTACCCTCGGGCTGCTGATGCTGCGGCAGAATAATAACCTGCGGCGCGCCCACGTTCATATGAAAACCCTGGCCAACGATCTGCAGGCCTCGAAAGAGAAGCTGCAGGTGCAGAACCGTCGTCTGCAGTACGATGCCTACCATGATTCGCTGACCGGTATGCCAAACCGTCTCTCTTTCTGGCAGCGTCTGCAGGAGATCGTCAATCAGGTGCGTCCCTATAACGGATGCGCCGTGGTGATGCTTTTTGACCTCGACAGCTTTAAGGATGTAAACGATACCCTCGGCCATGACGCCGGCGATAAGCTGCTGCAGGATCTGGCCAGCCGCCTCTCTTTTTTCCGTAAAACCTCTGAGACGCTGTATCGCCTCGGCGGCGATGAATTCGCGATGCTCTCTTACGATCTGACCGAAGAGATGGCCCTTGAGCGGGCCAATGTTATCCGGGAGAAGATCAGCCAGCCCTATCAGATCTACGATGCGCAGATTAATATCGACGCCTGCATCGGGATCGTGATCTCTGATGGTGAAAGCCGGACCGATTATCTGTACAAGTGCGCCGACCTCGCGCTGTATGAGGCGAAAAAAGAGGGCAGCGGCCATGTACAAATCTTCCGGCCGGGGATGCTGCAGCGTCTGCAGGAGAATAAATCGTTTGAAGACGATCTGCTGCAGGCCCTGTCCCATGACGAATTCAAAGTCTACTACCAGCCGATCGCCGATACCGTCACGCGCGAAATCTACGGCTACGAAGCGCTGGTTCGCTGGTTCCATCCGGTGCGCGGCGCCGTGCCGCCGACGGTGTTTATCCCGGTGGCAGAGAAAATCGGCCTTATCAATGCCCTCGGCGAGTGGGTGCTGAAAACCGCCTGTGCCGAAGCGGCCAGCTGGGCGACGCCGCTCAAGGTCTCGGTCAACGTTTCGCCGATTCAGCTGATGAACACCTCGCTGACCGACACCATTATCAGCGTATTACAGCAGACTGGCCTCGACCCGCGACGGTTGGATCTGGAGATCACCGAGTCGGACGTGTTCAATGAGAACACCCGTTCGCTGGAAATTCTCAGCCAGCTGCGCGAGCAGGGCATTCAAATCTCCATCGATGACTTCGGTACCGGCTATTCTTCGTTGTCACGTTTAAGCTACTTCCCGTTCGATAAAATCAAAATCGACCGCTCGTTTGTTATTAATATTCCGGAGCAAAAAGACGATCTGGATATCGTGCGCCTGATTATCAGCATGGGAAAGAGCCTGCATATGCGTATTGTGGCTGAAGGCGTGGAGACCGAAGAGCAGTTGGCCTCGCTACAGGCGCTGGGCTGCGACCTGGTGCAGGGCTATTTAATCGGCAAACCGAGTCCGCTGCGCTAATTTAAATGTAAACGGCTTAACATAATTATTGCGGGGCGATTTCAGGACACTGTAATCGCCTTTTTTATTTTATCAAAGCGTTAATCCCTGAGGGGTATAAAAAGGAGTAGAGGTAAAATTCACCAGCAAAATAATATCCTTCCCCTTTGAAAGAGGTATATGATATGCATCATATCGATTATTTCTGACCGTATCCTGTGCGACGGTAAAGTGAGGCGCAATCATGCAGCGAATTATTATTCCCACCCATTACGTTCATACCCGCAGCACGCCGCTGTGGACAAAGGAGACCGCGCCGGCCTCTATCTGGCGCCGCCATCTGGACGCTGGCACCCGCCAGGGGGTCTATCCCCGGCTGTCGGTGATGCAGGGGGCAATCCGCTATCTCGGCTATGCCGATGAGAGCAGCCCCGAGCCGGTTGAAACCCTGACCATTGAAGCCGGCCAGTTTGGCGTTTTTCCGCCGGAAAAATGGCACTGCATTGAGGCCCTGTCGGAGGACACGGTATTTAATGTCGACTTCTATGTTGATCCGAATATTCTTATCGAGGGCTAAAAGCATGAACAGTGAAAATAAAGGTTATACCTTAGCGGTAGAGAATGGCCGCCTTCAGCGGAAACAAGAAAAAATATTCCTCAAACCGATGGTATTGTATATTCCGCAGCAGGCGGTGGAGGCCGTTAATGGGCTGCTGAGCGATCTGCCGGACGACAATTTAGAGGGGGAGTTTGTGCTGACGGTCACCAATAACAATAACGGCGTCTCGGTCGATAAAAGCTTTTCCTCGCTGGCGGCGCTGCGCGATCCGCTCGCCGCGGCCGATGCAGTGAAGGAGCTGATCAATATCGTCCGCGGCTATGAGTCCGACGAAGAGACCAACGTTTGCGGCTGGTAAGGCCGCTATCCCGCTGCCGGCTGGCCGCTGTCGCCCGAGGCCATCTGCCCCACCAGCCACTCCCGCAGCGCGATAATATCCCCCCGCTGCGCTGCCGCCTCGGTGGTGACCAGGTAGTAGCTGGCGCCCGGTAACGCGCTGCTGAATGGCGCGGATAACACTCCGCGCTGCAGCAGATCCCGCGCCAGCAGTTCGCTGGCGATCACCGCCCCCTGGCCAGCCACCGCCGCCTGCAGGGCATGGGTTTCATCGCTAAATGTTAACCCCGCGTCAATATTCAGCGTCGGCGGTCCATAGCGGCGACGCCAGTTCTCCCAGCTCGGCGAATCCGCCGGTACGTGCCGGTTGGCGACGTGAAACAGTGTTACTTCCGCCAGATCGTCAGGCCGACTGAGGGCCAGCGTCGGGCTGGCGACCACGATAAAGCGATCCTCATGCAGCAGCGTACAGCACAGATCCGGCTCGGGCGTTTCGCGATAGCGAATCGCGGCGTCCACCGTGCCCAGATGCAGATCCACCCGTTCGACGCTGGTGTGCAGACGCAGGTCGATAGCCGGAAAGCGGGCGGTGAAGTCCGCCAGCCGTGGCACCAGCCAGTGGGTGAGAAAATTGGAGGTGGTGGTGACGGTTAAGGATGGCGGCTGGCGGGCCTGGGCTATCTGCACAACGGCCTGCTCCAGGGCGCTGAAGGCGCGCTGGGTGGCGGCGTAGAGGATCTCGCCGTCGGCGGTCAGGCTGACCGCCGTCGCGCTGACGCCGAGCGCCCCGGCGGCCAGTTTAAAACTACGCTGGCGGGCGACGGCGTGGAAGGCGCGCAGGGCGCCCAGCGGCGGCAGGCGGGGTGTTCTCATGGCTGAGTTTTTCTCATCTATGGCTGAAAACTATGCGTTTGTGTGTCCCTGTATAGTGGCGATAGGCTACGGGCATGTAAAGACGATGACATGAGTTATTTTCATGTCGTTTGCGGTGTCAGGAGCTGAATATGTACGTTTTACACCACCATGCCGCCGCGGACGCGGCGGGAACCATCGACCCGCGCGGCCGCGCCATCGCTCTCAGCGTGGTCTTCGCCGCCGGGGCCTTGCTGTTAATCATGGCCCCCGTTATCGGGGCGAGCGGCACGCTGGGTCTGCTGGCGCTCCTGAGCGCGGCCTTCGGCGCCGGATGGGGATTCGCGCGCGCGCAGCCCAGGCTCTATCGGGCGCCCCTGGCGGCGACGCGCTGGGCTTTCCTGCTGTCGGCGGCCGGCTGGCTGCTGGCGCTGGTGGCGTGGTATGGCGGCCAGGCCTGGCCGGCGCTGCTCCCCGGCGTGACGTTCGGCAGCGCGGGGGCGGCTGTCGCCTGGCGCGTTGCCGCGGGACGGGCGGCACTGTCGGGTAGCCGCGTCAGCGGCGCCACGGCGCTGAGCGTGGCTGTCGCCATCGCGGCGACGCTGCTGACCTGGCACACCGCCGGGGCAGGACGCGGCGGCGTGTGCTTTGCCTTCGCCGTGCTGCTGGACTGGGCGCTGCTCGGCGCGCTGATTGTGCGGATCCGCCAGCAGGAGAGTGCGGCGTAGCCGCTGGCGCTTGCTGGGCTTGAGCGAGCCGATCAAGCGAGACGGGATAAGTCGTCCGGCGGGGTGATAAATTTCTTCTACACTGTTACTGGCATCACATTCCTGCGCGGCTGGCATCTCAGCCGGCCGCCGTCGGCATTCAGCCCAGGCACGGGCCTGCAGGCTGGTTATCCTGAGAGAGGAGTCTGTAACATGGCATTTGTCACCACCCAAGACGGCGTCAATATTTACTTCAAAGACTGGGGTCCAAAGGAAGCTCAGCCGATTGTTTTCCATCACGGCTGGCCGTTAAGCGCCGACGACTGGGATAACCAGATGTTGTTTTTCCTTGCCGAAGGTTTTCGGGTCATCGCTATCGACCGCCGGGGCCATGGCCGCTCCGATCAGGTCAGCGAGGGGCATGATATGGACCATTATGCGGCAGACGTCTCGGCGGTAGTGGAGCATCTGGATCTGCACAATGCGGTCCATGTTGGACACTCTACCGGCGGTGGCCAGGTCGCCCGCTACGTGGCCCGCTACGGTCAGCCGCAGGGGCGGGTGGCGAAGGCGGTGCTCATCAGCGCCGTCCCGCCCCTGATGGTTAAGACCGAACAGAATCCTGGCGGCACGCCGATCGAGGTGTTTGACGGTTTCCGCAAAGCGCTGGCGGCTAACCGCGCCCAGTTCTATCTCGACGTCGCCTCTGGCCCGTTCTATGGCTTCAATCGTGACGGGGCGGAGGTGTCGCAGGGGACGATCCAGAACTGGTGGCGACAGGGGATGATCGGTAGCGCCAAAGCCCATTATGAAGGCATCAAGGCGTTTTCAGAAACCGACCAGACCGAAGATCTTAAGTCGATTACGCTGCCGGTGCTGGTTATGCAGGGGGATGACGATCAGGTGGTTCCCTATAAAAATGCCGCTATCCTGCAGGACCAGCTGCTGCCCAACAGCCAGCTGATCATTTATCCTGGCTTCCCGCACGGGATGCACACTTCTCACGCCGATACCATCAACGCCGACCTGCTGGCGTTTATCCGCGCCTGATCTTCCCTTTCGCCGGGCGGAAAGCCGTCAATGGCCTTCCGCCAGCGCCCTGGCCGCCAGTCGCCGGGGCGCGCCGGTTGACGAGCAGGGGAAATCTGCTTAACTCATGGGATACCTGACGACTATTTTTCCCCTGGCAGGATAAAACACCGGGTTTCCAGCGGGAATCCCGGTGGAATTCTGCGCAAGAGACAAGAGAGAGACAATGAAATTAGCCGGACTTCATCCCGACGAGCAGCGTCGCCTGCAATCGCTTCGCTCTTCCGGGCTGTTGAATAGCGGAAAAGAAGAACGCTTTGATCGCCTGACCAGGCTTGCCCGTTCGCTGTATAACCTGCCGGTGGCCTCCATCAGCCTGGTAGGGGAAGATCTGCTGCACATCAAATCCTGTGCCGGTCTGGATGTGGACACGGTGCCGAGAGATATTTCATTTTGCGCCCATACCATTTTGCAAACCGACCCGCTTATCGTTAACGACATGCAGCAGGACGAGCGTTTTCACGACAATCCGCTGGTGATTCAGGCGCCGTTTATCCGCTTTTACGCCGGGTACCCGGTTCAGCTGCCGGATGGCGCGACGGTGGGGTCTTTTTGTCTGATGGACCATCAGCCGCGTTCGTTCTCCGCGCATGAAATACAGATCTTAAGCGATCTGGCGGCGATCGTGGAGGATGAGTTCAAGGTGCTGGATGCGGCAACCTCCGATGAGCTGACGGGACTGTTTAACCGCCGGGGATTCCTCACCCTCGCCGAGTATGCCCTGCTGACGGCCCAGCGCCGCCATGAGCCGGTGAGCCTGGCGTTTGTCGACCTCGATCGCTTTAAGCACATCAACGATACCTGGGGGCATGAAGAGGGCGATCGCGCGCTGATCGCCATCGCCGATTTGATGAAAAGCGCCTTCCGTGAATCCGATATCCTCGCCAGGCAGGGAGGCGATGAGTTTATTATTCTGTTCGCCAATACCAGCCGCCACGATGCCGCGGCGGCAATGGAGACGCTCAGCCACAACGTAGCGCGTTTCAATCAACAGGCGGCTCACCCCTGGCAGCTGGCGTTCTCCTGGGGCTGCGTCGAGTACGATCCCGCCAGCCATCCCAGTCTCAACGCGCTGGTGGCCACCGCCGACCGCCTGATGTATCAGGCGAAGCAGAAACAGGGGCGTGAACGCCGTTAATCCTTTGCCGCAGCGGCATTGAGCAGGTACTCCTGCGCCTGCTGCCGCTTCTGCGCATAGTCACCGAGTAGCGCCTGCTGCGATTTCCCAGCGTTGTCGTAAAACAGGCCGCCTTCGTCGGCGATAAAGCGATAATGCTGTTCCAGCTGGCCTATCACCCAGTCGATACGTTGCAGGGTGAGCAAGGTGCAGGACTGGCCATGCAGGTCGTCTTCAATATCCAGCACATGGGAACGGAAGGCTTCCAGGGCGAACAAGCGGCGCAGCGCGGCAGGGTCAGCCAGCGCCGTCTCCCAGCGCGTCGTTATCTGCTGAAAATGAGCCTGCACCTGCGGGGCTGCCCGCCGGGCGCGAAGCCAGACCAGCTTGCGCCGGTAGCTTTCGACGGCCAGCCGCTTCATCTCGCGATACTGCGCCAGCTGCTGTTCGGCATCGGGCACCCGGGTCATCAGCCAGCTAAAAAAGAAGCGGGTCTCAAAGCGCTCGACAAAGTGAAACAGGGGATCGGCCAGACCGTTGCTGTTGAATTCTTTCAGCGGGTCGAAGGGATACATATAGCCAAAATCGAACAGCCACAGCTGCTCCTCCCGGTCCACCAACAGGTTCCCGCTACAGAGATCCCACTCCATCAGCCCCTGCTCCTCGCAGGCTTCCAGCGTGGTGAACAGCTGGGCGATCAGCGGCGGGGTCAGCTGGTGAATCGGCTCGCCATCGATCCAGGGGGAGAGTAGGATGCCGAGGCGATAGTCGGCATACAGCGTTGGGACGATGTGGGTGAAGCGCGGTGCGGTATTTGGGTCATCCTTCAGCCGTTGCAACGCCTGCCGGCGCTGTACCTCATTCAAAAACGACAGCTGGCCGTTAAGGTTGGCAACGCCGGCGACGGCGCGTCGTTTCTTTAAATTATACTCTTTACCGGCGATGCGCAGCCGGTAAACCTCGCCGGTCAGACCCGAACCGTATACCTGCACCACATAGGGGGAATCCGGACCCAGCGCGGCGAGGGTCTCCGGCGGCAGTGGACAGTGGTTGACGTCGCCGACGATAAGCGGCTGACCGCTGCGGTCAAACGCCTGCTGCTGCTGTTGTCTGAGGTTCATGGCGCCTCCTTATAAGACATGGGACAGAGTGATTCATTCACGCTATCTCACCCGCAAGCGTCAGCAAAATCATCCTACCGCCGGGCGCTTTTTCAGGCTGAGCGGCGGCGTGTTCATGGAGGATACCTGGGGCGTAGGGCGGCGGTAGCGAAAGGCAAGCGTCTGAAACGCATACCTGTCGCCGTTGTCAATGAGGTGCTTGCCGGGCTGGATGCGATTCTGCGTTAAGGCCAGAGACGCAGAAAAGCAAAAAGCCTGCTCGAAAGCAGGCTTCTTAAATGTGGCTCCTCTGACTGGACTCGAACCAGTGACATACGGATTAACAGTCCGCCGTTCTACCGACTGAACTACAGAGGAATCGTGTGGAGTCGTATCTTAGCGGCGAAAAATCTTTTGTCAAACATCAATTCGTCCGTTCAGGTGCAACTGCCGCTTCCATCAACAATTTGTTGTCATTTCCGACAATTATTACGGAAAAATACTTTGCAGGATATCCATTTCTCGATCATCATTTGAAATGTTGTTTCAACATCTCTCACTAAGGTCTCTCTTGAACGTCACCTCCGCCGTACGCCAGGCAGTCGAACGGACATCCTGGTTTAAAAAACGTCAGCGTTATCGTGTGCTGTACTGGCGCGAAATCAGCCCCCTCGCTGTGCCCATTCTGCTGGAAAATGCCTGCGTATTGTTGATGGGGGTGTTGAGCACCTTCCTTGTCAGCTGGCTGGGAAAAGAGGCCATGGCCGGGGTGGGTCTGGCCGATAGCTTTAACATGGTGATCATGTCGTTCTTTGCCGCCATCGATCTGGGTACCACGGTGGTGGTGGCCTTTAGCCTCGGCAAGCGAGATCGGCGGCGAGCGAGAGCGGCCGCGCGCCAGTCGCTGGCCATTATGACCCTGTTTTCCATGGTGCTGGCGGGGGTGATCCACGCCTTTGGTCAGGAAATTATTAATTTTGTCGCCGGCGATGCCACCCCGCAGGTCAAGGACCTGGCGCTGACCTATCTCGAGCTGACGGTGCTGAGCTATCCGGCGGCGGCGATTGCGCTGATCGGCAGCGGGGCGCTGCGCGGGGCCGGTACCACTAAAATCCCGCTGTTGATCAACGGCGGGATGAACATCCTCAATATCCTAATCAGCAGCGTGCTCATCTATGGCCTCTTCTCATGGCCGGGGCTGGGCTTTGTCGGCGCCGGTCTCGGGCTGACCATTGCCCGCTATATTGGCGCCATCGCCACTATCTGGGTGCTGATGGTGGGCCTCAATCCCGCGCTGCGGCTGTCGCTGAAAGGCTACTTCAAACCCTTTAACTTCGCCATTATCTGGGAAGTTATGGGGATCGGCATCCCGGCCAGTATCGAATCGGTTCTGTTCAATGGCGGTAAGCTGCTGACCCAGATGTTCGTCGCCGGGATGGGCACCAACGTTATCGCCGGCAACTTCATTGCTTTTTCGGTGGCGTCGCTGATTAACCTGCCGGGCAACGCCCTCGGCTCCGCCTCGACGATCATCACCGGCAAGCGGCTGGGGAAAGGGCAGATTGGTCAGGCGGAATTCCAGGCCTGGCATGTGTTCTGGCTGTCGACCATTATTCTGACGCTGATTGCCTGGGGCAGTGCCCCGTTCGCGGGCTTTATCGCCTCTTTCTATACCCATGAAGAGGATGTAAAAGAGGTGGTGAAGCAGCTGCTGTGGCTCAATGCCCTGTTTATGCCGATCTGGTCGCTGTCGTGGACTTTACCCTGCGCCTTCAAAGGCGCCCGTGACGTACGCTATACCATGTGGGTGTCGATGCTCGGTATGTGGGGCTGCCGGGTGGTGGCGGGCTATACGCTGGGCATCGTGCTGGGGATGGGGGTGATCGGCGTCTGGTTAGGGATGGTGCTCGACTGGGCCGTGCGCGGCGTGCTGTTTTACTTCCGCATGGTGAGCGGTCGCTGGCTGTGGAAGTACCCGCGGGTTAAGGCCTCAACGCCGGAAACCTGATCCGTTTGCCGGATAAACGCCATTTTTTGCGCAAAGTGAGGAATTATTCGGCAAACGATTCATTTTATTAAAAACAGGCTTTACAGCGTCCGGCGTCATCGTTAATATGCGCCCCGTTCACACGATTCCTCTGTAGTTCAGTCGGTAGAACGGCGGACTGTTAATCCGTATGTCACTGGTTCGAGTCCAGTCAGAGGAGCCAAATTTAAAAAAGCCTGCTTTCGAGCAGGCTTTTTGCTTTTCTGTCTGCCTGTTTCCTTGCGGACGAAAAATCTGGAGTCACCGCCGGGACGTTTGTTTCGCTCACCCGAGCGCTGACGCTCCCCAGCGGGGAACGCCAGCGTTTTCCTCTTTATTCCCACGTCACCGGTTAGCGGAACGGCGGTTCGTTGAAGGTGCGTAGCTTACGCGAGTGCATGTGATCCCCCTCGGCGCGCAGCAGATCGATGGCCCGGATGCCGATCTGCAGATGCTCAGAGATGGCCCCCTCATAGAAGCGGTTGGCCTGACCGGGGAGCTTGATCTCACCGTGCAGCGGTTTGTCCGAGACGCAGAGCAGCGTGCCGTAGGGGACGCGAAAGCGATAGCCTTGGGCGGCGATGGTCGCGCTCTCCATATCGATAGCCACCGCCCGGCTGAGATTAAAGCGCAGCGCCGAAGCGGAATAGCGCAGCTCCCAGTTACGGTCGTCGGTGGTGACCACCGTCCCGGTACGCAACCGCTGCTTCACCTCCTCGCCCGGCATCCCGCTCACCTGCTTGGTGGCGTCGTACAGGGCGCGCTGCACTTCGGCAATGCTGGGGATGGGGATATCCGGCGGCAGCACCGCATCCAGTACATGATCGTCGCGCAGATAGGCGTGGGCCAGCACATAGTCGCCGATGGCCTGGCTTTCGCGCAGGCCGCCGCAGTGGCCGATCATCAGCCAGACATCCGGGCGCAGCACCGCCAGGTGGTCGCAGATGGTTTTGGCGTTGGCCGGGCCGACGCCAATATTAATCAGCGTGATCCCTTTGCCGTCGTGGGTGATCAAATGCCAGGCCGGCATCTGGTGCTTCTTCCACGCCAGATCGGAAATGGCCTGCTCCGGCGCTTCGGTTTCGGCGGTGATCCAGATCCCGCCGGCGCAGGAGAGAGCGATATAGGGGCTGTCGGGATCGAGGATCTGGCTGCAGCCCCAGCTGACGAACTCATCCACGTAGCGGGTATAGTTGGTGAACAGCACGTAGGGCTGGAAGTGTTCCGCCGGCGTGCCGGTATAGTGCCGCAGACGCGCCAGCGAAAAATCGACGCGGCGGGCGTCAAAGTGCGACAGCGGATAGAACTCGGTAGGATGGAATAGGCCGTCTGCGGTCTCATCGCCAATCTGCGACAGCTCGGTGGTAGGGAAATAGCGCGTCAGACCGGCGCTCATCGAGCGGTCGAGTGTCAGGGTGGAACCATCTATCACGTAAGGATAGGGGATCTCATGCTGCGACAGCTCGACGCTGATATGCGCGCCATAGTCCTGATACAGCAGGGTCAGCTGTTCCAGCAAATAGTGGCGGAACAGTTTCGGATTCGTGATAGTGGTGGTATAGCACCCGGCATGGGTGAAACGTCCCCAGGCGCGCGTTTTGAGGGCTTTATGATCGGCGCCGTCCCAGGAGACCGAGAGCTGCGGATAGACAAAAAGACCTTCCGCGCGGGCTTCGGTATCGGGGAGCGTATTATGGTCGATATAGTCGCCGATGGCTTTGCGTAATGCCGTGACCGAGGCTTCATAGCGCGCTTCCAGCTCGGCAAGCGCTTGTTCCGGGGTCAGACTGGCGGCCTTGTTATTCATGATTCGCTCCTTGTTTCAGGTCTGCTGACATTCCCGATAGTATGTCACAGCGTGAAAAGGGCGAAGGGGAATTTATCTGTCAGATGCGAAGAGACCCAGATCATCTCTGGCAAAGGGGTCGGACCCGATTTATTTGCCGGCGTTTGCCCAGCGCTCACTGCTATAGTGGGTTGCTTTGAGGATCTTCAACGTCTGTGTCGGGTTATTATTCAGACAATAACGCGCATCGGCCAGCGGAGTAAGTTTATCGCCTTCCTGCAGGTGAAGGCGACAGGCTTCAATTTCAGCAATCATCGCTAATGTACCGCTCTGAAGCACGACGCAGCAGGGGCTGGTCATTGAATTTTTTCTCACTTTTTTTACCCACCACTCCATCTATATCTTCCTGTCCTGATCACATCCCTGCCGATAATTCATGTTTCCTGAAGGCCTGACAATAAGATTATCCCCTTGGTTTATACAGTGTTTAAAAATAGGCGACCTAACGTTGATCTCAGCGGTAGGCTTTTTTTCGCTGAACATGAATGATCTGCCGGGTTTAATTTGCCGGAGCCGATGGCTATGCTGAGAAGCAGACAGTGAAAATAGCCTGTCAGGAATAGGGCAGCTGAGTTCGGCTATGCGAAAAATAATAGAGAGAGCGTCATGAAGCATCTTTTACGCCACTGGCGAACGTCAGGCGCCGTTATTGGCTCACTGTTAAAAAAAGGGATCGTTGCGGTGCTGGCGCTGCTGGTGGTGTTTCTCGCCGGACGGATCTATGAGTCCCAGCGCGGTCCGGCGCTGCATCGCTGGCATACCTGGCATGGCAACGAGATGACGGCCAAAGAGATCGACCAGGCGACCTTTGCCCAGTATCTGGCGCGGGAGAAAACGATTTTCGCCGATCTTCAGCGCGAGGTGACAGAGGCCTTGCCGGAAGAAGATAAAACCCCTGTCAACCGCTTTTATCGCCATAGCCGGGTCTGGCCGGGGCAGTTTACGCAGGACTGGAACCGCTCTTTTGTACTATTGCCGCAGGGCAAACCGCGCGGCAGCGTGGTGCTGCTCCATGGCCTGACCGATTCGCCCTACAGCGTGCGCTATCTGGCGCAACTCTGGCGGCAGCGGGGCTATGTGGCGGTGGCGCCGCGTTTGCCGGGCCATGGCACCGCGCCGGGGGCGTTAACCGCCGTTGACTGGGAGACCTGGCTGGCGGCAACGCGTCTGGCGGTGCGCGAAGCGACGCGGCTGGCAGGGGCGGACGTGCCGCTGCATCTGGTCGGCTACTCTAACGGCGGCGCGCTGGCGCTCAAGTATGCCCTCGATAGCCTGGAGGACAGCCATTTACGCCAGCCGCAGCAGATTATCCTACTGTCGCCGATGATCGGCGTGACGGCGTTTGCCCGTTTTGCCGGTCTCGCCGGGCTGCCGTCCATCTTCCCGGCGTTTGCCCGTGCGGCCTGGCTAAACGTGGCGCCTGAATTTAACCCGTTCAAGTACAACTCTTTTCCGGTAAAAGCGGCGAGACAGTCCTGGCTGTTAAGCCAGGCGCTGCAGCAGCAGATTATTCGCGCGTCCCGTCAGGGGGAGCTGAAAGCGCTGCCGCCAGTCCTCACCTTTCAGTCGGTGATGGATTCCACCGTCAGCACCCGGGCGGTGGTGGAGTCCCTGTATCGCTACCTGCCGGACAACGGCAGTGAGCTGGTGGTGTTCGACATAAACCAGGCGGCGGATCTCCGGGTCCTGTTCCGTCCTGCGCTCTATGCGGCGGTGAATACGCTGCTGCCGCCGGCGCCGAGGGCCTATACCACCACGGTGGTGACCAACGCGACGGCGCATACGCTGCAGACCGTCGCCCGCACTACGCTGGCCCAGGAACGGGAAGAGCATCGTTATCCTCTACACCTTGCCTGGCCGGCGGATATGTACTCCCTGTCGCATGTGGCGGTGCCGTTTCCCCTGAGCGACTCGCTGTATGGCCGCGAGCCGGACGAGAAGAACCGCTACGGCATTAGCCTGGGCACCATTTCACTGCGTGGAGAAACCGGAACGCTGAGCGTGGGGCTGGAGACGTTAATGCGCGTCACCTCTAATCCTTTCTTTCCGTGGATGCTGGCGCGCGTCGATGAGCATATCGCCTGCGGCGAGCAAGCGGCGGTAGTGGCCTGCCTGAAGGCGCAGGCCAGCGCGCAGGCGTTAAAAGAGGCTCAGGTGCAGGACGGTGCGCAGCAGAATGCCGACGATCGCCGCGGGAACCACGAAGCGAAACAGGCGGACAAACCGTGAGCTGATGCCGAGGAAAATACCGATTCCGGGCAGATCGAAGGTCTGGATCAGCAGGCCTGCCGAGGCGTTGACCTGGCTGACGGTGACTTTGCCCTGCTGGATCAGCTCGGAAATGACGCCAAAGTAAGCGGTGCCTCCGGCGACGCACTTCACCAGCGCCGGCAGCACAAAGTTCTGCGGAATGTGCAGCCAGCCGAGCACCGGTTTCAGCAGCTGCTGCAGCAGGTCGATGGCGCCAGCGCCCTGCAGCAGTCCGACGATGGTTAACGACAGGATCAGCATCGGCACCGCGCCGAGCGCCAGGCGGATGGCGTCGGAGCCGGCGCTATTGATCACCGCCAGAATGCCCTGACTGTTCTGCTCGGCGTTGGGCAGCGCTTCCGCGCGAGGATTCTTGGCGACCGATAAGCGCCGTCCGGTGACGTGCCAGGCGACGGCGGCCGCGCACAGGCCGCCGACCACTGAGATAACGATCGAGGCCAGCCAGTGGAGGCCGAAAGGGGTGAGGGGATAGAAGACGTTGCCTTGCCCCATGGCGAAGACCATGGCCAGCGTGGCGGCCATTTGCCGGTCAGAAACGCCGCGTTTGTCCATAATCGACAGCGTGGCCAGCGGGGCGGCGAAGCTGACAAAGTTAATCTGGATCAGGGCGAAGGCGCTCATCCCGGTTAAGCCGAAGGGCTTCAGCAATGGCGCAACCCAGCGCACAATCACATCGAGGATGCCGCGGACCTCCAGATATTTCATGATAATCAGCATGATCACCATGATCGGCAACAGCGTATACAGCGCGACGTCAACGGACGATTTGCCCGCCGCCATAATGATGCTTATGACATCCATTTACGTTCTTTACCACTCGCAAAGCCATTCGTTCGCGTCATCATAATCCCGTGGGGAAGGAAATGATATGTCAGGATCGCCCCGGGGACCGGCGCCATGGGGCGCCGGGAGGAGAGAATTACTGGCCGATGTTGACCAGCGTGCGGCCATGAATATTGTTGCTGAGGAAATCTGCGGCATACGCTGGCGCCTGCTCCAGCGTGATTTCGGTGGCTGCCTGCTGGTAGTAGCCCTCCGGCAGCAGCTGGGCCAGACGCTGCCAGACCGCGTCGCGTTCTGCGGTGGGCACCATCACCGAATCCACCCCCTGCAGACGCACATTGCGCAGAATAAACGGCATTACGGTGGTCGGCAGATCGAAGCCCCCGGCCAGACCGCAGGCGGCGACGCAGCCGCGATAGTGCGTTTGCGCCAGCACTTTAGCCAGCATCGTGCCGCCAACGGTATCCACCGCGCCCGCCCACAGCTGTTTCTCCAGCGGGCGGGTCTCTGCGAAGTCGCTGCGCGGCAGGATGGCGTCGGCGCCGAGCTGGCGAAGGTAATCGTGCGTCGACTCGCGGCCCGATACGGCTGTCACCCGGTAGCCGAGCGCTTTCAGCAGTACCACGGCGGTGCTGCCGACCCCGCCGCTGGCGCCGGTGACCAGGATATCACCGCTTTCCGGGGTGATGCCCGCACTGACGAGGGCATCGACGCACAGCATTGCGGTAAAGCCGGCGGTGCCAATGATCATTGCCTGGCGCGCGCTGAGTGCCTCCGGCAGGGCAACCAGCCAGTCGCCTTTGACACAGGCCTCGGTGGCCAGACCGCCCCAGTGGTTTTCGCCCACGCCCCAGCCGGTGAGGATCACGGCCTGGCCGGGAACAAAGCGCGGATCGCGGCTTTCACTTACCCTGCCGGCAAAATCAATCCCCGGCACCATCGGGAACTGGCGGATGATTTTGCCTTTGCCGGTGATCGCCAGGGCATCTTTATAGTTGAGACTCGACCAGTCGATGGCGACCTGCACGTCGCCTTCGGCAAGGGCGGGCAGGTCAATCGCTTTGACGGCGGCCACGGTGCGGTTGTCAATCTGGTCCAGAACTAATGCTTTCATGACTGAGTATTCCTCGTCTGAAGGGAGTTATCGGCGCTATCGCCGTCCTGTGCAGGTGTTATTGTCATCATATTGTGCGCAAAGAAATCCCAGTACTGGTTAAGGGGAGCGGCGGACTGGACCAGCCTGGCGCGCATCACCGCGCCTTCCCAGCCGATCCAGAACACCTGGGCCAGCGCCTCCGGTGAGGTGTCGCTGGCGATCGCCCCGGCAGCCTGCGCCTCGTGCAGGCAGCGGGCCACGCGCGCCTCCCATGCCGCCAGGATGGCCTGCAACCGCTGGGTAAATGCCTCGGGCAACAGCGGAGCTTCCTGCAGCAGGTTGCCTACCAGACAGCCGCGACGAAACTGGTATTTCTCCATTCCCTGACCGGCATCTCGCACGAAGGCCGCCATCCGTTCCAGCGGCGGCACAGCGTCGTCCAGCAGGAATTTATCTAATTTATGCGCAAAGTAGTCGCCATAGGCGGCAAGCACGGCGAGGCCAAAGGCCTCCTTGCTTTTGAAACAGTGGTAAAACGACCCCTTTGGCACGGCGATATTCTTGATTACCGCATCAATCCCCGCCGCGAGATAGCCCGTTTCGGTCAGCACCTCCAGGCCCGAGCGAATCAGCGCCTGGCGGGTGTCGACAAACTGCCGATCGGCCTTTGGCGGTCGGCCGCGGCGGGGCTTCAGGTTGGCGGAGATAGCGGGATTCATCATTTAGACCGTGTGGTTTAATTGTTTGTCAGGGTACCCCCAATCCTGGTATGGGGCAAGCAATGTATGGCAGCGAAGGGCGGGATTTCGAGGCATTCGGCTTATGAAGGCGACGCGGATTATCCATAATGGCTAATGCATGGATATCGGGCCGTTACGACAGAGAATATCAATCCGCTGAGGCTATTCCGCTGACCATATATCTCTCTGGTCGCCACGGAATGATAAGGATGAATGGTAGAGATTATATTGCCGGGCTGACGATGATTTGCAGACCATGGCGGATTGACAATGCCGGCATGATAAAACACATTGTCCCCCCTGAACGGGCGCCGGTTGCCACCTCAGTTTAAATAAACACGCCGCCAGACAGGAAAGCCTGTCCTTTATTATCGGCGTCTGGATAAATAACCCGCCGCTGAAACCACACCTGCGAAAAAGGAATAACAGCCTGATGTACAGAATGAATATTGCCGTCAAAGGAGGGGAGGAATGTCGCTAATCGCTATTGTGCTGGTCTTTATCATGGCCATCGTGGTGACGGTGTTCATTTCCCATCTTCTGCCCGTTAAAGTGCCGCTGCCGTTGATCCAGATTGCGGCGGGCGCCGCGCTGGCCGCCGGTGGTTTTCAGGTCGATTTCGATCCGCACATCTTTTTGCTGTTGTTTATCCCGCCGCTGCTTTTCCTCGATGGCTGGCGGATCCCGAAAGACGCGTTTTTCCGCGATATGAAGCCGATTCTGTCGCTGGCGATAGGCCTGGTGATGGTGACTATCCTCGGTATTGGCCTGTTTATTCACTGGCTTATTCCGGCGATTACCGTGGCGGCGGGGTTCGCCCTGGCGGCGATTCTGTCACCCACCGATCCGGTGGCGGTATCGGCAATGACCGCCAGCTCGCCGCTGCCTTCCCGGATGGCGCATATCCTAGAAGGGGAGTCGCTGTTAAACGATGCTTCGGGTCTCGTCGCTTTTAATTTTGCCATCGCCGCGGTGCTGACCGGCAGCTTCTCAGCGGGAGAGGCGGTGATGAAGTTTTTCCTGATGGCGTTCGGGGGCATCCTCAGTGGGCTCGTGGTGGTGTGGGTCACCGGCAAATGTAATAACTTTCTGGTGCGGCGCACTCGCGAGGAGCCGGCCATCCAGATCCTGATCAGCCTGCTTATCCCCTTCGCCGCCTACCTGCTGGCCGAGGCGTTCCATGTCTCCGGCATTCTTGCCGCCGTCGCCGCCGGCATTGCGATGCACTATGAGCAGCTGTCGGGGCCACGGCTTCCCGCGACGCGCATGAAAAGCAGCGCGGTGTGGTCCATGCTGCAGACTACCCTCAATGGGATGATCTTCCTGATGCTGGGCGAGCAGTTGCCCCGCATGCTCAGGACGTTGCCGGCGGTAGCCAGCCAGGCCGGCGTCCCTTCGCCCTGGTATCTGCTGCTGTACGCCGTGGCCATCACTCTCGCGCTCGGTCTGATGCGTTTCGCCTGGGTATGGCTGTCGATGACGCTGACCATTTTTCGCCGTAAACGCCGGGGCAAGGCCATCACCGTCCGTCCGCGATTCAGCATCCTCGCCGTCATGGCGCTGGCGGGGGTCAAAGGCTCTGTGACGCTCGCCGGTATTCTGACGCTGCCGGCGGTGCTGGCGGATGGTTCACCATTCCCGGGCCGCGAACTGCTGATCTTTCTCTCAATGGCGGTGATCCTGATGTCGCTGGTGGTGGCGGCTATCGGTCTGCCGTTCATGACCCGCTATCTTGCCGATGATTTACCCCATGACACCGGCAAGGACGATATTGGCGCCGTCATGACCGAAGTGGCCATCAACCGGCTAAATGCGCTACTCGACGAGCCGGTGGAGGATCCCACTGAGCAGGCCCTGCGGGCGGATGCCGGCAATATGCTGCTGGAAACCTACCAGCGTCGGCTTCACTATAACGACAATGACGAAGGGCAGGACGTCGGGCTGGAGCTGGCGAAGCGCGCCAGGCTGGAGAAATATATGCAAAGAGAGGTCATTATCGCCCAGCGTCAGGAGCTGTTCCGGCTGCGTCGCGCCCACAACATTAGCGATATCACCTTTTATGAGGTGCTGCGGGAGATAGACCTGAAGGAAGAGAGTTTGCGCTAGGGGCGCCATTGCTGGAGGGGGATCCTTCGCCCTCCGGCCGCGCAGCTGGCGCGGAAAAGCAAAAAGCCTGCTCGAAAGCAGGCTTTTTTAAATTTGGCTCCTCTGACTGGACTCGAACCAGTGACATACGGATTAACAGTCCGCCGTTCTACCGACTGAACTACAGAGGAATCGTGTGAACGGGGCGCATATTAACGATGCCACCCGGCCTTGTCAAAGCCTGATTCAAAGAATTGCGTTCGACTGCTGACAATTTCAGCAACCCTCACTCGTGCGCTGTTTTTTTCAGCAGATTGCACCGTTGTAGTGCGAATGTACCCCTAATGGGGCATACCACAATCTGCTTACCGGGCAAATAAAAACCGGATTGCTATCACTATCCCTTATAACACCGCCTGTGGCGGGCAGCGGCAGCGGAAATGAAAAGCTGGCAAGCAAATTGCAAAACCAGTTTCATCATACTTCCAGCGTTGACGCTGGCGTTCCTTACAGGAGGCAAAATGAACTTAAGACGACTGAAATATTTTGTGAAAATCGTCGATATCGGCAGTCTGACCCAGGCCGCTGAAGTCTTGCACATCGCCCAACCGGCCCTCAGCCAGCAGGTCGCGACCCTGGAAGGTGAAATGGACCAGCAGCTGCTGATACGCACTAAGCGAGGGGTCACGCCAACGGAAGCCGGTAAAATCCTGTATACCCATGCGCGGACCATCCTGCGCCAGTGTGAGCAGGCGCAGCTGGCGGTCAATAACGTCGGTCAGACGCTGCGTGGCCAGGTCTCGATCGGCCTGGCGCCGGGCACGGCGGCCTCCGCCATTACTATGCCGTTGCTGCAGACGGTGCGTAATGAACTGCCCGAGGTGATGGTCTATCTGCAGGAGAGCAGCGGCACGGCGCTGAATGACAAGCTGCTGGCGGGCCAGCTGGATATGGCGGTGCTGTATGAGCGTTCGCCGGTGGCCGGCATCGTCAGCCAGCCGCTGCTGAAAGAAGATCTCTACCTGGTCGGTACCCGCGATTGCCCGGGGCAGAGCGTGGACCTCACGGCGGTGGCGGAGATGAACCTGTTTCTGCCGCGCGATTACAGCGCTGTACGGGCGCGGGTCACCGAAGCGTTCACCCTGCGTCGGCTGTCGGCGAAAATTATCGGCGAGATTGAATCCATTACCACCCTGACCGCGGCCATCGCCAGCGGCATGGGGGCGACGGTCCTGCCGGAATCCGCTGCCCGCTCCCTGTGCGGCGCGGCGAACGGCTGGATGGCGCGGATTAGCACGCCGTCAATGAGCCTGTCGCTGTCGCTTAACATGTCGGCGCGCGGCGGTTTGTCGCCGCAGGCGCAGGCGGTGAAGGAGATCCTGCTGTCTCTGGTGAGCCGTCCATCGCTGGAGAACCGCGAACTGCAACTGGTGAGTTAGGCTATATTCTCTTAAGGAATAAGTTGCTGGTTTTTATTATTTGTTACCCGGGACAACAGACTTTAACAATAGCAGATACGTTAAGTCCATTGGCCCGGAGGAAAGGGTGAACTTCCAGCAACTGAAAATTATCCGTGAGGCGGCCCGTCAGGATTACAACCTGACGGAAGTCGCGAATATGCTCTATACCTCGCAGTCAGGCGTCAGCCGCCATATCCGGGAACTGGAAGAGGAACTGGGGATTGAGATCTTTATCCGTCGCGGCAAACGCCTGTTAGGCATGACCGAGCCGGGTAAAGCGCTGTTATCCATTGCCGAGCGGATCCTCAATGAAGCCAGCAACGTCCGGCGGCTGGCGGATCTCTTCACTAACGATGCCTCCGGCGTCTTAACCATCGCCACCACCCATACTCAGGCGCGCTACAGCCTGCCCCCGGTGATTAAAGCCTTCCGCGAGCTGTTCTCCGACGTTCGCGTCGAGTTGGTGCAGGGCACTCCGCAGGAAATTGAAGCGCTGCTGCATAACGGTGGGGCGGATATCGGCATCGCCAGCGAGCGTCTGAGCAACGACCCGACGCTGGCGGCTTTCCCCTGGTTCCGCTGGCATCACAGCCTGCTGGTACCCAAAGACCATCCCCTGACCCAGGTGTCTCCTCTGACGCTGGAGGCGATTGCCCGCTGGCCGTTAATCACCTATCGCCAGGGGATCACCGGCCGTTCGCGGATCGATGAGGCCTTCAACCGTAAAGGGCTGATGCCGGATATTGTGCTGAGCGCCCAGGATTCCGATGTCATCAAGACCTACGTCGAGCTGGGGCTGGGCGTCGGGCTGGTCGCCGAGCAGTCCGGGGATGCCCGCGAAGCGGACACCTTTACGCGCCTCGATACCCGCCATCTGTTTGATGCCAATACCGTGTGGCTGGGACTGAAGCGGGGCCAGCTGCAGCGTAATTACGTCTGGCGCTTTATCGAATTGTGCAATGCCGGACTGTCGCTGGATGAGATCAAGCGCCAGGCGATGGAGCCGGAAGAGGCCGCTATCGACTATCAGATTTAAGGAAATGCTGGCCAGCGGATCGGGGAGAGGAAATACCGCTATAATTCACACACGAGAGTCGCGACTGAGGAAGGGAAAATGACGATGCGGCGTGTGAAATTACTTTGTTCGGCGCTGATGCTGCTCGCCAGCCACAGCGCGCTGGCCGTTAGCTATCCGCTGCCGCCGGAGGGGAGCCGTCTGGTGGGCAGCGCATTTACCATTGCCGTGCCGGAGAACAACACTCAACCACTGGAAAGTTTTGCCGCCCAGTACGGCCAGGGGTTGAGCAATATGCTGGAGGCTAACCCCGGCGTCGATGTCTATTTGCCGCACTCCGGTTCGACGCTGACCATTCCGCAACAGCTGATCCTGCCTGACACCGTGCGGGAGGGGATCGTCATCAACGTCGCCGAGATGCGTCTCTATTATTACCCGCCGCTGGGCAATAGCGTGGAAGTCCTGCCAATCGGCATTGGTCAGGCGGGACGCGAAACGCCGCGTAACTGGGTGACGGCGGTAGAGCGCAAGCAGGAAGGGCCCACCTGGGTACCGACCGCCAATACCCGCCGCGAGTATGCGAAAGAGGGCAAAACGCTGCCGGCTATGGTGCCGCCCGGGCCCGATAATCCGATGGGGCTGTATGCGATCTATATCGGCAGGCTGTATGCCATCCACGGCACCAATGCCAACTTTGGTATCGGGCTGCGCGTCAGCCAGGGATGCATCCGCCTGCGTAATGACGACATTAAATTCCTGTTTGATAACGTCCCGGTGGGAACGCGCGTCCAGCTCATCGATCAGCCGGTGAAGTACAGCGTGGAGCCGGACGGCAGCCACTGGCTAGAGGTGCACGAGCCGCTGTCGCGCAACCGCGCGGAGTTTGAATCCGACAGAAAAGTCCCCTTGCCGATGACCTCGGCGCTGCGCGAGTTTACTCAGGGGCCGGGAGTGAGTCCTTCGCAGGCCGAGCAAACCCTGCAGCGCCGCTCCGGCATGCCGGTGAATATCAGCGCCACAGCGGCGCAGGGAAGTTTGTAGCGGTGGAAAAAGTTAAGCCTTGATGCGGGATGGCGGCCCGGCGGGACCCGAAAAGCAAAAAGCCTGCTTAAAAGCAGGCTTTTTAAATTTGGCTCCTCTGACTGGACTCGAACCAGTGACATACGGATTAACAGTCCGCCGTTCTACCGACTGAACTACAGAGGAATCGTGTGAACGAGGCGCATACTACTGGCCCGGCATTTTTGTGTCAACACTAAAATTAACCTGCTGATTCAAATGGCTAAATTTAGCTCAACACGTTGTTTTAGTGAACAGTGCGCCGATCGTCTTCGTCCTGCAGGCCATTCTCCCGTCTGCGCGCCAGCGGATCCTGGCGGTAAAAATGGCAAAAACGCTGCCACAGGGCCGGGAAGCGGGGCGCGAACAGTTCAGGCGCGCTGAAAAAATATTCCGAAAGGACGGCGAAGCACTCCGCGGGATCGGTGGCGGCATAGGCGTCAATGCTGGCTGCGCTTTCCCCCACCAGATCTATCTCATCCTGAATGTTGTTCATCGCCGCGTGGAGATCGTGCTCCCAGCCGGCGACTTCGCGCAGTGGGATCAGCGGCACCCCGCTGGCCCGATCGCCATTCCGCGTATCGAGCTTATGCGCTACCTCATGCACCACAAGGTTAAAGCCTGACGCATCAAAGGAGTCCTGAATATCCAGCCAGTTTAGCACCACGGGACCCTGCTGCCAGCTTTGCCCCGATTGCACCACCCGCTGGTTGTGGACTAGGCCAATATCATCCTCCCATTCATCATCCACGACAAACGGGGCAGGGTAGATCAGCACTTCATGAAAACCGTCCAGCCACTCTATCCCCAGCTCAAGCACCGGCAGGCAAAAGAGCATAGCTATCCGCGCCTGGTGCAGCGGAGTCAGCTCCAGTCCCTGAAGCGCTACCAGACGTTTTTGCTGTAGGAAACGGGCAGCCATCTGCGTCAGCTTATGCTGCTCAGCGGGCGAAAGGTGGGCTAAAACCGGAATGGCAAGCGCTTGCTCCCAGGGCATCTCTGCGTTGCCGGACTCATCATCTGCTTTCCAGGGCCATTTAAACATCATATTGCTCGCAAAGTCGTCACTTGAACACGATTACCGAAACGGGAGCTATTAAAATGCCAAAGATCCTGGCATTATAGCAACCACAACAGCGGAGAGATGCCGGAGCGGCTGAACGGACCGGTCTCGAAAACCGGAGTAGGGGCAACTCTACCGGGGGTTCAAATCCCCCTCTCTCCGCCACTATTCAAACACTTACAGCATTCCCTTTCAGTGACCTGCATCCCGATGAGAAAAATTGAGAAAATCCACTGAGAAAAATTCTAGCGCCGAAGCATGCTCCGACGCCAAAGAATCATCTCATTTTCTTGTTCAAAGTCGGGCTGATTTTAACTTTCCTGTCGTAAACAAGTACCTGTGACTCTGTCTTATGACCACTGAATTTTTGCTTGTCTCTGCCAGATCCTTCATAGTCTGAGATCCCTTTAGCCTTTAGATCGTGGAAGGTGCAATCAAGTGGCCTACCAAGTTCTTCAGAAGCCGCATTTCTCGCTTTTCTCCATGCTTCATTAAATCCCTTATATGAATAACGCTCACCATACATTGTCCTGATAACAGGGCCATCCTGTCCCCATTCCCTGCAAATATCAACAGCCGCACTGAGACGCTCAGTCCAGGCTTTGATCTGTTTAATACCAGTCTTACCTTGCTGTATGAAAATTCCTTTATCAAGAATCTGATTCCAGTTCATTTTAAGAACATCAGAAACCCTTGCAGCGCATAGATACGCAATTTCCATCGCGGCTTTAACTGCAGGAGTCGCATGAGTGAAGATAGCTATGTACTCTTCATCAGTTATGTAGCGGTCGCGCTGGGGTTTAGGAAACTTATCGACACCAACACACGGATTACCTGGTACATAACCACGCTGATAACCCCAGCGGTATACACGAGACATTGAACTATGCTCGTGATTAGCCTGAACACGGCTTTTTTTACCACGTGCATCCATGTAGCGCCGGACGTGTTCAGGTTTAATGGCCTTTGCTTCTGCATCGCCGAAAACCGCTAACAAGTATTTTTCATGTGCCAGGTAATCTTTTTGTGTCCTGGGGGCAAGGTCTGCATAGTCAGCACTATTTAAAAATTTTTTCCACAATTGTTGAAAGGTGAGTAGTTTTTTTCGACCTTCAACGACTTTCTCGTAAGCTAACCAAACCTCCGCTTTAGAAGCGTTTGCTGGGGCTAGATTCTCGGTAGTACCTCCTGGCTTCCAGTAGTAACCGGAAGGGCGGAAAAACACACCCTTCGGCATCCACTCATTACCAGGCGCTCTTTTGCGGCCCATATTATCTCTCTACAGCGTCAAAGTTCATGCCTGGAGTAGGCATATGGCCTGCTGGTGGAAGTATGCGTTGTACGGGATGGTTAATATGAAACCAGGTCGTTTTGATTGCTCCGTCCCGGCGTTCAATAAAAAAGATCCCGTTCTGCGTTAATACCTCTTTCTGCAGTGACTTTTGGGGCGAACCCGTGGCCTCTGTCAGTTCTTCATCAGTCAGGAAGCGATCGCTCATGAGTTGTTCTCCACTGAACCGGCTGCAACCGGTTATCTGCCACTATATGAACAAGACGAACAGCCACCACGCAGTCCGTCATTACACCTTTTACACAGCTGGTGGTCCTCCCTTACCCCTTTAAACTGGTTATAAATTTCCGCTGGTACAATTACCGGCATAGGGACCAGTAATCGTTGACTACGTAGTGATGCAATTTCTGCAGTGCGTTCGAGGTACAACGATTTCCAGTCACTTGCTTCAGTCTTATATGCGGCCAAAGCATCCCGCATGCGCCGCCAGCGGCGACGCTTCAGCTTGTTCGCTTTCACTTCACCTCCTGCGGGGTTGCTGCGAGCATGGCGGCGCGGCAGGTTTTCTCCGCCCACTCCAGATACTTCTCTTTCACCCCTTCATCCAGTCCGCCGCAATCGACGAGATTATCAACCAGTTCGCGAGCCAGTTTTTTGAAATCCGGTACTACCGGCGCTGGCTGCTCTTTGATGTGCAACCGCGGTTCACCGTCTTTCGGCTCCGGCCATTCGCGTTGCTTGTTTACCGCCAGCTTATCGATCATCGCCTGGGTTATTTGCTCGTCTGTAATACCAGCCCGGCGCTGGGCGTCCCACAGCAGGAATTGCATATCAGCCCATTCCGACAGGTCGCCAGGCTCGGCAGCGGCTTCCAGTGCTTCTTTGCTGAGGTGCTTCAGCGGGCCAACCGGGACGACATTGCCGAAGGTAGCCTGTGACCACTCGGCGTGCTCTTGGCGTACCTGGTCACGGTCCGGAGCGGACAGAGGTGCAATGTATGGCTCTTCATCGAGGTGAATTCGCGTGCCGCATTTTGGGCAGCACCCATCACAATCAGAAATGGCCGCAATCTCAACCTCATTTTGGCAAGACCAGCAGGCCACTTTTTTCACCACTGGCTCGCTGTCCATTGCGGCCAGCGCGATTTCAAACAACGCCGCACATTGGTTTACATGGGCGCGGCCTTCACCCGTTATCTTCGTGTGACGGCAAAACTCAATTTGCTCCTGCGCCTTTTTAATTAACTGCTCTCTGGTTATGGTTGATTTGGTCATTGGTTGGCTCCCCGTAAAATTTTGTGACCCGGCGCATAGCAGCGCTGGCGGTCTTTGCTGATGCGCCAGCCAGCTTTGCGCGCCTGCTGAGAAATGTCAGTCAGATTCCGGCCAATAAAATCAGCCTGCCCCTGCGGATAGATTTTCCCTGACTGGCAACCATCACAGTCGCAGTAGAGGTCCGCACAGAATCCCTCCGTTATGCCCATCACTCATTCTCCACTGGCGCAGAAACCACTTCTATCGGGCAACCTGCTGCGCATTTCAGCACTTCGCCACAAACGAACCATAGAGTGACGTCGTGATCGTCAAAGTCGGTTTCCTTCACCTCATACACCTGACCTCTGAATTTCACGAAGTCGCCGACATCGATATGTACCGCTACAACCATTCCCGGCTTATTTCTGTTGCTCCCATCAGCATCGAGGCTATCAGCCTCTACCTTGATGCCAACGGCAGACGAGAACACCTCAAAGGCAGCCCGCCAGGCATCTTCGCAATATGCAATTGTCATGGTTCCGGCCGTCGCAGGAAGTTTACTGTTTGACCATTTCCCGAATCCGTATGCCTGCCCATCTTCATCATCCGGCAGCTTCACTGTGCGGGACTCCAGCTCTGCGATGCGCTGGCGGGCAGCATCCAGTTCAGCTATATCCTTTTCACGCTCAGCGATATTCTGCTTCGCCATCCGACGCCATGAGTTGATTTGCTTTGCGGCTTCCTGATGGCCTTTTTCCAGTTGATCAATACGGTCCTGCTGCTGGTTGATATGGTCGTCCTGTGCAGCGTTCGCACGCTGCGCCTTCTCCAGCGCCTCTACCAGCAATAACGCGAGTTTTCGCAGGTGGTCTTTACTGCCATTTGCCGGATTTGAAAGCTCAGCGCGCAGCTGCGCCAGCTCGGTGATATCAGTCATGGCTGGCCTCCTTACCGCGGCTAACAGACAAGTTTTTATTCACGATGGCATCCATCAGACGTGCTGCAGCCGCCT